>ERZ779851.165-NODE-165-length-66977-cov-8.595425_pt1 | contig 66977 bp, 53 predicted proteins | sample MGYA00511094_ERZ779851 | MGnify/ENA primary metagenome ERZ779851 (study PRJEB29588, sample SAMEA2155512) | human gut metagenome | biome: human gut; feature: human-associated habitat; material: faeces | place: Denmark | collected 2008/2010 ...
ATCAAATGAATGAATGTCTACCAATAACTGCTCAGGTGAAGAAAATGTAGAGATTGAAAAATCATTTATACCTATTTTATTAATCCTTTCACCTATAATATCCTTAACTTCATCCATAATAATAGAATCATCATCTATTATCGCAATTTTCATTATATTAATCTTCCTTTCACCTAAAGTGTTTTCTAATCAATCAAACAATCCTATCACCTGTTTACATCTTAAAAAAATCAATCACTTTTTTCAACACTGGTACCACAAACGGAATAATTCTAATATGAATGGCACATGAACCATTTAGATTAGAAATTTACCTTTTAGTTCATTCATATTGAAATATAAATTAGATCCAATATACTAAAAATGAATTGTATAGGAGGTGTAGACAAAATGATGAAAAGGTTGTATTTTTTCACAAAGATTTGCTTTTTTATAGTTGTAGTATCTGTTTCCATATATTTGAAAGAAAAATATTATCTTACTTACATAGTGCCATCAGTTGCATTTGACACAACAGATTATATTATTCAATTCAATGAGTTTTCAAACGTCCTTATAGTGGGTAGTTTATTACTGCTAATTATATTCTTTATTTATTACAGAATAAGTATACATTTATCTTATGTTACATTACTAGATAAAACAATCTTGTTTTACTTTTTTATTTATTTTATTACTGTACTAGTAACTCGTTTCTCTTTTTATGAATATTTTGGAGATTTATGTCAATTGACTTTTATATTATCTTCTATCACATTTTTACAATATGATTTTTTAGGAATTTTACCCCTCGGAATAGTTCTCTATGCCCCGATAATATATTTATTCTTTATGCAAAAAAGCAAAAGAAATAGTCATCTCATTTAAACTAAATATTGAACATGTCCTCACTAAAGAGTGTAAGACAACTAAGCAAAAAGGGACGATTAAATATAATTAATTTAATCGTCCCTTTCGTTACATCATATAATTTATCTTTTACAAAAGAGAATTATTTCACCATTGAGAATGCAAATACCACAACACCTAATATAACTAGAATAATGCCTGTCACTCTATTTAATGTTTCTGGAGTGGCTTTATTCGCAAAACGTGCTGCAATTCTTGCCCAGATGAATGTAAAGATAACACATAGAATCCATACACCCCAATCAGGTGTCCCACCAATCGCAAAATGAGATACAGCGCCTGTTAAGGCAGTGAATGTCATAATAAAGACACTTGTTCCTACTGCTGTCTTGAGTTCATAGCCTAATACAGTAGTAAGAATAAGAAGCATCATCATACCTCCACCTGCACCAATGAAGCCACAGATAAAACCAATAATAACACCACAGATTACTGACTGAATGGCTCTTTTTTGAGGAGAGACTGCTTCCATAGATTCTTTTGTTGTCATAACTGGTCTAAGGATAAACTTTATTCCAAGAAGCATTGTCATAAAGACTGAGAAATTACCCATAGTGGCTGCTGGTACTAAACTAGAGATATAGCTTCCCACTACTGTAAAACATAATACAGAAACCATCATGATTAAACCGTTTCTAATATCTAGATTCTTGTTTTTACCATATTCATAAGCAGAGACTGCACTTGCAAGTACATCTGAAGATAAGGCAATTCCTACAGCCATATAAGGCTTCATTCCTAAGAAAGTAATCAACATTGGACTTATAACAGCTGCAGCACTCATACCTGCAAAACCAGTACCTAGTCCTGCACCCATACCTGCAAAGAACGTAACAAGAATAGTCATTAACACTGTCATATTACTGATCCTCCAATATCCTATCAAGATTATCTTCCATGATTTCCATACCTTTAAATAATATTTCTTTCATAGATTCATCCATGTTATTAAATAATGTGTCTTTAAAATCTTTCTGAACTAAGCGTCCTTTTTCTATAATAGAATCTGCCTTAGAAGTACATACAAGTTCTGTCTTTCGGCGATCTCCTGCCACTTCTCTTCTTTCTAGATACCCTTCTTTTACAAGTTTATCTACATTTATAGAAACAAGATTGGCTTTAATTTTTCTTACTTCTACAATATCTCTTGCTGTCTTATATTGAGGATTATTCGATAAAAACATCAATATATCAAAAGCTGTTTGTGGTAATTTTATTTCCTGACATAGTGGTTTACACATTACACTATATGCATGAGCCATTTTATTTGGAAACTCTATATTAAAATACATACTCTTACCTTCTTTCATATTTAGATAGTTCATATATGAACTATTATAATCTTATGCTCTAAGAAGTCAATAAATGATACTATATTTTTGTCTTCAGATAAAAAAATAGGAGACATTACAAGAATATCTCCTACTTTTCATCCTTTATACAAAGAGTAGAATACTCCTTTTCTTTCTAGAAGATCATTAAAGGTTCCTGACTCTGCAAGAGTCCCATGATCTAGTACGAGTATTTCATCGAATCTCTCTAATAGATTATCTTCTAATCTATGAGTGATCATGATACATGTATTATTTCTATTCAACAAATTCTTTTCTACTTCTTTTGCGGTTACATGATCTAAGTTAGATGTGGGTTCATCATAGATCAATAAATCTGCATTCTTTAATAAAGTTCTTGCAATACTGATTCTCTGTTTTTCTCCTCCAGAGATATTATTCCCATTTTCATTGATGACAGTATCTAATCCATCAGGTAATGATTCTACAAAATAATCTAATCCTGCCTCATGTACGATTTGATTAACCTGTTCCATTGAATAATCATTATAATAAGTAATATTGTTTCTTAGTGTATCATTGAGAATAGGTGCATTTTGATGAACCATGGATAAATGAGAGTAAACACTACTCATATCAATTTCATTGAGATTTACATCATTGATAAGGATATTTCCTTTGTAGTTATCATAGTAATTTAAAAGAAGCTTAACGATAGTGGACTTCCCACATCCACTATTACCGACAATCGCATACTTCTTATTTTTAAGAAATTCATAGCTAAAATCATGAATGATTTCTTTGTTTTCGGTATAGCCAAATGATATATGATCCATAGTGATTTGATTTAGACCATTTATTTTAATTCCAGTTTGAACCATTTTAATATCCATATATTCTTTTAATTTAAGTTCAATAGGTTTTGTGCTCTTTAATAATGGAAGTTCACTAGATAATCGTCCTAGAGGATTCGCAATATTGTTTACAAGTTGTGTGATTGCCATCATTTCACCAATAGTAATTTGATTCTTGATGACAAAATAGAGTGATATAAGTGTTGTCATAACACTTACACCAAGTGATGATAAAGTTGAAAAACCAGCTATGATTCCTTCACAATATCTAAAGTTTTCCATACTTTCTTCATATATATTATCTGCATGATCAAAGTCATCTATTACTTTATGAGTCACCTGGAAACATTTGATGATTTCAAAAGAATTGAAGAAATCCTTAATCTTCACATTCAAATCACTGAATTTATTAATAGAATCTATCTGCTTATGGGATAATATTTTACCTAATAATACAGGTACAAATATCGCAATCACATTAATTAATATGATTATGACAGCAAGTTCAAATTGGAATGAGATGACTGCAACTAAACAAATGAAGAATTGAGATAAGTCAGAGATGATTGTAAGAAGGTTATCAAAATAATTCTTTTCAAGTATCTTTAAATCATTATTAAATATGCTCGTATAGACTGAAGTGTTTTCCCTATTGAAGTCTTTGATACTCTTTGAGAATATTCCTTTAAATAAATCATGTTTCAAAGACAACATGACTTTCTTGAGAAATTTTGCTTTAAAGAAACCTCTTAGTATATGAAGAGTAAAATTAATGATGATAAAGAAGATAGTAAGAATCATCACATGGTAAAACTGCATAATATTTTTTGCGGTTGAGGTATCAATCATTCTTTTGAGAATATTCGCTAAAAAGACAGACATAAGACCTGCTGTTGAAAACAAAATAATGCAAATAGAAAAATAAATGAGACTTGATTTGATATATTTCTTCATATTAGATTGTACCTCCCTTATCTATCGATATATCTTTATTAATTATAAAACTATCTGTAAACACAATCTACACTTTTGAATAAATCGAAAAAAAAGAAACCTGCGAATAGGTTTCTTAAGATACTTCTTTATGATGATTCATTGCTTCTATAACTTCTTGTCTTTTTACTTCATAAGCATGACCTGTATGCTCATCTAGAATATCCAGTGCTTTCTGATAGTGACCTTTTCTTACATAATAATCAACATAATTAACTTGTACTGCTTCACTATCTGCATACTGACTTAAATAATCAAGAATCACTGATTCTTCTTTACCTGATTCTATAAGTAAATCCAAACCATATTTCGTCCAACGTTCATAGATAAACTTTTGGAGTTCTCTGTCATCATAAAGAGAGGAATAGAGAATTTTCTGATGAATAAGATTAAACTTCAAATCATAGAACTGCTTACTATCAAAATCATTTAAGAGTACTGCATCAATCATACTTTCATAAAATGGCATGCAGCAGTCACTATAAAGCTCCTTCACTGCATTAAAGGCCTCTTCACTAGAAGGATAGATCTTTATAAGTTGTCTCAAATACTCATGGATATCTTTAAGAAAATCATAGACTTCTTTCTTCGGATCTAAGCATGTGACTTTACTTAATGTGCAGGCAATAAGCGCATGTGCTGTCTGGTAATCACGTATTGATATAAGTTTACTTAAAGAGATACGAAGATACTTTTTTAACTTCTTTAAAAGTGTTGGTATATGATCTTCATTATCATCTATCAGTTCTACTAGATAGTCTAAGTATTTATCTTGAATTGTCGTTGTTTCAATAAGATCAATAAAGCGTTGCTGTAAAGACTCGTTGAATCTCATTTCATTAAACAAGAGCTGTTCTAATTGATTTCTTGGAAGTGTATGAATACGTTCTTTGAGTTCTTTTATAAACTCGATATCTAGTTTTGCCTTGATATCATCATAATTTTCATAATCACTACATGCAAGTAATACAGCTGCCATATGCTTACAATGATGTCCTTTATTAGCATAAGGACAATCACAATACATACCAGTGACCTGTTTATCCTTTAAATCTATAGTAACATGATAATCATCTGATCCTTCTACTACAGCCGCAATACCATAAGGCTCCTGATAAAGCTTCTTGACCTTCTCTTTATTAAAATAATCATAACCACGTTTTAAAATGACATCCGTAAACTGGTCTGCCCAATCTATAATATTAAGATTTAAACAAGGTGAAATCTCCTTTTTCATCTTAAGTAAAGCTTCATCTTCTTGATGATACTTTAATCCAAGTTCAACGACTTCAAGCGCTTTATTAGAATTTCTATTTTCTAAACATATATTCGCATATCGAGTAAACACAGGTGGATAATTATGATATGTATCAAGGAAATGAAGAATGTCCTGATGGGATTGATGTGCTTCCTGCAACATCTTTAATCCTATGTATATCCAGCGAGAATATTGCATACGTCCATCCCAGATATCTTTCAAGGCTTCACTACCTAGAATCATATGATTCACAATACGATACTTGTCTTCATATAATGCTTCATCATTAAAACATTCTAGAAAGACTTCAGTGAGATACTCTTCATCTTCTTTCTCATACTTATGGAAATGGTATTCTCTTTCAAATACATCTAATAAAGTCTTTTTATTATGACTGCAAGAAATGATTATTTTTAAATCATTCTTAAGTTCTTCTAAGATATCATCTTTTTCTTCAGGTATAGATGAAATGAGATAGAATGTTTCAAATACCAAATTAAGTGATCCAAGAGAGTCTTCGGTTATTGTAGGAAGAACTGAGCGTTTATAGGAAATGAGTTTATTGATCATCTCTTTATAGCTTCGACTCTCTGTAATAATATCTCTGATTACAGACTTGTACTTTTCATCAGTATCGGCTTCTTGAAAATCATGGAACTGATATGTTTGTTTAGGATCATAGGCATAAAGAAGTGCTGCAATATGTTCACAATATTCATCTTCATTTTCACAGCTGCAATCCATATCTTCTATCATTCCATCACGTAAATAAACAATAGAGTAATAGTCATCATCGTCAAATATGCTTCCTTTGATTGCATATTCATTATGTTGAATGTCTTCTACTGCACCACTTTGGTAGAGTTCATATCCTCTCTTTAATGTTCTTGGAGTGAACAATTGATTCCATCTTATCTTATCCATAAATGTACCTCTCTTAGAATCAATTATAGCACACTTAATTCATCTTTCTTCTTCAATATACGATATGCGATTAAACAAATAATCACTGATAATAATGATCCTAAAGGAGCGGCAAGTCCCATTGGAAATAAGTTGTGAGGATACATTATAGAAGCAATATAAGAACCTGGTACTCTGACTAATGAAATAGCAATAATATTGTGAATAAAGCCAATATAGCTCTTTCCATCTGCTGCAAAGTAACCACTAAAGCTAAAGTGAATCCCTGCAAATATTGTATCAATAATATAAGAACTGATATATTGTACACCTAGTAAGATTACTGTAGTATCTTTAGTAAATAATCCAAGAAGTGTAGGTGCGGCACATTCTACAATCAAAGCAACAATGATTCCATAAAGAGTAGTAATTATAACCGCATATTTTAATACTGTACGAGCACGTCCGTAGTCTTTGGCACCGATATTTTGTGCAGATAAAGCTGATACAGTCGCAAGCATTGTAGAAGGAATAATAAAAATAGCAGTGATCATCTTTTCTACAATACCTACTGCAGCAGCATCATTTAATCCACGACTATTCGCAATAATAGTAATTATCATAAAAGCAATCTGAACACATCCATCCTGTATTGCGACAGGAAAGCCTACTTTTAGAATATGTTTAAATACCTGAGATTGAAGATGAAGGTCTTCTTTTTTGATATGAATGTCAGAAGTACGATATTTCATCGAGATGAGTGCGATAATAACACTCACGCTTTGTGACACAGTAGTTCCAAGTGCTGCCCCTATCGGTCCCATATGACATAATCCAATAAAGATATAGTCTAAGATAATATTTAATAAACAGGCAATCGCAATAATATACATAGGGCTTTTTGAGTCTCCTAAGCCTCTATATATAGAACTGATGATGTTATAGGCGGTGATGAAAGGAATTCCTATAAAACATATTACAAGATACTGTACAGTTCCAGTCATTGCTTCTTGTGGAACATTGAGTAATACGACAAGTGGTTTTACAAAAATAAGCAACAGAAGAGTAGAAATGATAGAAATGCATGCAAAGAGTGTAATCGTATTGCCTATTGTTTTTTCTACGAGTTTATGTTTCTTCGCCCCTACCGCATGACTAATAGAAACAGTAACCCCCATAGCCAGTCCGACAAGAATTGCTGTCAACATATGCATGACCTGACTGCCATTAGAAACAGCTGTAATACCATCTACCGCATTAAATTGCCCAATGATAAATAAATCAGCCATACCATAGAGTGTCTGTAAGAAATAAGATAAAAGATATGGAATCGCAAAAAATGCGATATGTTTTAATATATTTCCTGATGTAACGTTATTTTCCATATAAGTCCCCCTTTGTAATCTGAATAGTATCATTAGGTTATATACTATGTAATTGCAAAAGTCAATAAAAAAATATAGGTTTTCCAACGCCCATTTGTTGTCTTTTACCTATATTTTTATTTTATCTCAGCAATAATAGTCACACATTTACAAGAAGATATATAGTGACTTTGTCATGACTCGATTTCTATAAGTTCATAATCTCTAGAACCATATCCTAATGCTTCTGCTGCTTCAATAGTATGAACACCATTTCTTGATTCAATACGTTCAATAAGATGTTCTTTACCTGGATCTTCTGAAGCATAGACAAGGTCTAAACATGCCTGATCAATAGCAATAGGATCAGTAGAAATAAAAATACCAATATCTTTCATACATGAATCTTCTGCCACTGCACAGCAATCACAATCGACTGACATATTTTTCATCACATTGATATATACAATATTATCTTTAAAATAATTATGAACAGATGATGCAGCATCAGCCATAGACTCTAAGAATAAATCATGATTTGCTGTCCATATATCTTCCGGAACACCTGCACCATGTATATATGCTTTGCCATAAGAAAATGCACAACCAATAGAAAGCTGCTTTAAAGCACCTCCATATCCTCCCATTGGATGTCCTTTAAAATGTGATAAGACAAGCATGCCATTATAGTTTGCAATATCTTTTCCAACATAGTTTTTTTGAATCACTTTACCACCTGGAATATCTAATACAAGATCTGGTCCCTCTGCATCTAACAAATCAACATTAAAATATCGTGACCATCCATGTTTTTCGATTGTCTTTAGATGTTTTTCTGTTGTATTTCTTGATCCTTCATAAGCTGTATTACATTCTACAACTGTCCCATCAAGATGTCGGATTATAGGAGCCCAGAACTCAGGTGTTAAGAAATTCTGATTTCCTTCTTCTCCTGAATGTAACTTAATCGCAATATGACCTGTTAATTCTTTTCCTAACTCTTCATACATAGTAAGAACCATTTCCGGAGAAATTGTACGTGTAAATAATACTTTTGATTTCATTTATATCACCTCTCTAAAAAAATTGTAACGTTAAAGCAAGGTTTAAGGTCAAGAATTATTGAATCACATTCTATTATTTCTTATACTATTATAGAGGTGATTGGATGACTTATACAATTAAACAGGTATCAGAAATGATGTCTTTACCTGTTTCTACTATTCGTTATTATGATAAGATGGGTCTCATTCCTTTCTTAGAAAAGAATGAATCAGGTTATCGTATTTTTAAAGAAAAAGATATTTCTATGCTGCGTATTATTGAATGTTTCAAGAATACTGGTATGAGTATTTCTGAAATGCAACAATATGTAGAAATGGTGAAACGTGGTGATGAATCATTAGAAGAACGTTATCAACTCTTTGTGAGAAGAAAAGAGATTGTCTTAGAAGAAATGCGACAGTTAGAAAAACAACTAGAAACAATTGATCATAAACTCTGGTATTATGAAACTGCCATAAAAGCAGGTACAGAAGATATCCATAAAAAATAATCCTCTCGTGTTACAGAGAGGATTTTTTGCATGGAGTTATTCTCCTTCTATTTCTTTAATTAAACATTCATTGCCTTGCAGTAAGACAGTATTCCCACTATGACAATAAGGACATTCTCTACCATAATCAATTGTAGAATAAGTATTTTGACAGTTATGACAGATTGTAATAGCTTCAATCCATTCATAATCAAGTGTGGAATACTTAAGCAATGGCACTTTCTTCTTATAATATTCCCAGCAGTCTACTAAATAGTCCGGTTCAATACCACTGACCTTGCCTATTTGTAAAGTGACCTTTCGTATATCTGTGAGACTATTTTCCTGCGCAACATCTTCTAATGTTCTGACAATATGTACGACAATACCTAATTCATGCATTTTTATTTCTTCTTATTACGTAAGATCTTAATCTGTCTTTTTGCAGCATAAGGAAGAATGACCTTCAACTTATCTTCTGATCTTACCATATTGCTTCCTTCTGGGATATCTCTTGTAAGCTTGATTGCATCAAATTCACATTTAGTTGTACATAGACCACATCCAATACATTTATTAGGATCTACTACACTTGTACCACATCCAAGACAGCGTTTTGCTTCTGTTTGTACCTGTTCAGGCGTAAATGTAGAACGTAAGTCTTTAAATGTTTCTGTCGCAAGACCCTGTTTAGTACCAGGAATCTGTCTCTTTGAATGATCAAAGTCTAAAGTGATTAAAATATCGTCCTTATCAAACTGAGTAAACTGGTGTAAATCTCTACCTAAAGTTAAAGAATGACCCTTATGTACATAACGATGCATTGATTCAGCCGCTTCTTTACCCTGTGCAATCGCATCAATCGCAAAGCGAGGACCTGTATAGACATCTCCTCCTGTAAAGATATCTTCTACAGAAGTCTGTAAAGTAATGGCATCCGCTTGAATTGTACCATTTGGATTTGTATTGATATCTAATCCTTCTACAGAAATAATATCCTGTCCTACAGATAATAAGACATAATCACATGGATAACTTTCTGTTTGTGTTTCATCATAAGATGGATTAAAGGCACCTGTTTCATCTCTTAAAGATATACATTTCTTTAATGTGATTGTATAATCCTTAATTTCCTGAGGACCCCATCCACAATGCATTGTAATACCTTCATGAATGGCTTCTTCTACTTCATCAGGGCTTGCAGGCATGTCTTTTTCTGATTCTACACAGAATAAGTCAACAGACACTGCACCACTTCTTAAAGCACTTCTTGCCACATCCATAGCCACGTTACCACCACCAATGACAACCACATGACCACTAAGCATATCTTTACTCTCTTCTTTATTAACTTCTCTTAAAAAATCAACACCTGTCATAACATACTCTTCATTCGTTCCAGCAATATTTAATTTCTTACCACCTTGTGCACCAATCGCAAGATAGATGGCTTCATAACCTTCTTCACGTAATCCATCAATAGTGATGTCTTTACCGATTTCTACACCACATCTAAATTCAATGCCCATTGCCTTAAGTACTTCTATTTCTGCATCAATGACATCTTTTTCTAATCTAAATGATGGAATTCCATAGCGAAGCATACCACCTGGTTTTTCTTCTTTTTCAAAGACAGTGACAGGATAACCCTTAATTCTTAAATAATAAGCAGCGCTCATACCAGCAGGACCTGCACCAATAATAGCCATCTTATTAGAATAGAATCCGCCCTCTTCATTTTCACATAATGGGATATAGCGTTCTTCCTCGTTAAGTTCTCTTTCCGCAATGAACTTCTTGATTTCATCAATTGCGAGAGGGGCATCCAATAATCCACGTGTACATTCCTGTTCACATCTTCTGTTACATATAGAACCGCATACGGCAGGGAATGGATTAAAGTCTTTAATAAGCTTTAAAGCATCCATGTAACGTCCAACACTGGCCATCTTTATATAACCCTGTACAGGAAGATGAGCAGGACAGGCTGTTTTACAAGGCGCAGTTCCTGTTTCATGACAATTGACTTTGGCAGTATCTCTAAAATCAGGATTCCAATGATCTGGTCCCCATTTAATCATATCTGGTAATTCTACCTGTGGGTATTCAATAGGACCCTTCTTTGTACAAAGCTTCTGTCCAAGCTTTGCAGCTCCTACTGGACATACTTCTACACACTTACCACAGGCTACACACTTGCTGACATCCACATGTGCACGATAAGCACTTGCAGACATATTTGGTGTATTAAAGAGCTGACTTGTTCTTAAGGCATTACATACACCTGCTGCACAGTTACAAATCGCAAAGATCTTATCTTCACCATCAATATTTGTAATTTGATGCACATAACCTTTTCTTTCACATCTTTCTAATGTTTCAATAACATCTTCATAAGTACAGTAATGACCACCTTTATTTGTCTCTACAACATAATCAGCCATATCACCCACCGCAATACATACATCGGCTTCAATATCACCTGTACCTTCTCCTCGAACTCTTTGTTGTCTACGACATGAACATGGAGATAAAGCATACTTATCATACTTATTCAACCAATGAGAAATCTTTTCTACAGACACTGCTTCCTGATTGGCTTCAATCGATTTTTCTACTGGAATAACATGCATCCCAATACCAGCCCCTCCTGAAGGCACCATTGGAGTGACCTTTTCTAGTGGTAATCTTGTCATCTGTTCAAAAAAATCAGTCACAACTGGATGCTCTTTGACTAAATCATTATTCATAACCATGAATTCTGCAGAACCAGGGACAAACTGAGGCATCACATATTGTTTATGATGATCTTCATTTTCCCAGTTATATTCAATCATCCCTATATCACATACTTCTTTTAATACACGTTCAACACGTTCTTCTTCCCAGCCTGTTCTTTTAAGAATTTCTTCAAAAGACATAGGTTTGCGTACTTCAAAAAATAAACATAAATTACATTGTTCATCATTCAAGATTTCACTTAAACATTTGTATTCAGGATCATCTTCCTTGAGTTTCTTGAACTTCACTGGTATTCGATCTGTAATACGTCTTGCAAGTCTATCAATATTATCTCTATAGGCCATTGTTTTATTCCTTCCATTCTCTTATACGTGTTAAAAGGTAATCACACCAAGACTTGATTCCTTCTCCACTTTTTGCACATATTTCAAACACCTTTGCATTCTTATTACGATAATGAATATTCTCTTTACACTTTTCTATATCGAAATCAAAGTAAGGAAGAACATCCACCTTATTAATAAGTACTACATCACACACTTCAAACATAAGCGGATATTTTAATGGCTTATCATCCCCTTCTGGCACACTCAATATCGCAATATTTAAAGAGGAACCTGTATCAAATTCCGCAGGACATACCAGATTTCCTACATTCTCTAATACTGCAAGATCTAGATTTTCCATGCCTAATTCATGTAATCCCTGTCTTGTCATATCCGCATCTAAATGACACATGCCTCCTGTGTGTAATTGTATTGTACGTACACCATACTGACTAATAGTGTGCGCATCCACATCACTATCAATATCTGCTTCCATAACACCAATATTCACTTCATCTTTGATTGTTTCAATAGTACGTGATAATATGGTTGTCTTTCCTGAACCTGGACTAGACATGATATTAAGTAAGAAAACACCCTTCTCTTTGCATTCCTGTCTTAATAAATCAGCATCCTTATTATTATCTTCAAATATACTCTGTTTTACTTCTATAACCTTATACATATGTAAACCCCTTTCATTAAATATTCTAATAGATTTCTTGAACAGAGTAAACAGAGCAAAACAATCCTTTAACAAATCATCTTATTTGTAAGGATTTAAAATTCTAAGAGTTTGTGATTTTCTTTAAAATAGTGGTGTATTTGGTGTATAATAGCACAGGTATTCAAAGGAGAAAGATTATGATATTAGAACAAATAGATGAAAACTTATTAAAAATTGCGAATGAATCTGATGTTGTATTAAAAGACATTTATGAAAAGATTGATGATGTTTGTTTCTATAACTCAAACAGAGTTCTTTCTGCATTTATTGAGAATAATGTCAGCTATTCTGATTTTGCGGACATGAATGGATATGGCAGCTATGATTCAGGAAGAGATAAGCTAGAAGCTATTTTCGCAACTATTCTTGGATGCGAAGATGCATTAGTTAGACCACAGATCATGAGTGGTACAAATGCGCTTTATTTAACTTTATCTGCTTTACTTAAGCATGGTGATACAATGATTTCATTATCTGGAGCACCTTATGATTCTTTACAGGAAATGATTGGTATTTCAGGAGAATCTAGTCAGTCATTAAAGGCTCATGGTGTATCTTATGAACAGATTGATCTAGTTGATAATGATTTCGATGATGATAAAATCGTAGAACGTTTAAAAAAGAATGATGTTAAACTTGTAGAAATCCAGAGATCTAAGGGTTATTCTTCACGTTTATCTTTAACACTTTCTAAACTTGAACGTATTATTACTAAGATCAGAGAAGTCAATAAGGATGTTATTATCATGGTAGATAACTGCTATGGTGAACTTGTAGAAAAGAAAGAACCAGGACACATCGGTGCTGATATCGTTGTAGGGTCTTTAATGAAGAACCTAGGTGGAGGTATTGCTCCTACTGGTGGTTATATTGCAGGTAGAAAAGATTTAATCTTTATGTGTGCTGAAAGATTAACTGCACCTGGTATTGGTAAAGATCTAGGAGCTAACTTCAATATGAATAATACATTCTTCAAGGGTGTATTTATGGCTCCTAATGCAGTAAAGAATGCTTTAAAGAGTGCTGTATTTAGTGCTTATATGTTAGAAAAGTTAGGCTTTAATAATGTATCTCCAAGATATAATGAAGAAAGAACTGACATTATTCAGACACTAGAACTTGGTACAGAAGAAAACCTAGTGAAGTTTACACAGGCTATTCAGAATAGTTCTCCAATTGATTCATTTGTTGCGACTATGCCTGCACCAATGCCTGGTTATCCTCATGATGAAGTAATGGCTGCTGGTACATTTACTTCTGGAAGTACAATTGAATTAAGTGCCGATGCACCTGTTGTTGCACCTTATACACTTTATATTCAGGGTGGTTTGACACTAGAATATAGTAAACTTTCTATTCTATTCGCCCTTACAAATGTTTTAAAGAAATAACACGAAAGGTCCTGATTGATTTCAGGACCTTTTTTTAACAGCTACCTTTCTGGCCGCCATCTATTCTTATAATTGTATTGTTGATGAAATTCGCTTCATCACTAATAAGAAACTTCACAAGATAAGCCACTTCTTCTGGTTTACCATAACGGTTCACCATGATCTTTTCCTGTTCCTCTTTTAAGAATTCTTCGTCATATCCATCTAGTTCATTGTCTGTTCCAATGAATCCTGGTGCGATTGCATTCACATTAATATATGGCCCATATTCAAAGGCAAGATTATGTGTTAATGAGATCAATGCCGCTTTAGAGGCATCATAATCAATACACATTGGATAATAGGTATTTATACCATTGGTAGAAGAAATATTAATAATACGTCCATATTCCTGATCAAGCATATGTCTATAGACACGCTTACTGCAATTAAATGCCCCTACGACATTGACATCCAATGTCTTTCTAAACTCATCTGCTGTCTTAAGATGAAAGAGATTGGATAAATCAACAGCCGCATTATTAACAAGAATATCAACACCACCCCATTTTTTCTCTATTAAAGAAATCATGGCATCCACTTCTTCTTCCTTTGATACATCCGCTTGAATAGTCATCACACGTACATCATAATTCTTTTTAATCTCTTCTTCTAATAAAGCCGCTGCTTTATTAGAAGTAAGGTAGTTGATCACTACATCATAATGATTTTTCGCAAGTTCTAATACGATGGCTTTTCCTATCCCCTGAGCGCCACCAGTTACAAGTACAACTTTATTCATATGTGAAAAAAGAGCTTATATTAAGCTCTTCCTGCGTATTTTCCATCAGATGAGAAGACAACGATTTCTTCGCCTTCTTCAATAAACTGAGGTACTCTTAATGTTAGACCAGTATTAGTAACAGCATCCTTAGTCTGGTTAGATGGTGCACCTTTAATAGCTGGGTCTGTCTTAGCAACAGTTAATTCAACTTTTTCTGGGATAGATACTGATAATAAATCACCTTCAAAGAACATAAGAGATGCTTCTCTTCCTTCTACGATGAAATATTTATTGAATCCGATCTGTTCTTCTGATAATTCATAAGTATCATATGTTTCCATATCCATGAAATAGTAAGTAGAATCAGCTTCATATGAGTACTGTGCTGTTTTCTTTTCAATGTTAGCAGCTTCGAATTTTGTTGAAGCGTTGAAGTTTCTGTCCTGTGTAGAACCAGTCTTTAAGTTCTTCATCTTAGTCTTTAAGATAGCAGCACCTTTACCAGGTTTTACATGTTGGAAGTCTAAAACAACCCAAGGATCTCCATCAACGATTAATGTAAGTCCAGTTCTAAAATCTCCTGCAGCAATTGCCATAATAATCACTCCTGTTTCTATATGTTTTTTACGTTCCTATTGTAGCAGTTTTATAGCCTACTCTCAAGTTATAGAGAAATTTAATTAGAATAAAGATAGTTTTTCGTTTGTTTTCTGGTGTTCTCTAATATATTTACTCCATTTAATATAACCATAAGTTGTATTAGTGAAGTAACCAAGCTTAAGAATGAGTAATACATACTGTCCAGATAAGATGTTAATAATAGCTTCTAAAGCAGCACAGATATACCATGCAATCCACTGTTCTCTTAATCTGAAGAAGATAAATAAACCATTCGCAATACCTACTGCAGAGGCACAGGCATCAATATAAATGATCCATGTTTCTAAAGTCTTATTTGTATAGAAATCAGTTGCAATATCTAAACCACTGATGAAATAACCAACAACGACAGTCCATACAAAGATACCTACAATAACAAGTACTTCCTGATATCCTTTTAGTTTTCTTACCATTGTTAATTCGTCTTCTTCTTCATCTTTATGCTTAGACCAGTTGATATAACTGATGATATCAATTGGAAGCCAGAAGAATAATGTAGTCACCATTGTTGCAAAACGATACATTAATACAATACACATTGCGATTTCCGCAATTTCTACAGCAACAGATACTAAGAAGTTGTAACGAGACTGTTTAGAAATGAGTAATTCACATAAGATATTTAAGAATGTATCTAAAAGATACAATAACATGATAATAATACCATTAACACCATTTGCACTTTCTTCTGGGAAAGCAACAGCGAAAATAGTAGCAAGTAACATGATGCTCAAGAACCAGCTCTTTTCATATGTTGTAAACTGCTTAGAGAATAACATCATTAAAGCCAATGATAAGCTTAAGATAAATAAAGAAGATGCAAGGTTAAAGATGTACATAGTCTTATTTGCCATGACCTGCTTATAAGAATGTTTAACTTCTTTCTGACTCACATCTTTGTGATCAAAGTATAAGTCAGTTCCATTACTTGTCTTGAATTCATAAGCAGTAATAGTCTTATTCTTTAACTGTGTATATTCTTCATAAGAATAAGAAACAACAAGCTGTTTGTCACCTTTACTATATGTAACATCACATACTGTGTTGTCTGAACTATAGTCTTCATCCTGTGTATTTCTTTTCATTACAATGCTTTGTACATAATCCACTTTACCAGGATTAGAATGCACTTCTTTAAGACCTACACAAAGAGAAATAATTGAACCTAATACTAAGGCAATGAGAACAATAATTTCTGCTGTTCTTAATTTCTTTCTAGGTTCGATGTTGTTTTTAAAAAATTGAATCATACTACAAACTCCCCTTAAATTTTAAAATCAGTATTTAAAAAAAATACTTCACAATTATAATAAATAATCACTTAAAATGGTAGGTCTTTTTGTAAAGTTTATCGTATTTCTTTCAACATTTCTTCAGGTGTAATATCAAACAAGCTTGCAAGCGCTATAAGATTAGTTGTACTTGGATCAGAAGAACCATTTTCCCATTTAGAGACTGCCTGTCTAGATACACCAAGTGTTTCTGCCACAAATTCCTGAGTCATCTGACATTCCATGCGGTGCTTTTTAATCACACCTCCTAGTGTTTTTGCATACTCCTCTTTTTCTTCACGTACAGGCTTTGACTTAATATATTTTCTTAATGCGACGATAAGTAAGTAAACAACATAGATGATTACACCCCAGATAATAAGTGCAGGTATAAGCACCAGTAATAACATGAATGTATTTGTCATTTTGATTTCCCTCCTCACTAAAAATATAGCTTAATATCACTAGTTGCGCTATCAACTATCAAGCAACTAATAAAAAAAGAAGGCATCGCCTTCTTAACGCATACAAATATAAACAAGATATGCTGTATAAATAGCAAGCATCACAATACCCTGCCACTTAACAAGTTCTTTCTTCTTCCAGGCAAATGCCCACACAAGAGTGCTTACTGCAATTAAAATAAATGTATCAATCAAGTTTTCTGTAATAATGGCAACAGGACTAATGACCCCGGCAATACCTAATACAAGCAAGATATTAAAGATATTAGATCCAATAACGTTACCTAAAGCCATATCGATTTCATTCTTTCTTGCAGCGACAATAGAAGTTACTAGTTCTGGAAGACTTGTTCCTAAAGCAACAATAGTTAAACCAATAAGGTTCTGACTGAGTCCTAGCATAGTTGCAATAGCTGTAGCACCTTCTACGACGAAATCACCACCAAATTTAATAGCAGCTGCACCACCGACAATATATACAATACACTGCCATACTGGTAATAGCTTGATTTCTTCATCATTGTCTTCGCTTAATGCTTTATTTCTTGCCTGTAATGCTGAGTAGATCATCCATCCTAAATATGCGGCAAATAATACAATAAAAACTGCACTATCTACTCTACCTAGCATACTATCTAAACCAAATACAAGTAATAAAGCCGCACAGATAATAGAGAATGGAAATTCTTTCTTTAATGTATCTGTAGAAACTGCAAGAGGTACAAATAGTGTACATACACCACATACAACCATTAAATTAAATAAGTTAGATCCTACTACATTACTGACTGCAAGAGCGTTGTTGTTGCTCATTGATGCAGTGACACTGACTGCACATTCAGGTAAGCTTGTACCCATAGCGACAATTGTAAGTCCAATAATCATTGAAGGAACTTTTAATCTTTTTGCGACAGAAGAACTTCCATCTACAAAGAAATCTGCGCCTTTAATCAATAATATAAAACCAACAATTAATATACCAATTTCCATGAAAGTATTTAACATTTTTTTATTCTCTTCCTTTATATATAAACTGATTAATAATCTATCATTTTATCATAGTGTTAGTCAATAGTATCCAACGATTGAAATATATCTATTATTCACTATAATTTCACATGTGAGATGATGATAATGACTGATTACAGGTTTGTTAAAAATCTGTTTTAGCATATGCTTCTTTTTCATCAATAGCCTTATTAACTACTTTATTCATACCATCCTTACGATAATCACGATAACCATAAAAATCACCTACAACATAATCATTTTCATCTAATAAGACATAATCAACTGTCCAAATATCAATAGACATACTGAGAGGATCTTGTCTAATTCAATACACTTTTTCATTTCATTTTCAAAATGATAGATTTCTTCTAGTTTGATTTTTCTCTCTTGTATACAGGCTAACATATGATGCTCACTAGAAGTTCCAATATCTACTGCAAGATAATACTAGCTCATTTCCATTTACCTCCTTTTGTTTATGCTTTCCATTGATGACTCATTTGGTGTAAAAGAAGGACGTAAAAAAAGTCCACCGGAGTGGACTATACTCTATTTAATTCATCCAGCATTGCGCTTCTGTTTTTATATTGAATCTTCCATTTCTTAATGATTTCATCAACGATTTTATCACCACCATTAATAGATTTCATGATTCTTAACTCTTCTACAATTTGGTAATAATGCTTTCTGCTTCCAGTAGATTCAGCCTGTTTTTCAACATTTTCTCGATATATCTGAAGCAGCCGTTCAGGATATTTCTCACTAAGCAAATCGGTATATTGATGCAGCAAATATTTATCGTCACTTCTTAAGAGAACGTCTAAAAGCTGTTCATATAGTTGCTCTGTTTCTAATATTTCACATAAGAACCTTCCAGGAGTAAGCTGTTCAATTATAGAGTCTCTTTCCTTGATCCATTCTTTATCAGAAAAGAGACCTCTCAGCTCAACATAATCCTCTAAATTAGTATCATTGAAAAAGAGAATCAAATTCTTTAATTCTTCTCTGTAAGCTTTGATATTTCCCTGCTTCTTATAAATATCTTTCTTCAATTTTATATTAAACTTCATACGATCTTGATTTTCATATTCAAAATCAATACATTCATCAATATAATCTAAAGCCTTGTCATATTCTTTATTATTAATACAAGTATAGACACAGTCCATTCTAATAGGAATATATTCCCAGTACTTTTCATGAATGGCACTTATCTCCTTCTTTGGTGCTCGATTCTTTTTTAATAAATCAAGATACATTTTTGCAAACCCTTCGAGCGCATATTCTCTATTAAAAATATCATCATGACTCTCTATGTAGTCTAACTGTTCTTTCACAAAATCAAGCTTCAACTTTAAAAATTCTTTACCATTTAAACAATCAAAAAATATTTCAAGAATCTTTTGTCTATCATAATAATCTCTCATGCTGTTGAGGTATTGTCCTAATTCAACAAAAGCTTCTAATCTTTCTAAGTCATCCATACACATAATTATATTTGCCCATTGGCTTATAATGGTAAAAGAAAGTTCGAACGTTTCACACTCATTATCCTCAATATCTAACTTATAAAATACTTCATAGGCTTTTAATAAGAATTGAAATGCGAGAGAATATTGTTTCTTTTCTTTCAAAAGATCAAGCCACTTGTCAACAGCGTCTTCATAGTTATCACAAAAATCACGGCTAAATTCATATTCGATATAATGATAACCATCACTATAAGAATCTACAACTCCCTCCAAATCATCAATCATTGTAGTCAAAAAAAATTCATTTTGTGTATATTGTTTAAATGATTCTACTATATCAGGATTATCATAAAGTCCTTGAATAAGAAATGATCGTACATCTTCTTCTGAAGCCTCTTTCACAAGTTTGGAATTATCTATGACTGGATAAGTCGCACTTAGTTGCCACTCATATAAAACAGCTGCCATGTGCTTACAATTATGTCCATCTAATGCATAAGGACAATCACAAGACATGCCTATTATTTGATTTCCATTTAATTTGATTTCTACATGATAAAAATCTGTGCCATGAACTACTGCTTTAATCCTATTAGGTTTAATATGTAAATTGTCTACACGATCATCAAAATAATAGTCATACCCTCTGTCTAATATTCTTTTTTGAAAATAACTTTCCCATTCCATATAGGTACCTCCAATGTATAGTTTTATTATAGCAAGGTAGAAAAGAAGTAATATTAATATTATTTCTACACGTACGCTCAAAAAAATTGCGATAACACTTCTTCACTTTACGGTAATGTCTTGTGGTCAGACTGAATGAGTGCCCTGCCAAGCATACAATAAGAAAATCACAACGGACTTATATTCTGCTTAACTCATCCATCATCGCAGTTCTGTTTTTGTATTGATCCTTCCATTTCTTGATAATTTCATCTACGACTTTATCACCACCATCAATACGTTTCATAGCTCTTAAATCTCTTACTAATTGATGATAATATGATCTACTTCTTGCATACTCTGCCTCTGTTTCAACAGCCACTCTATACATATGAAGTAACTGTTCAGGATATTCATCTTTAAGAAGATGAGTATATTGTTTCAACAAGCTTTTATTGTTACTTTTTATTATACTATCAAGTAATTGTTTATGAAGATTCTCATGGGCATATATATCACATAAGAGCCAATCAGATTTGATCTGTTTAATGATAGAATCTCTTTCCTTTACCCATTCTTCAATCGTATACAGATTCTTTAATTCAATATATTCTTCTATAACAGCATCACGGAAATCAAGAACGATTACCTTCATCATTTCTTTGTAACCTTCTTTATTTCCTTGTTTTTTGTAAATATCTTTCTTCATCTTTATATCACGCTTATAAAGAGCCTGATCTTTGTAATCAAGCTTAATACACTTATCAAGATATTTCAAAGCCTGATCAAATTCCTTATTAAGCAAGCACTCTCTAACACAATTCATTCTTACAGAATCATATTTCCAATATTTTTTGTAAACAGCTTTTAATTCTTTTTTTGATGCATTGTTCTTTTCTAAGAGTTCAAGATAATCATTCACAACTGAATTAATCATAAACTCTCTATCAAATATAGAAGGATACTTACCAAAATAATCATATTGTTCCTCTACGAAATCAAGCTGAGATTCTACATATTCATCTCCAATAAAACGACTAAGAAGAGTTTCAACGAGAGCTATTTTAAAAGCATAGTTCTTCATAGAATAGAATTGCTGGCGTAGTAAATCAAAAACTTCTTTCCTTTCGGATATGTCTATATAAGGAAGAACATATGTAAATGCCTCATTAATATAATATGACAAAGCATAAGGCTGTTGTTCATCATCATCTATATCAAGAGAGTCTAATATATTATAAGCCTCAGCTAAAAAATGAATCGCATTAAAATATTCTTTTTTCTCTTCCAAAAGATCAAACCACTTAAATACACATTTTTCATAGTCCTCACAAAAAGGTACAGTATGATCAGTATTGATATAATTATGATCATATTGATAATGACGAATGATTTCTAAAAGTTCATTCGTCATCGCATCCATAGAATTATCTGTTGATGAGGATTGTTTAAAACGTTCTACTAACTCAGGATTTTCATTAAATAACTGTAATAGAAAAGAACGTATATCATCATCTGATGCATCATCAATAATTTTTGAATTATCTATTTCTGGATGAGTCACACGTCTTTCCCATTCAAAAAGAACTGCTGCCATATGCTTACAGTTAAATCCATCTTGTGCATAAGGACAATTACAAGACATATCTTTTATTTCGTCTCCATCCAAATCAATTTCTACACAATAATGATGTGTACCATAAACAACTGCCTTAATCTTATTTTTAGTTATAGATATATCCTCTACATAACCATCAAGATAATAATTAAAGCCTCTATTTAATATGCGTTTAGAGAAATTGTTTTCCCATTCCATAAAGGCACCTCCAATATATAGTTCTATTATATTAAAAAGATAGCATTTCTGCCATCTTTACTGTTCACTATTCATTTTCTTATTCAAATAGACATAGAAACATACATTAAGGATTATACCAGTAATAGTCGCAATTGGTGCTGCAAGACCAATGTTTGTAAGACTGGCATTTGGCTGAATAGACATATAATAAGAAAGAGGTAAACGTACAAGAAGTGTCTGGATCAGTCCTTGTACCATCACCCATACTGTTTTGTCATGTCCATTAAAGTAACCAATCATACTAAAGAGTATTGCAGTGACTAATGTTTCCAATGCAAAGCCTTTTAAGTAAGCATAGCCCTGATGAATAACACCTTGTTCTGTCGTAAAGATTCCTGTTAACATATCTCCTTTAAACATAACTAAACAAAATACAATGACACCAATAAATAATCCTATACCCATACCGGTAAACATAGATTGTTTAGCTCTTTTTTCGTTATTTGCGCCTACATTCTGAGCCACAAATGAAGCCATGGACTGCATTAAAGCACTTGGTACAAGCATCGCAAAGTTTACAATTTTACATGCTACACCATATCCTGATGATGCCTCTAATCCTAAACGATTAATAAAGGCACATAATGCAAGGAAGGAAATCTGAGTCAAGCATTCCTGCAATGCGAGAGGTACACCGATTTTCATTGCACGAATGCAGTGATGGTTGATTTTAAAATCATGTTTATGTATTTCAAATGGGAGTTTTCTTTTCTTTAATAATCCTAAAGCGAATAATACACTACATGCCTGTGCAAGTACTGTAGCCATTGCCGCACCTGCTGCATCTAGATGGAAACCTGCTACTAAAACTAAATCTCCTACCACATTAATAAGACATGCTACTGCTACAAAAAGTAATGGAGACTTACTATCTCCTAATCCTCTAAAAATAGCCGATAGAACATTATAAGCCACAATAAAGAAAATACCACCACCACATATTCTTACATACATAGATGTAAGATTGAGTGCTTGATCAGGTGCCTGCATGAGCGTTGAAATGGGCAATGCACATAATATCATGATGATGAATAAGAATACTGAAACTATTCCAAATAGAACTGTAGCACCACCAATTAAAGCCCCAATGTTCTTCTGTTTCTTTTCACCTATATATCTTGCGATAAGTACTGTAATCCCCATTGCAAACTGAGTGATCACAAATGTGACAAGGTTTAATACCTGACTTCCTGTAGAAACAGCGGATAAGCCTGCTGTTGTTCCAAAACGTCCTACCACAAGTAAGTCAACCGCACCATAAGCTGCCTGTAATACTAATGCGCCTAGTACAGGAATCATAAATGCAACTAATTTCTTAAAAATACTTCCCTGAGTAAAATCTGAATTCATTTATGCTTTTCTCCTTTCACACATCACTTGATAGAACTTTTCTATTGTTTCAATCATACAATCAGCCTCTTCTATAGAAATATCACTTAACCTTTGAGATAAGTCTTCAAAATAATCCTTATTGAACTTTTCAAATAACGCCTGTCCTTTTTCACTTACTTCAATATAAGTGACACGTCCATCTTCTTTAGAAGATATCTTATTTAAATAACCTTTTTCTACCATAGAACTTACAGTACGTGTGACTCCTGGTCTAGGTAAATTGAGTGCAGAACTTAAATCTGATACTTTAACCTTTTCATGTGTTTCTTTCAAATTAAGAACTGTTTCTAAATAACGAATATATGAAGGAAGAACACCTTCAGGAAGTTCTGGTAATAAGTCCAATATTCTTTTTGCAATATAACAGCTGTCCAGCATTTCCTTAGTTTTTTGACTATTCATACGCCTTCCCTTTTAATTACCATAGGTAATTACCTATGGTAATTAAATAAATAATAAAATGAATGTCAAGCATAAGAAATAAAGTTTTACTTATATATAAGAAAAGAGGCAGCTAGGCTGCCTCCAGAATCCTCATTTTGAGGATTTTTTTAATTACTAAGCTCTTTTCTTCTTTAAGAAGATGAATAAGAAACCTGATACTAACATAGCACATACACTACCAAATACGAATGTATAATCACCAGTCTTTGGATTCTTATTGTTGTTGTCTTTGTTATCTTTGTTGTCCTTGTTATCTTTATCGATCACAACGCCTTCAACTTTAACAAGTTTAACCATTGCATCTCTTAAGTCAGCTACAGCCTGATTGACTTCTTCCTGAGTTGCATCTTCATCTGCATATACTGCTTTTGCTGATGTTAATGCTGTTTCTACAGCCTTGAATGAATCAGTTGTATATAATTTCTTATCTAATGCTTCTGCTTCCTTAATAACTGCTGCTAATTCATCTTTATTTACAGTGACTTCACCAGGAATAGCAAGTCCTGTCTGTGAAGTTGTCTTAGTTGATGTTAATGTGTTCTGATATAATAAGTAGAACGCAGATGCTGACCAGCTGAAGTTCTTAGTATGTAAACCATCACCAGTTTCAGGGTTATAGTTTTCATGGATTGGTCCATCACCTAATAATCCCTTAGCGTTATCAAATAACTTGTATGCCATTCTCTTAGCATCTTCATTATAACCATAGTTCTGTAATGCTTCAACGCCATATAATGCCTGGTCTAACCATACAGGTCCTCTCCAATATCTAGTTGGAGCATATTTCTGGTTGTCCTTTGATGCAGTTGGGAATGGTACTAATGTATCAAACTTATCTGGAGATGTCATATTTGCTGCGACTGCTTTTGCCTGTTCTTTTGTAGCCGCTTTAGCCCAAAGTGGTAACCATCCTTCAGTACCTTTACCACGGTTAGTTAGAAGAGTCTTTGTAGAACCATCTTCATTAGTCTGTAAGTCATAGTAGTAACCAGTCTTTTCATCATACATCTTTGTATTGATATAGTCTGCTACTTTCTTAGCTTCTTTAGAATACTTCTTAGCATCATCTTTCTTACCTAAAACATCTGCCATAGATTTTAAGAAACCTTTTTCAGCATATAAGTAAGAGTTTAAATCTACAGATTCCTGGTTGATAACATAACCAACAGGTTTCTTGTTATCATCTCTTACAGTATAGATAAGAACTCCAGGATCCTTAAATGTTTCAGTGCTTAAACCTTCTCTGTCAAAACGAGTTGCGTTATCCATACCACTTTCCCAAGCAGCTGCTTCGATACCAGCTTCTGGACATACAACACGTTCATTGTTTTCATCATAGATATAACCATATTCATAGCTTCCATCGCTAGATGGTACACCAACGATCTTACCAAATCCTTCTACTTCTTCACCGATATAATAGCTTTTACCAGTAAGAGGGTTAGTATAGTTCTGCCAATCGTAGCATGTTTCATGAACCATTCCTCCGTATTCAGCAATACCATTCTTATCGATATCACGGTTTTTATACCACCAGTTATGATATGCAACTAACTTAGGATACATTTCTTTTAAGAATTCTTTATCACCAGTTGCTTCATAAACACTCTGAACTGCCCATGCAGCAAGTGCTGGTTTAGAGTTACGTTCGTTCCAGTTTCCTCCATCACCACCGCGGTCTTCATTCTGGTTATAGAAAATACAGTCAATGATAGCACCTTCATCCTGTGGACGAACAGCATCTTCTTTAGTGATCTGGTAGTCGAATAATGCTCTAATGTTATTCTTAGCTAATTCTGGATTGAACTGTGTAGTTGCAACTACCTGTTTCCAAGAGTCCCAAGCCCACATACCAACGAACCACTTATAAGACATAGATGGTACGACTCCATCATGCTTAATTGCACCGGCTGGTGAGAACCAGTTAGTAGTTAATGTTTCCATAGATTTAACTGCAGCTCTTTGATAAGCAGTGCCTACAGCGTTCTTATTTTTGAAAATAGTATTAACATAACCCTGCCAACGAGTGTTGTTATCAGTTAAGTACTGACCAGGTTTATTTAAGATGTCTTTTACTTTTTCTCTTTCTGCATTTCTTTCTTTATCAGTGAAAGTATAACTCTGTGTCTGATAAGTCTTATAGCTTTCATTTGCATCAATTTCTACAGAATTCTTCTTATTAATAGTATAAGAATGCTTATCTTCTGCAACATTTGTTTCTAGGTCATTTTCGCCTAATGTCACGTCAAATGAGTTCTGATCTGTTGTCATATAACGATATGTATAACGTTTAGTTTCAAAATTCACTTTCACGCCATTTTCGTCTTTTGCGAAAGTAGTACCTGTCTTATAGTCTGCTCTTGTTTCTTCTGGACTATATGTATACCAAGTAAATAAGTGACCATCCCAAGATAAATCAAGAGTTAATTTACTATTAGTGTTATTTTCGATTTCAGTTTCGATTAAAGCTGTTCTGTTAGTGGCAAAGATCAATTTTAGCTTTAATGTTAAATCATCCATCTTGTAAGTCTGTTCAAGTCTTCCTGGATAATAAACGAAATCTGTTTTTGCTTTAGTTAGATCAACCTTTTCTTTTGTCTCACCATTTACTTTTTCTAAGTTGATCTTATTAATTGAGTCAGATAAGTTAAATGGGTATTCTTCTGCGACACAAACAGGACCAGCGAACCCTCCATACATCTTGTGAGCTGCTTCTGTTGTTTCAGGTAAATAGTAACCATGCCAAGCACCCTGATCTGAGAAGTTGTTATAGTCGTTTGTATCATAAGTTCCATAAATCTTTTCAGTTGGGACAGCTTTTACATTTAATACATTGCCAAATTCAGTTAAATCTTTAGAGCTTCCTACAGCGGAGATAGGTGACAATGTTCCGCCAACAATCACTGTTGCAACACTTAATGCTGCAATGTTCTTCAAGACTTTTTTTGCCTTCATATATGTGTATTCCCTTCTATTATTATTTTTTGTAAAGAGGTCAGTCTATTTTTATGACGCGCGCTTTTCAGAAAAAAAGGATATAACATATACAAATAAGGTGCGTTATTTGAATTCATTATGTCCCTTGTTGACTACGTCCGTCTTTTACAAGTCTAGTATAAATTCGAAAACGATTACCGTCAATAAATCGTTTTATATTTCAAACAAACTTCGAAATAGATTGTATACATTGGTATAAATCATCTATTTTTTATCTTATTCGCATGCAGAATTTGTTTTTATCAGTATTATTTTGCTCTTTATAAAATTGTTGTGACTGTCGATAATTAAAAGTACGGTATATTTGGAATCCTTTATACCGTATGTATTATCAGATATTTTTAAATATATATTAAACATTTATCTAAATTTAATTGACTATATTTGTTATTAATAGAACATCGGTAATATTTATGATGATGTTTGTGATATTTTCACAAGAGTTATTTTGATATTCAAACATCATGATTGTTTCTATTATAATACAATATGCGAAAATCGCAAATAAAATCATTAATTTTGCATTAAAGACAAATGAAAACAACAAAAATCATTGATTGAAATATGTATTCAACCAATACCTTGAATATTGAAATTTCATTTCTATACATAAAAACACATACAAGTGTATAAAATGGTAACAATCTACAAAGGTATACCAGCCTTCTTCTCTACTACCAAAGAAGTGGAACCAATCTTACTTGTTTTTTACAGCAATCATTCTTACTACTTATATCAACTTTTTCACTGCTCAAAATAGAAAAAAGTTTGACTTTAAATCGAACTTTTATATGAAATACATTATTCAAATTCAACTGTTCCTGTTGGCTTAGGTGTGAAATCACAAAGAACACGGTTGATACCAGGTACTTCATGAGTAATACGATCAGTAATATATACCATTTTAAGCTCACCCCATACTACGTGATAATTAAAATTTAGGAAACCCCTAGTTATTTTAAATTACCAAACAAAAACAGCTTATTGATGAAATCCAATAAGCTGTCTTATATTTAGAGTGTTAGATTTTTATAGTTACTTACTATGCTCTGACCTTCTTCTTACGAAGTACATATGCACAACCAACTAATAATGCAAGTGAACCAATTGCAGTGACTAATGATGTAGTTACATCAGTTGAATCACCAGTCTTAGCTGTACCCTTCTTATCATCAGTTTTAGTTGTTACTGTTGTAGTATCTTTTTTATCTGAATTAGATGGTGTAACCGTAATATTTGGTTTTTCTGAATCAGATGGGTTTGGCTTTTCTGGTTCAGATGGGTTTGGCTTTTCTGGTTCAGATGGGTTTGGCTTTTCTGGTTCAGTTGGTGTTGTTGGTTCAACTTTCTTAACTGGAGAAGTCATCTTCCATAACTGTGTTCCATAGAATGGGTTAGCTGTACCAATAGCCATCCAATCATCACCTGTTGCGAAAGCACGTAGACCATGGTTATATGGATCACCAAAACCATTTGTAGTAATAGTTGTAAATGATTCACCATCAGCTGATGTATACATATCAAAACCACGCTTAGCTTTAGATAAATAATTTAATACCTTACCAAATGCAATTAAATTATCTTTCTTTGTGATTGTCATGAAATCTTCAAATAATTTCTCTAACTTTTCAGGAAGCTGAGAAGAAATCTGTGTGTAGTGTTCATATACTTCAGCATATTCATCTACGAATTCCTGAGAACCTTTTTCATCTAAAGAAGATGATAATGGATCTAATCCTGAAACCATAGTAATAGCATCATTTGATGCTTCATCACTTAAACTATTTGCTTTAATAGAGCCATCTTCAAGACCATTCACTAAAGCCTTTACCTGATCATCAGAAAGTGTAACAGCTTCAGCATCATCACTATTTAAAGAATATGCTGATGTACTATATCTTTCAGTTGCAGATTTAATAGCCTTCTGTACCTTTTCAGATGCAGTTAGATCAGCTTCTTCAGTATCCTCATCAACATCTGCTTCATCAGAATCTGTTTCAGCAATTGGCTGAGTTGGATATTCAGCATTCTTGCTTAATACTAATTCAATGAAAACCTTAAGATAATTCATCTGTGATTTCCATTCTTCTTTAGACATATTTAATAAGTCACCATTTGTGAACTGTCCGATAGGCTGTAATAAGCTGCTGCTGTCAAATGTACCAAAGTACATCTTTCCATCAAATACAGTAGACTGCCAGATATACTGGTTTTCATGATGTCCAAATCCAGAACCAAGTCCAGAAATGCCACCTTTAGGGAACATCTTAGTTGCATCACCTACAACTAATTCCATATTTTCATCCTTATCCATACGATAAAGACTTACAGACTGTTCTAAGTTCTTAGCTAAGAATTCTACATTCTTTTTAAATACTAAATCTTCTAATGCGATTTCGATATCTTCATATTCACCAATATAAAGATGATCATTGTATACTAACATGTTACATGCACCAGCACGTGTACGTTCTGGATCGATACCAAATGTATATTTAGCACCATCTGCTTTATCACCTACAACTGGTTTCCATGTCCAAGAACCATCTGCTTTTTCTTCACCACATACAATCGCAAATGACTGCATTGTATGTTCATCAGGTTTGTTTTCCTGTGTACCAGTACATAAAGCAACATAAAGCTTGTTATTGAATTCCACCATTTCCCAGATAGAACCACCATAGATGCTATCTGAATAATGATATGCAGGATAATTGAATAAATCCTTCTTAGTTGCAATCTTCTTGAATGAAGACTGACCTGCTGATGGGTCTTTAGACTTTAAAATATAAGGTCCATCAACACCTACACAACTCGCAATGAATTCACCGTTGAATTCTGTCATACCACGGATACCAGTACTGATACCTTCTTTGTATGCAGCACCTATTTCCTGTGGAGTGATACCAGTGTAGACACACTTGATATCATCTGTCTTAGGATCGATGCAATAAATGCTAGGCAAACCTGACTTAGCACCTTTATTACGTACAGAACCACAGAAATAAAGTTTATCTTTATAACGCATAGCGTTTCTGAAAAGTGGTCCTTTTCCATTTAATGAAGCAGACATTAATAACTTAGTTTCACCAGTCTTAACGTTTACTTTACAAAGAATACCATCAGAATCTTTATCTGATGTTCCATCTTCTTTTTCATGTCCATAGAAGAATGTTCCATTGAACATCGCTTTAAGTGCAGCAGTCATAACATCCTTATCGAATTTATCACCAAGAGTAGTATCCATTAATGTTAATGTATTACCCATTGCTGCATAACAAGTACCAACATACATCCAATCACCATAAGATGCTGCAGACCAAGCATAACTCTGCCCCTGGTCACCTTGTCCTGTTGCACCCTGGTCCTGACCAGTTACACCGACATTTCCACCACCTAGGTAATCAACAATACCATCAGGTGTAGATACTGCTTTGTCTGGATGAGATAACTTGGCAAAAGTATAATTACCATTGCTGTAAGTTACCTTTGGTTGAAATTCAGAAGTATCTCCAGCTGCACTTACGGCAGAAGCACTAGAAAACGCAAGTGTAAGTGCTACGAAAGTTGCCCCAAATTTCTTGAATAGGTTTTTATGCATAATTTCCCTCCTCAATATATATTATTTTCATTCCGTTCATCAATGAACTTTATCATCATTTTTTTGAATGTAAAGCATTTTGTAACAAAACACAAATTGTACAAAATGACCTATTTATACAAATAATTACTTATAAGTATTTTGTTTATATATATTAATATTATAAAATCAATATTCAACTTATATTTTTTCATAAAAATAGATTGCCTATTTCATTTAAAATCAAAAATATTCGTCATTTTATTTAACTAATACTCAAATATCATAATCAGTGTTTCCCTTTAATTACTTTTGCTCTTTTTATACTAGTATCATTCAGTGGTAAATTTAACTACTTTTTTTAGCATTATCATAAATAAATAAAGGATGAATGATGCACTTCCTAGACTTGGTCCTGGGAATGGCTGAGGATATATCATGTAATAGAACTAATTCTTCACCAACAATACATACTTCATCTTTAAATAGAATTCATAGTGATTCTACTAATTCATAATTCATATCTTCAGATAATCCACCTGCATTATGATATGCTTTGATATCTTTTTCTGGTTCACCTTTATGAAATAAACCATGATTTACATGGACACTGACAAATTGCTTTAATTAAAAGAACTGCAACTACAAAAGAAATCCACTCATCCTGAAAATGCGAGAAGAAACTTTCTTATATCCTGCCTGTTCTTTAATAAAAGCATATGCAAGGTCTAGTGTTGTAATTCTTTATATATCAACTAGGCATCTGATTTCAGTAACGTTCATCAATAATTCCTCATTAAATTTTCAACTCATCTCTATAGGATTATTTATCATATACAGACAATAAGAAATAGAATATGAGAAAGGTCACTTACGAAGATATATTTTTTATTTGTATACAACAAGATAATAATTCATTATTTACTGACAATATTAAAAATTATATTTTTTTACGTTTAAAATACATTTTTGATAATCTATATACGTATTTTTACTTGTATTTTACGTTTATATTCATATAATATGTATTAAAAGGGGTGATTATATGGAATATTTATCATTATTTAAAGCAAATTACATCAATGATATTGATGAAAAGAAATTGTACGACGAAAGACTAAATTCTATGAATACTGTCCATTTTTCAATTAAAATCCATGATAATCCTTCATTTATCTGTATCAATAAAGAATTAACTGTACTTCTTGAAGAAATACAATTCCTTAATAGTAAAATTATCCAAAAAAGATTTGATTCCCAAACACATTTGATTAAAACATGGGAGATATATCATTCTCTCATTGAAGAAATTATGATTAGTAATGAAATTGAAGGTGTTGTAAGTACAAAAAAAGAAATCACTGAATTAATTAATATTGAAAAGCCCAAAGAATACAAAAGATTCTATGGTATGGTTAAAAAATATGAAGATATATTTTTTCAAGAAAAAGAATTCACACCCATATCAGACACTTCAAAATTAAGAGAATTATATAACGACATTTTACTAGTAGATATACAAAGGGATAACCCTGACAATATCCCTGATGGTGTTATTTTCAGAAAAGAAATAGTGAATGTTGTTTCATCAACCAAAACTATTCATAGAGGATTATATCCTGAAAGCAAAATCATTGAAGCAATGAACTCCGCCTTATCTATTTTGAACGACAACTCTCTTCCTTATATAGTACGAGCTGCTGTGTTCCACTATTTCTTTGGTTACATACATCCTTTTTATGATGGTAATGGTCGTCTTTCACGTTATATTTCAAGTTACTATTTATCTAAAGTACTGGATCCTATAGCTGCATTGAGACTTTCTATTGCATGTAAAAACAGACAAAAAGATTACTATGAGGCATTTAAAATAACCAATGATGTAAGAAACAAAGGTGATATTACTTACTTCGTATTACAATTCTTAGATATATTAAAAACTGGTTTAGAAGATTATTTGGACGACCTCACTGACAAAGTTAATCAATATCATTATTATCAAAAGAAACAATCACAATTGGATTTAGATCATTCAAGTAGAACTATATTAGAAACACTAATAGATTATACCCTGTTCTATCTAGAACCTATTACTCTAACTAAACTCGTAGAACTTACTCACTTATCTAAGTCAACTATATCGAATCATTTAAATAAGTTAGAAAAAGATGGCCTTGTCGAAAAAAGCAAGCATGGCAAGAACTGCTTATTCCACTTTAAAAAGAATGCATTATAAAATGAGCCCCTAATACAGGGGTTCATTTCTTTTTCTCTCTAAATCTCCCAATCAAATTCATCTATTTCTTTCTTAATATCCATTGAGACTGATGAATCATCTTTGAGTTCCTTCATAAGTTTTGCAAACATTTCTCTCTTCGGATTATTCACATCATTGAAACAGCGATGTACCATCCATATATTATGTGCTGTAGGATTCTTTCTTACTGAAGAAACTAATAATTCCTCATATCCGTGCTTATAGAATTGTTCTAGAAAATGAACTAGATCCCACGGCATACCAAAATCAACCCTAGGATGAGTTCCTATAATTTCTAGAATAGGCTCTACAAGCTCAAAAGGTTCTGGATATTGGTTGATTGCATCAATTAAATCATCATCCATATAATATTCTTCATCTTCTTTAGCTGCATTCTGTAATCTAGTGATTATTTCTTCTTTTGTCATAGAGTCATTTCCTCACCTTTCTATACTCATAACATTCAGAATATGTTGTCTTTTTGATAATAGTATCAGCCAATGCTTCTGTTATATTATCCATTATTGCACATGGCAAATTATTGATTTTCTTATAGAGGACACCTGTTGAAATAGGTAATGCAAAAAGTTTCTTTGTTTCGGATAGAAACTTTAATTTATCATCAGGGACTTTCACAATATAGACTTTTCCATATTCTGAATCCTCCTCATCATCTTCCATTTCACAACCATTTTCTACCCATGATTTAAAATCAAACCATTCCTCTACATCAAAATTTCCTATCTCTGCTGCATCTAAAAAGCCACATAATATTGCTCCTTTTTCTGCCTTCATAATAAGTTCTCTATCGCCATTATCATTTCCAATGCTGATATATCCAGGCATATTAATAGAAAACTCATTACATTCATAACTTTCAATAATAGTAGAAGTATCATAAAGCACACATAGATTCATAACTATCCCATTCGCATATCTTAGAAATTCTTTATACACTTTAGGAATTGTTTCATTAATATGTTTTTCTACAAATTCTATATCTTCTTTTGTGGCTGGATCATTTTTCTGAATATAATCAATATTATTGTAGTTCATAATTTTACCTTCCTGATAGTTATTATTGCATATTCTACTCATTCTTCCAATGTATTTCCCATATTAAGAAATTATTCTAAGAATAGAGTCATATCCCCATTAATACAGCATTCGTCGCAATAAAAAAATCGTGTAAATCAATTTTGTTCACACGATTTTTTATACAGTTTCAAACAAACCTTTAATTAGATTTGCGGCAATAAAGCGACTTGAAGTTTTTTTATTGAATCATCTTTAGAATTTTTTCTAAAAGTACCATAAATATCCCAATGATAGGGCTCTTCAAATGCAATAGCCTTTAATCCTGCTGGTGCTTCATCTTCAAATTTTGGTGAAATCGCAATTCCTATTTTTTGTCTACATAAATGCATCAAGGTTCCGCCATCCATGGTTTTTGCTTTTATGTTTGGAGTAAACCCCTTTATTTTACAGGCTTTAATGAAATCATTATATATATGAAAACTCTCATTCATTATTATAATATTTTCATCCCTCAGCATATCTAGAGGGATTTTTTCCTTCTCATAATAAGGATGTCCTTCATATACATATAAAACAAGATTACATTGACATAATTTTACTTGTTCTAAATTAGGATAATCATGTAGTCCAACAACAATACCATACTCAATATCATAATTAAGAAGCTTATTTATGACTTCTTCATTACTGTACTCACTCCATTCTACATGAAGAGTTTTATTTGAGTTTGCAAAATCTAATATTGTCTTAAGTTGAATAGCCTTTAAGATACCACTTGCACAACCAATTCGTAAGCGATTTATTCCGTTATTAAGATTATTTATTTCAGTTTTAATATGAGCATCCTGCAAAACTAATTCTTTGCTCCAGTCATAAAATAATTTTGCACTATCTGTAGGAACAACACCATTTTGAGAGCGAACGAAAAAAGTGGTGTTATACTCGTGTTCAAGATTCTTGATGATTTTACCAAGACCTTGTGCAGAAATAAATAAATGTTCAGCTGCTCTATGCATACTATGCATTTCATATACTTTCTGAAAATATATAAAATTCTTTATATCACCCAATTCAAATCACCAGTCACCTTCATATCATTATTAAATATGGTTAGCTACTTCGAATGCATCCCAGATTGCATACATGATGTTGGATACTTTTTTTGCATCTCCAAGCAAATAAAGATCAGGAATATCAAACTGAAGATTATTATAAAGTGTATTCTCTTCTTTATATCCAACTGAAAGGATAACACTATCACTCATAATAGTCTTGCTGCCTTCTTTAGTATCTACTTTCACTTCTCCATTCGCAAATTCTGTAACCTTTGCACCTGTGATAATTTCTACTCCATTAAATGGTAGCAATGCTTCCAACATTTCTTTATTCGCAGCACAAAGTGGACCATTTACAGCCATTACCTTATCTAATGCTTCAACAATTGTAACATGAATTCCATTCTGCGCCAACCACAAAGCAGTTTCACAACCTACAAGTCCACCACCTACAACAACAGTTTTCTTTCCAGCATCCTTCTGTTTCAATAAAACTTGTTCTGCTGTATAAGTATGTGAATCATCACCCAAAGAGAATACTTTTGGTTTAGATCCTGTCGCAAGAATCACAGTATCATAATCCATAGCTTTAATTTCTTCTTCATTAAGTTCCGTATTCAAATGAACATGTACACCTAAACGATTTAATTCATTTGTATACCAATCTGCTAATGCAATATCATCTTCTTTAAAATCAGGAGCTCCACCTGGAATTAAATTACCGCCAAGTCTACTTCCTTTTTCATAAACTACTGGTTGATGTCCTCGGATAGCTAATACACGTGCAGCTTCACAGCCTGCAACACCACCACCTACAATCAACACTTTCTTTTTCTTTAAAATAGGCTCATATGCATTAACACGCTCTCTAGCTGCCTGTGGATTTACAGCACAATTAAGAAGAGAATATGAAGCAACTCTTCCCATACATCCTTCATGGCAAGAAATACATGGACGTATCTGTGTGATCTTACCACATCTTAATTTATTACAATAATCTGGATCTGCTAGTAGTGGTCTACCTAGATCAATAACATCACATTCACCATTTTCAATAGCTTCTAATGCCATGTCTGGATTATCCATACGGCCTGCACAGAATACTGGGATATCTACTACTTCTTTTACCATTTTGCAGTATTCTCTGTAAAGTCCTTTCTTTTGATACATAGGAGGATGATTCCACCACCAGGCATCATATGTTCCAACATCAGTATCCAACGCATCATAGCCATAGCTTTCAAGTAATTTAGCAGCTTTTAAGCCTTCTTCTGTGTCTCTGCCCTTTTCTTCAAAATCTTCTCCTGGTAATGCCCCAACACGCCAATCTTTTATCATACTTTTTACACTAAAACGAAGTGTAACAGGGAAATCATCACCACATGTTTTTTTAATTTCTTCTACTATTTCCTTTGCAAAACGAAGTCTGTTTTCAAGAGAACCTCCATATTCATCAGTTCTTTGGTTAAACATTGAAATCGCAAATTGATCAATTAAATAACCTTCATGTACAGCATGAATCTGCACACCATCAAAACCTGCTCTTTTTGCATGGAAAGCAGCTTCACCAAACTGTTTTACAATAGCATGAATTTCATCTACAGTAATGGCACGACAAGTCTTATCTAACCAGCGATGTGGGATTGCAGATGGTGCAATGGGTGGAATATCACCTACATTTGTAGGAATAGTCACACGACCAAATCCTCCTGATAACTGTAAAAAGATTTTACTTCCATATGCATGAATTCGCTCTGTCATTTCTCTACTTGTTTTCACAAAGTTAACAGGCTTGTAAAGTGGATTAGGAACAGTTGAAGGGTCCTGTTTTTCCACAACTTGATCAAAAAATGTGACACCTGTAATAATAAGTCCAGTTCCACCCTTTGCTCTTTCTACATAATAATCAATGCCACGCTGGTTCCATCCGCCATTGGCATCTGCAAGACCTAAAGGTCCCATTGGAGCCATCGCAAATCGATTTTTAATAGTTATACTTCCAATTTTTATTGGACTAAATAATTTTGAATATTTCATAAAATTTGCATCCTTCCTTGTTATTTTATTCTCATGACTACATGATAACATATGTCTTTAGGACTTAATATCAATGAAACGTTTACAGTTATAAACAAATATTTTCTACATACTACTAAAGGTATCAACCTGTAAAAAAGTTGATACCTTTATAAGGTGTGGCATAAGCCACATATTTAATGAACAAACTTTTCATGATATTTTTATATATTTTGTATCTGAAGCACATAGATTGTGTTAAACATAGAAAGGCAAAAACACATTTTGGCGGAAGTTCAATATCTAAATTTTCATGTGTGGAGTCGATAACCGCATTTTATTACGCATCAAACTCCAATATCGGATTTCATTTTTAAGGATACTTATTTTTCTATCTCCTAGTATTTATCATCTTACTCTAAATTAATCCAATATCTTTGTTCTACTTTGCCGTCCTCTTTTTGTTCATTTTCCAATATTCCACCGTTTTTTATAATAGATTTTGCAGAACCAATATTATCTTTATCACACACCATCAAAACTTTCTTGATTCCAAGCCTTTTGCATTCTTCTAAGGCAAGCCCAACCATTTGAGTAGCATATCCTTTTCTTCGTTCAGATGGTCTGATTCCATCGCCAATATGACCTCCGTGTGCCAAAAGATATTCATTTAAGTAATGCCTAATATTTACCGCACCAACAATTATGTTTCGTTCCTCATCTAAACAGAAAAATGTCGAGTCAGGAACCAATCCACTTTTAGGCTCGCTTGTTTCCAAATCACTCAAATAATAATCAAAATCATCGTAGTTGTTTTTGAAAATAGCCCCTGGTGAACAATTCACTTCATGAGTATCGTTATATTCTTTCCATTCTTTGAGCATCTCAATGATTTGCTCCTTATATTCGTAACTTCCTTTTATCAGTTTAATTTTCAACAGAATCACCCCTCCAATTTACATTTACTCAATAGGAAAATTATGTTATTTCATTTTATCCATAATTATACACAAACCAACATCATTGTAAAGCAAAAAGCTCTTAGCCATGAGTTTCATACCCACAGCTAAGGGCTTAGTTTATAATATGGATTCGTTCAGAGCCAAGCGAATGCTGCAAATATATGCGTTGAGTGCTTGCACTCATAAACATATATTTGCATATATTCATTTGGTGGATACGCCACAACGAAGAAATATTCAATATTTCCGAGTATGGCTCTAAACGCTTTGTTACACAACCGCCTGTCAATCATTCTCTAACCATAAAACCACTGGATTACAAGAATAATGGCTCTTATGCAACTGTTATCAATTTGTTATCAAAAGACTTTTGAAAGTGCCGCAACCCCGCATAAACACTGGTTTTTACGATACTACAACTTACTCAAACTCAATAGTTCCAGGTGGCTTAGATGTAATATCATACATTACTCTATTCACACCACGTACTTCATTGATGATTCTATTCATAGTCTTATTTAATACTTCATAAGGGATTTCAGCTGCTTCTGCAGTCATGAAATCAACAGTATTAACAGCTCTTAATGCAACAGCATAGTCATAAGTTCTTTCATCACCCATAACACCTACTGACTGCATATTAGTTAATGCTGCAAAATACTGACCGATAGAACGATCTAATCCAGCATTCGCAATTTCTTCTCTATAAATCGCATCTGCATCCTGTACCATACGTACCTTTTCTGCAGTGACTTCACCAATGATTCTAATACCAAGACCTGGTCCTGGGAATGGCTGTCTGAATACTAAATATTCTGGAATACCAAGTTCAAGACCAACTTTTCTTACTTCATCCTTGAATAAGTCTCTTAATGGTTCAATGATTTCTTTGAAATCTACACAATCAGGTAATCCACCAACATTATGGTGAGACTTGATCACTGCAGATTCCCCTCCAAGACCGCTTTCTACAACGTCTGGATAAATAGTACCCTGTACTAAGAAATCAACGGCACCAATCTTCTTTGCTTCTTCTTCAAAGACTCGGATGAATTCTTCACCGATGATTTTTCTCTTGCTTTCAGGTTCAGTCACACCCTTAAGTTTAGAATAATATCTTTCCTGTGCATTGACTCTGATGAAGTTTAAGTCATAGCTGCCATCTTTACCAAATACAGCTTCAACTTCATCACCTTCGTTTTTACGAAGTAGACCATGATCTACAAATACACAAGTTAACTGATTTCCGATAGCCTTAGATAATAAGACTGCTGCAACAGAAGAGTCAACACCTCCTGATAAAGCACATAATACTTTACCATCGCCAACTTTTTCTCTGATTGCTTTAATGGATTCTTCTACGAAAGAATCCATCTTCCAGTCACCAGAACATCCACATACATCGATTACGAAGTTTCTTAACATCTTCTTACCTTCTGCTGTATGTAATACTTCTGGATGGAACTGAATACCATAAAGGTTCTTTTCTCTGTTTTCACATGCTGCAACTGGGCATTCATCAGAATGTGCTACAGATTTGAAACCAGGAGCTAAAGCTGAAATATAATCATTATGACTCATCCAGCATACTGTCTTTTCAGATACATTTGAGAATAATGGTGAAGTTGTATCAACAACGATTTCAGTCTTTCCATATTCTCTAGTAGGTGCAGCTTCTACATTACCACCTAATACATACTGCATTAGCTGAGCACCATAACATAAGCCAAGTACCGGAACACCACATTCGAAAAGTTCTTTTTCGCATGTTGCAGCTCCTTCTTCATAGCAGCTATTAGGACCACCTGTTAAGATGATTCCCTTAGGGTTGAGTTCTTTAATTTTCTGCATAGCAACCCTATATGAATAGATTTCACAATATACGTTGCTTTCACGAACTCTACGCGCTACGAGCTGATTGTATTGGCCACCAAAATCAATAACCAGTACTAATTCTCTCTTCATAAGTTCTCCTTTACTAATTATTTATTAAAATACTTCCTTAAGCACAATTGTCTGAGTACGATCAGGTCCAACTGAGAACATTATCACTGGGCAGTGAATAAGTTCTTCAATCTTCTTGATATAGTTCTGAGCATTGACAGGAAGTTCTTCAAATGAAGTGACATTTGTGATATCTTCCTTCCAGCCTGGTAATTCTACATAAACTGGTTCTACTCTTGCTAATTCTTCAATTGTAGAAGGTAAACCATGAATTTCTTTACCATCTAACATGTAAGCAGTACAAATCTTAATAGTATCTAAACCACTTAATACATCTAACAACATTAATGAACATCCAGTTAATGAAGCCATTCTTCTTGACTGGTTAACAACAACTGCATCGAACCATCCAATTCTTCTTGGTCTCTTAGTTACTGTACCAAATTCATGACCTGCATTTCTGATATAATCACCTAATTCACCTTCAATTTCAGTAGGGAAAGCACCAGAACCAACACGAGTAGTATAAGACTTGATAACACCTACTACATCAGTTAAATAAAGAGGACCAATGCTTGCACCAGATGATACACCATTAGCACCTGGGTGAGAACTTGTTACATATGGATAAGTACCATAATCAATATCAAGCATAGTACCCTGGGCACCTTCAAATAAGATCTTCTTCTTTGCCTGGAATGCTTCATCTAATAAGATACCAGTATCACAAACCATAGGTTTGATTACTTTAGCATATTCCTTATATTCTTCAAAAATTTCTTCTGTAGTACACTGTAATCCAGGATACTGTTTCTTCTTGAATGCTAATGTTTCTTCAAGTCTCTTCTTAAATAATGGTTCATTAATGAATTCACCAATACGAATACCGATACGGTCATATTTATCTACATAAGTAGGTCCAATACCTTTCTTAGTTGTACCGATACTTGCAGCACCACGCATTTCTTCTTCTAATTCGTCAATTTCAATATGATAAGGTAAAGTGACATGTGCACGATCTGAGATGTGCATCTTATCAGTCTTGATACCTGCATCATTTAAATACTTCATTTCTTCAAGTAAAGCTTTAGGATTGATAACCATTCCGTTACCTAATACAACTTCACCCGTTGTAAAGATTCCGCTAGGAATAAGTCTTAAGGCAAATTTCTGGCCATTAAATTTAATAGTATGACCTGCATTATTACCTCCAGAATATCTCACTACTAGATCTGCCTGCTGTGCAAGATAATCTGTAACCTTTCCTTTTCCTTCGTCGCCCCACTGGCTTCCAACAACAACGACTCCTGCCATTTATGTTCATCCTTTCTTTCGTTAAAATACAACTATATTATAGAGGATAAAGAACATTATGTAAAACATAAAACTCTCGTTAAATCAATGAAATTATGTGAATAAGTGCTATAATCAAATCACACGAGGTGATTTGATGAAAAAACTAGCAGTTCTATTTCCTGGAATTGGTTATCATTGTGATAAACCACTCCTCTACTACTCTAAAAAATGTTTATCAGCCTATGGCTATGAGATCATCGAAGTGAACTATAAACACTTTCCTCATATGAAAGATAAAGATGAATTAATTAAGCAGGCTGAAGATATTGGTTATAAGCAAGCCGAAGAAATTCTTAAAGATATTCCATTTTCTACTTATGATGAAATCCTATTTGTATCAAAAAGTATTGGTACTGCCATTAGTGCACGTTTCAATGAAGAACATCATGTGAATGCGTATTCTATTTATTTTACACCACTTGATGCAACTTTCAAGTATAGCTTAAATGGTATTGCCTTCCATGGTACAAATGACCCATGGGCCAAGACGAATCTCATTCAATGTGCATGTGATGAAGCACATATTCCACTTATTCTCTATCGTGATGCAAATCACTCATTAGAGTGTGGAGATGTGCTTGTTGATATTTCTAATCTTCATGACATCTTTCTTCATGTCATAGAAGCGATTCAAACAGTTTATCCACTATAGGGATAAACTGTTTTTTAAATAACGATAAAGATAAAGCTGTAGTTTGCTTGTCAAACGATTCATTGAGAGATGATAATCCTTCAACATCCCATCTGTAAATCCTTTATCGTTATTCACATGGATAGTGACCTGATCACCTAAAGAGACATGCTCCACCTTAGAATAAATAACAAAGTCAGCATCCTCTTTTACATAAGGCTTAAACCATGTGGGGACATCTATATCCCCTATGAATTGAATAGGGACCATGATGTCTTTGAGGGCTTTTTCTATAGAACCTCCTGGAATCAGATAGCCTTTTAATAGTGTTTCTATCTCATTCCTCATTGGGGTCATATGTTGATAAGCTTCTTCTTTTGTTTTGGCTTTAGTCGCTATGCGTACTCTCACATAGCCTTCTCCTGCATACATCGCAAGAGTGACATCTGTCTGTTTATATTGGGTTTCTGTCAGTTTTTCATCAATCATACTTTCCCCAATACCCATTACAAGATAATCTAATGTAAAGATCTGTTCCTGGCGATATTGTTCGAGATAAGGTTTTAAGGAATGTTCTACGACATAGTTGAATTCCTTAGGTGGACCAGGAAGGTTGATGATCATTTTCTCGTCTTTGCTCATCACACAGCCATTGGCTGTTCCTACATCATTCTCTAATATATAAGCATTTTCTGGGAAATAAGCCTGTTTGAAGTTGTTGTCAGAAACAACATCGAGTCCTGTCACAAAGCGACATTTTTCATCCACCTTACGGGCTTCTTCTTCGTTATAGACAAGTTCTAGTCCCAGATATTCTGCTGAGAGTTCCTTAGTTAAATCATCCTGCGTTGGACCAAGTCCTGCAGTAGTGATGACACAATCAGCCCCTCTTTTAAACGCAATATCGAGACATTCTAATAAACGGTGTGGGTTATCACCAACAGTCGTCTGATGATAAATATCAAATCCCAATTCCTTACACATCTTAAAGAGTACCGGAGCTTCTGTGTTGATGATTTCACCAAGAAGAAGTTCAGTCCCTACATTAATCACTTCTACATTCATATCTCCAGATACATATCATTCCATTTTGCTTCTCCATGAGTAGAAGAAGAGACACCAAGATGCTTATAGCCAAAACTTTCATAAAAGCCTATCAAGTGATCTTTACAAGTAAGGAAGATTCCTTTTTTATTTCGCTCCTTCGCAAGAGTGATATAGCCATTCATAAGTGTATGTGCTAAGCCTTGATGCTGATAATTTGGATGTACATCTAGGCCAAAGACTGTCATATAATCACCCCTAGGATCATGTAATGAGGCATCTTCATAGAATGCATCTGGTAAGCCTTTAATATTCGATGTATTCCCATTAATAAAGCCAATAACATCTTTATCTTCTAATACAAGAAAGTTCTCTGAAAAGGCATTAAAGCGTTCTTTAAACTGCTCATAAGTCGCTGCTTCAGCTTTAGGAAAACAAAGAGACTCTATATGAGAGATAGCTTCTATATCACCTATAACTGCTTGTCTTAATATCATGACATGTTCTCCTCCTTTCAAAATATTTTTTGTATCTTATACAAAAAAGACTTGATAGTCAAGAGACTATCAAGCTTTTTACTGTCCATTTTCAAATTGTGAACGATAAAGTGTAGCATAGAAACCATTTTCTTTAAGTAATCCTTCATGATTACCGATTTCTACAATATCACCATCACGCATAACGATGATTGTATCAGCATCTCTAATAGTAGAAAGACGATGCGCAATAACAAATGATGTTCTATTCTTCATTAATTCATCCATCCCCTGCTGAATTAATACTTCTGTTCTTGTATCAACTGAAGATGTTGCTTCATCAAGAATCAAAATCTTAGGATCCTTTAAAAAGGCACGAGCAATAGTCAATAACTGCTTCTGACCTGCACTGATATTAGAAGATTCTTCATTGATCATAGTGTTATAGCCATCAGATAGTGTATGAATAAAGTGATCTACATGCGCACTCACGCACGCTTTTTTCACTTCTTCATCAGTGGCATCTAATCGACCATATTTCAAGTTATCCATGATAGTACCATTAAATAACCATGTATCCTGTAATACCATGCCAAATAATGAACGAAGATCACTACGTTTCATTTGAGTGATATCTTCACCATCAATCATGATAGAACCACCATTGAGTTCATAGAAACGCATCAACAATTTAATAATAGTTGTTTTACCTGCACCAGTCGGACCAACAATGGCCACCTTCTGACCAGCATGAACATGGAGTGAGAAGTCATTGATGATGATCTTATCTGGATTATATCCAAAATGTACATCTGCAAAAGTGACAGCACCCTTCATATTCTGTACTTCATCAGTTGTAAGAGTGGCTGAGTCTTCTGTAAGTTCTTCTTCCTCCAAGAATTCAAAGACACGTTCTGCCGCTGCACCTGTACTTTGTAATAAGTTAGCCGCCTGAGCAATCTGTGAAATTGGCTGGTTGAACTGTCTAACATACTGGATAAATGCCTGGATATCACCAATAGTGATTGTTTTAGAACCTGCTAGAATACCACCGATAATACAAACACCTACATAACCGATATTACCGATAAAGTTGCTGATAGGCATCATAAGTGATCCAAAGAATTGTGATTTCCATGCAGATGTATAAAGTGATTCATTGTATTGTTCAAACTGCTCTACAGATTTTTCTTCACCATTGAACGCTTTGACTACCTGATGTCCACCATACATTTCTTCAATATGACCATTGACATCACCAAGTGAGTTCTGCTGCTGAGTGAAGTATTTCTGTGAATGCTTCATGACTAAACGCATCAAGATCATTGAAACTGGTAATACTACAACTGCAATTAAAGTCATCTGCCAGCTGATTGTAAGCATCATAATAAAGATACCAACAAGAGTGACTACGTTAGAAATAAGTGTAGATAAAGACTGGTTAAGTGACTGAGCGATTGTATCAATATCGTTAGTTACACGAGAAAGAATATCACCACTTGTATGCTTATCAAAATAAGAAAGTGGTAAACGGTTCATCTTTTCAGAAATATCTTTTCTAAGTGAGAAGGCTGCATCCTGTGAAACACCAGAGATAATCCAACCCATAATATAGCTGAAGAGTGAACTTGCTGCATATAACATGACAAGAATCAATAAAATCTTGACGATATAATTAAAATCAATACCACCAGTATTGGCTACCTTCGCCATGATACCTTCTGATAATTTATCTGTTGCTTTCGCAAGAATTTTAGGACCTAGAATATTAAAGATAGTAGAACATATCGCAAATACCATAACAAAACAAATCTTTAAATGATATGGTTTTAAGTAGGCGAGTAACTTCTTTAATGTACCACCTAAATCCTTAGCTTTTTCATTATTACCACGGCCTCTGCCCATACCCATTGGAGCGCGACGATTTTTATTCATTGTCTAATTCCTCCTTTGATAACTGAGATAAGGCAATTTCCTGATAGACAGAACATGTTTTCATTAATTCTTCATGTGTGCCTTTTCCTACAATCTTACCTTCATCAAGTACGATGATCTGATCAGCATGCATAATAGATGCAATACGTTGTCCAACGATTAAGACAGTGTTATGTGTCTTGGCAGTCATTTCTCCTAGACGTTTTCTAAGTGTCGCATCAGTCTTGAAGTCAAGTGCTGAGAAGCTATCATCAAAGATAAGAATTCCAGCATTTTTCGCAAGTGCTCTTGCAATTGCGAGACGCTGTTTTTGTCCACCTGATACGTTTGTACCACCTTGTGCAATAGGTTCTTCAACGCCCAATGGTTTTGTTTCAATGAATTCTTTTGCCTGCGCAACATCAATCACTTCAGCCAATTCTCCATCAGACAAATCAGGAGCACCATATTTAATATTTGACTCAATTGTACCTGAGAATAATAATCCCTTCTGAGGTACTACACCAATACGGTCTCTTAAATCATGCATAGAAACATGTCTTACATCCACACCATCTACCATCACTTCACCTTCAGTGACATCATAGAAACGAGGAATAAGGTTAATAAGCGTTGATTTACCTGAACCTGTTGAACCAATAAAGGCTGTTGTTTGACCAGGACGGGCTGTAAAGTCAATATCAGTCAAGACTGGTTCATCAGCACCAGGATACTTAAATGATACATGTTTGAATTCTATTAAACCTTTCTTGTCTTCTTCAAATGGTGTGATCTGTTTTGGATTTTCAATTGTAGGTTCAGTATTTAATACTTCAGCCACACGGTTTGCCGCTACACTTGCACGAGGTAACATAACCGCAATCATTGCGACCATTAAGAAACTCATAACGATAATCATGGCATACTGTAAGAAGGCCATCATTTCACCAATCGCAATATTACCTAAATCAACCTGCTTCGCCCCAAAGTAGATAATAAGTAATGTCATACCCTGCATGATAAACATCATGATAGGCATTAATGAGACCATCACTCTATTAACAAATAAGTTTGTATGTGTTAAATCCTTGTTTGCCTGATCAAAACGTTTTTCAGATTCTTCTTCATTTCCAAATGCACGAATGACAAGAACACCTGAAAGGTTTTCTCTCATAGCTAAGTTTAACTTATCAATTAATTGCTGGATAATCTTGAATTTAGGCATAGCAATAGAGAAAGTGACACCAAGTACTCCAAAGATGATAATGACAACTAGGAAGATCATCCATGTCATGGATGGTGAGTTCTTGACAGCTTTCATAATACCACCAATACCATTGATTGGAGCAAGCATACACATTCTTACGATTATCACAAGAACCATCTGGATCTGAACAATATCATTTGTACTACGAGTAATTAAAGAGGCTGTAGAGAACTTATTGAATTCAGTATTAGAGAAGCTTTCAACCTTCTTAAATACAGCTAAACGTAAATCTCTTGCAACTGCTGCACCAAGTCTAGATGCTAAGAATGCAACACAGATAGAAGCCACAGCACCAAGTAAGGCAATAGCTAACATCTGCATACCTTTATGGGCAATATACTGGTTCTGCACTTTATTGACATCCGCGCCAAGCTTCTTATATTCCGCTTTAACACCTTCACCAGCTGCAATCTTCATTGTAGATTCACCCATAGTCTTCATCTGCTTATCGACGCTTTCAAACATCTTATTACGTTCTTCTTCACTCATTGAACCAATGAAATAATAAATATCTCCATTGTTTAAATGTGTTTCCATGGCATCAATCTGTGCTTTTGCATCATCTAGTTTCTTCTTAGATTCATCTAATTGAGGTTTTGCAGAAGCGACTTTTTCTTTAGCCTGATCAAGCTGTTTCTTGATTGTTGAAGACTGGCTCTTCATTTGCGTCCTCTGAGCTTCTGAGGCATTGAGTTTTTCATAACCAGCGACTGCCTGAGAAATACCAGCTAATTGAGCCTGAAGCTTAGTTTTTGCCTCACCTTCAGGTAATGCATTGTATTGTGCAGTTAAAGTGTTCTGCATTTCTTTGGCTTTTTCATATGAACCAAACTGAGTGTTTAGTGCGTTTAATGCACTATCATACTGCTTAATAGCAGTCTGCATCTGTTCATACTGCTTCACACCCTGATTGTATTTAGCCATGCCAGCATTATACTGTTCTAAACCTTTATTATAGCCATCTAAGCCTTTTTGATAACCTTCCTTAGCAGAATTAATAGCTGAATCAATCTTTGTTTCAAATGATTTATACTGCTTTGTACCAGGTTTCATTTTATTCATAGAATAAACAATCAACATTGGCTTAGTTAATACTTTATTGAGTTTTTCTTCATCTACATCTTTCTTTAAGATATATAAAGTCTGATTTTTTGCTTTCTTGAATGTCTTATAATAAGATTTGTCCACATCCTTTACAGGAGTCTTCTTATAATAATTTTCTAATACTTTTTGATCTTTTGAAGAGACAAATAATAATAAATGATTATAAGTCTCTTCACTTAATACAGGAGATATAGCTGAATCGAAGCCTCCTGCCTGAATACCGCTCGATACGATATCAGACATATAATCAGGAAGTGTTAATTCAGTATAGGCCTGTCCAAATATACAAACGATGGCTAATACAAATAATAACCAATATTTCTTAAAATATTTCTTCAGCTTAAGCATCTTCTTCCTCCTTTAATTCTTCTTCCATATTCTTAATAATCATATCAATCATATGTAATACGGCATCATGATCTTCTTTTGTGAGTCCTCTGCTGCACACTTCTTCCATATGCCTCATCTTATCCTTACAGGTTTCTAAATACTCTTCACCCAATTTACTTAAACGCACTGTAGAATGACGTTTATCTTGAGGATTCTGTTCACGAATAATATAACCTGCTTCTTCTAGACGCTTGATTCTTACTGAAAGTGTTGCATCAGAAATATGAAGATATTGTGCCACTTCTTTTTGAGAATGACCATGTTCTTTAATCACAAATAACAAGCGTGATTGATCACCTGTTAAAGGCATATCCTTAAAGTTGCGCATCATATACTTTCCTACTACTTTTCTAAGTACTGCGACCTTATCTATCATCACTTTGACATTCTCCTGCATGTCCGTTGTGCACCTCCTTACTATTAGTTAGCATGCTAAATATTATAGTTAGGGTGCTAACTATTGTCAATAAAAAAAGAGTAGTATTTTTTACTACTCTCTAATCTGGCCATTTCCTTCAATTTTGTATTGATAAGAACACATTTCTTTTAAACCAAGTGGGCCTCTGGCATGAAGTTTCTGTGTGCTGATACCCAGTTCTGCTCCAAAGCCAAATTCTCCACCGTCTGAGAATCTTGTAGAAGCATTATGATACACACAGGCACTATCTAAGCTGTTCATAAATAATGCAGCTGTTTCATCGTTTTCAGTAATAATGGATTCTGAATGCTTTGTAGAATATGTATAAATATGATTAATTGCTTCTTCGACTGAGTTAACAACTCTAATATTCACAATATAGTCATCATATTCTGTTGCATAACTGTCATCTGTAACATGTTCACAGTGAATGATCTGACATGTTGCATCATCCCCTTTGATTTCTACTTTTTCAAAGGCTTTTTTAAGTTCAGGTAAGAACGTGTCTGCCACATCCTTATGTACAAGTATTGTTTCTATCGCATTACATACTGAAGGTCTTTGAATCTTTGCATTGACTGCAATAGTTAATGCTTTATTAAGGTCCGCATCCTTATCAACATATAGATGGCAGATACCAGCGCCTGTTTCAATAACAGGTACTGTTGCATTCTTAACAACGAACTGAATGAGTCCAGCACCACCTCTAGGTACAATAACATCCACATATTCATTGGCATGGATGAGTTCTCCTACGATGGCGTGATCTAGTTCTGTAATCAGTTCAATCGCCCCTTCTGGCAAGATGTCTTTAGTGGCATCCTTCATGATTTCTACTAATTTCTTATTTGTATGAATGGCTTCTTTACCCCCTCTTAAAACACAGGCATTGCCTGATTTTAAGCAAAGAGAGGCAATATCTACAGTGACATTAGGACGGGCTTCATAAATAATTCCAAAGACACCAATAGGCACTCTTACTTTAGAAATTTCTAAACCATTTGGTCTTGTCCAGGATTCCATCACTTCACCAATAGGATCAGGTAATGCGGCCACTTTCTTGACTCCATCACTCACTCCTATAATACGTTCATGAGTAAATAAGAGTCTATCCTGCATAGCCTTAGTCATATTGACTTCCTTGGCATGTGCCATATCTTTTTTATTGGCTTCTAATATTTCATCACTACGTGCAATTAATGCATCGGCAATTTTCTCTAGTGCCTGATTCTTTGTGCAAGTAGGCATATTCTTTAAAAGACGTGCAGCTGCTTTTGCACGCTTTAATTGTGTTTCTAATAATGTATTCATTATCTTTCCTCCAATACAACCATGTTATTCGCATGTACTACTTCATCATAGTCATGACGATGTAATATGTCATCTATTTCAGAAGACTGGTGTCCTTTAATCAGTCTGATTTCATCACTGGCATAATTGACAACACCCTTCGCAATTGTATTTAACGCTTCATCCTTGATATCAACAACCTGTCCCTCTAAGAATCTTCCTTCCACATCTTTAATACCTGTAGGTAAAAGGCTGACATGCTTGTCAACAATCGCTTTTCTACATCCTGCATCAACTATAATTGTTCCTCTTGGTTTAGTACGATAGGCAATCCAATGTCTTCTAGCATTCATATTTGTGCCAGAAGCACCATTGAACCAAGTCCCTTCATTATCTAAAGCATTTAATATACTGTTTTCTTTCTGTCCATTCACAATACACATATGACTACCTAATGCATTGACCATTTGAGCCGCTTTTAGTTTAGTCGCCATACCACCTGTACCTAGACCACTGACTGCATCTCCTGCATAGCTCAAAATTGTATCATCAATCTTATCTACATAGTGGATAAGCACAGCATCAGGATCAGTATGAGGATTGCCTGTATAAAGACCATCAATATCACTCACGAGAATTAATAGTTGGGCTTCTACTAAAGGAACAATAAGTGAAGCCAATGTATCATTGTCTCCTACCTTGATTTCATCTACTGCCAAAGCATCATTTTCATTAATAATAGGAACCACACCATAATTGAGTAGTGCATTGATTGTATGGTTTAAGTTCATTAAACGATGACGATCATCAAAGTCATCATGGTTTAATAAGATCTGAGAACATTTCATATTAAAGACCTGGAATATTTCTTCATAGATTTCCATTAGTCTTGCCTGCCCAATTGCAGCTAAAGCCTGTTTTTCCGGTAGTGTTTTCGGTTTACTGTCTAGTCCTAATGCGCCCATACCTGCTGCAATGGCTCCTGAAGAGACTAGAACAACGATATAGCCTTCTCTTTTAAGTTTGGCAATCTGCCATGTTAGCATCAATATTTTTTCTTTATTAATTTTTCCATCTTTGTCACAAAGTGAGCTTGAGCCTACCTTAATAACAATTTTCTTTACTTCTTCTATTCTACGTTTCATCGAAAACACTCCTTTATTGTATAGTCTATTATAGGGGGTAAAACACTTCAAAAGCAAACAAAACATACTGATTTTTGTCTTTTCACAAAAAAAGACTCCCAGTAAAGGGAGTCAAATATATTAGTGGCTTAAAGTTTTGTTTTCTACTTCTGTATTTAACAATTCTACGAATTCATCAAAAGTTACTGTAGTCTGTTTCTTTTCACCATGTTTACGATAAGTCACAGTACCATTATCTCTTTCATTATCACCAAGTACTAACTGATAAGGAATCTTCTTTAACTGTGCTTCTCTGATACGATAACCAAGCTTTTCATCTCTATTATCGTTATTTACTCTGAAGTGTGCCTTTCTTAACTTAGCCACAACTTCTTTTGCGTATTCATCATGGTATTCAAGTTTAACTGGAATAACCTGAACCTGAGTAGGTGCTAACCATAGAGGAAGGTTGCCTTTTGTTTCTTCTAATAAGAAGGCAATGAAACGGTCTAATGAACCTAAGATTGCTCTATGAATAACAACTGGTCTTACCTTATCACCATTTTCATCAACATAAGTTAATTCGAATCTTTCTGGTAACTGGTAGTCTAACTGGATAGTAGATAAAGTAACATCATGTCCTAATGCACTCTTTACCTGTACGTCAAGTTTAGGACCATAGAATGCTGCTTCGCCTTCTGCTTCATAGAATTCTACATCCATTTCTTTTAATACTTCACGTAATTCATTTTCACTCTTTTCCCATAATTCATCATTACCGAAATACTTTTCTTTGTTGTTCTTATCTCTTAATGATAAACGGAATGAGTAATCTTTAAAACCAAAGTCTTTATATACATCAAGAATCAAGTGTGCTACATTCTTGAATTCCTGAGCAATCTGGTCTGGACGACAGAAGATATGTGAATCATTCTGTGTGAAGGCTCTTGCACGTTCAATACCAGTTAAAGCACCACTTGCTTCAAAACGGAAATCGTTCGCAATTTCCGCAATTCTAACTGGAAGATCACGATATGAATGTAATGTAGATTTATACATAACCATATGGTGTGGACAGTTCATAGGTCTTAATACATATGCTTCATCATCTAATTCCATAGCTGGGAACATATCATCTTTATAATGAGCCCAATGTCCTGATTTCTTGTATAACTTAACATTACCAAGAGAAGGTGTCATAACATGTTCATAACCTAATTCTAATTCTTTGTTCATGATGTAATCAGATAATAAACGTCTGACAGTGAAACCATTTGGTAACCACATTGGTAAACCTTTACCTACGATATCCGCAAACATGAAGATACCTAATTCTTTACCAAGTTTTCTGTGATCTCTTTCCTTTGCTTCTTCTAATAACTGAATATGTGCTTCTAATTCTTCTTTAGTTGGGAAACATACACCATAGATTCTCTGAAGAACCTTGTTGTTCTTATCACCTTTCCAATAAGCACCTGAATGTTTGATTAACTTGAAGTTCTTACATAATTTAACTGTTTCTACATGTGGACCACGACATAAGTCAGTGAAATCACCCTGTGAATAAGTAGTGATTGTACCATCTTCTAAACCATTGATTAAGTCTAGCTTATATTCATCATCCTTGAATTCTTCTAAAGCTTCTTCTTTAGAGACTTCATGTCTCACGATTCTCTTACCATCTTTACAGATTTTCTTCATTTCTTTTTCAATCTTAGGTAAGTCATCATCAGAAATAGTCTGATCACCTAAATCGATATCATAATAGAATCCTTCTTCGACGACTGGACCAACCCAGAATTTAGCCTGTGGGTAAAGATGTTTAACTGCCTGTGCTAATACGTGTGCACATGAATGATTTAAAGTATTTAAATCTTTGTCATTTAAAAAATCGCTCATATTCTCCTCCTATAAATAAAAAGAGACCTCATCAAAGGACGAAGTCTCGTGTTACCACCTTTATTCGTTATGCAATGCATAACCTCTCATCTCTTAACGCGAGTCACGGAATCTCTTTCGAGTTCGGCATCACAGGGAGTACCTTTAAGTAAATATCTTGGAAGTTTCCACCATTTCTTCCTCTCTAGTAAGCTTTTATCTTAAAGACATATCCTGTTTCGTAGCTTGTGCCTTTATTGTACACCACTTCAGTTAATTGTCAATAAAGAAAAAAAGGAATAGGTCACCCTATTCCTAATTATCAAAAATTATTTGATTGTAACGATTTCTAAGTAACTTGTTAAACCAGAAACACCTGGAGTACCACCAGTTACGATTACCTGTTCACCAGCTGAAATTCCGTTTTCCTTAGCGATAACCATTGCAAGATCCATTAAACCTTCTCTTGATTTCATAGATTTGCAAAGTACAGGCTTAACACCCCAGTTAAGAGCTAATTTCTTAACTGTATCATCAGATGGAGTTGGAGCGATGATTGGGCAATGTGGTCTATAACGTGACATACGTTTTGCAGTAGCACCTGTTTCAGTGAATGCGATGATAGCTGAAACGTTGAAGTTTGCAGCAATTTCAGCAACTGACATACAGATAGCTTCTGAAGAGTTAGAGTTATCAGCAGTTCTGATAGCTCTTCTTAAGATTGAAGCATAGTCTAAGTTTCCTTCGATCTTATGAGCAATCTTGTTCATAGTTAATACTGCTTCTTCAGGATATTTACCCTGAGCAGATTCACCAGATAACATGATAGCATCAGTACCATCATAGATAGCGTTAGCTACGTCAGATACTTCAGCTCTTGTTGGTCTTGGGTTTTCCTGCATAGATTCAAGCATCTGTGTTGCAGTAATAACAACCTTACCAGCAGCATTACACTTTCTGATGATTGACTTCTGGATTAGAGGTACATCTTCAGCAGGTACTTCTACACCTAAGTCACCACGAGCAACCATGATACCATCAGCTACTTCGATGATTTCGTCGATGTTTTCAACACCTTCAACACATTCGATCTTTGGTAATACTTTGATATCTGGCTTACCGTTTTCAGCAATTAATTTCTTAATATCTAATACATCCTGTTTTCTTCTTACGAATGAAGCAGCGATGAAGTTTACATCCTGTTTGCAACCGAAGATTAAGTCGTTCTTATCTTTTTCTGATAAGAAATCAAACTGTAACTTAGTACCAGGAACGTTGATACCACGAGTGTTCTTAACTCTACCATCGTTAGCAGCTACACAATAGATATCCTTACCTTCAACGTGGTCAACTACTAATGCAACCTGACCATCATTAACTAAGATATAAGCACCAGGCTTAACATCTTTGTATAATTCCTTATAAGAAATTGTGAAACGATCTGCAGAACCAACAATTTCTTCTGGAGTGATTACTGAAACCTGACCTTTCTTGAATTCAGTGAATCCACCTTCGAAAGCACCAGTACGGATTTCAGGACCTTTAGTATCAAGCATGATAGCTACATCAGTACCTAATTCCTTGTTTACTTCTCTTAAAGTATCCATCTTCATGGCATGTTCTTCATAGTCGCCATGAGAGAAGTTACAACGCATTACGTTCATACCAGCTTTAATAAGCTTCTTTAACATTTCTTTATCCTGTGAAGCAGGACCAATAGTACAAACAATTTTTGTTTTTTTCATTTTTTCTTTAACCATTTTAGACTCCTTAATCAACCAAATAAATTTACACTCCGTTATATATATTTAACAAACACACCAAGAAATTAACGTAACTTCTTAGTGTCTTCGTAAATACCAGCATCAGCTACATGCTTATGACTTAATACTTCTGTGATAGGGAAAGCAGTAATCTGGCCATGTACTTCACCTACGCAAAGTCCACCTTTACCTTCTTCAAGAAGTTCTACAGCCTTAACACCCATACGGCTAGCTAAGACACGGTCTCTTGCAGTTGGTCTACCACCACGCTGTAAATGACCTAAGACATTTGCACGAGTTTCGAAACCTGTTGCAGCTTCGACTTTCTTTGCAAGTTCATTGACATCAGTGATATGTTCAGTAATAACCACGATTGCATGGTCCTTATCAGATGCCTTTGACTGTTTTAATCTTTCGATAATCTTATCTTCATCATAGCCAGTATCAGAAGTGACTACTAGTTCAGCACCAGCTGCGATACCTGCATTAATTGCAAGGTCACCACATCTTCTACCCATTACTTCAAGGATAGTACATCTCTGATGTGAAGAAGAAGTATCTCTTAATCTATCTAATGCTTCAACAATTGTATTTAATGCAGTATCAAACCCAATTGTGAAATCAGTATCAGGAATATCATTGTCAATTGTTCCTGGAAGACCAATACAATTTACTCCCATTTCTGTAAGCTTTAAAGCACCATGATATGAACCGTCACCGCCGATGACTACTAATGCTTCCATACCTACTTTTTTCATCTGTTCGATTGCTTCTTTTCTGATTTCAGGATCTTTGAATTCAGGGAAACGAGCAGATTTTAAAATAGTACCACCATTATTGATGATATTACGAGTACTATGACGATCGAATTTCATGAACTTACCTTCATGAAGACCTTTATAGCCAAGTCTAACACCATAAACTTCGATACCCTTGTTAAGACAAGTTCTAGCTACTGCACGAATTGCAGCGTTCATTCCAGGAGCATCTCCCCCAGAAGTTAAAACACCAATACACTTAACCATTTTTTTCTCCTCTCAACTTATGAATTATATTCAAAATCATTCTAGCATAATTGTTCGTTCCTTACCATCAACAATTCTATTCCAATCAATTTTTTTAGTCAATAATTATTTCACAACATAGCGCTTTCATTTTAGAAACAATATTTTTTGCTCTTAACTGTTCACGTTTATCATTATATTTACTCATGTAAATCGTTTCCAGGTCTTCAAAACTGTATGCAGAAGTCATGAAAGTAGGCAATTCATTTAAAATACGATAGTCTAAAATCATCGCCAATACTTCGTCTCTAGACCAGTTCGTGACATTTTCTTCACCAACACTATCCAAGAGTAAATAAGGTATGTTTTTTACAAGTTCTACTAAAGATGTATCTTCATTTGAATTAAAGCTTGCTTTGACATCTGCCATAAGTGTAGGTACATGACATAAGCCTACTTCATAGCCACGTCTCGCAAGTGCGTTCATCATACCTGCCATGATTCTTGTACGATTGGGTCCACCACATACTAAGAAGCCTTTGATCTGTGGTTTATTGACATATTCAATCAGCTGTTTCGTCAAAAGCATCGTACCTGCATCATTTTTATTCATTGCTTCAGCTGCCATATCTTTCAAGCTAATAAGCGCAAGTCTTGTAGACATATTGTTGTAATGGAAACGGGAAAGAAGTTGATCATTTTCATGCTTTTCCAGACCATAAATACAGCTGCACACATCACGATGAACATAGGAATCATAGCTCAAAGTGATCTGCTGACCTTTATTCATCTTAGGACATTCATTGATACCATGACAATGCACACAAGGTTCATGATCATCCACGTAGGCAAGTAAGTCCACCCAGGCATCTTCTAGAGCCTTTTTAGTTAAATGATTCTTTTCTACAAATTCTCTAATATCTTGTCTTTTAACTAACTCTTGTAGACTTTGGTTTCTTGTATTTTCTAATTCTTTATCAAAAGAAAGAATCTGTCCTGCTTTTATCATCATAGATCACCTCCTAGACCTTCCATTAATCGTCTTAATTCCTCTTGATCCTGCGCACTGACTTCTACAGGTTTATTTTCTTTTTTCTTTGTAGTCTTCTTGATTGTTTTTTGAGGTTTCGTATTATGAACTTCCTGATACGCATCACGAGCACTCTTTAATCCTTTTCTCGCCCATGAAGCACCAATTGTTTCACAATAGTTCTTGTCTAGTCGTCCATTACTTCTACCTAAAACATATTCTATCAACATATTAGTGACTGCAGGAGTAAGTCCCATAGCCATCAATGATTCCGCAATATTAAGATCATGAAGGGCTGGTTCTTTTCCTCCCTGTTTATTTTTCAATAACTGATAGGGAGAGATTGTCTCAAGATATCTAAAATGCTTGTTGAGAGAATCGTTATTTGTCTGTGGTGAAGCGTGCTGGATAGGCTGAGTATGATAGACCTCTTTAAGTGAGCTCACTGAATCAGCACTATAATAACGCTTTGCCTGTTCTACTAATGTTTTACGATTAAATTTACCTTCCACAATCGCATCCTTGACCATTAATGCGAGAGATAGCTGATCAATCGCATAAAGAGTCGCAATCTGCTTAATTGTATCTTCATTACGATTCACTATTTTCATAGGAACCTGATAGTCCTTTAATGTTTCATAGAAGAGAGTGAGATCATAGTGAATAATTGGACGTTCACTTTCTTCTTCTTGATATCCTGATTCATGTTTCAATGGTTTGTTTTGTGATAAATCAATTGTAAAGACATCTTCAAAGCGAGATGTGACTTCTTCATATTCAGTGAGCTTTTCTAGTCCTGAACGGAAGTAATTCTTTGTTTTGGTATATTCTTCTATTCCTATCGTTTTCTGTAATAATCCGGCAAGAATCTGATTCCTAAAGAAAGCATTGACAGAAAGTGGTGTCATTAAGTGAAAGACATAGACACCCTGTCCTTCTGATTCTTTATAGTAGGATTTAAGCAGGCTTAAACCTTCTAATGTCTTTCTTGCCTGGTCAAGTTCTTCCAAGTCTAGATTTAATGCCATTGTCAAGCGACTGATGGCGCATGGCTGGTGGAAATGACGCATACGCATAGATTCAACATTCAAATACATATAAAGACTATAAGCCTGTGTCTTGAGTAATGGTGCATATAAATAAGTGAGAATATCACAGTCATTACTACTAAGTGGTAATGAACGTTCACTTAAATAGACATCTGTTGCATAGAGCATCTTATTCCACCTCCTTTAAGACACGTAATATTTCTTTTTCTAAATCATAATAGTTTGTATTGTTTCTAATGATATAATCCGCACGTTTTTCTTTATCTTCTAAAGACATCTGATTTCTAATACGGTCAAGCGCCTGTGCACGTGTACAATGGTCACGTGATAAGACTCTTTGAATTTGTGTTTCTTTGTCACAGCTGACGACTACTGTATGATCACATAGATCATCCCACCCTGCTTCAAATAACAATGGGACATCAATAAAGACAAGGTTATTTTTAGATTGTTTGATTTTTTGTACAATAACACTTCTAATATAGGGATGTAGTATTCCTTCTAAATAGTTCTTTTCATTCGGATCATTAAAGATAATATCTGCCAGCTTCTGTCTGTTAATTTTTTCGTTTTCAAGTACAGGAAAGTGTTCTATAACCTGTTTAAAAGCTTTTGTACCTGGTTCTAAGGCATGACGTGAGATTTCATCCGCATCAATCACTTCATAGCCATGAGTCATTAAATAATAACTGACAGTACTCTTACCACTCGCAATACCACCAGTGAGTCCTATGACCTGCATATTGTTTCTCCAATACGTTCCATAAGTTCTATACAGTCAATACTATCCTGATGACTCATACGATCACTTTCCACCTTAATATATGCAATAGCTTCATGACAGGCTTCTATTTCAGTATGGAAATCATCAATATCATAAGGTATTTCTCCCGTGAAGGATTCACCATTGAATGAAATAATTGCTTTTGTAGGACGGTAGAATGGATCTAGTATGATAGTCCCTTTAGTACCTGTAATAATCATATCTTTTCTTACTGGTCCATCAAGTGAAGCTTCCATGAAGGCTTTAACACCATTTTCAAATATAAGAGTAATTGCATCATGTACATCCACATCGTGTTCCATCTTCACATCATTAGAAATAGAGACAACTGGACTCTTCACAAAATCAAGAACAGCCGCAATATTGTAAATACCTGTATCATATAAAGCACCACCCTGTTTCGGGTCATAAATATATGATTGTTCATTATAAGGCACAATGGACTGGAAATGGTTTTCTATAGAGACAATATCTCCAATAATACCTTTATCTATTTCTTTATGAACTTGATTGATCATTGGAATAAATCTGGATTTCATGGCTTCCATAAAGAAGACATGATTTTTTTCTGAATATTCACAGAGTGTTCTTATTTCTTTGCTTGTTAGAGTGGCTGGCTTTTCTACAAGAACAGCTTTATGATGCTTCATTGCTTCTAATGCATAATGATAGTGAGAGGCATGTGGTAATGCGATATAGACAATATCTACATTCTCATCTTCAAGTAATTTGATATAGTCATCATAAAGTTTTTCTGGATGATAGAGTTCCTTAAATTGTTGTCTTTTTTCTGGATTACGAGATGCCCCTGCATAAAAGCATGCTTCATCAAAGTGAGACAAGCTGTCACAGAATCTCTGGGCGATTCTTCCTAATCCTATTACACCCCAATTCAACATATTTAATACCTCCTTTTCTGGCAGTTTGGGCAATAGTATGTGCCTCTTCCTGCAATCGTGATTTTCTTTATAGGTCCCTTACACTTTGAACATGTTTTCTGTGCATGGACAGATAAAGTAACCTGGAATAATCCATGGATCCCATTGGCATCAAATGAATGGATGGTTGTACCACCCTGGGCAATGGCTTCCTTCAAAATAGTACTGGATACTTCTATTAATTCTAAAATACGTTTCTTTGAAAGTCTGTCACCTCTTGTACGAGGATCCATCCCCATTCTAAAACATATTTCATTCGCATAGATATTTCCAATTCCAGTAAAAATAGACTGGTCTAATAATAATTGTTTGATAGGCAGATGACTTTGATGAATACGAGGATAGATGTAATCAAAAGAAGCATCCATTGGTTCCTGACCCAAGCGATTAAGTGGTGGATATTCACGATAGTGTTCTTTGTCTACTAACTGCATACGACCAAACTTTCTTGTATCGTTATAACGAAGATCTGTGCCATCTGTCATATGAAAGATAATATGATCATGTTTATCATAGGGTTCATCTTTCTGTTTTATATTGTATTTCCCTTCCATTCTTAGATGAGAAATAAATGCATCATGATCTAAAATAAAGATCAAATATTTACCATATCGATCTATATCGCATATGGATTGATGAATAAGCGTAGAGACAAATGCTTCTACATCTCCATCAATAATACGTGTATAACGTACTTCTATAGAGTCAATTGTTTTATGAAGTACGAAGTTCTTAAGGGTTCTTCGTACTGTTTCTACTTCTGGTAATTCAGGCATTACTTTAATTCACACCAGTTCTTGGCATAGTTGCCTTCCACAATAAGAGGTACATCCATCTTAATGCAGTTTTCCATCTTTTCTTTCACAAGAGACATGACTTCTTCTAGTTCATCTTCAAAGACATCAAAGATCAGTTCGTCATGTACCTGAAGAATCATCTGAGATTTTAAGTGATGAACTTTTAGTGCTTTATCTACTTCAATCATCGCGAGTTTTAGAATATCTGCCCCCGTTCCCTGGATTGGTGTATTCATTGCATATCTCTGTGCCTGCTGACGTACCATGAAGTTCTTATCATTGATTGTAGGAATATATCTTTTTCTATTCAATAGTGTAGAGACATACCCCTGTTTTTTACATACTTCTACGACTTCATCCATATATGTTTTTACTTCTGGATAGGTTTCAAAATATTTATTAATGAAGTTTCTTGCTTCGGCAATGGACATCCCAATGTCCTTAGAGAGTCTGAATTCACTCATACCATAGATAATTCCAAAGTTAACAGCTTTCGCCTGTGAACGCATCTGTGGAGTGACTTCTTCATCTTTCACACCAAATACTAAAGCAGCTGTATGTCTATGGATATCCTTACCTTGATTAAAGGCATCAATAAGGTTAGTCACATGAGCCATATGCGCAAGTATTCTTAATTCAATCTGTGAATAGTCAAAAGATACAAGATAGCCATTATGTGATACAAAGGCTTTTCTAATGAGTTTTCCTTCTTCACTTCTTACAGGAATATTCTGAAGATTTGGATCAACAGAAGACAAACGTCCTGTATGGGTAAGTGTCTGTTTGTAGATTGTATGAATCTTATTGTCTGGGAAGACCTGTTCCTGCAGTCCTTTTAAGTATGTAGAAGAGAGTTTAGTCAACATTCTATATTCAAGAACAAGTGGGACAACAGGATGGGCATCAATGATTTTTTCTAAGACATCCTGGCTTGTCGAATAACCTGTCTTTGTCTTCTTGCCGCCCTTTAAGCCTAGATCTTCAAATAAGACCTGACCTAACTGTTTAGGTGAAGAGATGTTGAAGGTTGTACCTGAGATACGGTAGATATCATTAGACAACTTTTCAATTGTTTCATCAAAGGCTTCATCCATTTCCTTTAATACATCTAAGTCTATTTCAGTTCCAGCAAATTCCATTTCTCCTAGAATACGTGTCACAGGAAGCTCAATGTCTTCATATAGTTCATATTGCTTTTTATCTTTTAATTCTTTTGTGACAACATCTTTTAATTCATAAATAGCCTTGGCTTTAGAAACAGTATGCTGAGCCAGTAATGCATCATCTGGAATATGCTTTTTAGCACCCTTTCCAAATACTTCTTCATCATACTGAACACCATCATAGTCAAAGTGTGTACATACATATTTGAGTTCTTCTTTAATAGCTGGTTCTAATACATAAGATGCAAGAGACAAATCAAATGTATAACCATTGATTTCTACACCATTCCATCTAGAACCTATGACTGCACTCTTGATATCATAACCATACTTCTTCTTAGTTTCATCCTTTAGATAAGCAAGGAATGATTCATCCTTAAGGGCATTCTCATAAGAAATAAAATAAGCCTGTTCATCATTATAGATACCATAACCTAGAATAATAGAACGATGGTAATTTGTATCATAAATAGAAGCATAGACAGCACTGTCTTTTGTGATTCCAGGCATATGGTCCACTATTTCTAGCTTTAGTTCCTTTTTAGGTGCGGCTTCAATTGTCATAGATTTAATCAAAGAGTTCATATCATATGTTTCATAGAATGACTTTAATGTGTCATAGTCATAGCCTTCATACTCTGCTTTCTTCAAATCAACATCTAAAGGAACATCTCTAAGTATTGTAGCCACCTTCTTACTCATTAAGGCATCTTCCATACCTGCTCTGATCTTTTCACCCATTTTACCCTTGAGTTCATTCTGGTGTTCTTCTAATCCTTCAATGGTTTCATACTGGTGTAATAGTTTTAAGGCAGTCTTTTCACCTACACCTTTAATACCTGGGATATTATCGGCAGTATCACCCATTAGTCCTAAGAAATCTCTGATCTGATCTGGCTTTAAGCCATATTTATCAAGTAAAGTCTGTTCGTTATAAATATCAAGTTCAGTCACACCTTTGATTGTACGATAAATTGTCGTTTGAGGCGAAATAAGCTGGAATGCATCTTTATCTCCTGTATAGACCGATACTTTCAGATTATTCTTTTCACCAAAATCAACAAGTGTACCAATAATATCATCACCTTCAAAGCCTTCTACTTCATACCATGTGATATTATGAGCTGTTAAGTATTCTCTTGCGAGAGAGAACTGAGGAATCAGTTCTTCTGGTGTTTCTTTTCTTTGGGCTTTATAGGTATCCAACAATTCATTACGGAATGTTTTCTTTCCATAATCAAATGCGACAATCACATACTTAGGATTATTATCGAGGATCTTATCCACCATACGGGCAAATCCATAGACACCATTAGTAGGAATACCATTACGATTCACCATATAGTTTCCTGTATAGCTAGTGGCATAGAATGCCTTAAATAGTAATGAGTTCCCATCTATTAAAATCAATTCTTCCATTTTATAACTCCTTTACTTGATTGATAATAAGAGATAAACGATCACGGTATTGAACACGTACATTCATTTCCACAATCTTTCCTCTTTCTAATATATTCTTAAAACGTTCATATTGGTTAGAGAAGCAGACAAATTCTACCTGTCCTGTTTCATCCTGTCCTTCAATAAATGCCATTTCTCGACCTTTCTTATCTACAATGGCACGTACTGAACTAATAGAACATACAACTAATATATTACGATCCATATAGTTTTCTACATCTACAAAATTAACTAAAGGATGCTTGATCTTCTGTTTTACATAAACAATAGGATGTGTAGATACATAGAGACCAAGTACTTCTCTTTCTCTTTCTAAACGTTCATATTTGTTTTCTCTGACTTCTTCAAAGATTGGCTTTTCATCCACCCCTAATTGAATATACTCTAACATCAGTGAAATATTCTTACGTAAATAAGCACGATTTTTATTAAATTCATCAAAAGCCCCTGCATCAATTAAACTTTCTAACATCTTAGATGAAAGAGAAGGGATACGGGCTAAGAAATCATACATATCCTTAAAGAGACCTTTTTCTCTTTCCTTAAGAATCATCTTATAGCCTGCAGCCCCTACATTTTTAATAGAGACTAAAGAATAACGTATTCCTCCTTCTTCTACTACAAAGCGTGAATAAGAATAGTTAATAGAAGGTGGAAGAATCTTGACTCCATAGCGTTTAGATTCTTCTATAATACGCATCTTACTAGAAGCAGAACCTGATTCATTGGAAAGAATGGCTGCAAAGAAATAGAGTGGATAATTGGCTTTTAAATAAGCCAATTGATAAGCCATATAACCATAGGCAACAGAGTGACTCTTATTAAAGCCATAATTCGCAAATTTCTCTATCATCTGATAAAGTTTCAAGGCAATCTTTTCATCAAATCCTTTCTTAATAGCTCCCTGAAGGAATTCTTCCTTCATACTAGCCATCATGCTTTCATCTTTTTTAGAAACAGCTTTTCTTAATATATCTGCACGTCCTAAAGAGAATCCTGCGATGACCTGAGCAATCTGCATGATCTGTTCCTGATAAATCATAATGCCATATGTAGACTTTAGAATAGGTTCAAGTTCTTTGACTAAATAAGTAATATTATTTTTATTCTTTCTACCTTCTAGATAGAGAGGAATATTTTCCATTGGACCTGGTCGATATAAGGCCACTGCAGCGACGATATCATCAAAATGATCCGGTTTCATCTTCATAAGTAATGAACGCATACCATTTGATTCTAACTGGAAGACCCCTGTTGTATCACCACGAGCGATAAGGTGGTAGGTACGTGCATCATTAAGAGGGATACTATTGATAGAAAAGGTCTGACCAAGTCTTCTTTCTATATCCTTCATAATATAATCAATCATAGTCAGATTCTTAAGTCCTAAAAAGTCCATCTTGAGTAAACCTGTTTTTTCAATATAGTCCTTTGAATACTGGCTCATGATCATATCACTTGGACCGATGACCAAAGGCACAACATCTCTTAATGGTTCATAGGATAAGACAACCCCTGCTGCATGCATTGTGATATTACGTGGAAGATATTCTACTAAGCTCATAGGCGCAATAAGGCGTGAAAGCACTGGATCTTTTTGAATCATATCCTGGAATGAGGCACTTGTAGAATAAACTTCAGTAATACTTTTACGATGTTTAGGTGCAGTAGGGACCATCTTCGCAATCATTTCGAGTCTTGGTAAAGGGATACCCATCACTTTTCCTAAATCCTTTATTGCGACACGTGGACCATATGTAGAAAAAGCGACAATCTGAGCCACATGATCATGACCATATTTGTTGCATACATATTGAATGACTTCATCACGACGATCATCCTGGAAGTCTACGTCAATATCTGGCATGGATACTCTTTCTGGATTCAAGAAACGTTCAAAAAGAAGATCATATTTTAAAGGATCAATATTTGTAATTCCTAAGCAATAGGCAACCAGTGAGCCTGCCGCAGATCCTCTTCCTGGGCCTACGAGTATACCATGTTTTTTCGCATATTGTACATAATCAAATACAATTAAGAAGTAATCATCATACCCCATAGTATGAATAGTTTTTAATTCATAAAGTAAACGGTCTTTATAATCATCTGTGATAGTCTGATTTTTAAAGCGTTGTTTCAATCCTTTAATACAAAGATGTCTGAGATATGCCCCACTATCACCATGAGGTGTCTGATAGTGAGGAAGACCGTTCTTTGTTTTTTGAATAGAACCATAACAGTTATCAATCATTTCTTCTGTATTCTTAATAATATCTGGATAACGACTAAATAATTCTCTGATTTCTTTTTCTGTTTTTAGATAACGCTCACTTGTAAGTGGTTCATAATCCTTAGAAAGCACTTCTCCCTTTTTAGAAGCTTGTAAGAGATCCAGTGTAAAGGCATCATGTGGATGTAAATAACGCACATCATTACCCCAGATACAGGGAATATCTAAGAATTGAGCATATTTAATCAATGTCTGATTACGAAGTGTATGTCCCTTGAGGCCATCTTCCACAATCATGATTCGATAAGAGGCGCCAAAGAGCTTCTTCATAATTTTCATAAAGCTTAGTACTGGACTCTCTATTTGAGCATGAGTGAGTAAGTCTTCTTTACTTGTGGCTTCTTTTTCAATGAGTCGATCTTCATATTCATGAGATACAACATAAAGATGATCACGATAGTTGGATAAAGCTTTCAATGTGATAGCTTTATGCTCATTGAGATTAATATCACTCACAATACGTACTAAATCCTTATAACCTACATCATCACGTGCATAAAGTGCAAGATGGATCAGGTCATCATTAAACATAATAGAGGCGTTGACACCTAGTATCGGCTTAATAGAAGCCTTCTTGCAGGCTTCATAGAATTCATAGGCCCCATACATGTTGTTATCATCTGTTAAGGCAAGAGCCTGGATATGTTTTGATTTTGCGTTGTCTATAAGCGCATTAATTAATAGAGTACTCTCTTGAAAGCTATAAGCACTTTTAATTTGTAAGTGTCCAAACATGGTATCCTCTCCTTCCTTGTTCCTCATTATACCAAATTATCCCTTTTATTTATAGTTAGGTCAACTACCCACGACCTAAAGGTCATGGGCTTGTAACTGCCCAGTCGTACTAACGGTTTACACCTCCGACCTTTAACCCCAATAGATATTGCTATCTAAAGTGGCGTTACATCATAGGGTGGTTGACAGCACCCTTTGTAGCAGAGTTTACTCTGTTACAACTGTATTAGGTACTTGGCTATCTGCAAGATAGTTTATTCCCATACGATACAGATTCATAGCTCCAATGCGGTCATCATTAGATTTATAACCACATTTTTTGCAGGTAAACAGATGTATCTTCTTATTGCGGTTAGACTTTTCAACATGTCCACAGCAAGGGCAGCACTGACTTGTATAGCGAGGGTCTACCTTAATAACAGAAGACTGATTCTGTTTTGCTTTGTAGATTAGTTTCTGCTCAAGGTCATAGAAAGACCATGATACAGAAACATAACGATATTTTGTTTTAACACGTTCTGTAGCATTACGAATACCTGACAAATCTTCCAATACAAAGAGAGTGTGCTTTGGGTTGTTTTCAACGAGTGCCTTCGATACCTGATGGTTAATATCCTGCATCCAACGGTTTTCTCGCTGACCGATAGCTTTCAGTCTTCGTCTTGAGGATGGCGTATGTCGCATTTGAAGTTCCTTACGAAGCTTGGAATAGTTAGCACGTTTCTGTTTAATAGCTTTACCACTAACAAATCCAGACTTATGTTTGCTGTCATAAGTTGCAACAACAAAGTTAATACCTCTGTCAATACCTACAACATTACAGATGTCAGAAATATTACTTTCTTCAATCTCATAGGTAACTGGTATATGCAGATAGATAATATGAAATGACCTCCTAGTTGTCAAAACGTGGATTTAAACTCATAAT
>ERZ779851.170-NODE-170-length-66303-cov-4.567353_pt1 | contig 66303 bp, 58 predicted proteins | sample MGYA00511094_ERZ779851 | MGnify/ENA primary metagenome ERZ779851 (study PRJEB29588, sample SAMEA2155512) | human gut metagenome | biome: human gut; feature: human-associated habitat; material: faeces | place: Denmark | collected 2008/2010 ...
ATATAAATGGGTGAGAAGCATATAACGCTCCCGCTTACCAAGGAGCTTGCAAAGACTCTCCATGCCGGAGACAAGGTCTTATTGACCGGAACCATTTATACCTCGCGTGACGCGGGACATAAGAGAATGTGCGAGGCACTCGCACGCGGCGAAAAGCTTCCCTTTGACCCGACGGACGCGACGATCTACTATGTCGGCCCGACGCCGGCAAAGCCCGGCCACATCATCGGTTCTGCGGGCCCGACAACAAGCGGACGTATGGACGCTTATGCTCCCACTATGATGAGCGTCGGCGCAAGAGGAATGATCGGAAAAGGTGCCCGCCTTCCCGAGGTTGTGGACGCGATGAAGAAATATTCGGGCGTTTACTTCGGTGCGATCGGCGGCGCAGGCGCACTTTTGGCTAAGTGCATTAAAAAGTGCGAGCTTGTGGCTTATGAGGATCTTCAGTCCGAAGCGCTCAGAAGACTCTATGTTGAGGATATGCCCCTTGTTGTCGTAATAGACTCTGAGGGAAATAACCTTTACGAAGAGGGCAGAAAGGCTTATCTTGAGAGCGTGAAAAAGTGATTTTTAAGCGGCGGAAAATTCCGCCGCTTTTTTGTTGACTTTTTTTAGTTAATGCAATATAATTAAATCAACAAAATAACGGAGGGAAAAACATGAAAAAGATTAGATGTATTTTACTTGCACTCATCATCGCGGCGCTTTTTTTAGTGCCGGTATCGGCTGAGACGGGCGTTATCAACGCGCTTGACTACGGCTTTAACAACAACGGCACAGTGCTGAACGACAAAATAATGGAAAAGTATATAAGGGACGATTCCAGCACGCCGATCTATTTCCCGAGCGGAACATATCTTTTTTCCGAAACGATAAGCTTTCCGGAGCAGTGCTATGTCACGCTTGCCGCAAATGCTGAGTTTAAACTTTCGAGCAATGCGGTGAGGGACTATTTCATAACGCTCCGCCGCGGCTTTGTCGGCTCGGGATATACGTTTAATTCGTACATCAAGGGTGGATACATCAATGCGAATAACTGCGCGAAAAACGGTATCGGAATATATAAGACAAGGCACGTTGAGTTCTCGGATTTCGTTTTGAAAAATGTTCTCGAAAAGGGTATCGTCACAAGAACGGAGGAGAGGGCGGACGGACAGTCCTATATCAGAAACGTCCTGATCGAGAATGATTTCGGCATAAAGGGTACTATAGGCGTTTATGACAATGCAGCCGACACACGCTGTGAAATGGTCGAGGTCGTTAATTTTGAAACGGCGTTCTATACAATCAGCGGAAGATTTACACAGTGTAACGCATGGCTTCGTGACAGCTCCCTGGTTGAAAACTCCGTCTACGCGGTGATAGACGGTTATCACATTTTGTTCGACTCGCCCCAGGTCGATACCTACCGCTACGGATTTAAGATAATGAATCCCCGCTATAATGTGCTTATCACAAATATGCTCTGGATAACCAACGGCGGAGTTTACCGTTCTGAGCTTCAGGCACAGTTTCCCAGATGTATCTTTTATGCCGGCGCGCCCGAGTGCAGCTTTCAGTTGAACGGGCTGGTGATAGGCAGCGAAACGAACCTTGATTTTTCGAACATTGAGCTTCCGTACTCCTCGTTTTTGAATGTACGTGTGCCGGCGGATATGAACAAGGGCAATGTTAAATATTTCAGGAACGATTCTGAGTCTATTGTCAGCGTCTCGGGCGGTTCCTCAGCCAAGAAATTCGATAAGTCGTATAACTTCAACAATGCCGTTGTTCCCGGAATATATGAAACTGATCTTACCAAGGGCTTCGGCGGCAGTAATTTCCCGGGCGTGAGTGACACAGGCGTACTTGAGGTCACAAGGAGCGGAGCCATCACACTCCAGAAATTTATGGGCAAAAAATATTTTGCATACAGAACATTGATCAACGGCTCCTGGCAGAGCTGGACAGTCAAATAAAAAGAACGGTGCGCTTAAGGAAAATCCTTAAGCGCACCGTTCTTTTATAAATAATCTAAGGGTGGAGAGAAAATTACTTGTTTAATCCGGAAAGGTTTTCGATTGCCTTTGCCGCGTCCGATGCCGTTACGTTAGCTTTGGGAGCGGTGAGCTCCATAATGTTTGCGGTCTTAAGACTTGCAACTGCGGGAAGAGCCCACTCGGATACGCCCTTGAATTCCTCTGCTTCGGGATCGATCTTAACCGAAGGAAGCTCGATGTTTAAATACTTAGCCGCGCGGGAGAGGATCACCGCTGCCTCTTCTGCCGTAATCTTGTCGTTCGGTGCAAAGGTGTTTTCGCCTCTGCCGGAGACTATTTTCATATCGGCAAGCGCGTTTATCTTATTGTTGTCAACATCGGAGAATCCCTTTGAAAGTGCTCTTGGCAAGGTTGCCTTTCCGGCGCCGTCCAACATATCATAGGTGAGAACGGAGAATGCTTCTCTTGTGATGCCTGTCTCCTCTGCCATTGTCTCGGTGTCAACTCCGAATTCCGAGTCGAGAGGCTCATTGTCAACGATAACGACCTTGTTTGTGGTGGCCTGTGCCGGATAACTTAAAGCCACAAAGTCATACCAGGCAGCAAGCTTTGTACCGATAGTAATGTCTGAAAGCTTAACGATGTTCTTTGTCTTATAGGGCTTAACAGTTGCGTCCTTTGTGATCGTTAAGATAATTCCGGCAGGCTTGTCTGTAACGGTTAAGCTGCCGTCCTCGTTTTCCTTAACATCCGTGACATTGATGAGGTTGACAGCCCCTCCTTTATCAACATTTGTTGCGATAAGGTATGCATTAGTCTGGCCGGGAATGCTCTTTGTCATTACGGATGAGTAATCAACCATAAATTTATCGCCCTTCTTTATATCGGAAACGCCGATTGCGTTTCCGGTTTCCGAGTCAAGGAGCACCGTATCATCCGAGATGTTGAACTGAATGAGCGTGCCCTGATCTGTCTTTCCGGTTATGTAGTTATCACCGATCTCTTCTGCAGTTGCGACTGCCGTCATGCTTTCGGCCTGGGCATCGCTCTGCGTCACGGTGTCGGGCGTCTTGATCTCATCTGCAAACGCCGTTCCCGCTAAAAGCATTGTAGCCGCGAGCATTACTGTTAATGTTCTTTTTTTCATAAAAATCATCCTTTCTTTTTGTGGGCTTTAATACCCTTTTCACCTATAATACTTTTGAAAGTACAGAAAGGTTGCAAAAAGGTTGTGAACTATTTGTTAACACTTCTCCATTCGCCGGGAGCCATACCGGTCTTCTTTTTAAATACGCGGCAAAAATAAGCCGAGCTTTCGAAGCCGAGCGATTCGGCAACCACTTCAAGCGTGGCGTTACTGTTTTCAAGAAGGCTTTTTGCCATCTCGATTTTAAGATTGTTTCTGTATTCGACGGGACTCTTGCCGGAGTATTCCCTGAAAAGGCGGCGGAAGCACCCGCTGCTCAGGCCGCACGCGGCTGAGAGCTCCTCCACAGAATAGGAGGCAAAGGGGTTTTCCTCCAAAAGTCGGATACCCGGTGCAATCGACTGATATTTTTTGCCGAAGTCCTTTTTCGCGTCCTGTCCGAGTTCGGACAAAAGAGAATATATCGCCGCGCGCACCGCCGCCGGCGACCTTAGAGGCGACTCGTAGGCCGACACGGCTTTTTTGATGAGCTCCGCAATATACGGGTCAAAATCGTCCAACAGAAGCGGAACATCCGAAAGGACGGCGCTCTCGCCGCCTAACCTTAAATTGAACTCAACTAAATATGCGTCCGGCACGGAATGGCCGCAGTCGCGGTTTAAGCAGGTATATATTCCGCCCTGGGGGATATATACGATGCTTTTTCTGGGTGCCTCGAACGACCGGCCGGAAAAGGTATATGTTCCGGAGCATCCTTTTAAATATAAAATGCCGTTGCTTTTTCGCGGGTGATCCATTCTGAAGAGAACGCCTTCGACCCATTTCTGACGCATACAGAAAAGGTCGGATATTTCAAAGTCTGCACTGTAGAGTTTTTCGAAAGGAATTTTTTGCATATTATCACCACCGCAGTTCATTTTATCATAACTGTTCGAAAAGTGCAATAAAAATGTTCGGATAGTGGATTGATTTATTTTTGGTAAAAGCTATAATTATCAGGGAAAGGGGATGTTTTTATGGATAAAATCAATGTTACCGTATGGAACGAATATATGCACGAAAAGTTAGAGCCGGCAATCGGAAAGATATATCCCGAGGGGATTCACGGGGCGATCGCGAAAATGCTCGGACGGGACGAAAAGTATAATATCAGAACCGCGACACTCGAGATGCCGGAGCACGGACTGACTGATGAGGTGCTCGAAAACACGGATGTTCTGATCTGGTGGGGGCACATGGCGCACGACAAGGTGTCCGACGAGGTTGCCGAAAAGGTGAGGCAGAGAGTACTCGGCGGAATGGGACTCATCGTTCTTCACTCGGGCCATCTGTCAAAGCCCTTCGTTAAGCTGATGGGAACGGTCTGCCGCTCCAAGTGGCGCGAGAACGACGAGAAGGAAAGAGTGTGGGTCATCGAGCCGTCGCACCCGATCGCAAGAAACCTTCCCGAGTATATCGAGCTTGAAAAAGAGGAGACCTATGGAGAGAGGTTTGAAATTCCCGCTCCCGACGAGCTTGTGTTCATAAGCTGGTTCTCCGGCGGCGAGGTTTTCAGAAGCGGATGCTGTTACAACAGAGGCCGCGGCAAGATATTTTATTTCCGCCCGGGACACGAGGCATATCCGACATATTACCGCGAGGACATTTCGCAGGTCATCAAGAACGCCGTTGACTGGGCCGCACCCGTGAACGGGCCTGTTCCGACACTGGGGCATTTTGAGGCGCTTGAAAAGGTTCACGATAAATTCGAAGGCAAGAGCGACGAGGAAAGAAAACACTTAAACCTTCAGACAATGGGGGAGAAAAAATAATGAAAACATTGAAAATAGGCATAATCGGTTGCGGAGGAATTTCCGCAACGCATATCGACGGGCTTAGGAAGGCGAAGGACGGGGTCATTACCGCTCTTTGCGACATTAACTCTGAAAGGCTCAAGGCGAAGGGCGACCAGCTCGGGATTCCGGAGGAGAGAAGATTTTCGGATTATCACGACCTTATTGCCTGCCCGGAGGTGGACGCGGTCGAGATCTGCACGCCCAACTATCTTCATGTGCCGATGGCAGAGGCGGTTGTGAGAGCCGGAAAGCCTGTCAACGTCGAAAAGCCTTTGTCCTGCACAATGGCGGACGTTCATAAACTGACCGACGCATTAAAGGATAATCCTCAGCCCAATATGATGTGCTTTTCCTATAGGTTCCGCCCGGCGGTTAGATTTGCAAAGTATATTTTGGACAAGGGAATGCTCGGCGACATCACGACGGTTAACGTCGAATACTTAAAGGATTCGGCATATATGCCCGGCAGAAAGCTCGAATGGCGATTTGACAAGGAGAAGGCCGGCACGGGCGTTTTAGGCGACCTCGGCGTTCATCTTATCGATATGACGCGCTACTTAGTCGGCGACTTTAAGGCGGTATGCGCAAGAAAGGCCGTTGTTGTCAAGGAAAGGCAGAGAGAGGATTCGGACGAGATCGGCACCGTGACGACGGACGATTATTGTATGTTCCTGGCCGACCTTGAAGGCGGAGCGACAGCGTCGTTTGTTGTGACGCGCTGTGCACACGGCCAGAAAAACACGATAAAATATGACATTTTCGGAACGAAGGGCGTTATCTCGTTTAACTTAAATGACCCGACGGTGCTCGGCGTCTGCGTCGGCGAGATCGACTTAAAGGCGGGCGGACTTCATACGGTCAAGGTTCCGGCGGAGTTTAATGCGTCTCAGGAACAGGCGTTTATAGACATCGCGCTCGGAAGATATAAGGAGGCTCCGGCAGACATCAACGAAGGTGTTCGCTGTCAGAAAATATTGGACGCGTTATCAAAGGCATCTGACGAAAACAGGTGGATCGAGATAGAATAAAATTAAATAAAGGAAGGAAAAAATTATGGGGAAATTAAGGATCGGGATCATCGGATGCGGCAGAATTTCGATGACTCACATTGACGGAATAAGGGGCGCAAAGGACGGTATCATTACCGCCCTTTGTGACGTTAAACCGGAAAAGTTAAAAGAAAAGGGAGATCTTTTGGGAATTCCGGAGGAGAGAAGGTTTTCGGATTATCACGACCTTATTGCCTGCCCGGAGGTGGACGCGGTCGAGATCTGCACGCCCAACTACCTTCACGTGCCGATGGCAGAGGCGGTCATAAAGGCCGGAAAGCCTGTCAACATCGAAAAGCCTTTGTCCTGCACAATGGCGGACGTTCATAAGCTGACAGACGCGCTTAAGGAAAATCCCCAGCCCAATATGATGTGCTTTTCCTACAGGTTCCGCCCGGCGGTTCGCTTTGCAAAGTACATCTTAGACAAGGGCATGATCGGCGACATCGTGACGGTCAATATCGAATATCTTCAGTCCGGCGCGTTCATTCCGGGCAGAAAGCTCGAATGGCGCTTTGACAAGGAAAAGACCGGTACGGGCTCGATCGGCGACCTCGGCGTTCATCTTATCGATATGACGCGCTATTTAGCCGGCGACATTAAGGCGGTCTGCGCGAGAAAGGGAATCGTCGTTAAGGAAAGACAGAGAGAGGACTCGGACGAGATCGCACCCGTAACGGCGGACGATTACTGTATGTTCTTGGCGGACATAGAGGGCGGAGCGACAGCTTCATTTATCGTGACGCGCTGTGCGCACGGCCATTCGAACACGATAAAATATGACATTTTCGGAACGAAAGGCGTTATCTCGTTTAACTTAAACGACCCGAGCGTGCTCGGCATCTGCTTAGGGGAGATCGACTTAAAGACGGGCGGACTTCACACGGTCAGGGTTCCGGCCGAATTTAACGCGTCTCAGGAGCAGTCGTTTATCGACATCGCACTTGGAAGATGTAAAGAAACTCCGGCGGACATTAATGAGGGTATCGCGTGCCAGAAGATTTTAGACGCGATCTCGAAAGCGTCCGACGAGAACAGGTGGATCGAGATAGAGTAATGAAAAAGTCAATGGATATGTGCTCCGGGCCTTTGGCCTCCAAGATATTACTGTTCACCGTGCCTGTTATGCTGACAAACCTTTTGCAGCTTTTTTACAACACGGCGGACATTGTGGTCCTGGGTCATATGGGATCGAACCTCTCGGTCGGCGCGGTCGGCGCGACATCGACCGTTATAACGCTCATCGTCAATACCTTTATGGGTCTCTCCGTCGGCGTGAACGTCGCCGCGGCACAGGCGATAGGCGCGAAAAATCTTAAAGAGGCGAGAAACACGGTGCAGACCTCGGCGCTCCTCGGGCTGATATGCGGCCTTTTGGCGACACTGGTCGGACTCATTGCCTCTCCGGCGATTCTCGGTATGATGAAGACGCCGGAAAGAACACTGCCCCTCGCGATACTTTACATAAGGGTGTATTTCCTGGGTGCGCCGGCAAATCTTTTGTATAATTTCCTGGCCGGGCTTTTAAGGGCGAAGGGAGAGACGAAGTTTCCGCTCTATGTTCTTGCCGGATCGGGAGCGTTAAAGCTTTTACTTACGGCGCTTTTCACCGGGCTGTTAAAGCTGGACGCGGCAGGCGCGGCGGCGGCAACGGTCGTCTCGCAGTATGCCTCCGCGGCGGTGATGGTCGTTTTCTTGATGAAGAGGGATGACGAAATAAAGCTCACGGTAAAAAACATTAAGCTGAACGGGAAAAAGGCGTGGGAGATCATCAAGATCGGTGTGCCGTCCGGCGTTCAGGGCTCTGTTTTCGCTCTTTCGGCAATGGTCATTCAATCAGCAGTCAACTCGTTCGGCGATACGTTTATAACCGGAAACACCGCCGCCGGGAGCATTGACAGCATTTCATATGCGTTTCACAACGCGTTTTCCTACACCGTTATTTCGTTCGTCGCACAAAATAAGGGCGCGGGCAATTACGGGCGAATAAAAAAGTCGGTTGCGTATTGCCTCATGATGGGAGCGGCCGCCGCAATAATAACCGGAGGACTTGTAGTCTTGTTCTCGCACTCTCTTATGGAGCTCTACATTCCGGGCAAAGAAGAGGCGATAAGCTACGGGATCATCAGGCTTAAGTACCTTTGCATTCCTTATTTCCTGCTCGCCGCGATGGATGTTATGAGCGGAGCACTGCGCGGACTCGGAAGCGCACTGCCGCCGGCGCTCATCTCGCTCGCCGGTGCGTGCGGACTTAGAATACTTTGGATATACACGGTTTTTGAAAGGTTCAAAACGCCCGAGATGCTGTATCTCTCGTTCCCGGTGACATGGGGGATGACGTTCCTGGCTCTTTTGGTGTATTATGTCATATTACTCCGAAAAAACGAAAAAATTTCGGTCGGATTTGACAAAGATCAAAAAAAGGCTTGACAATCGGGCGCATACGCGGTATTATATATACAAAATTAAACAGTCAAACAAAGATATATAGAGGCGCGAAATCTATGATTAGGCTTTCGGAGGCATTTGGGTGCCTTAGAGGGAAGCGGAAAGGAGCTTTCGCCGAAATGGACAGCCATCCCAAGCGGCGGTCTGTTGGGAGTAAGGATAATATCCTTGCTACTGTCGCAATATATTTGCGGAGTGCTATATTCGATTTTGTTAATAATGCTATTATCAAAAACGGTCGAAGCACTTTGCTTTGACCGTTTTGTTTTAATAAAATTTATAAAGGGGTAATTATTATGAAGAAAATTTTATCGGTTGTATTGGCACTTTCGCTTTTCGGTGCGCTTTTTGCAGGCTGCGGCGGAAGAGAGAAGAAGGACATTTCGACGGCAGAGAGCATCGCGGATCTTTCCGGGGCGACCATCGGAGCGCAGACGGGAACATTCCACTTACAGGCGCTTGACCAGATCGACGGAGTGGTAAAGAAAGACTATGCTGATTTTACGGATCTTTTGAATGCGTTAAATTCCGGCGCTATCGACGGCTATGTTGCCGAGGAGCCCACGGCGTTTGACGTTTGCAGTAAGGACGAGACGCTTTCCTATATTCCTTTCGTGAATAACGAAAACGGATTTAAGGCGACGGACGAGGAGACGGGAATCGCGGTTGCATTTAAGAAGGGCTCGGATATGACAGAAAAGGTCAACGCCATCATCGCGACGATCTCCAAAGATACGAGAAAGAACCTTATGGAGCAGATGGTTACATTAAGTGCAAACCCCGATGAGGAAGCGGGAACGGCTCTTGCACTTGTATCCGAGAACACGGACACATCGAACGGCACATTAAAGATCGCAATGGAGTGCGCATACGCTCCCTTTAACTGGACGCAGACGACCGACGCTAACGGCGCTGTTCCGATCAGCGGAAAGGACAATCTCTATGCAAACGGCTATGACGTTCAGGTCGCAAAGTATATAGCATCCGAGCTCGGTATGGCGCTTGAAGTTTATTCCTACGAGTGGGATTCGCTTATCCCGGCGGTTCAGTCCGGCGCGGTTGACGGTATCGCGGCAGGTATGAGCCCCACGGCCGAGAGAGCAAAGGAAGTTGATTTCACGGACTGCTACTATAACAGCAACCTTGTTGTAATTATAAAGAAATAACGGGTGAGGCTAATGGAATTTTTAAAACAGGTTTGGGGCATTCTGACTCAGTATTGGGGCTATTTGCTCTCCGGTGTCGGAGTAACGATGCTGATCGCCCTGACCGGCACGGTGTTCGGATTTTTAATAGGTTTGATAACGGGCGTGGTAAGAACCGCGCCCGAACCAAAAAATCAGGTCGTTTCGGTTTTGAGGAAGATATTAAATATTATCATCTCGGTGTATATCGAGGTTTTCAGAGGCACGCCCATGATGGTTCAGGCGATGGTAATTTTCTGGGGCTGGGCGTTCGTTAACGGAGGCGCGACGCTTTCGCTCCTCCCGGCAGGTATATTCATCGTTTCCATCAATACCGGTGCATATATGGCCGAGATCGTGCGCGGCGGTATCATTTCCATTGATAAAGGACAGTTGGAGGGCGCGTATTCCGTCGGAATGACGCACACTCAGGCGATGGTCAGGGTCATCATTCCGCAGGTTCTCAGAAACATTCTGCCCTCTATAAGCAACGAGTTTGTCATCAACATAAAGGATACATCGGTCTTAAACGTTATCGGCGTGACGGAGCTTTACTATATGGCTGGCGTTATCAAGAGAATCAACTTACAGACGTTCCAGACCTACACTATCATATGCGTTCTGTATTTCATCTTAACGTTCACGGTCACGAGGCTTTTAAGACTTGCGGAGAGAAAGCTTGAAGGCTCGGATTCATACACGATCTGCGGCTCGGGTTCGGATTCGCATGCCGAAGTTCACATCAAGGGGGATAGGTAAATGGAAGAGATATTAAGACTTGAACATCTTGAAAAGACCTTCGGTGACCATAAGGTCCTTCGCGACATCAATTTTTCCGTCAGCAAGGGCGAGGTAATAAGCGTCATCGGTTCGTCAGGCTCGGGCAAGAGCACGATGCTTCGCTGTATCAACCTTTTGGAGGAACCGACCGGCGGAAAGATTATCTTTGAGGGAATGGACATATGCGGCAAGGAAATGAACCTTTGCCAATACCGTTCGCGCGTCGGTATGGTTTTTCAGCAGTTTAACCTTTTTAACAATATGAATACGCTCGCAAACTGTGTGAGCCCGCAGATGACGGTGCTTAAAAGGACGAGAGCCGAGGCTGAAAAAATTGCAAAGGAATATCTTTATAAGGTAGGAATGTCGGCATATTTAAATGCCCGTCCGTCACAGCTTTCGGGCGGACAAAAGCAGAGAGTCGCGATTGCGAGAACGCTCTCGATGAGCCCGGACATCATTTTGTTTGACGAGCCGACGAGCGCGCTTGACCCGGAGATGGTCGGCGAGGTGCTCGATGTTATGAGAAGTCTTGCGGATACCGGACTTACGATGATCGTTGTGACGCACGAAATGGCGTTCGCGCGCGATGTTTCGGACAGAGTTATATTTATGGACGGCGGCGTCATTTTGGAGGACTCCACGCCGGACGAGATATTTAATAACCCGAAAGAGGCAAGAACTAAAGAATTTTTGACAAGATTTTTGGCAAGATAAAAAGCGCTTTACAGCGCTTTTTTCTTTTTAAATAATAATGTAAAAATCAAAACAAGCAATATTCCTGCCGCCGCGCCCGATGTGTCGATCAAAACATCGGTGAACAGGCAGGCGCGCCCCGGGACAAAAAGCTGGTGTATCTCGTCCGTCGAGGCCAAAATGAAAGAGAGGGTTACCGAAAAGAGGTAAAACCTCTTTTTTGTTTGCACGAAACACAAAAAGACAAGGGATAAAAGCGCACCCAAGACGGCGTATTCGGTGAAGTGGGCAAGCTTTCTCACAGGGTGGTTGTATTTTGCGATGAGATCCGCCTTTTCGTTTTCGCCGAGATCAGAAAAGCCCCTTATGAATACCGAGAGGACAAGCTCTGTCACGCGACTGCTCGTCTCGTCCGACGCGGAGCTGTTCTCGCCGGAAAAGCCGCAGATGACTAAAAACCACAAAACCGATAAAATCATTAAAAAACTGATGTGATACGCTTTTTTGCCATAAAAATACTTCCTTAAATTGCTTTCATTTAATTATAGTATGGCGAGGAAGCGTTGTCAATCAAAAAAATTTTAAAAAAGATAAAAAAACTATTGCTATTTTGTTAAAGGTGGTTTATAATAGCATTAACGTAGTGTTTCAATGGTAACATTGTGGTGAAAAGTGGAGCGAAGTGAAAGAGAAGGGAGGCGGACAGTATGGCAAATAAATTTTTCTACGGCGAATATGAGCATTCACTCGACGAAAAGGGAAGAGTTATACTGCCTGCTAAGTTCAGAGAGCTCCTGGGTGACCGTTGCCACATCACAAGGGGCTATGACGGATGCCTCACCGTTTATGACGATGAGGGCTGGAACAAGTGCCTTGAAAAAATGCTTGAAAACCTTGAGCACGAGACGGACAGAAGCCACAGAAGGCTCAACAGAAGCCTTTCTGCCGGCGGAGTGGACTTAAATATCGACAAACAGGGAAGAATGCTTGTTCCGCCCATTTTGAGAAACTATGCCGGAATCGACAAGGAAGTCAGCATAATCGGTGCAGTGGACAAGATCGAAATCTGGGATACCGGAAAGTGGCAGAGCTATATCAATGATCCCGAGGATACATTTGAAGATGCCGCCGAAGAGGTTGAAAAGATAAGAAATGACTGAGTTTGAACACGTTTCCGTGCTCAAAAATGAGCTGACGGACGGAATAGTTACCGATAAAAACGGATATTACTGCGATATGACGCTCGGCGGAGCCGGGCACTCTGAAAGGCTTTTGGAAATTACGGATAACGCACATCTTTTGGGGATCGACCGTGACAGGGTGGCACTTGATGCCGCCAAAGAACGGCTTTCTTCTTTTTCTGACCGCGTTATCTTGGTTCACAGCAACTTTAAGGACATTGACATATGCGCAAAGGAGGCCGGCATTTCGTCGTTTGACGGGATAATGGCGGATCTCGGCGTTTCAAGCCCTCAGCTTGATGAAGCCGAGCGCGGATTTTCCTATATGAAGGACGCGCCGCTCGACATGAGAATGGACACGGACTCGCCCTTTTCGGCGTATGACGTGGTAAATACATATAAAGAAAAAAAGCTGACGGAAATTATCGGACTTTACGGCGAGGAGCGCTGGGCAAAGCGCATTGCCGAGTTCATCTGTAAAAGAAGGCCGATAAAGACGACCTTTGAGCTGGTGGACGCTATTCTGGCGGCAGTTCCCGCCGGCGCACGCGAAAAAGGCGGCCACCCGGCAAAGCGCACGTTTCAGGCGATCAGGATCGAAGTAAACGGCGAGCTTTCGGCGGTGAGCGAGGCTATCGGAAAAGCTGTCGACCTGTTAAAAAAGGGCGGCAGGATCGGAATAATCACCTTCCACAGCCTGGAGGACAGGATCGTCAAAGAGGAATTTAAGAAACTTGAAAAAGGGTGCACCTGCCCGCCGGATTTTCCGATCTGCGTCTGCGGCGGAGTGCCCAAGCTTAAAATAATAACGAAAAAGCCGATTCTTCCGAGCGAGGAGGAAATCAGAAATAATTCACGCGCAAAGAGCGCAAAGCTAAGAATTGCGGAGAAAATTTAGCAAAGACACGGCCTTTGCTTTTAGGAGGTTTTTGAAAAGTGAACGGTTACAACGGAAACAACGCCTATCGTATTAAAATAAAGGAGCGCGAAGAAGAGAGACTTAAAAGACGCGACAATCCCAAATACGAAAGCTTCGTTAAAGCCAAAAAGAAAAAGATCATCGGCACGATCCTTATAATTATGGCTGTAGCGATGACCGGCGTTTTGCGTTATGCAAAAATTTCCGTGCTGAACAACGAGCTTCAGAAGACCAGAAAGGATTTATCCGAGGCAGTCGCAGAAAAGACCGATCTTGAGATCGAACGCGACAGGACAATAAACATAGCACATGTGGAGGAAATTGCCGTAAACGAATATAAAATGGCCGCTCCGACAAAGGATCAGATCGTTTACATAACCGTGGCAAGACCGGACAGCCTGACGGTTAAAAACAAATCATTTTTTGCCCGCCTTTTTGGGAGCGCCTCCTGATTCATAATAAAAAATATGCTGCATAATGATAAAAGGACTGATTTTGAGGTTCGTTTTACCGTGCGGCATTTTTCCGTTTATTAAAAGACGTCGTTTTTTGAAAAATAAGGAGTATTTATGACAGTTCTTTGGGTTAAAAAGCGAATGAAAAACCTCGCGATCGCATTTTCGGTTCTTCTGGTAATGCTCGCGGTGTGGTTAATATATTTAAATATCGCGCACGGCGAAGAGTATGCTAAGGCAGCGAGTGAGCAGCAGACGAAGGACATCACGGTTTCCGCCAAGCGCGGAACAATCTATGACAGGAACGGAAAACAGCTTGCTGTTTCCGTTTCGGCAGACACGGTCATCTTAGATCCTGCCGCGATCAGGAAAAACGAGACTGCGGAAAAGATCTCGACCGAGCTTTCGGAAATTCTCGGTATGGACTATGAGGACGTTTATGCCGTTACACAGAAAAACAGCAGTTATGAGATACTTAAAAAAAGAATAAGCCGCGAGCAGTCCGCCGCGATAAAGGAGCTTAAGGAAAAACGCGGCATTGTGCTTGAAGAGGACACGAAAAGGAGCTATGTCTACGGCTCGCTTGCGTCCAACATCTTGGGCTTCACGGGCTATGACAATCAGGGCTTAAACGGCCTTGAAGTGAGCTTTGACGATGTGCTTTCCGGAAAAGACGGGAAAAAGAGCGTTGCCGTTTCGGCCGGCCAGTCTGAGCTTCCCTATGCTTACGAGCAGTATATCGACCCGATCGACGGCGAGAACATAGTCTTGACGATCGACGAAACGATACAGCACATCGCCGAGAGCAGACTCACGGAGGCCGTCGAAAAATACGGCGTTAAACAGGACGGATGCCTGATCGTTATGGCGCCCAAGACCGGCGAGATATTGGCCATGGCGACGACGCCGGGCTATGACCCCAATAAGCCTTTTGAAATTTATAACGACGCCGAGCGTGAAAGAATTAACGCGCTCTCGGGCGACGAAAAGGCCGAGGAGACGGCGAAGGCGCAGAACAGGCAGTGGCGAAACAAAGCGATCTCCGATACATATGAGCCGGGCTCGGTATTTAAGATGATAACCGCGGCGGCAAGCCTTGAAGAGGGACTTGTGACCGAAAATGATACGTTCAATTGCCCCGGATTTATGACGGTCGGCGGCTGGCCGATAAAGTGCTGGCGATATTACAATCCGCACGGAGTGCAGAATTTAGAGGCAGGCCTTGCTAATTCGTGCAACTGCGTGTTTATGTCCATCGGCTTAAGGCTCGGGGGCGACACATTCAGAAAATATGTCAAGGCTTTCGGGTTCGAAGAGAAGACCGGGATCGACCTTCCGGGCGAGTCTGAACCCATCATAAGAGAAAACTATTCGGATGTCGACGTTGCGACCGCGGCTTTCGGCCAGAACATCAACGTCACACCCATTCAGATGATAACCGCGGCTTCAGCCGTTGTAAACGGCGGAGAGCTTTTAAAGCCGAGGATCGTTAAAGAATACCGCGACACGGACGGGAAAACGACAAAGACGACCGAGCGCACCGTGGTCAGAAGAGTTATTTCCGAGCACACGAGCGAGCTTATGAGAACGTACTTAGAGGGCGTAGTCAAGAACGGAACGGGCGGCGGCGCGAGAATTTCGGGCCAGAGAGTCGGCGGTAAGACGGGAACGAGTGAAAAACAGCCGCGTGACGGAAGAAAGATCGCCTCCTTCTGCGGTTTTGCGCCGGCAAACGACCCGGATGTCATCGTGCTCGTTATGCTTGATGAGCCGACACCCGGAGTGGGCGAGGGCAACATTAACGCCGGCGGCGGACAGATCGCCGCACCGACAGCCGGACTCGTCCTCGACGATATTTTAAGATATTTAGGCATCGAAGCGCAGTACAGCGAGAGCGATATATTAACGACGGGAAGCTACATTCCCGACCTTACCGGAATGACGGTAGAAAAGGCGAGAGAGTCCGCCGAGAAGAACGGGTTTAAGATAACCATAATCGGAAGCGGCGAGAAGATAACGGATCAACAGCCCAAGAGCGGCATCATGCTCGCAGAGGGCTCAGTCATCGCGGCATACACCGACGAGAGCGCGGATTCAGAGCTTGTGACGGTGCCGGACGTTTTGAATTTGAGCAAGGAAAACGCCGCATCGACAATTAAAAACGCAAATCTTAATTTCAGAACATCGGATGTCGGAAACAGCGTGACAGCCGGGGCGATCGCCGTTGAGCAGAGCCCGAAGGCCGGCACGGTCGTTGAAAGGGGAACCGTTGTTTATGTGAAGTTTATGTTCCAGGACGTTGACTGACAGGAGGATTATATGAAGCTTAACGAAATATTAAAGGGTATCAAATACAGCATTGCGGCCGGCAACGATAATATTGAAGTCGGAAAGCTTGAGACAGATTCAAGAAAGATCGAAAAGGGCGATGTTTTCATTGCTCTGACAGGGCTTGGAGCAGACGGACACAATTTCATCCGCGCGGCAGTGGAAAACGGCGCGGCGGCGGTTATCGCCGAGCATGAGACCGAGTCATTCGGCGCGGCGCTCATCGTCTGTGAAAACACGAGAATCTTAGCGGCATATGCTGCGGCAAATTATTACGGCCAGAGCCATAAAAAATTAAAGCTCATCGGCGTGACGGGCACGAACGGCAAAACGACGGTGACTCACATTATAAAGCAGATATTGGAGCTTAAGGGTGAGAAGACCGGACTTATCGGCACGAACCACTATCTCATCGGCGACGAAGAGCTCCCCTCGAGCGGAACGACGCCGGAGGCGATCGAGCTCCATTCAATATTTAAAAAGATGGCAGATGAGGGCTGTAAATATGCCGTTATGGAGGTGTCGAGCCACGCTCTGGCACTCCACAGATGCGAGGGGCTTTCCTTCGAGGTCGGCGTTTTCACGAATCTTACCGAGGATCACCTTAACTACCACAAGGATATGGACGATTATGCGGCGGCGAAATCCAAGCTTTTCACGATGAGCAAATATTCGCTTCTTAACGAGGATGACCCTTATTATAAGGTAATGAAGAAGGCTGCGGCCGGAAAGACCGTGACATACGGAATCAAAAAGCACGCGGATATGAAGGCGGAGAATATCGTATATTCACAGCGCGGCATCAGCTTCACATGGACATACGGCTCGTCGGCAGTTCCGATGAAAATGGGCATTCCGGGTGAATTTTCCGTTTACAATGCGCTCGCCGGAATCGGCGCGGCGGCTCTTTTGGGGCTCAGCGATATGGAGATCGCGAAGGGACTTTTAATAGTCCGCGGCGTCAAGGGAAGGGCGGAGGTCGTTCCGACTGACACCGATTACACCGTTATGATCGACTATGCGCACACGCCGGACGGACTTGAAAACATTTTGAAAACCGTCAAGGGCTTTGCCGAAGGCAGAGTCATCGTCGTTTTCGGATGCGGAGGCGACCGCGACGCGAAAAAACGCCCGATAATGGGGCAGATCGGCGGAAAGCTTGCGGACTTTGCGGTCGTTACAAGCGACAACCCGAGAACGGAGGATCCCGCTTCGATCGTGGATCAGGTTCTGGCCGGAATGGGCGGTATGGAGAAAAAGTACAAGGCCATCGTCGACAGGACAGAGGCTATAAGATATGCTCTTTCGATCGCCGAAAAGGGAGACATCGTTCTTCTTGCCGGAAAGGGACATGAGACCTATCAGGATATCGGCGGAAAAAAGATTCATTACGATGAGAGAGAGATCATAAAAGAGATACTTAAAAAATAAGGTGAGTTAAATGAACACATTGATATGGGGAATAACGGCGCTCCTGATCGCGCTGATCGTTGCGCTTCTTTCAGGAGGAAAGATAATTTCGGCGCTTAAAAAAGCGAGCTTCGGACAGGAAATAAGGGAAGAGGGCCCGGCGTGGCACAAAAAAAAGAGCGGCACTCCGACTATGGGAGCATTCATTTTTGCCTCCGGGTTTGTCTTTTCAGTCATCTTTATCTCGGCCGTGTCAAAGATTTTTGACAAGACCGGGCTGACAGTCATCATAACGGCGCTTTTGTTCGGCGCGGTCGGCTTTATAGATGACTATATCAAAGTAATAAAAAAGCGGAACCTCGGGCTCACGGCAGGAAAGAAATTTCTTGCGCAGGCGCTTGTCAGCGTTGCTTTTTCGCTCGTTCTTTACGATTTTGAGGGCGGTTTAGTTCTTTTGGGCGCCTCAAGAGTGAACCTTTCTTATTTTGCCGTTATTTTCAATGTTTTTGTGATGCTCGCGACCGTGAACGCCGTGAACTTGACGGACGGGATCGACGGCCTTGCCGGCTCGACAACGGCGATAGCGATGGCGTTTTTCGCCTTCGCGGCATATATCATGGGCTTTGATATGCTCTTTATCATTCTTTTTGCCGTTATTGGCGGCGTTTTGGGATTTTTGTATTTCAACAAATATCCGGCAAAGGTCTTCATGGGCGACACCGGCTCGCTCTTTTTAGGCGGTCTCATCGGCGCTTCGGCCTGTGCGATGGGAATTGAGCTCACGCTTATTGCGGTCGGCTTCGTGTTCTTCTTTGAAACACTCTCTGTCATAATTCAGGTGACATATTTTAAGGCGACAGGCGGAAAAAGGGTGTTTTTAATGACTCCTATCCATCATCATTTTGAAAAAAAGGGCTGGTCAGAGAAAAAAATCGTGGCGGTTGCCTCGGCCATAACGCTTTTTGGGGCACTGATCGGCGCTTTATATATAACTCTTTGTGCGTTATAAGAAAGGCAGGAATAAATGAGCAAGGCAATTGCGGCTGCTAAAGACGGCAAAAAGCTGAATAGAAACACGCGTAAAAAGGGCGAGCTGGACGGACTTTATCTGATTCTGCTCTGCGCCCTGACCTGCGCCGGGCTTTTGATGCTGATAAGCGCCGGAACGCCCGACTCGGTCAACGCACAAAACCCTTATAAAGGCATAATAAAAAACTGTATCATCGCCGCGGGAAGCTTTGCGGTGATGCTTGCGGTGGCAAACTATAAAGATTATATGTTCTTGAAAAAATGGTCTTCGCTCATCTATTGGGTGTCGGTCGGGTTGGTTTATCTGACTCCGTTCATCGGCCAGGAGCGCCTCGGCGCGACAAGGTGGATATTCATCGGCCCGGTCTCGATCCAGCCGACCGAGATAATGAAGATCGCGCTTATCATCTATCTGGCGGATGTATTGAGCAGTGAAAAAAAGCGAAACACGAAAAGAATGTCACTCTTACAGCGGTTTTTATATGAGTGGCGCGAGGAGATCATAATCGTGATCCCGGCGGCCGGCGCGGCGATGCAGAAGCACTTATCCGGCGCGCTCATCATCTGTGCGATCGGGTTTACGATGCTCTTTGCGCACGGAATGAAAAAAAGCCACATCGTTACGATTATCATTGTCGGCATTTTAGCGGTAATTGCCCTCATCGTAAAAGAGCCGTTCAGAATGGCGAGAATCTTTGGCTATATGCACCCGGAAAACGACCCATTGGGCAACGGCTGGCCGATATTAAATTCACTTTACGCGATATGCTCGGGCGGATTATTCGGCGTCGGCTTCGGGCAGTCAAGGCAGAAATACAGTTGGCTTCCCATGGCGTCAAACGACTATATTTTCGCGGTCATATGCGAGGAAATAGGGATTTTCGGCGGACTTGTCGTGATGCTTATGTTTGCGCTTTTTGTGTGGCGCGGAATAAAGATCGCGTTAAATTCGCGCGATATGTTCGGATGCATGATAGCATTCGGCGTGTCTGCGATGATCGGACTTCAGGTCGTTATCAATATTGCGGTCGTAACGAACGCCGTGCCGTCAACAGGAATGCAGCTTCCGTTCTTCTCGTCGGGCGGAACATCGCTTTTATTCATGCTTATAGCGACGGGACTTGTGCTTAACATATCGCGCTACCAGAAGGTTGGGGCAGGCGTTATCCACAGCGTTAAATAAGAAAGGCAGGAACAAAAATGAGAGTTATAGTATCCGGCGGAGGAACGGGAGGACACATCAATCCCGCGATTGCAATCGCCAAATATATAAAGGAAAAAGAGCCCGATTCGGAGATCCTTTATGTCGGCACACAGCACGGGCTTGAAAAAAAGCTTGTACCGGCACAGAATATCGAAATTGAATATATCGACGTGTACGGCTTTAAAAGAAGCTTATCGCCGATGAACATAGTTTACGGCATAAAGGCGATCCGCGCGGTCAGTGAGGGAAAGAAGATAATCGAAAAGTTCCGCCCGGACATTGTGATAGGAACGGGAGGATATGTTTGCGGCCCGCTTTTATATGCGGCGTTAAAAATGGGCGTTCCGACGATCATTCACGAGCAGAATGTTTTTCCCGGGCTAACGGTGAAACTGCTTGCCGACAAGGTCTCGGCCGTTGCGACGAGCTTTGATACAACGAAAAATTACTTGAAGAAGCGCAAAAAAATAGTCCTCACCGGAAACCCGGTAAGAGCGGACCTATTAAAGGTCACACGCTACGAGGCGCGGATTAAGTTTGATTTGGATGAGAAACCGACCGTGCTCATCATGGGGGGAAGCCTCGGTGCGAAGAGCATTAACGACGCGCTTACCGAGATCATCATAAAAAATCTTGCCGAAGGCTATAACATAATCGCGTCCACCGGCGAGCGAAATTACGACGCGGTGATGGAAAAAATCAAAGAAAGCGGGACCGAGATACCCAAAAATATCACGGTGATGCCCTATATCTATAACACGGACTTTGCGTTCGCCGCCTCCGACCTTATCGTTTGCAGAACAGGTGCGGTCACGGTGAGCGAGCTTGCGGCCTCCGGAAAGCCTTCGATAGTCGTTCCGAGCCCGAATGTCGCGCATAATCACCAGGAATACAATGCGAAATATCTTTCGGACAGGGGCGCGGCCGTGCTCATTCACGACAGCGAGCTGACCGGAGTCAAGTTAGATGCTGAGATAAAAACGCTCATCAACGATAAAAAGCTTTTGGACGAAATGAGCAGTAAGGCAAAGACCGCCGCTATCTTTGATGCGACTGACAAAATATATACCGCGGCGAAGAAGCTTATAAAATAAGATTAACAATTGCGCACTCCCTTGCATAAACTGTGCATAGGAGGTGCCTTGATTTGGATAAATACATAGTAAACGGCGGAAAACCTCTTTCGGGGGAGATAAGAATTCACGGAGCGAAAAATTCCGTTCTGCCGATTTTGGCGGCAAGCGTGATAACCGGAAAAGAAAGCGTGATAGCCGACTGCCCCGATTTAAGCGATGTCAGGGAGTCATTAGAGATATTAAAGCACCTGGGGTGCAAGGTGTCATCTGAGCTCGGGACTGTAACCGTCAATTCCGAAACGCTTGACAGAAACGAAATACCGGAGTATCTCATGCTTAAGATGCGCTCATCTGTGATATTTTTAGGGGCGCTCATCTCGCGGTGCAAGGGCGGAAAAATAACGCTTCCCGGCGGATGCGAGATCGGCCCGAGGCCTATAGACCTTCACCTTTTCGCGCTTCGCGAAATGGGGATAAGGATCGAGGAGTCGGGCGGCATAATAAGCTGTGACGCGAAGGACATTCACCCGGCATCGATACATTTGGAATTTCCGTCGGTCGGAGCAACGGAAAACATCATGCTCGCGGCGACCGGGGCGGACGGACTTACCGTTATCAGCAATGCGGCGAAAGAGCCGGAAATAAAAGACCTTGAGGATTACCTTAAAAAAACCGGCGTTAAAATTTACGGCGCCGGGACGGACAAAATATATATTTACGGGCAAAAAAAATTCGAGCCCTGTTTTCACAGGGTGATTCCCGACCGCATCGAGGCGGCGACATACATCTGCGGCGCATTAATGACGGGCGGACGGGTTACAATAAAAAACACGAAGGCGGAGCATATGGAGGCCTTTTACTCGGCGCTTTCCGAGTGCGGAGCAAATTTCAGGCTTTCGGGCGACGAAGCGCTCATATTGCCGTCGCATGATATATCGGCGATAAAAAGGGTCAGGACATATCCTTATCCCGGGTTTCCGACCGATATGCAGTCTGTCTTCATGAGCCTGATGACGACGGCTCACGGCACATCTATGATAGTCGAAAACGTGTTCCGCGACAGATTCCGCCAGGTCGACCCTCTTGTCAGAATGGGGGCGGACATTGTGACGGACGGAAACGTCGCGATAATAAGGGGCGTTCCTCATCTTTCGGGCGCGCATGTTGCGGCGGCCGATTTAAGAGGCGGCGCGGCGCTCACGGTTGCCGCACTTTCGGCAAGCGGAACGAGCGAAATAGAAAAGATCTGCTATATCGAGAGAGGCTACGAGGCGTTTGACGAAAATTTAAGATCGCTCGGAGCGGATATAAAAAAGGAAGTGATGATTTGAGGGGCGATAACAGAAGATATTCCGAAGCGGAATTGAAAAAATACCGCGAGGAACTTGAAAAACGCGAAAAAGAAAAAAGATTGCGCGTTAAAAAACGCAGAAAAAGAGAGAGAGCAAAGCGCAGGCTTTTCGGCGCGTTTTTCCTTTTATTGATACTATTGAGCGCCGTGATAATCATCTTAAAAACGCCGCTTTTCTCGGTCAAGACTCTGACCGTTGAAGGAAACACGCTGGTCGACAGCGAAAAAATTGCCGCGGCGTCCGGCCTCGGCGAGGGAGAGAGCATTTTTAATCACACCTCGTCATATTCGAAAAAGGCGATAGAGGCGCTTCCTTATATCAGTGAGGCGACAGTCAAAAAGAAATTGCCGTCGACGGTGACGATCAGTGTATCGGAGCTTACGGGAGCGTTCTTACTGGAGCTTGACACGGGAAACTTTGTGATCGACAAAAACGGAAAGAGCATTAAAGAGGCTGAAGGCGACGATCTCGCGCTTCCTAAGATCAAAGGGTGCACGGGCGGAGCGTTTGGCATCGGCCGGCCGGTCGTTTTGGCCGATGAAAACGCAACAAAGACGCTTTTAAGGTGCTTAAAAAGCATTGACGAATACGGATTTACAAATATAACGGAGTTGGACCTTTCCGATGAATACAACATCGTTATGGTGCTGTCTGGATCGCTTAAGATCAAGATCGGTTCTTTGGGCTCGGACGATGAGCTTTCTTATAAAATGGCGTATATAAGAGAGGTTTTGGGCAAGCTTCCGGAGAATATGCGCGGCGTGATCGACGCGTCGAACCCGGATTCCGGCGTTTCCTACAGAAGCGAAGAGGAGATAGCCCCGGCACCCGAAGAAACAAACGACGTAACGGAAGGAGCGGAGGGGGAAAACGGCGGCGATGGCCAAAATACAAAAGAAAATCCGGATAATCAATAAAAAATCCGCGATTGTCTTGACAAATTTGAAAAAATGTTATAATATATAATAGTAAAATTGCATAAGGAGGCAAAAACTATGCCGGAAGATAAAAATTTGGAAGAAACACAGGTTATTAAGGTAATCGGCGTCGGCGGCGGCGGTAACAACGCTGTCAACAGAATGATCGAGGCAGGCGTTAAGCATGTTGAGTTCATCGCTGTAAATACGGATGCTCAGTCGCTTAAGTGCTCCAAGGCTGAGGTAACTCTTCAGATCGGCGAAAAGGTTACAAAGGGTCTCGGCGCAGGCTGTGATCCTGAGATCGGCAAGAAGGCGGCCGAAGAGTCTGCCGGAGAGATCGAGAAGCTTATTGAAAAGGCTGATATGGTATTCATCGCGGCAGGTATGGGCGGCGGAACAGGAACCGGTGCGGCTCCCGTTATTGCCGGAATCGCGAAGCAGAAGGGCATTTTAACTGTCGGAATAGTTACAAAGCCGTTCCAGTTCGAAGGCAAGAGAAGAATGGATAAAGCTTTGGAGGGAATCGAAGCATTAAAAGAAAATGTTGATACCATCGTTGTTATTCCCAACGACAAGCTTTTGACGATCGGAAGTGCAAAGACAAGTCTTAAGGACGCGTTTGTTATGGCTGACGAGGCTCTCCGCCAGGGCGTTCAGGGTATCACAGAGCTTATCGGAAGCGTCGGCTTTATCAATGCGGACTTTGCGGACGTTACAAGCGTTATGAAGGACGCAGGTTGCGCACACTTCGGAATCGGCCGTGCATCGGGCGAGAACAGGGCAGAGCTTGCGGCAAAGGCCGCTATCGAAGCACCGCTTCTTGAGACAAACATTGAAGGCGCAACGGGCATACTTATGTGCATCAGCGGCAACAGCGATCTTTCGCTCTTTGAGGTTAACGAGGCGGCAGAGCTTGTTCAGAGCTATGCAGATCCCAACGTATTCTTCAAGATGGGTATGATCACCGACGAGTCGATGGGCGATGATGTTTCCATCACCGTTATCGCAACCGGATTTGAGGGCAAGGAAAAGAAGAAAAAGGTTGACTCTATCTTCGGGCTTGACAACGATGATGACGGCTATCCCCAGATTCCCGGATTCCTTAAGAAGCCTAACTTAGACTAATACATAAGCGTCCGGAAAACCGGGCGCTTTAGTTTTACGGAGGGAAATATGTATAATATTGATAACTATCTGATCCCCTACTGGTCGGGAAACACGATGTATGACGAGTCGGCATTTGTTCTTGAAGATGAAAACGGCGGCATTTTGCCGATCAATCTTTTATATAAGCCGGATAAGATATTAAGCGTGACGGATTCCGAACTTAAGATAACATATAAAGAGGGCACGGACTACAGCTTTGAGAACGGCGTTTTGAAGGTGCTTCCCGGCGGAAATATTCCGGTGATGAAATATAAGGATTATTATCTTGACGAGCCGATCGAGGGAAAGAGCTTTGAGAGGCAGAACGGCAAATATCTTGCATTTGCCGAGACCGTGCTTATGTATCCCAAGCAGATCGCAGTTACATACACTCATTCCGATTCGTGGAACGGATTTATCCCCGAAAAACAGGGAACTAAGCTTCCCAAGCTTATGAAAAAACTGGAGAATAAGGAGCCTGTTAAGATTCTGCTTTTCGGAGACAGTATCGCCGCCGGCGCAAACGCGACAAGCCGTTCGGGCCGCGGGCCGGGACTGCCGACATGGATCGAGCTTTTTACGGACGAGCTTAAAAAGAGATACGGATATGACGATATTTCGTTTGTAAACACCTCTGTCGGCGGAAAGTCGAGCAAGTGGGGGCTTGAAACCGTTGCCGAAAACGCGCTTTGCCATGAGAGCGACCTTGCGATAATCGCTTTCGGAATGAATAACGGCGGTACGCCGAACGACGAGTTTGAGGCGGATATTAGAGGAATAAGGGACGCGATCGCCGAAAAGATGCCGGAGTGTGAATTTATCCTGATAGCACCCATGGTACCGAACAAAGAGCTTAAATTTTTCTGGGGCAATCAGATAATCCAGAAGGACGCGCTTGCACACCTTAAAGATGAGCGCACTGTTATGGCAGATATGACTGATTATCACCTTTCGCTTTTGGAGCACAAGAAATTTTATGATATGACGGGTAACAACGTTAACCACCCGAACGACTTTCTGATAAGAGGATATGCGCATTTGTTATTAAGAACAGTTGAAAAATAAAAAAACGGCTTTCGAATTTTCATTCGAAAGCCGTTTTTAATTTTATTCATCGTCGCTTATAACTTCGGGTTCTGTTTCCTCATCCTCCAAAAGCTCTTCGGACGTTCCGGCACCGGGAGCCTTATAGTATTCGAGAACCTTTTCCTTAACCTCGGAGTAAATGTCGGGGTGCTCGACAAGATACTGCTTTGCGTTTTCACGGCCCTGTGCGATCCTGTTTCCATTATAGGAGATCCATGCGCCTGCCTTATTTATTATGTCCGCGTCGATCGCCATATCGAGAACAACGCCTTCGGGTGTGAAGCCCTGGCCGTAGATCATATCGTATTCCGCCTTCTTGAAGGGGGGAGCGACCTTGTTTTTAACGACCTTGACCTTTGTCTTTGAGCCGATTATCTGGCCGCCCTCTTTTATCGCGTCGCCCTTTCTTATATCGAGACGGACGGAGGAGTAGAATTTAAGCGCCATACCGCCGGTCGTCGTTTCGGGATTGCCGAACATTACGCCGACCTTTTCACGAAGCTGGTTTATAAATATTACGATCGTGTTTGTCTTGTTGATGATTCCGGCAAGCTTTCTTAAAGCCTTGGACATCAGCCTTGCCTGAAGGCCGACCTGCTGTTCGTCCATCTCGCCGTCGATCTCGGCCTTGGGAACAAGAGCGGCAACAGAGTCGACGATTATAAGGTCGACCGCACTGCTTCGAACAAGCGCTTCAACGATGGCGAGCGCCTGCTCGCCCGTGTCGGGCTGAGAAACCAAAAGTTCGTCAATGTCGACTCCGAGAGTTTTTGCATATTCGGGATCGAGAGCGTGCTCCGCGTCAACAAATGCAACAACACCCTTGTTTCTCTGGCACTCCGCCGCAACCAAGAGGGTGAGCGTTGTTTTACCTGATGATTCGGGACCGTATACCTCAACGATTCTTCCCTTGGGAAGACCGCCGATGCCAAGCGCGATGTCGAGACTCAAAATGCCCGTGGGGATAGATTCAACCTCCATATTCGTTGTTGCGCCGAGCTTCATAATTGTGCCTTTGCCGTATTCCTTCTCAATCTGTGAGAGGGTGGTCTTAAGAGCCTCCTCCTTAGTCATATTAGCCGCGACGGGCTTTGCCGCCTTGGAAGATGAGGATTTTTTCATATATAATACGTCCTTTCGTTAATCATATTTAAATGAGAACAAACATTCGCTTTTCTTATATTATAAATGCGAACAAATGTTTTGTCAAGTCTTTTTTAAAAATTTTTTTCTTTTCGCATCTGCCGGTATTTTAACGGCGTTATATTGTTGTGAGAGACAAACACATTGATGAAATGCCCGGTTGAAAGATAGCCGGTAAGCTCGGACGTTTTAGAGACGGAATAGCCCATATCGAGGTACTTTTTGGCGTTTTTCAGCCTCGTGAGTGTGAAAAATGCATTGATCGTGAGGCCGGTCGTCTTCTTAAAGTCGTTCATCAGCTTTGTGCGGCTGACGAAAAAGCGCGCCGCGAGATCCTCCGACAGTATGCGTTCTGTAAAGTGATTTTCGATGTAATAAATAACTTCGTTTATATAAGTGTTTGTTATTTTTTCCGGCGGACGGGAGTTTTTTTCTGACAGTTCAGAAAGCCTCGTATAAAGCGCGGCGACCGTGAAACGCTCCGCCGTTTCGTTTTTTCCGCGCTCGGAAGCCAAAAGCGCCATAAACGCGGAAATTTCATCATATTCCGAATCCGAAAGAGCGATGATGAAGGACGAGACGGAGGAGAAAAACGAGGGTATCAGGTCCGCTACAGCCGCAGGCTCAATGTAGATCTGACTGCGCTCATACATCTTATCCGGCGCGACGTAGGGGTTGTGAAGCTGATAAGCCTTTGAATAAATCAGGCTTCGTCCCGTGACCTTGTCAATGATGCTGTCCGAAATATAGGTGATATCCCCCTGATTCAAAAGCGAGATCTCGTCATAAGTATGCGAGTGGAGCCTGTTATAACCGCGCGGGAAACCGATTCCCGAGTAATGGTCGATGTTTCTTATCGCTTTCGGCATTTTAGCCCTCCGATTAGTGTACGATTTTATAATTTCTGTACGTTTTAATATTGTATTGTTCTGAAAATAATTATATAATAAAACCGATTAAGAGTCAAGGAGGTAATGAAAATTGGACAGATTATTTAAAAGAAGCGATTCGGCAAAATATTTTTATTTGAATAAAATGTGGGACTTTGTGACCGATCCCGAAAAAAAGGGGGAGAGCGAAAGATATTATGAAACGTTCCCCAAAAATTCAAGGAAAATGGCCGTTCCATCATGCTGGAACACCGAGATCGGGCTTTTCAGATATACCGGAACGGCGTGGTACAGGACGTTTTTCTATTCCGAAAGCGAAAATATCTATCTTAAGTTTGAGGGCGTGCAAAACGAGTGTGATGTTTATCTTGACGGGAAAAAGATAGGCTCGCACTACGGCGGATTTTTAGAGTTCGGGTTCGAAGTAAATTCCTTGAAAAAGGGTGAGCACGAGCTTGTTTTAAGAGTCAATAACGAGACAAACGATGTAAATACATATCCGCTGACCGTTGTCGACTGGTTTAACTACGGCGGCATCAGCCGCCCGGTCGAGGTTATCGAGCTTTCCGATGTGTGGCTTTCCTCCATCAGGGTGAACTATACGCTTGAAAATGACTATAAGGACGCGCTTTTATGGGCAGAGATCAAGATAAAGACCTATAAGCCGGTGACGGACGAATTAAGGCTTTTCCTTGACGGGAAGACAGTGTATAAAAAAAGCCTCACCGTCGACGGAGAGGCTGTCATAGCGACCGATAAGATACTCATTTCCGATGTTCGGCTGTGGGACATTTATAAGCCGGAGCTTTATATGGTAAAGGCCGAGTTTTCGGGAAGTGACCTTTACGAAAGAATAGGCTTCAGGGAAATAAAAACAGAACATAAGGATATTTTGTTAAACGGCAGAAAGATCAGGCTTTTAGGCATCAACCGCCACGAGGAGCACCCTGACTGGGGCTTTTCAATGCCTTTTAAGCTGATAAAAAGAGATATTGACATCATAAAAAGTATGAACTGCAACGCAATACGCTCGAGCCATTACCCGAACAGCGCCAAGACGGCGGATTACTTAGACGAGGTCGGGATGCTGTTCTGGTCGGAGCTTCCCTTATGGGGCAGGCCGGAGGCGGCAATGACCGACCCTTTAGCAGTCTCAAGAGTTCTTGAAATGGAGAAAGAGATGATAAATACCGGCATAAACCACCCGAGCATTATCATCTGGAGCATGCATAACGAGTGCGCGACTGACACAAAGGGCGGCTATGAACTCACCAAGAAAATGACGGAGCTTGCGCGGAGAATGGATGACTCGCGCATTATAACATATGTCAGCAACAGGTCGGGAGACGCGCACCCGGATATATGCTATTCACTGGCCGATATGATCTGTATGAACGCATATATAAGCTGGTATAACGATGTGAAACGTGAGGACTGGAAAGAGTTCTTAAAGCGCCAGAAAAAGATGATAAAGGCGTGTGACGCGCTTGACAAGCCATATGTTATGACGGAGTTCGGCGCGGGGGCTATCGCCGGTTTTAACTCGTTTGAGGCACAGCGCTGGAGCGAGGATTATCAGGTCGAGTCGCTTAAATTCAGCTTAGAACAGCTCCTTTCACAAAGGTCGGTTTCCGGGGTCTATATCTGGCAGTACTGCGATATCAGAACCTCCGCCTTTTATGAGCTTAGCCGGCCGAGAAGCTTTAACAATAAGGGAATTTTGGACGAATACCGCCGCCCGAAAAGAGCGTATTACACGGTGCGCGATATTTACGGCAAGCATTCGGGCAAAAAGGCCGAAAACTATAAGATCAAGCTTTTCGGATATTAATAAAACACACCGCCCGTCGGACGGGCGGTGTATTTTATTTTTGCAGATAATGGCCGATGTTTTTTCGCCTGCCATTATGCCTTTTTTTAATAGTTTCCGGAAAGGATCGTCCGCCTTATAAGGTCATAGACGTTTAAGACGGCCGTTTTCCTGACTCTTGCTCTGTCGCCAGGGAGGAAGAGCTTTAACGCCCTGTCGCCCTTTTTGGTCGAGATCGCGATATATACCGTGCCGACGGGCTTTTCGGGCGTTCCTCCGCCCGGGCCGGCAATGCCTGTCGTGGAAACTCCGATGTCGCACTTTGCCGCGACGCGGACGCCCCTTGCCATTTCGATCGCCGTTTCTTCAGACACTGCGCCGTGTTTTTTAAGCGTTTCGGCGCTGACGGAAAGCGCGCTCATTTTAGCGGAATTTGCATAGGTCACCGCGCCGTATAAGAACACCTCGGACGAGCCGGGAAGATCCGTTATCGCGGAGGACACCATTCCGCCGGTGCATGATTCCGCGGCTGCGAACGTAAGTTTTTTATCAGTCAAAAGCTTTAAGACGGTTGACGGCAGTGTCGAAGAGCGCCCCTCGGCATAGATCCACTCGCCCAAAACGGAATATATTTCGTTTTTCATCTTGCCGGTAAGAAGTGCGGCTTCCTTTTCGGTCGCGGCGCTTGCACTTATGCGAAGCACCATCTCGCCGATGCTGACATAGGGCGCGACAGTCGGGTTCTCGCTCTTGGTAAGATGCGAAATTTTCGCCTCGGCATCAGCCTCGCCGATGCCGAAAAGATGAAGGTACTCTGAGTATACGACCAAGCCCGTCTTTTCCTTGAAATACGGGTAAAGGTATTTATCGAACATCGGGCGCATTTCCCTCGGCGGGCCGGGGAGCATTGCCGCGATCTTTCCATTTTTTTCGATGATACACCCGGGCGCCGTTCCGTATTCGTTATAGAGCACGACAGAGTCGTCGGGAAGGAGAGCCTGCTTTTTGTTCGACTCTGACATGACTCTGTTGCGCTTTTTAAAATACTCCGTTAGCTCGTTTAGCGCTCTTTGGTCATACGACAGCGGAAGATTGAAAAACGACGCGACGGTCTCCTTTGTCATATCGTCATAGGTCGGGCCGAGGCCGCCTGTTAAGATGACGCATTCACAGCGCGAAAAGGCGATCTTTAATGCGTCGGTCAGCCTTGATCGGTTGTCGCCGACAACGGTGTGGTAGTGCACGTTGACTCCGAGCGAAGAAAGCCTCGACGTTATATACTGCGCGTCCGTGTTCGCGATCTGACCCATTAAGAGCTCGCTTCCGACAGCGATCAATTCAGCGTTCATAATTGACACCTCTTTTTAATATTTGCGTATGCGGATAGTCTCGATCCCGTCAACAGCCTTTTTAACAAGCTCATCGACCGGAATGTGGCTTTCGCTTTTTAATATGTTATCGATATTCGGGTGCGTCGTCGGGTGCTTGGGCGTGAATACCGTGCAGCAGTCCTCATAGGGAAGGATAGAGGTCTCGAAGGTTTCGATGTTTCTTGCGCGGACGATGATCTCCTCTTTATCCATTCCGATGCACGGACGGAAAACGGGAATGTCGCACACCTTGTCGGTCACCCCGAGCGCCCAGATGGTCTGGCTTGCGACCTGGCCGACCGATTCGCCGGTGATAAGCGCCTGACAGTCGCGCCTGTGAGCAAATTCCGTTGCTATTCGCATCATCAGACGGCGCATAATAAGCGTCATATGCTCGGGAGGGCAGTTGTCGCGGATAGCGAGCTGTGCTTCGGTGAAAGGCACTATGTGAAGGGGAAGGCCGCTTGTGTATTCACCGAGCTTGTCCGCCAGAGCGATGACCTTTTCTTTAGCCTTCTCTCCGGTGTAAGGATAGCTGAAAAAGTGGATCGCCTCGATATATACTCCGCGCTTGGCGATCATGTGGCCGGCGACGGGACTGTCGATTCCGCCGGATAAAAGAAGCATGGCGCGGCCGTTCGTTCCCGTCGGCATTCCGCCGGCGCCGGGAATTTTCCCGGCATAAACATATGCGTCCGTCTCCCTGACATCGACATGGACGATGAGCTCGGGATTTACCACGTCTACCTTAAGGTTCGGATAGCGCTCCAAAAGCGCGCCGCCGACCATTGCCGAGATCTCGGGCGACTTATAGGGGAACGACTTGTCCGCTCTTCTGGACTCGACCTTGAAGGTGGAGACAGAGAGCAGTTCGCTCTCCAAATATTCGGGAGCGAAGTTCATGATTTTGTCCATATCCTTATCGATAATGCCGGCGCGCGAAAGATTCACGATTCCGAATACCTTGGAAAGCGCCTTTAACATTTCGTCAATATCAGAGTTATTCTCGGGCTCCACATAAATCGTCGCCTGCCTGTCATAGATCTTAAACGGGCCGACGCACTTTAACGCGCGCGACATATTGCCCTTGAGCATATCCTGAAATCTTCTGCGGTTTCCGCCCTTTAATATAAGTTCGCCTGTTTTGGCAAGAATTATTTCTTTCATCTTAAATACTCCAATTTTTTAATTATAATTTCATAGGCCTTTGAAAGCTCTTCGGCCGTCGTATCGCGCGAGAAGCTGAACCTTATCGCATTGTCCGCATGCGCCGCGCCCTGTGCGCGAAGCGCCGCGTTTGCCTTGCCCGTGCCCTTTGCGCAGGCAGAGCCGGCGCTGACGAAGACCAAGTCCTCAGAAAGTGCGTTTAGCATTATTTCCGACCTGATCCCGACAAACGAAACGTTCAGGACATAAGGGATCGACCTTTCAAGCGAGCCGTTTAACTCCACATCAGGGAGCGACAAAAGCTTTTCGGCAAAGTCATTTTTCAAGGAAAGCATTTTTTCATAGTGAGCGGCAGGGTCGATCAGCCTTGCCGCGGCGGCAAAGCCGGCGATGCCTGGCATATTCTCCGTTCCGGAGCGGAAAGCGCCCTCCTGGCCGCCGCCGAAAACTGTGGGGTGGAGCGTTGCCTTATCTGCCTTGTAAAGCGCACCGACGCCCTTTGGCCCGTGCACCTTGTGACTGCTCACCGAAAGAAAATCGACGCCCCATTTTTCGGGATAGAGCGGAAGCTTGCCGTATGACTGAACCGCGTCCACATGAAAATACGCGCGCGGCGCTTTCTTTTTTATAATCGGAGAAAGCTTGTCGACCGGCATCAGAGCGCCCGTTTCGTTGTTGACGTGCATCACGCTGACAAACGAGGTCTTCTCGTTAACGGCCGCGGCAATGTCCGATAAATTGACGACACCGTCCGAATCCGGCGAGACATAGGTAACTGAAAAACCGCGCTTTTCAAGCTCCGAAAAAGCATTAAGCACTGCCGGGTGCTCGATCGTGGTCGTGACGGCGTGAGCGCCCTTTTTTATGTTCGCACCGCCAAAGATCGCGAGGTTGTCGCTCTCCGTTCCGCCCGAGGTGAAGATGATGTTTTTCGGCTCGGTGTTAAGCGAGGCGGCGACAGAAGCTCTCGATTCTTTTAAGAGCCTCTCGGCATCAAGGCCGAGGCTGTAGCGCGACGAGGGATTGCCGAAATTATGGGTCAGCGCGTCACTCACCGCGGCGACGGCTTCACTGCACGGCTTTGTCGTGGCGCTGTTATCAAGGTAAATCAAAAAAACACTCCTTAAATTTTCCCGAAGGTTAATATATCAGCAGTATATCACTTTTTTTGCAAAAAAGCAATATTGACATTGATTTTTTGTCGTGCTATACTACATTTAACCAGGAAAAGGAGAAATGAAAATGATATATGAAAAAATTTCACTTGATAAAAACGAAGAAGACGTGTATCTTGAAGCCTATGTGCCCGACACTCTAAAGGACTTTGTCAAGGACGCGATCTTGGTCATCCCTGGCGGCGGATATGACTGCGTGTGCTATGACAGGGAGGGAGAGCCCATTGCGCTTGACTTTGTGGGGCGCGGTATGGCAGCGTTCGTTCTTCACTATTCGGTGAGGGAGAAGGCGCGCTTTCCCCGTCCGCTCATACAGGCATCCAAGGCGATGAAATATATTAAGGACAATTCGGAAAGGTATATAATCAACCCCGAAAGAGTGTTTGCGACAGGCTTTTCGGCCGGCGGCCACCTTTGCACATCGCTCGGCACTCTCTGGCATATGAAGGAAATATACGACGAAGTTCCGATGGAGGAGGGTTATAACAGGCCGCGCGGCATAATCCCGGTCTATCCGGTCGTCTCTCTCAATGTGCCGACGCACGAGAGAAGCTTTATGAACATTTTGGGAACGACGGATTTTTCGGGCGAGAACAAGCACAGATTTTCGCTTGACGACCATGTGGACGAGCGCTCCGCTCCGGCCTGCATAATCCACACGTCGGACGACGCGGTCGTTCCGGTGTTTAACGCGCTCACACTTGCAAATGCCTATGCAAAGGCAAAAAGGCAGTTTGAACTTCACATATTTAAAAGCGCTCCGCACGGAATGGCGCTCTCAAATGAGATTACGGCGTGCGGAAGTCCCGAATGGAACAACCCGGCAAACGCAAAGTGGACCTCGCTTGCATACACATGGATGAAGAGCATATAAAAAAGAGCCTTGCGGCTCTTTTTTATATGCGGTCGAACTTGATGCCGGTGTAGTAGGTCTTTAGTATTTCTTTATAGTTTTCGCCTTTTTCGGCGAGGAGATTTGCGCCGTGCTGGCTCATGCCGACGCCGTGGCCGTAGCCGCGGACGGTGAAAACGGCATACCCGTCCGAAAAGCCGAGATTGAAATTGGTCGACCTTAAGGAAAAGAGGTTTCTTATCGCGTTGCCCGAAAAGGTGACCGAGCCGATAGTAATGCGCTTGACATATCCTCCCGAGTCGCGCTCGGGCGGAGGGATGGTGAGGTCGCCCTTATAGTCCGAAGAGAGGGAGGCAAGCTTTCCGGTAAATTCCGTTATCGGAACGGTGACGGTCGTTTCATAGTTTTCTTCAGTCCTTTCAAGCGAGCTGTCGACCGATTTAAGATAAGGAACGTCGGAGCCCCAAACATCGGACGCGGCGGCGGTCTTTCCGGCGCTCATCGAGTGGAAAACAGCGGTGATCGGCTCGCCGTCATATGTCATGATAACGCCCTTTGTCTCCGAAACGGCCTTTTTGACCTTGGAGAGGTTATCCTCTCCGCCGGTGTAGTTTTCGGGCGCGATATAGGCCTGACAGCACGAAAAGTCCGTGCAGAGCGCACCGCCCTCGTGAACGTGTGAGTGCATTTTATTAACGGCATAGGTTCTCGCGGCGACAGCCTGTGCCTTCAAGGCCTCTTCGTTATATGAGGCCGGCATTTCGGCTAAGACAACGCCTTCGATGTAGTCCTCAAGCGACAGTTTCTTTTCCTCCGCTCCGTCGATCAGAGTGATCTCATCAGGCGTTTCCTCGCTTTTGGGCTCCTCCTCTGGCGCGGCTGAGCCTCCGGAAAAGGCGAGCGACGGGAGCAGAATGAACGACGCGAAAAGCGCGCCCATACAGCATAAATATGTTTTCATAAAACCACCTCGCTTATTTATATTAAAAGCCTGTCCTAAAAATGCTTGACTTTTTTAATCATAAGGCGGTAAAATAATAAAAGCAATGAGCAGCCACGAAGGTGTAAGACCGATTGTGAGACTGCTCATTTTTATATTTTAAGCCAGTGCGTATCCGAACGGTATAAATCCAACTGCTTCGGTGCGCACTTATTTTTTTAAGGAGGACAAAATGGAAAAGACAAACTCATTTCTGGAAACCGAACCGACCAGAAGGCTTATGAAAAAATATGCGCTTCCGTGCATCATCTCGCTGATCGTTGCGGCGCTTTATAACGTCGTCGACCAGCTCTTCATCGCAAATGCGGATTACTTGGGCTCATACGGAAACGCCGCAAACACGGTCGTTTTCCCGATCACTGTCGCGGTGCTTGCCATCGCCGTTGTGATAATCATAAGCACATATAAAGACTTTGATAAAAGGATAGCGGAGAAGGCATAGCCGGTCAGGGAGTTTGAAGTTGCCCGGAGGATATTTTTTCAAGCTCGATTTTTATTCCGTCTTTAACGGATATAAAATCCTCGCGCGTAAATCCCGTAACATCAAGAATTTTGGCATTATCGATCTTGCGGTAAAATAAGCGGTCATATTTCAGTATATACGGAATATCGGCGGTATGGTGTTGATACTCAGAGTATGCCTTCGTATCGATCCATTCAAAATCTGCACCGATAAGCTCGGTATAAATATCCGCAACCTCTCCCCAGGTCAGATTTTGAGCGGACGAAACGGTATAAGTTTCGCCGAACGCACGGTCGTTTAATGAAAGGTTGGCAATCAGTTTTCCCGAGTTTCCGGCCCAATCAAGCCCGGCGGTGAGATCCTTTGCTTCAATGGGGAGGTAAATTTTCTCGCCGCGGGCGGTACGGTCGACCGCTTCGTGTCCCGATACCGTTACAATGTCAAGGCGTTTGCCCGAAAATGAAATTACGGGGCGCACGATCGTCCAGTTTGATGTGCCGCTCTCCTCACGGATAAAATGCTCGCATTTTGACTTGGGGACGGCATAGTCTTCTGTTTTTAAGAATAATTCATCGCCGCACACATCGTAAAGCTGCGGAGAATCCTCTGTCACCGGATGCTGCAAATCGGCGTAAACGCGGTATGACGAAAGAAATACCAAATGCGAGGTCTTTTCGCAAAGCAGTCTGTGCACGCTTTTGTAAGATTCAGGATCGGTATAATGAATGAAATTTATGATCCCGTCATAATACCTGTTTTTTAAAAATTCCGTTAAACCGTTAAGATCGGCATTCATATTAAAATAGTGCAGGTTTTTATTGACCGATACCTTGTTTTCAAGGCATATTACATCCGTGATACAGTTTTTTTTAAGCAATTCCTCCGATGCATAACTTCCTAAAGTTCCGCCTCCGCCTATAAGTAATAACTTTTTACACATAATTACCTCCTGTTTATTCCGCATGATTTTAAGAGTATGTTGTATAGCTTTAACTCATAATCATACCCGAACGGATTTTTAATCTCGCCGCGAACCATTTTCGCAAAGCTAGCCATCATTTTATTATAACGGTCTGCCGGCGCGGATTTTAGAAAAGGCGCAGAATACAACCAGTCCGTGCCCTTTTCATTATCAGTATAGCAAACATTTGTGGAAAGGGTCCCGTCAGATTCATATTTTTCAAGCGGTCTTAATTCGATTGTTCCCTTTGAACCGCATATTACAAGCTGTCGCCTTGAAAAACCGCCGAGCTCAGCTGCGCATGTTTTGGCAAAGGATATTCCGTTTTTATAACAGAACAGCACAAACCCGTAGTCCTCGCCGGTAACACCGTCGATCCCGGTAGAGCGATTCATCGGGATTATTTTCTGCGGTTCGCCCATGATCTGCAATATAAGATCGATCAAATGGCAGCCGAGAAAGAACATCATCCCTCCCGGAAAGCGCGCAAGCCATTGTCTCTTTTCGGGAGTATGCCAGCAGTCCATATGAGCCTCGACCGAGTAAACCTCTCCGAGCTCTCCCGATTTTGCCTTTCTTACAGCCTCCGTGATTGAGCCATTATACCTGTACATATAGCCGAAATGCAAAACAGTATTGTTACTTTTGGCAAGACCGATAAGCTTTTCAAAATCGTCTGCATCAAGCCCGCCGGGCTTATCCATATGTACCGGTAAGCCCCTTTTTGCCGCAAGAAGAGCATATTTTGTGAGGTTTACCTCCTCGGTTTCCACGATTACGGCGTCGAGAGCCTCAGTATCAAGCGCTTCCTCAACCGTCATGACCGGAATCTTTTCTTTGTATTTTTCGATTCTGTCTGAAAAATCAGCCTTCTCACTTTCGGGAACCGCAAGAGCCGCTATTTCAAAAATTTCCGTCTGCATAAGCATACTGTCTAAAATTGCGGTTGCATGGTCATGCCCGATACCTATTTGAATTACATTTATTTTTTTCATATTTTCCTCCAGTCAAACTGAACAAACGTCGGGAAATCCTTTTCTCTTACCAAACGGCTGTAAACCTCTGCGCACTCGGAGGGGGAATGAGTCTCATCGATCATGGCTTTAAGATCGATTCTTTTTATTGCAAGCATTTTAAGCTGCGATTTTATATCGTCGCGGTGAGTAAAATATCCCGGGGATGAATCGTTTTCGGGTCTTGCCAGGGTGTGAGCGCCGATCAGGCTTATTCCCGGTCCGTGCACCTTTCTGTAATAATCGATCGTAAAGTTTTTGTCTCTTGTGCAGCCCAAAAGCGCCACGCGTCCGAATTTTGCCATACAGTCAAGACATTCATCAAGCCCGATCCCGAGCCCGGTGACCTCAACTGCCGCATTGATTCCGCCGTCCGACAATTTTCTTACTTTATCACTGAAGCCCGCCTTTGTTGGGTCAAGGGCATAGTCTGCACCGAACTTCATAGCCTTGTTTCTTCGGCTTTCCAAAGGGTCGGCGGCGATGACGGGAAGGGCCCCTGCGGCACGGAAATAAGCCGTTGCAAGAAGGCCTAAGGTTCCCAGTCCCATAACAAGAGCCGACTCGCCTATTTCAAGGCGCGTCTTCCTGATTGCGACCATAGGAAAATTGCCGATATGGCAAATTGCGGCTTCTTCGAAAGAAATATTGTCATCTTCTATTTTCACAACGTTATTTTCGGGCAATATATTATAGAGTCGGTGAAGGCTCCAGAACATAGCCACTCTGTCCCCCGGCTTGACGGAGGTTACTTTTTCACCCACCTCCGTGACGGTTCCTGAACTGCTGTAACCTTGATATCTCGGAAATACGGCTTTTTCATTTTCGCTTGATGATATGCCAATGTTCGGATTGCCGGTTATGTTTGCTCTTTCAGTCCCCGGACTGATCGTGCTGATAACTGTTTTGACTCTGACTTCATTTTCTGAAGGTTCCCTGTCTCTTGAGTCTAAAAGCTTTGCCTTATTTATGTCTGTAAATACTATTTCCGGATTTTTCATATCACACACCTCACTTTTTCACCATTATAACGCATTGACAATGCAAATAAAATATAATATACTGTATAAAAACACCACTATACTGTAAACAGTCGGCTAAACGCTCTCATTACTGTCGCGCACCGGAAGATGGCAAAAGGAGGTTTTTATGATAACGGACAAGCTTGTTTCCTCGTGCGAGTTTAATCTTTTGAAATTCAGCGGCACGCACGCGGTTGGATTTGAACAGAATTTTGAAAGACCCTATATCGGATATATCAACAAAGGCAGTGCACAGTTCCTTTATAAAGGAAAAAGCTATTTAGCGGGCGAGGGCGACCTCATTTACATTGCAAAAGGAACAAAATATTATTCCGTATGGTCGGGAACTCCCGAAATAGAGTTTTATTCGGTTAATTTTTCCTTTGTCAAGCCGTACAGCTTTTATGAATATCGGTTTCAGATCGTAAAGGGATGCCCGAAAAGTGTGTTCGACGAAATGTATAATGCCGATGATATTTATATTTCCGTTTCGCATCTTTACAAATTGCTTTCATGGCTTTACAATAATATGGCGAAAGAAACGTTTCTCTTCGGAAAAACGGCGGTCCGGCCGGCAATCGACCATATCGAAAACAATTACAATATGCCCGTGACGATTGATGAACTTGCCGGGCTTTGCCACATGTGCAGTTCGGGATTTTTCAGGCATTTTAAATCGGCAACGGGAGTGACTCCGGTCGCCTACAAGCATAATATTATGATTCAGAATGCGCTTGACCTTTTACTGCATACCGATATGACCATAGAGGAAATAAGTGCAATGACCGGTTTTTCGTCGTCTAATTATTTCCGGAAGGTATTTTTTGATATAACGGGAAAAACGCCGAAAGAGGTGCGCTGAGAAAAAAGTGGATAATATCACTCTTTTTCCGAATTAGCGGCGATTATGCCGAGCGAGATCAATAAAAAGGCGGCGAGATATTGAGGCTTTAAGATATTTTCGCCGAGGAGCATTGCGCTGAATATGCACGCGAAAAGCGGCTCTGCGAATTTGATGATAAAAAGCCTTGAAAGCTCGGCCGTTCGCTGAACGAAATAAAAAAGCGTGTAGCCGGTTATTGATGCGGCGCATATGCATAAAAATAAAAGGGCCGCGCTTAATGTAAAAGATGGCAATTTTCCGCCGACGGCAAGCGAGATCAGGAAAAGGGCCGCACCGCCGAAAAGCTGTGAAATGCCGGTTATCCAAAGCGGAGAGACGCCTTTGGATATCCGGCCGCTTATTATCATTGAGATCACGGTGCAAAGCGATGCAAGAATGATCAGCATATCGCCCGCGGAAAAGCCGTGAAACGCCGCGCCGGCATTTATTGCGATTATGCCGGAGAAACCCATTATCGCGCCGAGCATTTTTTTGGCTGAAAAACTTTCGCCTTTTATGAACAAAAACGAAAAACAGGAAAATAAGAGGGGAGCGGTCTGTTTTAGTATTGCCGCTTTTGAGCCCTCTGTTACCGAAAGGCCGACATATGTGAAGCCGTAATGCAAAAGTATCGCAAACACGCCCATGAGGCAGATCATTAACACATTTTTCGCTTTTGGTGCTGAAATTTCAGAAAGCGGGTTCTCTTTTAAAATGTGCTTTACAAATTTTATTAATTGTGGTAGAATAATATGGTATATGAGAAAGGCGGTCTTTTACTATGAGTAAAGATTTTATCGCGGAAAGAGTTAAGCCTCTTCAGGCTTCCGCTATAAGAGAGATATTTAAGATGGTCGGGCAGAGCGATATAATATCGTTCGCAGGTGGAAATCCTTCGTCCGAAATTTTTCCGAACGAGACCCTTGCGCGTCTTGCCGATGAAATTTTAGAGGAACACGGAACTGCCGCGCTTCAGTACGGAGTGACTGAAGGATATGCGCCTCTTCGCACTTTCATAAGCGAGGAGATGAAAAAAGAGGGAATAATGAAGGAGGGCGACGGTTGCCTTGTGACGACCGGCGGCCAGCAGGTGATCGACCTTTGCGCAAAAAGCCTTATCAACGAGGGCGATGTTGTCGCGGTCGAAGCGCCGAGCTTTATCGGCGGTCTTAACGCGCTCCGTTCATACGGCGGAAAGCTAGTCGGAATCGAAGTTTTGGACGACGGACTGGACGCCGATGCGCTTGAAGAGCTCGCAAAAAAAGAGAAGATCAAGCTTTTATACACGATCCCGACCTTCCAGAACCCGACAGGAATCACGATGAGCCTTGAAAAGAGGAAAAAGGTTTTGGCTCTGGCCGAAAAGTATGACTTTTACATTCTTGAAGACAACCCCTACGGAAAGCTGAGATTTTCGGGGGAGGACATTCCCACCATCAAGTCGATGGATAAAGAGGGCAGAGTCATTTATGCAAGCTCGTATTCAAAGCTCATATCGCCCGGTATGAGAATAGGATACGGCATAATGAGAAATGATATATTTGACAGAATGGTTGTTTGCAAGCAGGTGTCGGATGTGCACACTCCGTGCCTCACGCAGATGATGGTATATAAATTCATCACGGAATACGATTTTGACGCGCACATTAAAAAGAGCATCGATATGTACAGGGAAAAGTGCGCTCTTATGATCGACTGTATCGATAAGTATTTCCCGAAAAACATCACGCACACAACGCCCGAGGGAGGAATTTTCCTCTGGTGTAAGTTTGATTCGGATGTTGATACCAAAGAAATTATGAAGACCTGCGTTGAGCACAAGGTCGTTTTCGTGCCCGGCGCGACGGCAATGGTCGACATTGATAAAAAATGCAATATGTTCAGGCTTAATTATTCGACGCCCACACTCAGCCAGATCGAGAGCGGAATGAAGACGATGGGCGATGTTCTAAAGAGCATATAAGAAAGGGTTATATTATGGCAGAAGAGAAAAAACAGAGAGTGTTCAGCGGCATTCAGCCGTCCGGCGAGCTTGGGCTCGGCGGCTATCTCGGCGCGGTCAAGAACTGGCTTTTGATGCAGGAGGAGTATGAATGTTGCTTTTGCGTTGTTGACGAGCACTGTATAACTGTGCGCCAGGATCCGGCGACGCTTAAAAAAAGATGTATGGAGTTTATGGCGCTTTATTTAGCGTGCGGACTTGATCCTGAAAAGAGCCTTATATATTTTCAGAGCCATGTTCCGGCACATGCACAGCTTGCATGGGTCTTAAACTGCTACACTTATATGGGCGAGCTTTCGAGAATGACGCAGTTTAAGGATAAGAGCGCAAAGCACGCGGACAATATCAACGCCGGGCTTTACACCTATCCCACGCTTATGGCGGCAGATATTTTGCTTTATCAGACGGATAAGGTGCCGGTCGGGATCGACCAGAAACAGCACCTTGAGCTGACACAGACCATCGCCAAGAGATTTAACGGCGTTTACGGTGAGGTGTTTACGATTCCCGAGGCGGTCATCCCGAAGGTGGGAGCAAAGATCATGAGCCTTACCGACCCGACGAGCAAGATGAGCAAATCAGACCCGAAGGGAAGCATCGCGGTGCTCGATCCGCCCGAGGTCATAATGAAGAAGTTTAAGAGCGCGGTGACAGATTCCGACGCGAAGATCGAGTATAAAGAGGGCAAGGACGGAATAAATAACCTTCTTGCGATATATTCGATCGCGACGGGCGAGAGCATCGGGGACGCGGTTTCGCGTTTCTCAGGCTCAGGCTACGGCGACTTTAAGGTTAAGACGGCGGAGGCGGTCATCGAGATGCTCCGCCCCGTAAGAGAGCGTTATGAAGACATAAGCAAGAACAAAGATTACATTGAGTCCGTATATAAAAACGGTGCGAAGACCGCGTCGTACGTTGCGGACAAGACATTAAACAAGGTTTATAAGAAGCTCGGATTTATCGCGAGATAGGAGGATTGAAATTGAACGAAACAGTCAAGATCCTTCTGTCGTTTGTATGCGCATTTTTGCTTGCATTTTTGTCGACCCCTTTTGTGAAAAAGCTTGCAAAAAAAATCGGCGCGATCGACATTCCGAAGGATAAAAGAAGAATGCACACCGATTCGGTTCCGCTCATCGGCGGCCTGGCAATATTTTTGGGATTTTTGGTCTCGACGGTTATATTTACCGAGATCGACATAAAGATCATCGCGATCTTATCGGGCGCGCTTATAATGGTCGTGCTCGGAGTGTTTGACGATAAATATGCGCTCGGAGCGAAATTCAAGCTTATGATCCAGATCATAGCGGCGGCGATCCCCGTTATTGCCGGCGTGAGGATCGAAAGGATAATTCTGCCGTTTCTAAAAAGCGGCGGTATCGAGTTCGGCTGGCTTGCCTACCCGATAACGATACTCTGGATCGTCGCGCTCACAAATGCGGTGAACCTTATCGACGGACTGGACGGGCTTGCCGCCGGCGTTTCGGCGATAGCCTCGTTTTCGATGTTTTTGATTGCGCTTATGCAGGGCAATTACGTGATTGCTGTTATGAGTGCGGCGCTCGTCGGCGCGTGCTGCGGCTTTCTGCCGTATAACTTCAGCCCGGCGTCCATCTTCATGGGCGACACCGGCTCGACTTTTCTTGGCTTTGTAATGGCCTCACTTTCGGTTCTGGGGCTTTTCAAGATACACGCGATAATTTCGTTTGCCGTGCCGTTTATAGCGTTCGGTATCCCGATATTTGACACGAGCTTTGCGATCTTCAGAAGAATTAAAGAGCACAGGCCTATCATGTCGCCCGACAGGGGGCATCTTCATCACAGGCTTGTGGATATGGGCTTTTCGCACAAGCAGGCGGTGCTCATCATATATGCGATATGCATAGTTTTGGGCGCGGTCGCGGTGCTTTCGTTCAAGTCCAAGCTCCTTGCGATAGTGATCGCGGTTCTTGGCGTTATCGGCGCTTTCGTGTTCCGCTATTGGGGCAGAATGAAAAAAGAAGAAAAATAATTTTTACGGGCGGTTTTCCGCCCGTAATTTTTCGGAGATGATTAAATGAACAAGCTTCAGCTTATGATCGACCAGAGTAATTACATTGTGTTTTTCGGCGGCGCGGGCGTCAGCACCGAGTCCGGAATTAAGGATTTCCGGAGCAAGGACGGGCTCTATAATGAGAAAAACGACATTCCGCCCGAATTTATTTTAAGCCACGGATATTTTGAAAAGCACACGCAGGAGTTTTTCGACTATTACCGAGCGAAAATGCTGAATCCGGACGTGTTGCCGAACGCGGCGCACAAAAAACTTGCCGAGCTTGAAAAAGCCGGCAAGCTTAAGGCGGTAATAACGCAGAATATCGACTCTCTGCACCAGAAGGCAGGGAGCAAAAATGTTTATGAGCTTCACGGAAGCGTGGAGCGAAACTACTGCACGAAGTGCGGCAAGATGTACGATTCGGACTTTATATTGCATTCCGATGGGATCCCGACCTGCTCCTGCGGCGGCGTGATAAAGCCGGACGTTGTGCTCTATGACGAGGCACTCTCCGACGAGGTCGTCTCCGGCGCGATAGCGCACATCTCAAAGGCCGATCTTTTGATAGTTGCCGGAACATCGCTTACAGTATACCCCGCGGCCGGACTCTTGGGATATTTTCACGGCCAGTATCTTGCGCTTATCAATAAGGACTCGACGCCGATCGACAATATCGCAAACTTTGTTTCGCACGATAAAGTGGGCGAGGTTTTGGGAAGCATTGATGTAAGGTAACTAAATAAAACACGGCAGAACATTTTGTTCCGCCGTGTTTTTGTTTCCGGTTAAAAAACGCGCTTCCAGGTATATGTCACGCTGTTTCCGAACGAAAATTCAAGATATGAGTAGTTGCCGATCTTGGTTGAAGTCGCCGCATTTTCCGAAACGTCGGCAAGGGTGAAATAGCGTACACCGTCTATTATTTTGAGTGAATTTTTACTGCCGCGCTCTATGACAAAGACATTTCGGCCGCCATCGGCGAGGTTTTTAAAAAAGCCCTCCGCCGCTTCGTTTTCAAAGCTGTCGGACGATAAAACGGCAGTTTCCGACAGGATGAAGATATTTTTCTTATCGCTTGCGCCGACGGCGGAGGCGATCTTGTCCCACTGTGAGGAGTCGGCCTTACGGATTCCGCCCGAGCCTGCGTTGACGCTTATATAAAGCGCGTCCTCGTCCTCGGCCTTGTAAAAGGCGTTGCGCTTGTTTAATGCCGAGGAATTGTCGATTCCGAAAAGTGCGAAAGCGGACGAGCCGGCAAGCGCCGCTGTCATTTTTTCTCTCGCGAGCTTTGATAAGATCGTGTCGCTCTTTTCGGCGGAGCCGACGGCAAACGTTCTTCCTGCGCCGGCCTTCTCCATCGGGTCGTTAAAGACATTCATCGGAACATAGGGAAGAGGCGCGCTCTCGACAGCACGGAACGAAAGGTCGTCAAAATAAACATATCCTTCGTCCTTCTCCTCGCCGGCAAGCGCGGCTACATAGATTTTTGAGAGCGAGATGGGGCGCGCGGCATCTTTCGGGATCTCGGCCGTGTAGTGCGCAAAGTTGCCTTCCGAATCCTTTTTGAAGGAGATATAGACCGCTTTGCCGTTTTTATCGGTCAAAAGCGCTTTGAGCGAGTGTGAAAAGCCTTCGGCTATCTTTGCATATAGAGAGATTGCGCTCTCGTCATCTGCGAGGCGGACGGGCGATGAAAGCGAGAAATATGCCGCTTTGGTGTCGTCCGTGTCCGCGGTGAAATCGTAATAAAGCATTCCGGACGCCGAGCCCGAGTGCGAAAACTCTTCGGAAAGCGACCAGTCGCCGCCGACATATGCCGGATAGGATGAAAACTCGCCGGTTGCGGCCTCAAAATCTTCACTATAGTCATAGGGTGTGCTTCCGACGCTGACGCCGATGTGGGAGACCGCGTTACCCTTTGAGACGGAGATCACCGCGTTTCCGTTACCGACAGCGTGTATCACTCCGTTTTCGGCGTATGCGACTGAAGGGTCGCTTGAGCCGAAGGTGAAGGGCGCATAGTTATAGACCGAGCACCTGTGTCCCGCATCATCGAAAACTATCATCGGTATATCGTAAGTCGCGCCCTGTGCGAGAGTAACGGAGCGTTCTGTCTCGATGCCGGCAATATCGTCAATAACATAAACGGTTATTTCACCCGTAGCATTACCGGATCGTGCACGGATAACGGCCGGGCCGCCCTTGTGGCCGGTGAAATATCCTCCTGCGACCTCGCCTCCGTCCGATGAAAAGGTGACGTCGGCCGAAACGGGGCGTTTGTTTTCGTCATACACCGCGTAGGAGATCTTGGTCGACTGGCCGATGAAGACCGAGGGGGCGTCCGACTCTAAGACGATTCCGGCCGGCGAGCCGGGTTCTGACGAATATGAAATGCCGACAGCATTTACAACGCGCCTGTTTTCGCTCGGCTTATTCACGGTGTGGATATTCTCTGCCCAGACGGTGGAGGCGACCATATTGGTAGAACCGCCGCCGTCTAAGTTCACGGCCTTATAGCAGCCCAAGTCCGCCATGAGGGCGGCAAGCTCGCTCATCGTCATTCCGCGGCTTTCTGTCGTTCTGCCGTTCACCGCGACAAGATAGAGCGTTTTTCCGCTCTTATCGATTCCGACGGCACTTCTCGGGTTATAGCCGGCAATCGTGTGCGAAAAGCTTGTCACGACTTTGCCGTCTGAAACAAGCATCGCGCCGCCGCCGAACGCCGTATCGGAGGACAAAATGTCCGGCGTCACGTAATAGTCAAACTTTACGGGGTCGCCGACAGCGAAATTGTTGGCAAGAAACATTGATGAGCCTTCGGAGACAACCAAAACGCACCCGTTTTCGGGAATTTTCACGGGCGGCATATTGCGCCTGAATTCTTTGACCGCACCATTCTCTATAACGACCTCGACGACTTCGCCGCCGGGAGCGGGAGAGTAGCCTCCATTAAAGTCCGAGGTGTACATTAAGATCGCGCCGTAATATGACGTGTGCTTGTTTAAATGCGCTATCGGGGCATATTCCCAGTTCGGGGCAACGACCATGATGTTAAAGCCCGGATATGACATATCGACGACGCCGTCTTTTTCATAGATCGTCGCCATCGTGTCGGGATTTATCGGGGACTGCAAAAGCTTCCCGTCCTGAATTTCGATCCCGAGGGAGAGGGCTTTTCCGCTTTTGACGGTCGAAAAAAAGTCCGCGTTCATCGCAGCGACAGTGCCGGGGTAGGAGGCGGCGATATTTCCCACAGTGTCGAGCGAATCGCTCCCCGTGTAGGGGGTCAGGAGCTTAAGTTCCACATTTTCGTTCGAAAGATCCGCCTTTATATATGAATAGCTTAAATTGTGATCTGAATAAAAGCTTTTTACTTTGGTTAATGTGACACCCTCGGCAATAAAGATCTCTTCTTCTGTCTTATAGATCTGTGCGGCGAAAACGCCTGTCGACAAAACTGCGAGAGCGGCAAAAAGTGCGATCAGTTTTTTCATTGTTTTAGTCCTTTCTATTAGATGTATATCTATATTTTAATACTAAACCTTGCATTTTGCAATAAAAAAATTAAGGAAATGATTGACTAATAAATTAATATGGTATAAAATAAGTATAATGCGTGTTTTATGCGTAACAATGAAAACGACACTGTTTAAAGGAGGAGTTTTATGATAGGCAGTGCTTATATATTGGTCGTTCTGGGAATACTGATTGCCAAGGGGCTCGGCTTTTACCGCGATATGGTCTTTGCCGGAGTGTTCGGAACGGGCGTTGAGGCGGACATTTATTTTCAGGTCTTCGGGCTTGTCAATCTCATTTTCACGGGAATCGGCGTCGCGCTTTCGACCTTGGTCATAAAAAACTTAAATAAGGCTGAAAACGCGGGAAACGAAAGAAGCTATGCCGCTCACTTTTTAAGAAAGAGCACGCTTTATCTTTTCATCGCCGCGGTTTTGATGGCCGTGTTTGCCGGCCCGGTCGTAAAAATAATACTTCCCGAGATCTCGGTAGAGGATTATTATCTCGCGGTCAAAATGATGTATATCATGGCACCGTCACTTGTCTTCGTTGTTATAGCATACATCATTTCCGGGCTTTTGCAGAACAAAAAAGCATATTTCATAACCTCGGTCATGAGCCTGCCTTTTAACGCAGTAATAATCATAGCGCTGTTTTTTAATAATGTTTCGATTTTGACTGTTGCGGCGGTCACGACGTTCGGCTGGTTTTTACACATCGCAATTCAGCTTCCGGCTTTTTACAAACACGGATATTCGTTCATCGAAAAAGGGAACGCACCGGTTAATGCGAAAAACAAAAACCCGGAAATACTCTGGATATTCTTATCCAATATGATGTTTCAGCTCTGCATCTATATCGACAGGGCGTTCGTCAGCTCGTCGCCCGGTATGGCGTCGACCTTTAACTATGCGTCAAACCTTTTCATAACGATCTCGAGCGTGTTTATCGTCGCGATGTCGACGGTCGTTTTCCCTTCAATCTCGAAAAACTATGAAGAGGGAAGACTTGACTATGTTAAGGATCTTGTGGGCTATATCATAAATATAATGACGGCGATCTTCATTCCGTTTATCTTGATCGTCGCGTTTTTCGGAAGCGACATTATAAGGCTCATTTATGAGCGCGGAGCGTTCACGAGCGACTCCACCTCTGCTGTCGCGGTGATATTTTTAATGTATACGCTTTCGATACTGGGATATACCACGCAGGAGCTTTTCAACAAGGTCTTATATCTTGCCGGAAAATATAAATACACCGTTTCCGGCACGGTTTCGATCATCATATTAAATGTGATCTTAAATTATGTTATCAAGGTGACTGTCCCCAAGGGAGGGTCGCTCGCGCCCGAGATCATGACTGCGGCATCGACAGCCCTTTTGTCGACCGGATATGCCGTTTTCATTGCATTTAATATGAAGGAGGTCATCGGAAGCTACATAAGCAGGCAGACAGCGACAGATATTATAAAGACTTTAGTTTCCGGTGCGGCGGCAGTTTTGGTTTATCTTTTATTTGGCACATTTTTACCCTCATTTACACACGGATATTTAACGTTTATTGTTCCGATCGCGGCGTGCGGAGTCGTTTATATCGCTCTGCTGGCGCTGACAGGGGTTTTGGAGCACATTATCAAAAGAGAAAAGAAAGGCAAACAGGCGGAAAATGAAGAAAATAATTGAAAAGTTCGGAATATGGATAATCATCGCGGCGATGTTTGTTTCGCTCATTCCCTCCGTTACGAGAAGAGTCGGAAACGAAAAGCAGAATAACAACGTTGTTCTTTCGCTTTTGTATAACGACATTAAAAACAAGGTCTCACCCGTGAAGCTGGCCGAGATGATGAAAGAATACAAAAAGCTCGGAGTGGACACCGTCTCCATCATGGAGGACGATGTGAACAGCCTCGTTTCGCGCGGTGAGCTGACATGCATCAAATACAACGTGTTAAAGCATAAATATGAGGACGAGAGCATCAGGATAGCGAACCTCATAGCGGCAAAATATCCGATGGTGTCGTATGACTCATATCTTTTGATGACGAAGAACGACCGCACCAAGGAAAAGCTTGCCGAGATGATCCCCTTAAAGTATACGTCGGACGAGTATATAAAGATCGAAGGCATTGAAAATATGGACATATATGCCTTCTTTGACGGGCGCGAAAAGCTCTGGAATTTCACGCTCGGCTATGACAGAGATGTTATAGAAAAGCTTAAAAACGACGGATTTAACATTGCGCTCATTTATAAGGTCAAAAACTACTCAAAGCAGGACTATATCGGCTATATTGAAAAGATCGTGAAGGATTACGGAGTTGAATATTTCAATATAAAGTCATATGTCAGGGATTATGATAAAGAGGACATTATTAAGGCGAACTACAACTGGATCGGCGATATGATAAATAAAAACGATATGACGCTCGTCGTGACCGAGAACACAGATCAGCTTTCGAACCAGAAGTGCTTGGGCTACAGCAAGATATTCAATACGGTTATGGGCAAGGGCGGAAGCAAAAAGGTTTTAAGATCGTATGAGACTTATGACGACTCGCAGGACGACGACACGCACTATGACTACAGAGTGAACCAGTATTTCAACTCGTCGGTTGACAGAAATATAAGATTTATCACGGTAACGCAGATCGCGGCGGACGGCGTCACCTATGACGAGTGCGTGGATTACACTATTAAGGCGGTCAGCGAATATATGCGCCGAGCAAAGGCAAGCGGATTTGAGTTTGGAAACGAGCCTTCGCCGTTTGACTATGCGACAAAAGTGCGCTTCCCCTCGGCTTGCTCTGCTGTAATAATGATCCTTTTGGTGTTAAAGGCGATAGAGATGCTTTTTGAATTTAAGAATAAAAAGCTTACGACTGCAGCCCTCGTTATCTCGGTTCTGGCATTCGGGGCGACGTTTATAATGCCATTGAAGCTGGTGCTTTTATATCCCACGTTCTACTGCCTTGTCATCTCGTGCTTCGCGATGACGGTTGTTATGAAAGCCTGCGCTTATCTCGGAACAAAGTATAAGACAGTTCCGGAAATATTTATAATTGCGGCGCTTATGCTCGGGATTTTGTGCATCGGCGCGCTCGGGATGGGAGCGATGCTTTCAGGCGTTGACTATTATATAAATAACTATATTTTCCGGGGAATAAAGCTTTCGCTCATGGTGCCTTTGGCATATACTGCGGCGGCATACTATTTTGCCTCCTCAAAGAAGAACAAAAGGGAGAACCTGGGCACGGCCTTTAAGAAAATGCTCTTATCCGACATTAAGGTTTATTGGGTGCTCATCGGTGGGTTTATCGGAATGATCGGGATCTACTACATCATAAGAAGCGGAAATGTCAACAAGATAAGCTCGATCGAGCAGGCGATGAGAACGGCGATAACGAACACATTCCCGGCTCGCCCGAGAACGAAGGAATTTCTGATCGGCTATCCCTCGTTAGTGCTTTTCGTTTACTATATGAGAAATTCTAAAATAAAGCTCGTGCAGTGGTTCTTCGCGGTCGGCACGTCGATCCTTTCGGCGTCCATTATGAACAGCTTCTGCCATGTATTTACCGACCTTTCGGTGATATATATGAGAGTCGTAAACGGCGTTCTGATCGGAGCCGTGTTATCTGTATTCGTTTATGTGGCAAACCTCGTGCTTGTCCGCATAGTTAAGGTTCTCACGCACAGCGTGAAAATTTCTGATTCGGAGATGAAATGATGTCTGACATAGTGATTTCGGGTTACCACGGCTTTGCCAACAGCGGGGATGAGGCATTGCTCTGGGCGATTTTGAACACGCTTAAGCAAAAGTCGCCGGATATTTCGGTGACGGTGCTTTCCAAAACGCCCGAGGAAACCGCCCGTGACTACGGGGTTAAATCAGTAAACCGCTATAATTTCTTTAAAATAAGAAAAGAGATGAAGCAGGCGAAAATGCTCATTTTCGGCGGCGGAAGCCTTCTTCAGGATGTGACGAGTTCAAAGTCGCTCAAATATTATCTTATGATAATAGCGCTTGCCGAAAGTTGCGGGCTTAAAACGATGCTCTATGCCAACGGCATAGGACCCATCAGAAAGCGAGCGGACAGGCGATTGACAGCAAGAATACTAAACAGGGTCGATCTCATCACTCTACGCGACGATAAGTCGGACGAGGAGCTTAAAAAGCTCGGCGTTACCAAGCCGGAAATTATTATAACTGCCGACCCGGCATTTACGATAAACTTAAAAGAGGCGCTCACCGGCCAGTATTTCATTAAAAGAGCCGGCGTGCCGGACGGGACAAAGGTCTGTGCAGTGTCGATAAGGTCGTGGAAGAACTCGGCCGATAATTTTTCAGAGGCTATGGCATCGCTTTGCGATTATATGTCCGAGCGCTACAACATTCATCCGCTGTTCGTGCCGATGCAGTATCCTTTGGATATGGAAGTGTCGAAGGAAGTAATGAACAAGATGAAACACCCGTCTTACATAATAAACCGAAACCTGACCGTAGCGGAGATGTTTTCCGTTCTTTCGGGAGCGGAGGTTCTGATCGGTATGAGACTGCACTCTTTGATATACGCGACGACGCTTGAGATTCCGGCGATGGCGCTGGTTTACGATCCTAAGATCAGTGCGTTTATGGAGTCGCTCAGCCAGCCTTATATGGTCGATGTCGAAAATATGGATCCCGATAAAATGAAAGAGACGTTTGACCGCCTTGTCGAGGGGCTTTCCGAGCACCGCGAAAAGCTCCATTCGGCAAACGCAGTGCTCAAGAAAAAGGCGGAGGAAAACGCGGAATATGCCGTGCGGCTTTTGGACAAGGCAAAAAGATCATGATATTGATTATTGCCGAAAAACCGTCTCTTGCAAGAAACATCGCGTCCGCTATCGGGAAAATGCAAAAGGGTGCGGGATTTTTGCACGGCGGCGGATATATCGTCACATGGGCGTTCGGACACCTCTTTTCGCTGGAGGACATCGAATATTATAACCCGTCGGAGAAAAAGCACTGGTCGATGGATAACATTCCGTGTTTTCCGGAGAAGTTTGAATTTACATTAAAACACGACAGAGCGGGCAAGGTCGACCCGGGCGTTAAAGCGCAGTTTGAGACCATTAAGGCCTTGGCTTCGCGCTCCGATGTGGACACAATCGTGAACGCCGGAGACTCCGACCGCGAGGGCGAGATCATCGTAAGGACCTGTATCGACAAAACTAAGGTGACGGGAAAGAGCCTAAAACGGCTCTGGCTTCCCGATCAGACGGCGGAGACGATCAGGGAGGGGCTTTCCTCGCTTTCCGACGACTCGGATTACGACGCACTTGCCAACGAGGGCTATGCAAGAACATATATCGACTGGCTCTACGGAGTTAATTTAACGCGCTATGCGTCGCTTAAAACGGGGACGCTGTTAAGGGTCGGGCGTGTCATCGTCCCGATCGTCAAGGCGGTGTATGACCGCGATATGGCGATCCGCAATTTCAAAAGTGAAAAGTATTATGCGCCGATGAGCAAAGAGGAGACGAACGGAGAGACGGTCGAGCTTCTGAGCAAGAAAAAGTTCAGCCGCGACGAGCTTTCTGCGGCGACGGAATATTGCGAAAAGCTTAATAATGAGACAGCGGTGGTGACAGAGAAGAAGACAAAAAAGGAAACGCTTTCCGCCGGAAAGCTCTACTCGCTCACAAAACTGCAGAATATGCTCGGCAAGAAATATAAAATGCCGATGGACGAGAGCTTGAAGATCGTTCAGGGATTATATGAAAAAGGCTATGTGACCTATCCCAGAACGAACTCCGAATACCTGGCTACGGCCGAAAAAGGCAAGGTGAAAAACATTATCGCGGCGTTTTCAAAGATCGGCTATCCGCTGGTCTTTAAGGACAAAAAGACGATATTTGACGACTCAAAGATCGAGTCGCACTCCGCACTCACGCCGACGCATAAGATTCCGGATAAGAAGTCGCTTTCGGAGGCGGAATACAAGGTTTACAGCGCGATAATGCGCCGTTTCGCCGCGGTATTCTGCGCCGAGGAGTGCAAGGTCGAAAAGACGGAGATAACCGTTGCTGTCGGCGATGTGGAGAGCTTTTCGCTAAAAGGTGTCGTGATGCTTGAAAAGGGCTGGACGAAGTATGACGACTATAACAAAAAGGACAAGGTCTTGCCTCAGCTAAAAAAGGGCGATACGGTAAACACGCTCTTTTCGCTCACGGAGAAGGAGACCTCGCCGCCGAAGCACTACACGATAGAGACCTTGAACAACTACCTTAAAAATCCGTTCAAGGATGACATCTCAAAGGCTGATGAGGACGATGCGGAGGAATACCGCGCGATGTTTGAGGGGCTTGAACTCGGAACGGAGGCGACGCGCACCGGCATCATCGAGAACGCTAAAAAGAGTGGATATATCGCGCTTAAGAAGGACGTTTACACGATCCTCCCGGGCGGCGAATTTCTGATCGAAGCGCTTTTGAAAATGAATATCAGCATGGATAAATACAAGACGGGCGAGCTTGGCCGCGCGCTTAAAAAAGTATACCGCGGAGAGATCAAAGTCTCCGACAGTGTGGAGCTTGCAAAGCGTGAGATAATCGAGGTATTTAAGGAAAATACAGCGGCGCCCGAGCGCGACACGGACACGGGCTTTTTCGGAGACGTAGCCGGTAAATGCCCTCTTTGCGGAAAAGATGTGGTGAGAAACCGCTTCGGCTATGGCTGTAAGGGCTATAAGGAAGGGTGCAAATTCAAAATTGGCGGCACTATATGCGGACGGGACATTTCGATCGCAAACGTGAGAAAACTGCTCGAAACGGGGAAGACCTATAAAATTGAGGGCTTCGTTTCCAAAAAGAGCGGGAAAGAGTTTTCCGCGTTCTTAAAGCTCGACGAAAACAAGAACGTCGTTTTTGTCATAAATAAAAATCCATCCTTTGCCTTTTCAATCAGAAACGAAATCCCGAAGGAGAGAACCGTGACAGAAAAATATCTTAAAATGTTATAAAGCGCCGGACTGTTCCAAACAAATCCGTAAGTAAACCTGTCAAAAAGGGCGAGTATAAAAGGGTGAATAAGATAGACACGGTAGGAAACCCTGTTAAGCTGTACAAAAAAGCCGCTGTTGAAGAACATAAGCTTTGAAAGCATGACGGAAATGATGAAAAAAAACAAAATCGCCGGGAAGGTATAGGCGAAAAACAGCTCTCCGAACCCGGGAACGAATTCCGAAAATCGCATCACACGGTAGTTTTCGGGGCAGATGATCGCGCCGAAAAGCAAAAAGCAGATGAATACGGCATATTTTGTTTTGCAAACGGAGCTTTTGAATTTGTCGTAATTCATTCCGGCATAAGCGCCGAGCGTCCAGTACCCGAGGTAGGTCAGAAAAGTTCTGTCGGCAAAGGTAAAGTCAATATTAAAAAGAAATTTCAGCGCATGGGGAACCGAAAACTGAAACGCAAGTGAAAACGCAACGGATACGGCCGTGAGTGACTCGGCACTTCCTTTTTCATAGAGCTTTTTAAAAAGCGGGAACAAAAAATAGAACTGCATTATCAATATGACGAAATAAAAATGCGCGTGCATATTTCCGGAAAAAATGCTTTTTATAAGATATAAAATATCGAACGGCCGTTTTTCGACCGAGAGCTTATAGATGTAATATATCGGAACATACAAAAGATAGGGCAAAAACACGGTTTTGACCCTTCGCCAAATGAATTTGCCGTATGAAGCGGAGCTTTTATTCATATAAAGCTTTACCGCGCTTAAAAAGATGAAGCCCTGAACAGCAAAAGAGGAAAGCCTGAAAAGCGCCGTGAACACCGGGTATGAACGGGCGGACGCGACCGTTTGCCATATGGCAGAGCCAATAGAGTGTATGAGTATTACCAAAAGACACAAAATTATGTTTAATACGTTAAGCTCCGTCTTTTTTTCTTTAGCTCCCATATTTCCCCTCCTTTGCTGATATTTTACCATATAATGAGGGGTTAGTCAACAAAAAACACGGCTAAGCCGTGTTTTTTCACTTCTTGGTTGAAGCCGAAGCGTTCTTCTTTTTCTTTTTGATAAGCACAATGTCGTTCATTCCGAGCCAGTATGAAACGGTGAATACGGCGGACTCTAAAAATGCGAAAGTGAAAAACTGCAAAATGTTGATTCCGACACTTTCCGATATTCCGCGCGGGCCGATGTAGGGTGCAAAATAAATCCCGCCGAAGATCTTTCCGAGCGCGGACGGATCAAAAGCTCCGAGAGAGCCTATTATATATGACAGAAGTAAAAGAATTGTCGGAATCTGCCAGATTAAAAGCCGAAGAAAGGCGCTTTTCATCGATGCGGTGTTCCGGCCGGATTCGTGGCTTGCCGCATCATAGACCTCATAATAAATCAGCATTGTGTAGGGTATGGCGGTTATAACCGAGTAGTATATGCCGATGTTGATATCGGGAACGATGAGATTTAAGAACACCGAAAGCGTTACGGAGAACACCCATGTAACGACGATGAATAAAACTCTGTCGCCGAAAAGCTTAAGAGGAAGCCTTAATTTGTCCTTCATACAAAATCCACCTTTTTGATAGTATGTAATAAGTATAGCACACAGGATAAAAAAATGCAAGAAAAAAGAGCCCGGAGGCTCTTTTGCCGATTGCGGCAGAAAATAGTTGTAAATCATTAAGCGGCGCTTGGCGGTTTTAAGATACTTTTGGGCAGTCATTAAAATATTCTTCCCGGAGGATCTGCCGTCTTAATTATTTTAATCCCAACTGTTAACAGAAGGCCGCTTTTATTCCAAAATATTGGTTGTTATATAGTCGACCCCGTATGCGGCAAGCCTTTCACCGATGTCTTTATCATTAACTGTCCAGCAGTTGACCTCAAGACCGTTTGAGTGCAGCGTTTCAACAATATATCGTGTGAGCGCTTGGTGTTCTATATCAAGGCCGAAGCGATTCGATATCAGCTCTTCCAAAAGTCTTTCGTCGCACGAGCCTGCTAAAAACTGGACGGCTTGGTTTTGAGCAAAATCTCTGACAAAAGACAGGTTCTCCCAATCAAAAGATATAAATATCGTTTTTTCAAGATGCCTTAATTCGTTTATTATGCCGACAATTTGTTTGACGTCATCTTTATCAAAGTGGTTTTTCAGTTCCAAAACGGCGGTTTTGTCATATCTTGCACATATTGCTATGTAGTCCTCAAGCAACGGTATTTTAAGTTCGGGATGAGGGAGACGGTCCGTTCCGAAAAGCGTTATGTCTTTCAAATCGGCATAATCGGAGCTTTCAATAATCATATCAGTTCCCGAGGTTCTGAGGGTGTTGTCATCGTGAATAATAACAAACCTTCCGTCGCGAGTTTTATGAACATCGCTTTCTATTCCGAAATAGCTTCGGTTTCCGGCAGCTATAAATGCAGCTGCGGTGTTCTCGGGCTCAATGCCGCTCAGTCCCCTGTGGGCAATCATTTTTGGGGAAGCTTTTTTGATGCTTATTGTATTCAATTTTGAAACACTCCTTTTTGAAACAATATTTCCGATATAAGAAATGCCTTTTGTTTTACATTCGACGTCGTCTTGATTTTATTCGGATTAATATACGGTTTGGGGCAAAATCCATAGAAGTTCTGCCCCGGCAAACTTTTTTTGCCTGTTATAACAACAGGATCGTCAGCACGTATGTTTTTTGAAATTCAAGTTTGCCGGCGAAAGCAGAGGTCTCAATTTACTCACTGTAATGCCGATCCATTGTAATAAGCTTACCGTCTTTAGGCCATTAAGGCTTCATCGGCTTGTGAATTACCTTTTTCGGCTTACGGCTTTTCGCCAAAGGCTATTTTGCTCTTTTTATCTCTGAACTCGGCCGGAACCGTCGCCACCCATAAGAGACTCGACCTCTTTAACGCTGACGCGGTTAAAGTCGCCTGAGATGGTGTGCTTTAAGCAGCTTGCCGCAACCGCGAACTCAAGAGCTTTCTTATCGTCGCCGTAATTTAAAAGACCGTAGATAAGACCCGCGCCGAAGCTGTCGCCGCCGCCGACTCTGTCGACGATATTCTTGATCTCATATTTTTTGGAAACGTAGAACTCCTTGCCGTCCGAGATGCAGGCAGACCAGTCGTTGTGGCTTGCGCTCTTGCTCTCGCGAAGGGTGATCGCGATCTTCGAAGCGTTGGGATATGCCGAAAGAACGTTCTTGGCAAGCTCCTCATACTTCTTGGTATCAAGAACTCCGCTTGTGACCTCCGCGTTATTCTCGATGCCGAGGGACTTCTGGCAGTCCTCCTCGTTGGCGATAAGAACATCGACATAGCGTGCGATCTCGCTCATGACCTCGCGGGCCTCTTTGCCGTATTTCCAAAGGTTCTTTCTGTAGTTTAAGTCGCACGAAACGGTGAGCCCCATTTCCTTGGCCTCCTTGACGGCCGCGATCGAAAGGTCCGCCGCGCTCTGTGAAAGAGCGGGGGTGATGCCTGTGATGTGGAACCAGTCCGCGCCGTTGAAGATCTTCTTGAAATCAAACGTTTCGGGCGTCGCAAGCGAAATTGCGGAATACACTCTGTCGTAGATTACCTTTGAGGGGCGCTGATTCGTGCCGGACTCAAGGTAGTAAATGCCGAGTCTGCCGTCGGTATATGCGATGTCGGACACATCGACCCCGAAACCGCGAAGCTCGCGGACAAGCGCGTCCGCAATGTCGTTTTTCGGGAGAGCGGTGACGAATTTCGTGTCCATTCCGTAGTTAGCAAGCGATACGGCAACGTTTGCCTCGCCGCCTCCGAAGGTCGCCTCAAGAGCCGGAGTCTGCATGAATCTTTCAAATGCCGGTGATTTTAAGCGAAGCATAATTTCGCCGAGTGTTACAACTTTTTTCATTATAATATATTCCTCTCTTTAATTATCTTTCGATAAGGTGGACTCCGAAGCCGCCGATCTCGTCCTTAAGGTATATGAACTTAAGTGAGCCGTCGTCAGCGTACTTTGCGCTTTCGGTATCGAACGAAAAGCCCTGCTTTCCGAGGTGGTAGCATGCCCTGTCGACCGAGTTTGTCAATATGGCGATGTGACCGTTTTTGCCTCTGCCGCATGAGGGCTTCATAACCTCGATAGCGTCGCCCGCGAAAATGCTCTTTGATGTGACTCTCTCCGCGTTTCCGAAAAGGAGAGAGAAGCTTTTTGCGATGCTCTCCGCCTCGGGGTCGCTTTCTGCGTTTATGCCGATGTGGCCGATCTCAAGGCCGAGCATAACGTTTACCGACTTTCTTGTAAGCTCGGTGATCTTGTCCCACTCGGAGTTATTGATATAGTCCTCCTTGACCATGAAGCTTCCGCCGCAGGCTAAGATCTTTTTATTCGTTATGTATGATGTTAAGTTGTCTAAGCTGATTCCGCCGGTCGGGATGAATTTAAGGCCGGAATAGGGAGCGGAGAGCGCCTTGATTTTTGCGATTCCGCCGCTCTGCTCGGCCGGGAAGAACTTGACCGCCTTAAGTCCCAACTCAAGTGCCGCCTCGATCTCCGAAGGCGATGTGCATCCGGGTGTGGGAGTGATGCCGTTTTCAAGGCACCAGGAAACGACCTTGGGGTTAAATCCGGGGCTGACAATGAACTTTGCGCCCGCGTCCTTCGCGCGCTTTGCCTGCTCAACGGTCAATACCGTGCCGGCGCCGACGAGCATTTCGGGAAATGCCTCACTCACGCGCCTGATCGATTCCTCGGCCGCGTCGGTTCTGAAAGTGATCTCCGCAATCGGAAGGCCGCCGTCAATAAGTGCCTTTGCAAGCGGAACCGCCTTTTCGGCGTCGTTGATCTTGATGACCGGAACGATACCAATTTCGGATATTTTCTTTAACATAAAAACACCTCTTAATAAAAATTTAGCATAATACTATTATAAAGCAATGCGCATTGCTTCGTCAATCGAAATTTTTGCGCTTTTTTTCGGTAATTTCTTTAGTTTTTTGACATTGAGTATATTTTAATGTATTGAGAAGGCCAAAGTCAACCACTTTGTTTTTCTTCTTGTCTATTATTTTTTTGTGTGTGATTTTTGCGGCGTTCATATTTTATTATTAAATGTCAAAAAATTAAAGAAAATTTTGCATAGTTGACAAAAAACTTAATGAAACGGGAGAAAGAAAATGATAAAATAAAATAAAGTCAGTATACAGCCTGAGTGTTGGAATCTGCGTGCGACAAGTCAATATGCATTATTTGGCTGCAGGTTCAATATGACATTTTATTTAAAACTGATAAAAATAATTAAAAGGAAAAGGAAGGGAATGTATGATGAAAATCAAAAACAGAGCGGTCACGGCACTTCTCGGTCTGACGGTTGCGCTTCTCTTAGCGGCGGCAATGTTTGTGCCGTCCTTTGCGGACGGTGCGGTTGCAAAAATCGGCGATACGGAATATCCGACGCTGGATGCGGCAATCGAGGCTGTTCCGGAAGGCGCTACGGAGGCAACTGTTATAACGCTTTTGGGCGACGCACAAATAACCGGAAATACAGTAGCTAACAAAGCGCACTATTATTTAATTAAGAACAAAAAGATTAAAATTGAAGGCGAAGGACGCACCGTAACGGTTAAAAATGTTTCAAAGGAAACATATACTGCCGACGGGTCAAATTCGGGTTCATCGTGGATAAAGGTTGATAATACCGAGCTCACTCTTGAAAATGTTACATTTCAGAGCGAAACACCCGATTCGACATTGGGCGGCGGAAACAGAGCGCCATACGGTATGCTTCATTTAAATAACAACGTAAAGCTGACATTGAACAGCGGCGCAACTCTTAAGGGAATTGCAAGAAACGGCGGAGCGCTGTTTATTGAGGGCGGCAATATTACCGTAACGATGAATGACGGAGCTGTTATTACCGATTCAATATCAAATAACTATGCACCCGTCACAATGTTCAGCGGTGGCAATATGCAGTTCATTATGAATGGCGGCGTTATCGAAAACGGAACCGGAAATTCTAAAGACGGCGGCGCTGTCAGCGTTATGGCAGGAACATTTACCATGAACGGCGGCGAGATTAAAGGCGCTCTCGGAACAAACAAAGAACTCGGAGCGGTTTATGTCAGCGGAACCAACGGCGACGCAAAATTCATAATGAACGGCGGAAGCATTACCGAAAACAAATGCAGCGGTATATATGCCGTTAAAAATGCAGAAAAATACACTGTTTCGCTTGAACTCGGAACTGACGGCACGATTACCGGAAATCTTGCAAACAGAACGGACATCGGAACGGGTAACAACAGCTTCAGCGTTTATGCCGGGGACGGAGTAACGGTGACGGGAGAACCGGCAAACAGTATTAAGGCGACCGATTTAATCAGCGGCGCAACCGTTTGGGCAGAAGATAAATATGCTGTTGCCTCGTTTGTGGACGATACTTTTATCGCGTTATACACCGACCTCACGGCGGCGACAAGTAACGGAAACGGAAATACTTTCACGAAAGCGAATAAGCTTTGCTTAATTAAAGATACGGCAATTAATGAGAAAAATACTAATGAAAGCGATTATTTCAGAAACAATTTGCGCCTTACAATTGACGGAAAAGGGCACAAGCTTTCATTAACGGACCAGCGTATGTATGTGAGATTTCCGATGACGCTGGAAAACATAACCGTTGAAAAGACGGCCGGCGGCACCCTCGGAAACGGTAGTGTATTCGAAATGCACGGAAGTTCCGGAGTTGCCTCTTCGTTAACGCTTAATAATGTTTCAATTGTAACAAAGGAAAGTACGAAAAAAGATATCGCGATAAAACTTTCCTCCGATTATTGCACTCTGAATTTTAACAGCGGAAAAATTGAAGGCTTTGGAACTGCTGTCGATTCACGCAGTGGGTCGGCAATAGTAAACATCGGTAGCGATAGCGAAACCGATGCAGCGATTATCAACGATAACACAACCGGAATTAGTTTTGTAAACGGAACAGCAAACATTAAAAAGGGTGCAAAAATTTCAGGAAACGGCAGCTATGGAATTTCAGCTTCATCCGGAGAACTTAACCTTACGGGAGCTGAAATCTCAGGTAATGGCTTAGAAGCAGCCGGAGCCGGAATCTATGCAAACGGCGCGGCAGTCACAATAACGGGCGGAACAGTTAAAGGAAACAATCACGGCCTGCGAGTTTCGGGCGGAACGGTGAACGTATCCGGAACAACAGTAACCGGCAATAATATCGGCTTAAATATCACAGACGGAACTCTGGATTTGTCCGACGTGAAGGTATCGGAAAACAACATCGGCCTCAACATAGCCGGAATAGACGGAAAGGTATATATCGGCGGCAGCACGAGTATTACAAATAATATTAACAAAAAAGACGGAAACAGAAACAGAAACATTTTCTATGCCACTAAAGGAGAAGTGACCTTTAAGAAAGATTTCACCGGAACTGCCGGCGTTCACGGATTTCCGGGAAGTGCACTCAATGAGACGGCACCTTCGGCATTCTCTACTCAGGGAGTTCTCCTGGGTTACGCCGAAAGCGGAGCAACTCTTGCAAATGCCGGACAGGTCTTCAGCGACAATGACAGCTCGCTTTTCGCATTCGTTAATGATAACAATATGCTTGAGTGGACAAAAGCACCCTCGCTTAATATCAAGACCGACAAGGGCAAATACGTTAAAGACGAGGCAACTTACGGAGTTATAAGAGCTCTTACGACTTCGACAAATGACGCAGAGACACCGCTTGAATATTACGGCACGGCGTTCGTGATTTCCGAGGGAGGCCAGATCACGACTGCAAATAAATGCGATTTGACCGGCAATGCAACCTTCGGAAAGGATAAAGGCTTCATTGTTGATATGGTGGAAGAGGGAAGCAGTGTAACGCTTATCGACAGCACGACCTACACCTACATTCCCGTAAGCTACTATAAGATAAAGGGCATCGATGCGGTACAGTATGTTTACGGAGCCCCTGTTACATTTAACAAGGCAACGGAAAAAACGGTTGAATATACTGATTAAGAGGAGGCGTTTTTAATGATGAAAGAAGTAAAAAAATATGAAGCGCCGACACTTGAGGTTACAAAAATCGAGTCCGGCGACATCATAATGGCAAGCGGCACACTTATCGATCTTACAAATGACAAGCTTATGGGCAAGGGTAAGATCGAATGGATAGACATTAACTGAATTTTCTCAGCAGAGCACGGGGCGGAAAGCTCCGCCCCGTGCAAAATAATTACGGTAATAAGGTGTAAAAGCCTTGTTATATGTTCCTTCCGCCCGGAGTTTGATCGCTCCGGGCATTTTTCTATGCATTAAAAAAGCGCCTTTCGGCGCTTTTTAATATTTCTTGCTCTTTAATGCGTCCTCCACGCTTGCGATGGCGGAGAGCGCGTCGCCCTTCCTGTGGCACACGATGTAGGAATATATCGTGTCGATTATAGCGAGGGCGGCGATTCTTGAATTGAGCCCCAAAATGGTGTATTCCGTTTCCTGGGAGGCGGTAAATAGCCTTATATCCGCGATCCTGGCGACAGGGGATTTCCCCTTGTTGGTGATCGCGATGGTCTTAGCATTGTGATCGCGCGCGATCTTCAATGCGTCCGCAATATCGCGCGAAGAGCCGGAGTGCGATATTCCGATCGCAACGTCCCCCTCTTTTAGGTGCGACGCGGCGATTGCCTGCATATGATTGTCCGAATATGCCGCAGCATCGATCCCGGCGCGGAAGAATTTGTGCCCCGCGTCCGCCGCGACGGAGGCGGAGTTGCCGAGCCCGAAGATCACGACCTTTCCGGCAGAGAGCACGGCCTGTGCCGCCTCGGTAAGCTCCTTGGGATCGAGCGATTTTTTCGTCATTTCGAGCGAACGGTAAATATCGCTCGTCACCTTGTCATATATATCCGAAAGCGAATCGTTAATGTCAATATCGTGCGTGTTCGCCGCCTTTCCGCTTTCCTGCGCGAGCGTGATCTTAAGCTCCTGATATCCCGAGAGCCCGAGCCTTTTGGCAAAGCGCACGATCGTCGCCTCACTGCTCTGGCTCCTGTCCGCAAGGTCGGTTATGGAAAGGGGCAAAAGGGCGCCGGGATCGGAAAGAATATAGTCCGCGATTTTTTTTTCCGACTTTCCCATATCGTTATATAAAACCTGTATTTTCAAAAGAGTTTTATCCATTAAAGCCTCCGCAAAATGAAAAATATTTTCAGTATGATTCAATTATACAACAACGGCGGCAAAAAGTCAATTAATGAAAATAATTTTCATTAATAGGTGAGTTGACGACAGAAATTACAAAAAATAAATGAAAAAATATTTCAAAAAACTATTGATTTTTGTCTGAATATGTGATAATATAATTTCGAAGTAAAAAGTAAAAAGAAAGAGGGAGAAGATATGCTGGATTATAAACTGAAGATCGGCCTCGTTCCCATGCGCCGTCACCTGGCGGACGCGGCAACGAGAAAGGGGATATTTGAGCCGAAGAAAGCATGGGAGAACAAAGAAAAGGTGCTTCCTTACATAAAGGAAAGCTTTTCCGACGACAAGACGGAGTTTACCGATCTTGCATTTTTAAATGACGAAGGCCTTTTGTTTGACCCGTATGACGCGCCGCGCGTTTCCGAGGAGCTTAAATCTCAAGGGGTCGACGCGATATTTTTGATCAACTGTAACTTCGGAAGCGAGGAGGCGGCCGGCCAGATCGCAAAGCTTATGGGCGTTCCGGTTCTTTTGTGGGGGCCGCTTGACGATGTGTTTGAGCCGGACGGCGGAAGATATACCGACTGTCAGTGCGGACTTTTCGCGATCAGCAAGCAGTTAAAGCGTCTCGGCGTTCCGTTTTCCTATATTGAAAACTGCCGTATGACGGACGGCGCTTTTACAGACGGAATGAAAAAGTTTTTGTCTGTCGCGACGATGGTCAAAAACTTTAAGACTCTTCGCGTTACGATGGTCGGAACGAGACTTGATCCGTTTAAGAGCGTTATGTCAAACGAGCTTGAGCTTACCGAAAAGTTCGGCATCAACTTAAACACTGTCAATATGACGGTTATGGAGAAAAAGCTTGAAAGGCTCTATGAAGAAAAGGCAGAAGAGCTCTCGCGTGACCTTGTCCGCTTAAAAGAGCTTTACGATGTCAAGAATCTTGATGATGAAACGCTTAAAAGAATGCTGACATTCGTTTATGCTTATATTGAGATATTCAATGACACAAAGGCTTCCGTTCTGGCCTCCGAGTGCTGGACGAGTATGCCCCTGGCGTTCCGCGCGAACCCGTGCCTTGCAATGAGCATTTTGTATGATATGGGCTATATCGTTGCCTGTGAGTCGGACATTCACGGCGCTATCAGCCAGGCAATATTAATGTGCGCCGCACGCGGAGAGGACGCGCCGACCTTCGGCGAGTTCACTGTGCGCCACCCCGAGAATAAGAACGCCGAGCTTTTGTGGCACTGCGGCCCGTTCCCGTATTCTGTCAAGAAAGAGGGCGTGAAGGCGGAGCTTTGGAACACGAAGCCGAGCTTCAGAGCAAAGGACGGAGAATACACCATTGCGCGTTTCCAGGGCGAGGCAGGGCGTTACACGCTCCTTGGCGGCAACTTTAAGACGACGGACGGCCCGCACACCTTCGGAACGCATATGTGGGCGGAATTTTCCGACCTTTCAAAGCTTGAAAGAAAGCTCATCGAAGGGCCGTATATCCACCATATGAGCGAGATCTACGGAACATATGCCGACGTGCTTAAAGAATTCTGCAAGTTCATTCCGGGTCTTGAATTTGACCCGATCGAAGAATAATTATATTAGAAAGGACAAAGAAAATGAACGATTTTTTATTTGATATGATCGCGTCCGAGCTTGAGGATGCGGTCGGACGCGAAAACTGCTCGACCCGCACGATCGATAAGATCTCTCACAGCGTTGACTATTTCTGGCTGTCGAGAATGTGGGCGGACCGCGGAGAGAGAATGCCCGAGGGCGCGATCATAGTATCTCCCAAGGATGCGAAAGAGGTCTCCAACGTATTAAAGATCGCAAACTACTATAAGATCCCCGTAACAGCATGGGGCGGCGGCGGCGGAACGCAGGGCGGCGCCATTCCCGTTTGCGGCGGTATCGTTTTGGATACCAAGAGAATGGATAAGATCTATGACATAAACGAACAGGGCATGTACATAGAGTGCGGAACAGGCGCTATTTATAAGCACATTGAGTGGGCGGCTAACGAGAGAGGCTATGCGACGATGCACTATCCCAGCTCGCTCACATGTTCGACCGTCGGCGGCTTTTTGGCGCACAGAGGTATCGGCGTCGTTTCCACAAAATACGGAAAGATCGACGATATGACGCTCCGGATGGAGGTCGTGCTCCCGAACGGCGACATTATCGAGACTTCGCCTGCTCCCAAGCATGCGGCAGGCCCGGATCTTAACCAGATTTTCATCGGCTCTGAGGGCACGCTCGGCATCATCACAAAGGCTCAGATGAGAATTTACGATATGCCCGAGGAGAGACGTTTCCGCGGATTCTTATTTAAGAATATGAGTGACGCGTTCAACGGCGCGCGCGAATTGCTTCAGAAGTTCAAACCCTCCGTTATGCGTCTTTACGACGAGGCGGAGACCTCCACGCTTATCAAAAAGATCGTCGGCGTCGAGAAGAAGGGCGCGTTTATGAATGTTGCGATCGAGGGCGTTTCCGAGCTTGTCGCGGTCGAAGAGAAGATATTATTAGACACGTTCGTTAAAAAGTACGGCGCAGAGGACTTGGGCAGTGAGTACGGTAAAAAGTGGTGGGACGAGAAGATCACATTCTTTTATCCCGGCCATATGATGGATCTTCCGCAGATGTTCGGAACGATGGACACTATCGCTCCTTACGACAAGATCGAAAAAATCTACTGGGCAATGAAAAAGGCGATCGAGGAGAACTTCCCGATGGCGCGCTTTATCGCTCACTTTTCGCACTGGTATGAGTGGGGCGCAATGGTATATGACAGATTCATCGTTGACGATGTTCCGGCAGATCCGCACGAGGCATTAAGGCTTCATAACGCTATCTGGAGCTGTGGCGTGCGCACGGCGATCGCAAACGGCGGTGTCGTTAACGACCACCACGGAGTCGGCATCAAGCTCGGACGTCTCATGAAGGAGCAGTACGGCCCGGCGATGCAGGTATTTGAAGGAATCAAGAAACAGCTTGACCCCAACGGAATCATGAATCCGTTCAAGCTCGGTTTATAAGAAGGAGGAAGCGATATGCAGTTATCTGAAAAAAGCAGGAAGACGGTCGACGCATGCAGATTTTGCTGGATGTGCCGCCATATTTGCCCCATCGGCAACGCGACGGGACAGGAGAGAAACACGGCAAGAGCGAGGGCGCTTTCCCTTTCAATGGTAGTAAGAGGCTCGGCAGAGCTTTCCGATGTGGTCGACAATTTATATGAATGCGCACTTTGCGGCGGATGCACAAAGGAGTGCGCGACAGGATGGGACCCTGTCTTATTCACGAAGGAAGCGCGCCTTGCGGCGGCGATGGAAGGCGTTATGCCCGAATACATCGAAAAGCTTATCACAAATCTTGAAAAGACCGGAAATGTTTACGGCAAAAAGACCCTGGATAAGAAGCTTAAAGCCGAGATCGAGACTCTTCCCGAGAAGGCTGAGGTACTCCTATTTTTGGGCAGCGACGCACGGTGCAACGCTCCGGCAAATGCGATAGAGGCAATCGAGCTTTTGAAAAAAGCCGTCACAGACAATCATCTTGAAGACGAAGTTACACTTGCCGGC
>ERZ779851.173-NODE-173-length-65930-cov-5.375772_pt1 | contig 65930 bp, 51 predicted proteins | sample MGYA00511094_ERZ779851 | MGnify/ENA primary metagenome ERZ779851 (study PRJEB29588, sample SAMEA2155512) | human gut metagenome | biome: human gut; feature: human-associated habitat; material: faeces | place: Denmark | collected 2008/2010 ...
AGTTCTGAACAAGCCGTGAAACGGATGCAGTCTATCGTTCTGCAGATGGATGATATCAGTTGGAAACTTGATGATGCTGGTAATCGTGTTGTAAATGAATACAATACGAAGCTTCGCACATCGAACGATAGCACGGTACGAGATATTCGTAAATGTGCTGTATGCTGGTTGAACTTCTCTGATCTTGTAGTGCGCCAGGAGATCAGTACTGTAAGAGCGATCTGCAGTACACTGAACAATATGTAAGATATATCGACCCTAACTGAGGTAGAGTAGCTCTCTACCTCAGTTAGATTTCTTGATGTTCAGGCATGCTATGCAATTCACAATAGATATGTCGAACCAAGGAGGTTACTGATGAGTGACCAACTCAATTTCAAACAGGTCCCATTCGATACGATGTACTATAACAACCTGTCTAAAAAAGGCGGTCAAGTACTGATCGAGTGTGATCCTAACAGAACTGTATTAAAGATCATCGAGTCCTGTATCACGAAGAACAACACTGTTCTGTCGGATGCTGAATTGGCTCAGTGGATCTTACGTTACCATATTCAAAGGACGAAGAACCACGTTGAGAATGTGAAGATCTGCGCGAACTACCTTCGCGAGTTCTTCCAGTTCGGAGGATATTTCGATCGGTTCATCGCCAAAGTCCAACAGCATGATTACGATAAGCTTCAAGGGAACGAACATGTTGCGTCTTTCGCACTGAATGCTCCGCTTTATAAGTATAAGGATCTCTATGAGATCTCTCCAGAAGCAAAGCGAGTCTATGAAGAGATTGAGTGGCCTAAGCACCACCAACTCAACGACCATCACCCTGAGAACTATATGCATCGTCCGGATCCTGAGAAAGAACAGTGGGTGATCTCAGATGAAGAACTGAAGGATGCATATAAGGATAAGGGAGGGCATCCTGCGATCCTGATGGCTCTCGGTGAAATGGTAGCTGACTGGGCTGCTGTTGGTATCGAGATGGGTGATACCGCGAAAGACTGGTGGCTGAAGAACAAAGACAAACGTTGGTCTTATGGTCCGAGATATACTCAAGTGTTGGAAGCTTGCTTGATGTGGATCCCATCTAAACTCTATGTTCAGAGCAGCGAGCCGATCCCGGATCCGCCTAAGCTTAAGATGAGTGTGACTTCGCAGGTCGGAGAGGAAACCACATCTACTGAAGCTATTGTGATATCTTCAGAAGGGTTGTTCGATCCTGTTGTGGAAGAGGGGATGTATTACACGATACGGAACTTTCCGGTGATCCAGTTCTTCAACAAACTCCGTAAAGAGTATAAAACCACGAAACTGGAACATCTGTTCAAGGTGATCGGTATCCGATTCTTCTTCGCTCAGAAGAGAACGATCAGTATCCATAAGTTCTTCATTCCAGAACTCATCTATCTTCTGGATAAGTTCCAATTCCCTGTTAGCTTAACCGATACGATCAAAAGTCATACTTGGGTCGGTGATGTTGTTCAACCAACAGAATTTGCTGATCTGACTGTTCTCAATAGAGAGATCAACGCCAAGTTCTATGAGCATCAGATCGAGTTCATCAAGAACTATGTAACCAATAAGACGACGAACCACCTGAGAGGTTATCTGTTGTCCTTCGAACAAGGACTTGGTAAGACGATCACAGCTCTAGGGTTGATGACAGCTCTGAAGAAAGAACATGTCGTTATCATCTGTCCGAAGAACACGATGCTGGAGACTTGGAACACACATTTGATTAAGTTCTTCAACCAGAAACAAAAGGTGTGGATCGCTGGTTACACCAAAGGTCCTCTCACTACATCCTACCGATGGATCATCGTGAACTATGAGAGGATCGAAGAGGTGAAAGAGTTCTTGATCAAGAACAAACTCAACAACCTCGGTGTAATCGTAGATGAGTCTCATAACTTCCTGAGAACTTCGTCTCTTCGTACACAGTTGTTGTTGGATCTTGCCAGATACAATCAGAATGCAGATCTACTCTTGCTCAGTGGCACGCCCATCAAGTGCGCAGGAGTCGAACTCATCCCGATCATGTCTGTCTTGGATCCTTACTTCGATGATGAAGCGTGTACGATCTTCAAAGCGACATTTGGATTCAACACGGCTATCGCGAACGATGTTCTGAATGCGAGACTCACTCGCATGCTCACTCGTGTTACGAAGGATATCTTGTCTCTTCCTGAGAAGAAAGAAACAACGGTCTCTGTCCGTATGCCAACAGGATGGAAGTATACGGTATCCCAAGTGGAGAAACAGATCGTTACCTTCGTCAAAGAACGACAGGATTACTATCAACAGAATCTCACAGCGTATATCACAGCATTCGAAGACGCGATCGAATGGTTGCAGAATGAACCTGGTATCGGTGATCAACCTGAGTTCCAACGGTATATGAACATCATCGACGAGTTGCGCAACTCGAATATCGTTGATGCTCGTGGTAACGCTGATATCGTTTGGGCGAATCAGTATGAACGCGACGTTCTGATCCCTGCTCTTCCTGATGATCTCAAGAAGAAGTTCATCTGGTCGAAGTCTGTTGTGAAGTACCTTCCTCTCAAGATCAAAGGAGAGGTGATCGGTACTTTACTGACACATCTCCGTATGCAGATGACCTCTGAGATGATGCAAGCTGCTGATCTGAAGCAGTATGTGGATGATGCCATGAAGAAGACTGTTGTATTCACGTCATACGTGGATACGATCGAGTTGGCTTATAACTACTTCCAGAAGGAAGGATATTCTCCACTTGCTGTATACGGTAAAACAGCTTCTGAGTTGACCAACACGGTAAAACAGTTCCAAGAAGATCAGTCGTTGAATCCATTGATCGCATCTCTGAAGATGCTGAGCACTGGAGCAACCTTGACAGCTGCTAACACAGTGATCTTCCTGAACAAACCTTGGAGGTCGGTCGAGTATCAGCAGGCATCTGACCGTGTGCACCGTATCGGACAAGATACGGAGTGCAACATCATCAGTCTGGTTCTTGATACCGGGAAAGAAGCGAACCTCTCAACTCGTATGGAGGATATCATGCAGTGGTCTGGAGACCAGTTCGATCAGATCGTCGATAAGAAAGAACGTGAGAACGTGAAATCGTTCTTCCGTGGTTTTGAGTCGTTGGATATCCCTGAGGATTGTGTGGTATCAGAGGAAAAAGCCGCTAATGTTCAGGCTGGCGAAGTTAAAGTGGTTGACGTTAAGGGGAAACCTGTTTACGTGGGTATTCCGGCAGGTGGAACTGATCTTCCTAAGGTAGGAAATAGAATTCTAGTGTGTACAGATATCGAGTATGCTGTTGCACTTGGTGCTAAAACGGCAACTTGGAATGTGAAACGTGGACCTGTTTTGTTCAACATTATACCAAAACAGGTCAATCTTCACAACTCTCTGATCATCGTTGAATACAACGATGTTGAAAAACCTAATTGGAGATATCGTTGTAAGCCAACTCAGACTGTGTCAGTCGATGTCTACAAAGTTCCAACAAACCGCTGTACACAAGACTTTCTTTCGGAAACAGTATCAGACGAGAAGACTATCCTAAGATACACTGGTGATCCAAACCATCTGAGCATCACTGGGATACAACCAAATACTTACACCAATGTGGATGTACAATACGTTCATAATCCAAAACTGACTGGAGGGAAAGCCCAGAAACCAAAAAAGATGTCTAAGTCTTTAGCCAGTCTGGAATTGGAAGGTGATGAGGTTTGTGTATCTATGGAAGCGTTACCTATTAGTCTTGAATCTCTGACGTTACCAGCTAGTTCCATTACTTTGAAGGAACTGGATTTATCCAATCAGGTAGAAGTCAAGTATGTAACAGATACAGCTGATCTGATTGACGACGATCCAGATGACTATAAGAAATGGACTCTGAATGATGTCAAAGCTGATCTGAAGAAAGGACGTCAGTTCTTCTTGTTGATGCATGGATCGGAAGTGGTTGGTTCTATTGGTGTGATGATTTACAAAGACAACACTGTGGATTTGTACAACCTTGGTATCTTTCCAAAGTACCAAGGGAAAGGCTATGGAAAACAAGGTCTGTCTGCTACGATTCAACATGTGTTGACGCACCATCCCAAGACAACTGAGATCTACATCTGCGTATACAAGACGAATCAGAAGGCGTATCATCTGTATGAGTCTATGGGATTCAAGATCGTAGAGACAAGAGAAAAGACATATTTGATGGTTTTAAAGAACAAGCCATCGAATGAAGAATTTCCTTCTTATGATACCGGATCAAACACGCATGCGTATCTCTCCGTGGAAGCACAAGGATCTGCAGCCCCATCTAAGATCGCTCAGAAAAAGAAGAAGATCTTGGACTTCATTTGTAAACTCTGTGACACGATGGAGCCGTCAGGACTCAACTCCAAACGGTATCGTCAAATCATAGGACAGATGAACGATAAGGAGTTCGATCAGTTCATGAACTACATGAAGGAAGGCAAATGGCAACTCCATCTTGTCGCTCCCAACATGATCGTGAACTTGCAGAACGAAGATCTTCTGAAAGCTTGTGATATGATCGGGTTGGATCTCTTCCAACGTGTTTGGATGTATGACCGTGCAACTGGTCGTAAATATCTGACCGACAACAAGTATATGTTCGTGAAACTCCCCATCCGAAGACAACAACAGTTCTTGGATGAGAAGATTTCAGTTCCGGATAATGATCGGACGATCGATGGGTTGACTGGACAAGTTACTGGTGACAGTCGTGCTTGTTCTATCACGAACCCGGAGATTCAGATCCTCGCTGCTCGTGGACTCAGCAAGACGATGCAGGAATTGGTGAACATCCGTGGTGGTAACATCCACGGGTATAGCGAGTTCCGCAGGATGTTGGAAGAGAACGGAGAAGCTGATCTGGATACGATCGATCCGAATAGTCGTACTCGAGCATCTGTAGTGGGAAGTAAACTCCTTCAATCGATGATGCTCGATACCAACCTCTAAGGAGAGTCTGATTATGTTGACAGATTTAACCGGAGTCAGTCCGCTCGACCCTAGTAGGTTGTTTAAGATCGCTCCGTTTAATCCGATGGACATCATCAACGAGAGTGCCAACAACATGATGTCACAGTTACAATCTGCGACGAATGTACGCGGTCTTCTCGATACCGTCCGTGGTAGGATCGCTCTCGACATCGCGAACTTGGACCTGTCTGCGATGCAGAGCTACGCCACGGACATGTTGTCCCATGCACAGGATATGTTCGTAACTGGGTTCACTGCACCTGCCTTGACATCGATCATGCCAAGTGCAGTGACGAACCCGTTGTCTTCTGATCTGCTGGGTGGTTTAACCGGAGAACTCACAGCTAACTCATTGACACAAGGGTTATTCAACGAAGGTAAAGACCTTCTGGGTAGAGGTTTAGCATCTCTGGCTAGCGGTGCAGAAGGTCTTCTGAACAGTAGGTTAGGAGACCGTGCTGTATCCGGTGCTGGGATGTATGTCTCTGCTATGACCGGGGGTGTTGTTCCGCCAACGATAGCATCTTCTGTTGTTGGTACCGTAGTCGATGCTGGGTTGGGGATCATCCAAGGTGAGACGCCGAGTCTCTCTTCGATCGGAAGTGATCTGGTTGGTAATGTGGTATCTGGATACACGAGAGGTCTTCTCGGTGGATCGGGTGCTACCAGTCTGATCACCGGTGCTTTAAGTGGAAGCTCTGGTCTGACTTCCACTCTAGCATCCAGCATCAACGGGATGCAGCTCGGTTCTAACTCGATGACTTCGATCCTCGGTGAGACAACTGCTAGCAGTATCTTCAGTGACATCACCGGTGGTACGTTTGAAGGTATCATGGATAAAGTTCTCGATAGTGTCGGTGACTCTGTTGTCGATGCGATATCGAACAATGGGTCTTTCGATCTCAGCAACATCACCAGTGCTGCTACCAGCTTCGCGAAAAGTGTCGGCGGTGATGTCCTGAAACGTGTTGGAGGTATCAACCTCTCCGATACTAGTTCTTTGGTCGATAGTATCATCACCAAAGGTCTGGATGTTGCCAAGAATGCCGGAGATGTATCCACCTTCGGTAAACTCTTGGATAACTTCTCCAAGGGCAAAGGGATCTTCTCATCCGACATCATCAGTATGGCTGAGAATGTGATCAACAACCCGTACAACCTCAGCAATTACACGGATCTCATCGATGACCTTGGGATCGATGTTGGTGGCATCTTGTCCAAAGGCGTATCCTACGGTTGTAAGGCTGTGAAATCCACCGTTGGGGATGTTGCAGAAGCATTGGGTGTTGATCGATCCATCGTGAATAATGTATCAAAGTTGATGAATGAAGCAACTGACTCTAAACTCTTCAACAAGCTGACGAATGTCGGAGATCGTATCGCCAAGGAAGTCTTGGATGATGAGACCTATCGGCAGTTGGATGCGTTGAAGGATGTGGGAGAAGTCGTCTTCTCGAAGAATGGATCTTCGAACTCGTATAATTCCGGTAGGAGCTCTTATCGGAAACTCTCTAGAGCTGCCGAACAGATCTTCAACAACGGGAAATCGTTCGGTGACAACACTGGAACCAAATGGCGATTCGACTCGGATATCACCAAAGCGATCGATGAAGCCAGACGGGTCTTACGTTAACGTGATGATCACTACGTGTAGTTAACTACACGTAGTGATCAATATGTTTCTAATCTTCAAGACAATGGAATACATGGGTCCTTCGTTCGGTTGATATTCGCTGAACCAACTTTCACGTATATATTACTACTAGAAAGTATGTTCAATCAAATCAATCAAATCAACCAAAGGATATCATCCATGTACAACGACAACCCCTACAAGGTCGAACAAGCGGATGCGTTGGGCTCGCTAACTTCGACTAGAACCCACTATTACACGGAGATCTCGTATTCAAATACGAGCACGACCAATCTCTGTGTGATCGATTTCAGTGGGAAGAGAACTGACCTGCCTCCGGAGTGTTCTGGTAACATGCACTTCTTCGGACGTCAGCAAGTGACGATCACCGTCCGTTCTGTTGTTGGTAAATCCATCAAAGACGATGGTACTCAGGTCTTGATGAAAGGCTACGTGATCTCGATCCCGATGAATCTGTTGATCAATGAGTTCCAAGTCTACATCCAGGAACTGAATGTGGTGATCTGTCTCCGTGATCGAGCGGATCTTGTGAGTCATCCGTATAGCAGCATGAACTATGCCCAACTGCTGAACAATGCGGAAAGTGAGATCAGTGCAACCCGTGAGGATCGTCCTACGGTTCAATTCGTAGTGAACGATCCGTTCCGGAAACTGAACACAGATGTGATGTATGGTGTGATGTTCGATGAGATCTTCGAGATCCCGATTACCCACCAACTCGATATCACCAATCAATGTGCGATCTATACCACTATGACATTAGGTGGTGAAGTGATGACGTATACGGAATCGTTGGAAGCGATGTTGGATCCGAAGGAACCGGTCGATGTGATCGAACTACATTCCAATCTGAATCTAGCCATCGCAACATCACGAAGAGAAGCACAACGATTTAAGCGTGAGTATCGTAAGATCACAGAACAAGATCTCAAGAACCGAGAGAAACAAGTAACCGCTGAAATCGAAGATCGTAATAAAGTGACGATCGAGGGTCTTAAGGTAGAGCGTGATAAGTTGAAGATCACGCTAGAGCAGACAACTGCAGAACGTGATCGATATCGAGATCAATATAACACGATCATCGGAGACCATAAGACGCAAGCGGATCTTGGCGATATCAACGCCAGACGCAAAGAGACTGAAACGAAGTCTAAGATATCGGACAACAATGTCACGATATCAGACAATAAGGTAGCGGAGTCCCAGATCAAGTTGTGGCATGTAGCAGTAGCAGCTTCTGTCCCCGTAGTGATCGGGGGCATCGTGAAGTTGTTGGAAGCTTATGTCAAAATGAAGACTGGGGCAAAATAGCAACAACACATAAGAGAGGAGTGTATAAGTGGATGAACATTTCAATCCAGTACTGAGGAATGTCCTGATCGGAGCAAGTGATCTGCTCCCGGATTTCAACGACGACTTCCTCCTTCACTTCAGAGAGAACAGTATTAAGAAGATACCTGATTATCTCGATGTGATGTTCCAAGAATCAGTAAAGCTTTTCAAAGGTCGATTACGTTATATTGGGTATCAACGGTTAACTCCTGACGAGCGTATCGAGTATATCCGTAACAACACGATCCTGAAGAAGAAGATCCAAATCCAGAAGAGTTCATTCGAACAGTTGAAGTTCATCTTCGAGTTCGAAAATGTGCAATACCCACTGCACATCAGTATCCCTTATCTGGATCATGGAGCGGTGATCCTATCCGACACGCAATATTTCCCGATGTTCGCCATCGTAGAGCGCGGCGGTCTTCATCGTATCCAAGATGGTCTGATCATTAAAGTCATGCGTGCACCATTGACTTTCAGAAGATCAGAGCAGTTCGTCTTCACAACGACTGACGGCAGAGTATGTCGTGAGATCGTACCCACAGTGAAGATCCATCAAGGAAAGAGAGGACGCGGGAAGAAGGCTGGTGTTACCCCAATCATCCTGTATCATCTGGTCGAACTATCGTTCGATAAGACGATGCAGTATTATGGGTTTCAGCCTGGAGAGATCTCCTTGGTACCGAAGATGGAAGAGTCGAACGAGTACTCTCACATCGAGATCAGGGAAGATATCTACCTTAAGGTTCACAACTCCTGTCTTGACGATCTCTTCAAGAGAAGGGTGATCGCATCTTACCTGATGTGTCTCACTGAGTATACGAGATTCGGATTACGTGATTTGATAGCGACCCACCCGGTCTATTACAAGACCGTGCTAGGCAAATACACCTATCCGAGTACTACGAATGCTCAGCTGCTCTACGACAATGCAGAGAAGCATCTTGAGACCACTGCGACTTTGCTGGACCCACCGGCACAGTATCAGTTGGCTACGATCGGCATCCAAGTCAACGGCATCTACGAACTTCTCCGAGAGGTGTTCTACAACATCGATCGGTGGATCGTCAGTTACGAACCGACGAACTTGTTCTCTAAGAAGATCGGTTCGTTGAGTCAGTTGATGGCACCATTGGTGTCGTCAATCAATACGAAGCTTTTCGGAGTGATCAATGCGAAGAACGAAGGATTGACACCGGATACGGTGAAACGATTCGTCACCACAGCTTCTCAAGGAGAGAGCTGGATGATGGTGAACTCCGTGTTCCGTGCGAATCCAACGATTTGCAACGACAATAGTCTTCTGACTGTACTCACGAAGAGATTTCGCTCACTGGAGAATACAGAAACCAAATCGACAACAGGTGGACGGAATATGCCTGTCGCACTCCTCAAGGCACACCCGTCTCAGTTGGTGGTTGAAAGTATCTTGGCTCTACCTCTCACACATGACTGGTGTGTATGGGGGCGCTATAGTGGTAACACTGTGGCTGCATAAACCGTGTTAACGGCTGGGATACCCTAAGAGATCAATCAACTACAACGGGATCCGTAAGGATGAACGTGATAGTCGCGAAAGCAGAAAGAATGATTGATATGATCTATGCTGAAATAAAAGCCATGTATCCACATGGTGCTAAGGATCAGACTTCTTGTGAAGTAATAATGGGATATCAGCTTCCAAGCTTCCTGTTACCAGGAAGAAGGATCAGAGACTATCATGCTGAAACGCTGAGTAGAACACAAGTGTGTTCCAAAGACCGGTTGTCCTTAGTCATAAGGATTGAAAGATAGTCCGAACATCTACGGAAACGTAGAGAATAGTTTGTCTAACGAACAAACGCTATGATAACAACAACATTAGGCCATCCGCACCAGTTGTATCCGGTGAGATCAACCCAATGATCCAAGTCGACATGGAGACAGGTTTCTTTATCATACCGTCCTGGTATAAAGAAATCTCGCACGTATTCGACTAATGACCCGTGGTCAGTCGTCCAACTGGACACTTAAGTAATCTATGTATAGGAGAAAACATTATGGCTAATATTAGCTACACGCCGACAGCGATGTTCTCGAACAGGGTGAATGCTCTGTTCAACAACATGCTGCAGACCTTCGTCGCCAATGGGCAGATCCTGCCCAACGTCCAGCCGTATCTGGTGAACGAGTTCAACCAGCACTTCGGTGAGTTCGTCAACCTCATCTTCAACAAGTTCCCCCTTGGAACGGAACCGACGGATCAGCAGATCCAACAGTATCTGTCGAATCTCATCCAGCAGATGCTTGCCAGGTTCGCTCAGGTTCAGCGTCAGGCGATGTATCAGCCGCAGTATACCAACGGCGTTGTGGTACAACCTCAGATGTACAACCCGATGTTGGCGAACAACGGATATCAGACAACCTCTCTGTTCACTGGGCAGGTTCAAGCTCCGGTTCCTCAGCAAGGTGGGTTCTATGCGAACCCGAATGGTGTGGTGACGCCTCCGACTGCCCCGCAAGCAGCTCCGGTGAACACCCAGATCGTCACTCCGCCTCAGCAGTCTGTACAACAGCCGCAGCCGTCTTCGGAAGGTACTGATCTGAAGACCTGGACGAAGAAGATGGACCTTCCCGAACTCTACAATCCTCCGGTCTTGGTCACCAACACGGAAAGTGGTCGTGCGGGTACGGATGTTCACCTTGGCTGGGGCGACGGCAAGATCGTCCAGTACAAGGATGCCGCTACGGAAGAGGAGATCGATATGGCTACGATCGATACGGATCGTGGGTTCGTATCTCCGAAGGAAGCCGTCGAGACGGCGATCCATGGGATGCGGGACTGTCTCTCCAGAGAGAGGTACATATCGGTCAATTACAACCAGTTGCAAGCCTATGAGGTTCCCAGAGCGGAATCGGAAGCGGTGATCAAGAAGCTGAAAGAGATGGCGAAAGCATCTCCGGCGAACTCCAAGTGTGCATATATCCGCAACATGGAAGCCATCCTCGGCGAACTGAAAGCCAATCTCAAGAACAGGTTGGAAGGGATCTTCATCCTGGAGTTCAACATGGCAGCCATGTATGGTGCTCTGTATGACAATACGGTGGATCCGTCCGACAGTTCGTTCAAGATCAACTCTCTGAGAGAACTGTTGTCCTATCTGGATCTGGAAGAGACGGTGGATGCCAAAGTTGACAAACTTCGGTCTCAGGCTGGGTTCCGTGATCGTCTGAACACTGTGGCTCGATCCACGATCTTGAAGTCGATCCTCGATATCCAGCTGAGCGATCCCAATACACCGGAGGGTCTGAACGACTACATCGCTGTTTATGGCAATGTCTTGGTGGATGGGCACCCGATCCGAGACATCGCAAGATATCGTGAGATGTCGCTTCATACCGACAACGATGGTGAGAAGACTCCGCAGGCACTGGAGGCGATGCAGATCTATACCAACATGATCGACCTGTTGCTCAGATATACGGTCGTCCGTATGAAGAACAGGAACGTTGTGTACACCACGCTGCCGTTCAACGGCATGTTGATGCCGAACTTCAGGTTCAACTGTGAACCCCAGGATCTTGGTGGTCCGGAAAAACCGTCCTCTCACTGTGAGTACTTCGTGGTGAAGTCCAAGCAGAATGATCCTCGTACGTTCACGATCTTCTTCCAGCCGTGTTCGAATGTTCTGATCTCCTACATCGCAGTGCGCACCTCCGATGACTGGATCAGGCTGATGCCGGTGAAGATGATGGTGTAACCTTACACACTAAGTGATAACAGAGATGTCCGGACATCTCTGTTATCACTATCTTTTTTTGTATAATAACACAACTACACTGAGGGTGCTGACTACGCACCCTCAGTGTAGTTCATCGTTTTCACGTATATATTACTTAATGAGTACCTGACAGAGGATCACAACTTAACCACTAAACACAACACCACCTAAGGTAACGGTGGAGAAAGGAGGTTCATTATGCACAATGTAATCTATCACTACGATCACGGAGATGTTGTACCCGTTCCTACACAAAAGGACAATCAACCAACTCCCTATCTGAAGAAGATCGCAAGTCTACTTCAGAACAACCGTACGACGATGGATCGATTGGCTAGGACTCCTGTCACAGCACAGGACCTCTTGGCGAATGCCATTGTCACACCACTCGGTTAGGCTGTGATACACTCTGTCAGGATTTTGAGAAGAGTCGATCGTCTTGTTATACCACTACGTTGAACTTCACCCCGTCTAAGGTAACGACGGTGAAAGGAGGTGCCGTATGTATACAAGAACACAAGTTCAAAATGGTTATGTTGTACCAAATCCCAAACTAATACAACAACCGCAGACTACTGCGTTTCTTAAAGGCATAGCAAAAGCTATGTCCGAGAACAAGTTGTCGATGGATACGTTAGCTAAGACTCCTGTGTAGTGCAATGTAACAGAGACGGTCGGTTCTTCACAGAATGTTAATAGAGAATAAGAAAGTATGCTATGCTAACGTAACATCAACCAAGGAGGTTCCCGTGAATGTATTCTTATTGGAACTCTTAGCGAAACACGGAGTTAAGTCTGTTAAGATCAAAGGAAAAGACACAGAGGAATACGGACACATCGTCCCTGTGGAGTTCCCAGAGATCGATATCACGACCGTCATCGGTCGTCAACAAGTAACTCTGAACTGTGATTCGGTGGATGAGGTCACAGAGATCTATGTGAATGGATCATCCATTTGCTACACTGAAGATACGATATGTTCCTTGATCCATTGAATCAACTACTAGAGAAGAGATGTTACTCTCTTCTCTAGTAGTTCTTCTTTTGTCTTCGATTAGATCTCGAGACAGCAGCTCGATTCAAACGAGATGTAAGGTCTCATATAGGAACCAGGATCACTCAGATCGGTACCGAGTGTGCAGCGTTTCTTGCACAGTTGAACATAGGTCGCTTCGGTATTGACACCGGATCCATTCACAGGCTGTTCATCCGCATCCACACCGACTTCACATCCAGTGTAGAACCCGAACTCACTGATACGTGCATACATCAGGTTCGCCCCGTAGATGACGTTCACTGCCTCCATCACTTCAGAACCAGTGACTTCACAGACACCAGTCGCACGAACGATCACACGGTTCAGGTTCGTGTCGATAGAACCACCAGTCTCGAATGTTGGAGGTTCCGGGTTCAGGTTGGATGGGTCCAGAGCGTATGGGGTCTCCACATCATCTGTATCTTTCTGGACCAGTTCAATATGGGACGGATCCCAAGTGATCGTCTTGAGATAGTAGCAGATGTATTCGACACCGTTATAGGTGGCACGAACACGCATGCGATATTTCTGACGTTCGGTTTGAGTCAGATCGTTGGTTGCAGGAACACAACGGAATGGGATCGGAGTGTACAGATCCATATCCGTAGCTTTAGGGCTGAACGGAAGAGCACCTTGGTTGCCATCCGTGTTCTGATATCCACGAACACCGATCCCGAAGTAACGAAGCATCGGTACCGTAGACGGACGACGTTCCGCCAGGATGTTGTACTTGGTGTTCAACGTGGTTCTGAGGTCTTCCACGAAGTCCAAGTCAGCGAAAGCTTGGAACTGATTCATGGCTCCGATGATCGTTGTTACGGAACCCGCAGATTTGAAAACAGTATCTGCCATGATCGATTAAACTCCTACGTAGTTATGGTTAATCTTTTCAAAGGTTGTTGTTTCATTCTCTGTGATCAACTTGTAATCTGGGATCTCATTCCACGATTGAGATTTTTCCTCGATTACTTCAACCACATTGTTGTTCTGATATACAGGTGTTACACTTCCCGATGGAGACCAGGATTCAACACCCATGCTGAAATGGGTAATGATCGCACCATCATTCGGATCATGCTGAGGATATGGAGTGTATATCTTCACACGTTTTCCATCCGCACGATCCTCTTGACGACAAGCCATGTAGTGACTTTGTTCTTCTTGAGTGAGATCGTAATGATCGTACATATTCGGATCATCACCGAGATCTACTCGGATCGTATCGGTGATCGTGTTATCGCGACGTTCCCATCTGGGTTGTAGCTTACCAGAGATATCCAGATCTCGTTCACACAAAGTGAAGTAAGTTCGGATGACATGTTCCAGTTTGATATCTGTGAAATCACACAGTTCCCACACGTATCGATAGATGTACTCGTAAGGTCCGTGTACGTCCATACGGAACAGCAGTTCCGTTGGGACTTGGAACACATGATGGATCATCCACTTCATGGAGTACTCATGCCACATGTATTCAAACCGAGCCAGTTGGATGTTCTTCTGCACGTCGAATGTACTATGCCAGAACGTATGCGATACATTCGTCATCCCTTCGATGTGATCAAAGAACGTGACGTTGTACGAACACATCTCCACGAAGAACTGTTTCACTCTGCGATACTTCTCGTTCAGAGCAGTCTCACTTTCCAGGAGAAGAGGAGTATCCACGGGATAGAACTGTTCCATTAAGGCATCGAAGAACCTTGAATATTCCAGTTCTGGACCAACACTGGCGTCGTACTGTTCGATCACATCTGCTAATCCATCTACGACACGGAAGAACTGTGTGTATGGGATGTTATTGATCAGACTCAACGGGATCCAACCTTTCACGCATCTCTGCTGGTAGACCTTCAACAAGATCTCCATGTGGATCGATGATGCAGATCGATGCACTTCGATGAAGTTGTGCAAAAAGTTGATCGCCTGGCTGTGGATCTTTTCTGCCATATCGTCCGCTGAGATGAGCGGTAGGGGGTAGGGTACCATATCGGTAAATCCGTAATCCGTGAGGTAGGATTTCGTATGCCTCTTGTGTCCTTGATAGTGGAAGATTTCAGGGATCTCCGGGAACTCCTTCTTATACGGCCACATGACTTCTGCAGCAACAGGGGGTTTCTCCAAAGTGATCCCAACTTCCCGACACGCACAGTACAGCAACAGAGCAACCACTTGATCTGCATCCAGTGCAAGCGGTACTTTGGTATCCGGTGGAGTTACGATGATACTGAAGTTCAGGTCTTTCTCGGATGCACGGTACAAGATCGACTCTTGAACGAACTTCGCATACACTTGGTTATACAAAGTAGACGTGATGTTTCTGTCGATCTCGTGAGCTTTCGTATCTAAGAAAGTGTGAGGAGTAACAGCGAATCGACGGTCTTGTTTGTCAGTAGATACTTCAAACAAGTTCTCATCTTGGTATTCCAGATAGGATTCCTGTTCTTTATCGTACGTGATCGATGTTGTCTCGATCGTACCGGTGTTCATCTCCTCTACCCGAGTGTATCCATTTCCCATTTTGTACTGGTTCAGGATCCTCTGTACGATATCAACCGCTTTACCATACTCGCGATGTCTGGTGTTATCCACAAGACATTCCGCCTGTTCGATGATCGCATCATCTCCAGCAACATTCGACAAGATCTGAGGATACGGTTTACAAGTGTTCGAAAACGAAGCGCTCAACGTGTTGTGATCCAAGACAACCGTCTTCGGTTTAACGACCGTATCAACATCACTTGTACCGGATGTGACAACAGAAGAAGTACCTCTGGTAACATCCTGCACGATAGACTTGCTGTACAGAGAAACATTCATCGGTCTGAGAAGTGCACCGATCAGGATACTGAAGTTCTTCTGAGTTCCTTTGTTCTTCAACAGATAGTTGATGTTACGGTACAAGAACAGAGCCTGGTTCAAAGAAAGAACATCTCTGTAATCACCGATACCCTTGCTATTGAGATAGCTCCAGATATGGAACTCATGTACCTTGGAGGTACGGACGTTGAGGATCCTCTGTCCGAAGATCGTCAGATATAGAAGATGCCACAAGATCCCCTGATGTACGATCGGGAACATGTCTTCGTAGTCGAACTCCTTCACATCCCAACGGACACGAACCATTTCAAGGGTTGTTTTAAGCGCCGTGTAGATTGAGGTACGTTCGTTCTCTTGGAACATATCTTCATCATATCCGAAGATCGTGTAGTTATCTGCTGTTTCAATCGTCTCCATACGCTGGTGTCTTGGACACCAGACTTCCTCTTGGATGGGATACACGATGGACTTGATTAAGTCGCTATATTGAGGGTAGCTCTCGCACAGTTTTGTGTAATAGGAATTCGGTATCCTATACAACGAAGCTGTCTTCGGATGCTTAGCAAGCGTCTCTTTGGTAAAAGGAACTTGCTGTTGCGTATCGAGAGATTGGATGTAAATCATCTCATCGAGACGTCGATAGATCCGATGATTCGGGATCTGAACTCCGAACACTTCCGTTGTATCATTGGCAAGGATATATTCCCCACGAATATGCCGGTAATACGGGTTCAACTCAGTGGGTAATCGATCCTGATACTCAGGTTGTACATCGTTCTTCCAAATCAGATCAGCGAAGTGACTGTTCTTCAGTGTAAGAGTCCTCAAGAAGTTGATCGGTTCCCTGATGTATAATTCTAACTGAACCAATTGAACCTCCTAATTTAAAGGTTTGAGCATAGGATGCCTACAGACAATAGTTTTACAAGAGGGCTGAAGAGATTAGGTAAAATCCTCGGCGTTTCGTTCCCGGAGGATAATCCGGAACAGGAACAACACAAGGATGTGGAACTGTCTCTTCATACCCCTACCGAGATGCGATACCTCCCTGGTATCTACTCGCCCGACGGTTCCCATACGGAACAGCTCCCTTCCACTTCTGAATTCCTTGACCAGCTGTTGGGTATCTCTCAGCAGGCTGGTAATTGGTCTCGGACTGCTCAAAGTTTCGGGGTGTTGGCTCCTGAGCTGAAAGACGCTGCCGATATCTGGGTTAGCTCTGTAATCAGTCCCACCGACCTTCAGACGAACAGCATTCAGATCTTATTGGAGAAGACCGATCTTGGTCAGGATATCGAAGATAAGATCTCCTCTGAGTTGACTGAGTTCTTCAACGGTACGTTTGAATTGGCTCCTCGTATGAAGACCTGGATGAAGAAAGCCATCTTCCAAGATGGCGCTTCTCCGATTCTTATAGTACCTCAGGTGAATATCGATACACTGAATGCAGCGGTGGATATCGATGAGACCAAAGCAGGTCACGATGTCAAAGAGATCATCAAGAATGCCAATCATCCTCAGATGAATCAACAGATGATCCCTGGCAACTTCACGATGGGGAGTGAACGTCTGGAATATGATAACGTTCCACCGATGATGTACGACGCCAAAGACGCATCGATGGAGTTGCTTATTCCAACGATCCGTCCCACAGAGGGTCGTAAGAAACAGCACTACGATGATCTTCTCAACAAGATCGATGCAGATATCGATCAGATGTTCGAAAATTGGAGACTGAGTGATAAGTCTTACGAGGTCTTCACAGATCCAGAGGTAGTTGCAACCACAAGAGAGACCAAGAAAGCGATCAAGGAGCTGTTCTCCGAAGCGAAGAAGTCCGTTGTGATCACGTACGATGCGACGAAGCTGAATACGAAGAGTCGTTACGACGGTGCTGCGAAGAACATGGAGAAGAAAGTTCTGGAACATTTCTTGATGGATGCTGCTAATCCAACTTATCTTCTCGATACAGAAGAGTCTTTGGAAGAGAAGCATCATCCAGCTGTGATCGACCTCCCCTACTCTTCTGTGATCCCAGTGACGATCCCTGGTGCACCCGATAAGCACATCGGTTATTTCATTCTGGTGAACCAATGGGGTACCCCACTGACCGATCATGTCTACGATCGTTCTACCTACAACGGTCCTCGTAAGTTGACAGAAGGTGCGATGCAAGCGATATTCGGTCAACCAGCAGCGTACAAATATGCAGCTGGCATCAACGACGATCAACGCTTCAAAGCGACTACCATGATGTTCGGTCTTACGATGAGGAACCTGCTCAACAACAAACTGGAAGAATATGGTTTCTCAGGGGCTACGATCGAAGAGCATGAAGCGACGACACTCTGTCTTTTCCGTTATCTCTTGGATCGTAAGAGAGTAGGGTTGGTATTCGTCCCAGCTTCCATGATGGTGTACATGGCTTATGATTACCACATCGATGGAACTGGTAAATCGCGTATCGAAGATCTGAGTACACTTCTCTCCTTGAGAACGGTTCTTCTGATCTCCGGTATCATGGCTGCCACAGAGAATGCGATCGACAACAAAGTCATCGAAGTGGATGTGGATGAGAAGAACGCCAACGTCACACAGTACCTCGCTATGGTGCGAGATGCGTTCATCGAGAAAAAGATGCTACGGTTCGATAACGAACCGTTGACGGTACAGCGAGATCTCCTTCAGAGATCACTCACGTTGCTTCCGAAGAACATGAAAGGACTTCGTGAGAACCTCAACATCACAACCGATAGGAAATCTGCGAACGCGATCTCTCCTGATACGGCGTTCCTGGGACAGCTGACCAACTGGATCATCACCGGGTTGGAAGTTCCTCATGCCGCTCTTAACCAAACAGGGGAACAGGAATACTCTCGTTCTGTTGCTACTACGAACTTGATGTACAACAACAAGATCAAGGGAGAACAGAAGACGACGACCAAGTTCGGAAACAAACTGATCCGTACATATCTCAAGTACTCCTCCCCACTGCAGAAGAGGATCGAAGAGATCTTGAAGACCTCTTCTAAGAGCCGTAAGGATATGAAAGCTTCCAATGAAGCAGAAGGATCCGATCCGAAACCGCTGAAGTCCAAACAGGAAGTGGAGCTGAACAAAGACTCCATCAAGAAACAACTTCAGACGGTGATCAAGAACATCAAGATGTCCTTGCCTGCTCCTCAGATCGTGGTAGATAAAGCCCAGTACGAAGAGATCACTTCGTATGCGGATGCGATCGATCGTGTTCTGCAGATGATCTTCAATGAAAATCAGATCATGGATCAGGATGCGAAAGAGATGTTTACCCTCTTCCGCGAAACCGTTAAATCGGATATGATCCGTGATTACATCAAGCAGGTTGGATTCCAGAGTTCGTTCGATATTCCATTCCCGAAGGATATCAACATCAAGAACGCATTCGATCTCTACGACTACGTTACGAACCAGAAGCTTAAGTTCGATAACTTCAAGAAGTATGTCGTAGATGAAGCCAGGAAACACCTGGAAGAACAAGGTGATAACCCGTACGGTGATATGGGTGGAGGATCCGATATGGGAGGAACCACCGATGAGTTCGGTGGAGAACAACCCATGGGTGGAGCTCCAGAAGAAGGTGGAACTATGAATCCTGATGAACAAGTATCTGACTTGGATCAGGCATTCGACCAGGCAGATCAAGGTGTAGGAGGACAAGGTAGTGCTCCGGAGGAAGGTGGTACCCCACAGGAACCTCAAGACATGAACTTCGACGAAACACCACCGCCACCATCATTCTAACATGATTAAGATACAGGAGTTGAGGGGCAACCCTCAACTCCTGTATCGCTTTATTTAAAAGTGTAAGTGAAACGTTTTTCACGTATATATTACTTAAGCGAATAGAGCGACGAGTGACTCGCCTCCTGTTTGTGATGTAGTTAAGTGGTGATTACATCAGCTTCTGTTGTTCATTGGTGATGTATCGTAATCTCACCTTACCGTTAACCAATGCCACTGTCTTAACCTTGGAGGTGTACTTATGGCTGTGATTAACTCACGTCCAAAAGACTACACAATGGCAAGGCTTCTGCGCCAAGTCATCACAGATCGACTTCCTGCATCCAGTCTTCGTGTGAGAACACACGACGGACGCTACGTTCAAGTAGCGAAGGTTGTTGACCTTGGGAATGGTGTTTACGACATCATCCCTGTAGCTCAGTAAACTGAGCTGTTAACCAAATCAATTTGTTTGCTAGTTGAGTGATGCGAACACTCTTCTAGCCATAGGCTATGTCACTCGTGCTTTATTCAAATAATGTTTGTAATCGTAAACAATTAAAAGGAAGGAGTTCTATTATGAACACCAAAACAACTGACACTGTCGTCGTCATCGCACTCTCCGTCTTCTTCTACGGATACATCCCACTGTTCGGACTCTTCAAAGCCTACACAACAGAAAACGCTTTGTGGTTCTGTACCTGGGGTATCTGGCTGTTCATGCCAAAAGCGACAGCGTTACTCACGACTGTGATCACTGACACGATGTGTGTGATTGCAGATCGTGTAAAAGTTCTGCTTCGATAAGCAGAGGATAGTAAGGTGTGCTCTACGGGGCACACCTTCTTCTTTTTTGTCATCTCGTTTAAACACATCCCTGCTATAGCAGGGATAAAATCATGAGAAATGATCAAACAGCATTAACGGATGGATCATTCATGTATGTGTTCAATCCGGGCATCGTATGCGATCGATATAAGTAAAATATCTACCAAGGGGAGAATATACTTCCTTGGTAGATATCGATAGAACGATTAGTTCTTGTCCCAGTTCCTGTCGGAACGCTGGAAGTTGGACACACCATTCGGATACTGCATCTGATCCGGGTGAACCGCATGAGATGTCGAGGTGGTGGTACCACTGGAAGGACGAGTATCGAACGAAGAGATACCATTCTGCTTCGCCCAACCCATACGCTCTTCGTGTTCCACACCGAGACCCATGCCTTCGAGCGGTTTGTCCACCTTCGATTTGTACGGGGGCGCGATGTTGTAGTTGTGCTTGTGCAGCGCCAACTGCTCAGCGATCGTCATCGCAATGGTCTTGATGTAATCATTGTGTTGAACGATAGCCGTCATCGGGATCGTACGTTCCGGGTGCTGAACCGTTCCGATCACACGCTGGAATCCGATATCACCAGTGCCCGTCGGCCAGACGTTGGCGTAGTGGGCGGCGTCGATGATGTGATCCGGACGCATGGTTGGGTCGAACTGGATCGCCATGAACGAGAGCGCATAAGCGGACATCGTGTAAGCGCCAGGGAAGACCACGTTGGCCATACTCGCGTTCGTATCGGGATGCTGGATGTCCCAGATCCACTTCTTGAACGTGTTCCAGACAAGGTTGCCACTCAGTTCATCGAAGGTGAACGAAGGACTGACCTGACCACGAGTGGTTTTCGCAGGGACAAGGAAGTTCTGGCTGTCGTGACCGACAGGACCTTCCTGTGTACCGAGCGTATAACCGAAGTCGATGCCAGTAACAGATTTCGCGTGACTTTCGATGAGGTCTTTCAGAACCCACGCCATGCGGGTCGGCTTACCATCCACGACGTACATGGCAGGGAGCGAAGTCACCACCAGGACGACAGGGGTAAACGTACACGGCGTAGCGACGTCCAACAGCGGCATGTTGGAACCGGATCCGAGCTGGAGACCCGAGGACATGCCTTTCTCATCCGAGGTCATCGGAAGAGAGGTACCCTGCTGGACACCGGTGATCTGAGCAGCTTGTTCCGGTTCGTAGAAGAACCGACCGAGGTTTTCTTGATTCTTAGAAGCCATAGTTCACCTCTTACGCTGCTTCAGCAGTTGTTTCTTCCGGATTGTAACCTTCACGGTTGACCTCGATATCAACGTCGAGCACACGCATGGTGGCAGGACTGGTGAGTCGGATCAGGACGTGCTGGATATATCCGATACGCTGTTCTTCGGCGGTCTGATAGACCGAGACTTCGAAATCGTACTTGCCGTTGTACAGGTAAGAGAGCTCGGTATCAAGGTACTCCTTGATCCCTTGCTGCTGCACAGCAACTTTGTCGTTGCGTCCGCTGAACTTACCCCAGGCTTTACGAACCACATGCTTGGTGTAGACCACCGCATCGACGAACCACTGATCGACGAGCACCGAGGTTTCCGCACGGTACACGGTGCGAAGAGCAGGATAGAAGATGCGAGACATGTCTGCCCACTGGACATAGTTGATGCCAGTGTCCCAAACACGAGACTGACCTTCCGGATCGTAGTTGATCCAGTTGACAGACGAGACTTTGAAGTACTCGTTGTAACTCTGAGGCCAACCACGAGGTTCGGTCGTATTCATGTAAGGCAGGTTGCCGAACTGCGCATGTTTCATCGCACTCCAATAGGTGAACGGCATGGGTTCGCCGTAGACACCATCCGCGAGGAATCCAGTGTGCGCATAGATCGCACAGCGGCAGCAGTCAGTGCCTTTGAGAACCGATTCCCGCATGAGTAGAGCACGGCTGCGCAGAGCTTCGCCGTTGGACTCATCGGTCATCTGGTCGTTCATCTGGATCGTACGACCCGTACCGTCAGCCATCAACACCTGCGTGCTCAGCTCGATCATCACATCATCGCGAACATCGAGGAAATCAAGCATCGCATACTTGGTGTCGAAGTTGTAGCCCACATCGTACATATGGGTGAACGGGTAACGGAACTTGTCGACGATCTTCGGATTGAGTTTTTTAGCACAGAACTGTTGGATACACTCCTGAACCATCTCATCGCTGATATCGTTACCATCATAACCACCAGCCAGATAGATGTAGCTATCTTCAGCGAGCTGAACGACAGATTCATCGTTCTCATCGATGGTGATCAGACGAACGTGATCGTACGGAGTTCCACCGAGGTTGCGGCAGGCGATCACATTGACCATGTAACCAAACGCGGTGTTCGTGATCTCAGCGGGATCGTAAGTCGGCTTGGTCAGACCGAGCGACTCTTCCGATTCCACCTGAGCGATGCGGTTGCCGATCAGGTTCAGGTTCTCTTCATAGGTGTAGATGCTGTACGGAAGCTGATGAGTATCCTCATCGTAGGCTTTGTTGCACACCGCCTGCATCGACATCTCGGCACCGGTATCGGGGTTCAGCGTCTCTGGGTTCGCAGCGAAGCTGTTCTGAGTGGTGTTGTAGATGTCGTAATGAGGAGTGACCGTGGTGCTGTTGTAATCTCTCCGAGCAGGAGCGAAGGTGTAGAACAGCGTCTTGTAGAAGTTGACATCACCAGACTGGTTCTCAGAGTTCTTGTAGAACAGAGAGAAGCAGAGGTCGTTGCCGTATTCACCGGGATAGAGCGCTTCGAAAACCATGATTGGATAAACCGACCAAGTTTTGTCCCCATCCGTCACAGTACGCATCTGCAGTGAGCTGAAGTCGTAACCGTTCACTTCTTCCGAAGAGAGCAGAGAGGAACGCTGTGTGTACTTGATCTCGAGACCAGGCTCATACACTTCGTTGCCCGCGCCGTCTTTCTTCGGGACGTAGTTGCCGGTCGTATCGTCAACCACACGATGTCCATCGCCATCGTAGAGATACTGGAGGATTCCGTCTTCTGCAGTTCCTTCCACCTGACGGACCCAAGCCTCAATGATCACTGCTGAATTCAGAGCGGTCGAATCGGCGGCACGACAAATGAAGGCACCGTTGTAGGTCAGCGTATCCACCAGGACTTTCGCCTGTTTGCTGTAGTACTTCTTGTTGGTATTGGTGAAGGTTTGTTCACCGAAAGTAGCTGCAGCAAAGGAATACGTTGGGCACCACACGGGATCTCCAACCGGACCTTCCTGAGCACGCATGATCCAAATAGGACGATGCACGGGGAGGATGGTCGTGTACTCCACGTTGTAGATGGAGTTATCTTTCACATTGATCTGATAATGTGGGAATGGCTTAATAGTCGTCGCCATAAAGATTTCTCCAGTTACTTGTTGCCGCCGACGATCCTATGACTTTAGAATCATCTTAGACAACACGAGGTTAAAGATATGAAGTTATCTCTTTTTGACGTCTCGATCGTCGCAGATAGGATCGGGCAAGTCCCGTTACAGCAAGCCGTAGCGTTTCTTATTAAGGACACAGCGGACACTGTGCTAACACCCGATCAGTTATCCCACGTTGCACAGACGAGAATCTTCTCCAGTACACCGATCTCAAAGATCTATCAGGATCTTGTAGAATCGGATAAACTGCAGAGCTTTCTCTGCTACAACTTAAGTGGGGTAGTGGACGATATACCTGAAGTCTTAACGATCCAAGACATCGTAGTCGACGGGAAGTCGGTTCGCAACCTTTCTGTACCGGCACGGTTTCAGAAATGTTGGGTGAACTTGACCTCCATATCGACAAAAGTAGACCCATACAATGTCCAGTACAATATTACAGATTCGACCATGTTGGCGAGTCTGTTTGTGCGTGCTGCGCTGGTTACTGGATATGAAGATTATGACCCTTGGCTCTCCCCGAAACTGGCGTCGTTTGTGATCGAATCGTATGCCACTACGATCGGTGTAGAACTGGGACGGATCTATGGGTTGGATTACAATGAATCGATGTTCGTTCAGACTCTGTTCGCTGCATATTACGCACAGCTTCTCGGTGGGGAAGGACCTAACCTCTATCCTGCGCTGTTGAATCGTTGTGGATTCCTTGGAACGCTCAACGATATTCAGGCCAGGATCAAGAGTGTGGAAGATCTCAACCACCATCCGAACAAACTCTGGACACCGGAGGTGATCTGTACTGCTCTGCAACAGAGAGGTCCTCATCGGATGCGGAAGCTGACGAAAACGCAGTTGTATCGGTTCCTCTCTTCCAGTGCAGCGGATAGTATCACGATGGCAATCGCGTTGGAGTATCCTCCTTACTGGGTCTACCAGCTGTTGCGGGTGGCTTCTGGAGCGAAGGTACCGACGATGTCGAATGTGATCAAACTACGTAACACCAAAGGCAAGATCCTCCAGTTCGCCAACGATATCGTTGGAACCGGGGCTGTGATCAATAAGGTTAAACGGTGACAACATGTCCATTACGATTGATACTTCTACGGTGATGTCCAAATATCTGAACAAATACTGTCTGGATCACATTTGGAACATGCCGACAACAGAGTATCGTCAGAACTTTATAGCACGGTGTATCAGTGCGATACCGCAGATGGGATCGGTCGATCTTGGACCGGTCTCTCTTTTACTCCCTTATACCGACTCTTATTACGTATACGAGGTCCCCAAATGCTGCATGGGGAATCTCAATATCAACGTTCCGGACTGGGTGCCGTTGGATAAGTGGTTGGATACCAACCCATTCGACTTCCGAGTGACCGGTACGAACGGAGAATGGTTGTGGAGGCGTGGTATTTACATTACGAATTACCCGTGTCATAGTTCGTTCATCATGGCGATCGAATCGAAGATGGCCAGAACGATACTCGGTGCTAAATACAACTTTAAGAAGATCTACATCTCTGTCTACGTGGACAGTGATGGAGAGCCTCTGACGAATCTGTCGACAGAGTGTTTACGTCCTACCAACCTGGAGACCAGGAATCAAGCGTGGGATATGGCTCGGATGGCAAACATTGTGTTCATCAACGGACGGGAAAGTCAAGTTGAGTCGATGAACGATATCCAGATCGGAGACTATATCGAGCTGATTACAGATCCTGATATCATCAGTGATTTTACAGTGAACCTCTCTTTGGTTGGTCAGAACTATCTCTACCGAAGTAAGAAATATGCAAGATTCAACTACATCATGCATATTCCGAAAGAGGACAACCCAGAGAACTATCTGATCACACACAACACTTGTGATATGTTCGTTCGTCCTTTGAATACAAGTACACAGAACGCTCATTTGAAAGGGTTGTTCTTGCATCGGTTCAATACGACGGATGCGATCATCCAGTTGACACACAACGACTTCGCGATCAGTGAGATCTTGCTGAACGCCTACATGAATGCGCTGGATACTACTGAGATCGAGATCCGTGTGGTCGCAAGACGACACAACAAAGGATTGAAACTGATCCGAGAAGCGAACTACTTGTTCATGTTGTATCAGCTGTCCGATGAAGAGATCCTCAACTTCCTGGTGGGACGAGGTGATAAAACTCTCCCATTCTGGAGAGCAGATCACCTGGAATCCAGTAAGTATGTAGACCTGATGTTCAAGAATCCGCTATTCAGTGGAGTGAATACGTTGACAGGATACATTCAAGCTCTGGGGTTCTACAACACGATGTCTCTTTTGTGTAAACGTGTTACTAGAACTATGATCGGACCAAATACAACCCATGTATTCACAGTGGATCTTCCTCTGGCGATGATCCCGCTTCGTTATATCGGAGCGCATGTGTTCATCGGTGGGAAACATTTGGATGATTCTCTCTACAATGTGAACAAGAATAAACAGTATGTGGTGATCAGCATCGATAAGAGTGTCAACCTACCTTTGAACACGGAGGTTGTGGTGGAACTCTTTGAGAGATCCAAGTTCTATGCAGAATACCTATCTCCGATGGAAGGGAACAACACATTGACCGTAACTGGAGACGTGGTTGTATTTCGAGTTAGAGAACGGGATGATGACGAACCGAAGAGCAACTACTTCGCTGACCAGTATCCTGTGGATCAGACTTACGAACAGATCGACCCTGAGAGTTTGACATCAACTTATTACTCTATTACAGAAAATGAAGATGGAACTTCCACGATCTCGTTCGGGGATGATCAGTTCGGTAGAACCTTCTTGATCTGTTCCAAACGGTTGATGACAACGGTTTACAACCGTACCTTTAAATTGAGTGAGTTGTATGGACACAGTATCAGCTCTGGTATGCTGACGGTGAATGCCACTCAATGGAGTGACGGATCACAGATCCAGATTCCTCTGGTTCACACGGTTCATCCGATCGTCTATTTGAACGGACGTGAGTTGGTCCGCGATGTGGATTATGTCCACGCTGTCAACAAAAGCATGCTTGGGAACACTGCATCTCAAGCGATTCAGATCAACAACAGTGAGTATTTGAACTCCGGGACTGAAGATAACAACCTAACGATCTATGTGACAACCGATCCATGTTTCACAGAAGAGAATGGGTTTGTCAAAGTTCATCACATCAACACGTTGAATGTTCTCTTGTATTGGTATCAGGAACTCGCGATGCTTACCTGCGATGGGTTGGCGATCCGAGATCTCCAATATGAGTATGGGTTGTTGAAACTTCCGGATAGTGTTCGTAATGGTGCGATCTGGTACACCAGAGGGATGCTTCCTGAGAGTGTCAACAACATGATGCAACAATACGGAGATGATCTGGATACAGAACGTTGTATCGCGATCTTGGAATACTTCAGAGGTCGGCATCCTGTGGATGATAGTTTCGTCGTGATCCCACATAGTCATCACATCTATTCCGTTCTTGTCAATGAGATCATGAACGATGTGTTGAATGGTGATTTCACATTGGTATATGACGCTGATCTAGCTAGGATGCGAGATCAGGTTGTTGGATATCTGACGGCTGAAGATCAAGATAGTGCTCTGGCTGGAGTAACTGGAAACTTGATCGTCGGAGGAGCGGGAACGAAGAAGGTCAATCAGACATATCGTCCTGCCGATAAGAGTGCTAAAGGACAGGAGAGAAGGTGGTATAATGCATTTTCTAATCTGTCCATTTGGTACCATCAGGAACAAGGTCGTTGGGAGATCGTATCTTCTCTGAAATCCGTAACTGGAGTATTCTACTATGCTGTAGATCCGACGGATGGATTGGCAGATCCCTCCAACCTTACTTGGGAGACGGGTGATCTTGGAACGGATCAACCTCCTGTTCTGGAGTCCGGTATGCTCGACCTCACGTTCATCGATATCCTGCCATCGTATAGACTTTACGACTCGGGAACCCCAGAGTTCTACCGTACTCTGGAGCAATTAAAACGTGCTCTGTTGCCGGAAGATCCGAACAGAGATATCCGTGTCGATCAACCGTAATATACCAAGTGAGGATGACATATGACTACTATTTCAGTCTACGGGGAAGACCAACCTCGTGTCTATCCGTTGAGCCGGATCTATGATCCGGATATCGACGGAACCGATGCGTCCGCTTCCGGTAAGATCATACCAGAGGTGTGCTCGCAGATCGTCGATGATACGAAAGGTCTTCACAACCAGCTCTATACCGTTACCGCAGTAGATCCTGAGACGTACAAAGTAACGATGGTTCCTACGGCGATCGTGATGACCGAAGATGGACAACCGGATCGTGTTCTCTCCTACGGGAACGATATCTACATGTTGTATTATGCGACGGTTGCGATCACGGACAATACAGGGACGATCATCCGTCTGACACGTCTGGTGATCGACAACAAACTTGCGTTCTTCGGACATCACGGTGCTCAGTATGAACTGATCCGTACCAATGCAGATGGAACAACCACTGTTGTCAGTCAGAACTTCGATACGTCGAATAAACCAACGGGCACCAGAGTCCCTGTTGTGGAAACAGCGGTACCTGGTGTTCGCAAATGTGTGAACTGCTACAGTTATGCAACATTCCAAGATGGAGAGCAGATCGCTCTTCGTATCTACGATGCTTCCGGTATCTTGATCGCTGTTATCCAGCTGATCACCAAACAAGCTCTGATCTTGAATGAGCTTACGGATGGTTCTAACCCGATCGTCGCATTCGACATCGTGGCGAACCAGATGCTGGATGGAGATATCATCCTCTATACTCATCAGAATAAAGAAGAGCTTGCTCTCTATCCTCAGATCACTTATGCTGACGGCACTACTCAGATCGTAAGTATCGATGGGATCTCAGGGTTCTTGTATGGGTTGGAGGATGTCTCTACGGAATATGCCGGTGCGGAGTTCACTCTCACTGCGAAGTACTATATTTCCGACGATACTCCTGCGACGATCGCAGAGGGAGAAGGTGTTCGGTTCCTGGCTTGCAACAAGACGGTTCGAATCGTGAATACCACCAAGTATTCGCTCTCCAAGATCTCTGTTGTTCCAGTGTGGCAAAGTGATCTGAGTAATTGGAAGTTGGAACTCTTCGGTTACAAAGAGAATCGGAAAGGATTTTCGATCCTCTCCAAGATCGCATCGGTCAAGACGATCACCGGGAAGACACCTGCTGGTGATCCAATCTACGGTGAGTTCGTACCGAATGCGTTCGGTATCCGTCAGGAGCTTCTGATCGAAACCACACAGACTCCTGATAGTGGAGTTCAGGAACCTTACAGTCAGATCGTATCGATCGAGTTGAGGAACCCGAACAACACATATCCCTGGTTCCTACTGAAAGATGATTACAGTCAGACGGAAGAACCTACCTATGGAGATAACACGGCACCACACATAGCCCCTGTTATCTACTACGGTCTTATCACCTCAACGGACGGTACTGTGGTGAATACCTACAGGATCCCAAGTGAACTGTTCAAGACGACGATGTCTCAGACAGCGACCGAAGTGTTCCTGGAGAACTTCTACTTCAATGCCAGACCTCCGAAGGTCGATCAGGAGTCTGCTCCTCCGATCCCGACGCATTTCACCGTGCGCGCGCCGGTCTCTGGTATCGCTATCTTAACACAACCGAGAGAAGTGGACAAGTTCTCTGATCCTCTGTATCTGAACGCCAACCTCGATCAGTACGTCAACAGTACTCTCGTGGTTGAGTTCTGGAAACAGATCGACGATAGTTCCTTCGAACTGCTTTACGGAGTACCTGTGATGGTCACAGCACAACCTTGATTTAACTAGCTACAGCGGGTGTAATATCACTGCTGTAGCTAGTGTATTTGAAAGAATTTTGGCTTATATATAACTAAGTGAAACTAGAAACAAACCAAGGAGATAACGACATGAGTAATGTAGTAGTTGAGCTGATGAAACGCATCGCGTATCGGCGAGCGGCCGATCGATTGAAGATCGAGGATGCTCGTGCAAGAGCAGATCATCTGATCGCAACATACGCGACATCTGGATTGTTCTTCCATGATGAAGGGGAATACATCCGGATTGTTCAATACATCTGTCCGCTGGGTAATCCAGGCCCGATCTTTAACACGGAGTATCTCCGTAAGGACCAACTGACTTCTGATCAGTTGGACTACATCCTTCAGCACCTCAGCTGAAGATATTATGCGGGAGGGGGTAACACCTCTCCCTCTTTCTTTTTTGACAAATAGGTCACACAACAAGGAGAACGACCGTGGAAGATATCACATTCTTAGAGGATTATCAGTATCAGTTGAAACTGAACGAACTGGATCGTAACCTGATGGAGATGGAACGTCTCGGTATGGAAGTAGCCAACGGGCTGATGGCGATCCATAACGCTACTGTGGTGGAACAGTATCAGGACAAGTATGGATACACTGAACATTTTCAAATGTTGATCGGTGAGGAAGGACTCTTCGATTCTGCCAAGGATGCACTCAGAGGTATCATTGGTTGGTTGAAGAAGAAGTTGGTTCAACTTGCAAGTATAATCTTCCTAGTCGTGAAAAGCATCGTGGATGTGATCACATCGCTCGTGTGGGTTGTGGTGAACATCAGCAAGATGAACGCAACGAAGAGTCCTTATAGCCTTATGGTACTGGAAAGTGTTTTCCGTCTAACTTACGATAAGGTAACCAATAACAGTAGCTTCGGTAAGAATGTCCAACACGTTACAACCATCGGCGAGTTAACTTCCGCTTTGAACGAGTATTTGTCTGGGATCTATACAGAATTAGAGCAAGGTATCGACAACGCTCATAAGGAACGTGTTTATGCACGTGTTGAATTCAGCCAGGCAGCTCAAAAGTTCGAATACATTCTCAATAACAATTATGTTACGATGATGAACACCCTGGGTAAGGTAATCGATAACCTTCAGAAGTCGTTGAATGAAAACGATGATCTTACACGCACGCGTGAGAAGATTCAAGATTTCGCAAAACGATTCCCTGGTGCACAAGCTTTGATTACAGAAACCACCAAATCTCAAATCTACGAGCATGTTCGTGTAACAGACGAAGGTGGTATGCTGGCTGCATTCCGAATCCAGGCAAGTGCTTGTATTGCATTTGCAACTTCCTACAGCCAGTTCTACAGCAAATGTGTCCGCAGAGGTGTGTCTATCTTGAAAGAGTTGCACGCTGCCTACAACAAAGGCGAAGTGTCGATCCACATGGAGTTCCCATTCGATCAAGCGATGATCAAACGACTCTCTGATTTCTATGGAGCTCCAATCAAAGTGACGAAACTCATCGTAACGAACATGAGTCCGACGACCTGGAACATTGCTACTGAGACGCCAGGGTTGATGGGGTGGTGTTATCCGGGTAATGGATCTGGTGTATCATTTCCAACTGAGCTTTGGGTGAATGCACGTGTTGTAACATCCTGGATCGCGAGATTTTACACAGCATCTGTAAATGATGCTCGTGTGAATAAATACGATCACTTCCTCGGTGTTGTCGTCCATGAGTGTAAACATCTCTGGGATATGCAGTATGGGAAAGAGTTCGATGTGGTGCGAGAAGGCGACTCGTTCTTCAAGTATCGCAAATACCAACATGAACGAAGAGCTCAGGAAGCTGCTACCAAGTTCGAGATCACCGATCGTGACCGTGCTTGGGCGAAGAAGATCATCGATCAAGTAGAAGCAGAGATCAAGAAACAGAAATCCAAGTGATATGATGCTAGATGTGGGAGAGTACTCTCCCACATCTAGATCTTACTTTACAATAATGGATAGAATATCATCGGTTCTTTGGTGGTAGCTACGATACTGTTGTCCGAGAACTTCCGGATCGTTACAGTCTGATCTGCTTTGATCGGCACGAAACAACACATTTCAGAGCTAGACTCGGAACCGCGAGTTACCTCAGCACCGTTGATACAGACGATGTACCCACTGCGGTTGATACGAACGTATACCCAACCATCCACTCGTGCTGTCCAACCGGAGATGTAATCGTTCATGATGTCTGAACCAAGAGAGTAGTTCGGGAATCCAACAACACCACCTTGGAGAACGGCGTTCATCGCATCGATCGCTTCCTCATACTTCTTGTCCATCTTGTTGGTGTAATCAGTGATCAATTTCAGTACATCCTGAACATTGACATATCCAGCCATGGGAGCTTGATTGAACACCTGGATGTAAAGAGCCATCGTCACACAAGGTGCGACAACCTCATTTGAGAATCCGAATGCATCTGTGCTGTATCTGCCGTATGCAGCATCTTTTATAAGGTCGCCTCCTTTAGCATTATTTGGCAGTATACTTGTGTCCAACATCGGTTCATCGGCACTGCTGGTGTTGGATAGTGATTGACAATTGTTTCCATATCCAGATAAGTGTGGGTATTGGTTTGCTGGATAGTACACATCGTATCGCATTGCCAATGTTAAATCAGGTAACCCGCTCAAGTAGGTTTTGTTGTGTACATTGATAGCTTGGTTGGATTCGTATCCTCTGATATATCTCGTAACCTTAGGAAGACGGATGTCACTTCCTTCGATCACAAACATACCGGATTGTCCTGTGGAGGCCAACTCCGCTTCATATTGTGCATTTGTCCCAGTACGGATGTAGTTTTTCGAACCATACTCCACTGCTTTCTGGTAGAACTCTGGGTAGAGTGTTTGACATCCTCGGATCCACTCTCCGGTATTCAGCGGGTATGCACCTGGAGGTGTTTCTCTGGACATGGAGTAGAACACTTCGAATATATTCTTGGCACCAGAGATCTCTTTCTTCAGATCATCGGTCATCGGAATATTACGTCTCTTAAACGACATAGTGATATCCTTTCGGTTATGTAAAGGTTTGTTTACGATGGTATCATACCATCGTAAACAACGCATCTACTATAGAGGAAGGAGTCTTCATATGCCATTCCATAGACGTAAGTTGGAGATCAATGATGAGTTCCGAGCATCGATCCAGAAGTTGATCGATGATGCAACTGCCGCATTAAATACCAAAGTGGACGAAGCCCTGAAACAGATCGATGAGAAGATCAGTGGTGGTGTTGTTGGATTCCCGAATTATGCGAATGGAGTTGTGATCAGTAGCGATGCGTCTTCCTATACGGCTCCCTCTGATGGGTGGATTTACAATCGTTGGGTTCGTAGTGGTGTCGGTGCTACTCTGATTCTGACTACGTACATCTATTCTGACGCAACTAAGTCTAAGCTGTTGTTTATCTACACCAGTTCGGATGGTCGTAGACCTGACAAAGACGTTGGCACGACAGATCTTACGAACTTCATTCCTGTTCGTAAAGGGAACTATATCGAATGGACTCGATATAACAAGACGAACGGGACGATGACGAATTACTTCTACCCGTCCTTTGGACAATAACACATATTGAATATATAACTGTTCTAGGGGAGCGTCATACTCCCCTAGAACAGTGTAGTTCAAAATATTTCGAATATATATAACTCTTATGAAAGTACCAGAAAGATAACAAATCATAGGAGGTTTATTATGATTACCAAAGAACAACGTGATCGTGTTAGTACCGGTACCGACAACATCTTAGCTGGATGCCTGAAACGTATCATGATCCACAAATTGAACCGTCGTATCGCATATTGGCGGCTCAAACGCATGCGGGTGAAGAAGTACGGATACACCTGGAGAAGATGTAACCGTGCAATCAGTGCAACACTACATGAGATTGAGGAAGTGCTTGATCCGATGTGGTGCAAGAACTGATAGACAGGTAGGGTAGGATACATAACGTATCCTACCCTACCTGGGTTTACTCAAAGGTTTCAGCTGGTCTCTAGTTCTCACTAGAGAGGTCGTATGTAACGTCAACATCTAACCAAGGAGGTGTCCTATGGCTGTTATTAACAGACCATCCAAAGACATCCGGTTGGCGCATCAGTTAAGGCTGATCGCCGACGGTAAGCTTCCTGTGCAAGGTCTTAGGGTGAAAACACCTGATGGCTATGTGCCCGCGAAGCGCGTCGAACGTACTGGATACGATACCTATCGTGTCACAGTGTAAGTAGACAACCTTCGATGCTGGAGAAGTCGTAACTCTCCAGCATCTAAACCTTTGAGTATCGTATATTCCTCGTGTATCACAAAATAAACAAAGAGGTCAACGTACTCATCAATGTAGATCTTTTCTATGGTTATTCTTTGTGTTGTAGCATACTTGATCGGGTCATGCTATGCTTAAAAGTCAACCTTAACGAGAGGTGTTGCCCATGCTTATTAAGGGTATCATACGCCACGCAGATCAACATAGCTACTGCTATGATACCTCTGCGATCACACTCTCGGATGCGTTATCCTACCAAGGAACACAAGACCTCGTCCTCTGTTTAGAGGACGATGATGGTGTTGTAAAGTATATCGATCTGATGCAGCTCTATGCAGAACAACCAGTCTCTGCGAATGGAGTGACCAACTGGGAAGAGATGGAAGAGTATCTGACGAAGTTGGACCTTACCACATTGGATCGATATCGTGTTGCTACCATGGTTCCTTACAGGATGCTGACCATCCAAGATGGTGTTAAAACACTGATCCCGACTCCATTTACTACGAATATCACGACACAGTTGAACATCTACAGTGTGGAGAACAACTTCGGGATCGATGTTGGTTATGGATCTCACCGCTCCCCTGGAGTCCGTAACAACAATCGTTTAAAATGGAATCTTCCAGATCTTGTATTCAGCAAAGCGATCCCTGGAGAAGTTGTGAAGTTCCGGAATACGATCCCGTTCGTCAATGGGATCGCTTGTTATCCTGAAATATATGAAGATGTTCTGTTCGCCTATCAAGGTGCACAGTTAGCATCGAAAGTAGAAGACCTGAACAAGAACATCCTCCTTGTGGATTACAGTGATCTCGGTGATCTTACGATCGTCAAGTTGTCAGACTGTGAACCAGTTGAGATCACAAGTGTCGATGAGAAATTATCGATCCAGGATACTGTCGTAAAAGACGATGATCCTGTGAAATTTCAAGGGACGATCCAAGTCTACCAACACTCTACCATCAAGATCTCTTTTTTGCTTCCGGAAGGAACAACATCCGGATACCCGATGGTGTGCATCGGTGGACGGATGTTCGAACCATCCACAGATCATGTTAAGATCTTCTCAGAAGGAGATCGTTACCGTGTTGAGATCGAACTGGATCGACAACTTCTTGAGATCATCCTCGCTGCGAACTTGCAGAAGTTCCAGAAGACCTTGAAGAACACTACGATGGTTCGTGTCAACGTGGAAGCTACGATCCACAACTTGTTCAACGATCCGGATCATTTTACTGGGACAACAGAAGAAGAACTTGCGATCCAGAAGTATGCGGACAAGACTGTTCCATTCGTTGCGATCTTGCATAGTGAAGAACCTCTAGTTCACAGCTTCATCGAACCTCTTATGGTTCTCTATCCGGACAAATTGACGTTCCCTTGTAAAACAGGTGGTCTTTTGATCAACCGGTATACCAGAGAAGTTGTCGACTATGTCAGGATCCAGTACGACTCGAATGAGTTGGTAACATTCCCTGTACAACAAGAACTTCGATTGATGCATCGTGATAATTTGTATGATCTAGTGGCTCCGAACCTTGCGATCCGGAAACACAATACTTCGTACACCGATAAGTACAATCCATTCTCGATGGAGTACACAGACGTTAGGAGACTTCCTTCTTATCTCTTGTACGATCTTACGGTAGCTCGATTACCGGTAGAGGAGGAAGAACCAGGTGGTGAAGATACACCACCCACACCGGAAGAACCTGTGGAACCAGAGGAACAGCTCCCGATCGTCACCCGCATCAATGCAAGTACGATCCATGTGGAGAACATCGATCCTCTCCGTACCGGGAACTACACACTAGTGGATGTTACGACATCTGGTACATCTCGTATGTGGAAACTGGCGAACAGCATCTATCCAGCACAACTGGAAACGATCGTCGCTTACGATACTTCGAAGTCTCGTTGGTACATAGGTACAGAGTCTAACCACCTCTATGAATCGAATACAGCACACTCTGGAAGTAGCCCGTGGCACAACTCCATCGTGTGGCATACCGTGCAATAAGGAGTTAGATGATGTTTAACTTTAATGACTATTTGGAATACAAGGATGATCGTGTCCTGTTCACAGGACACGAGATGCTCGCTTACGTTCCCAAGTCCTATGAACGATATGGGTTGTTGAAGATTGGAGATACCACAGATGCTCTGGCTATCTTCGAATTCACCATTAAAGATGTGGGAGATCACAGTATCTTCCTTCCTGCGATGATCAGCATGTCACCCTCTGATGTACAGTTCGTTACTATTGGAGGGATCGACTATCTGAGATGTCTGTTCAAGCAAGGAGATGTGTTCTTGAACCACAGGGAAGTGGTGAGGAACTCTTACCTTGCTTATGTACTTTTCAATGAGTATATCCAGAACGGGAAGATCCCGAAGTTCATCGATTACAATACCTGTGCGTTCATCTTCGATATCGTGAAAGAGATCACCAAGTCCAAGATGAACGTGAATCATGCAACCTTCGAGATGATCTTCTCTCACCTTGCCAGAGATCGAGAGGATGTCCGTAAGTTCTACAGGAAAACAGATATGATCAACCCACCGAGGTTCTTGAAGTTGAATGACTCCGCTCATGCAACGATGAGTACCACAGCCAAACTGATCGGTGGCTATCTGCAAGATGCGATCAACGGCATGATCGTCAACCCGAACAACGACACTTCGAGCGATATCGAAGATCTGCTTCGCAATTAACTTCTAATAAGGAAAACTTATGAACACGATAGCTTTTGATATCAGTTCAGCTCTTCTCCTGGAAGGGAATCAGAAGAGTCTGAAACCTGATAAAAACGGAGTTTACCACGACATTCCCTTGATGGTGTTGGGTAAAGTATCCCGTAACCTCAAAGATTACGAGGTTACCAGTATGGTCGATGCATTGACCAACCCGTACTCTCCTTTCGTGAGACGCCTGAAAGCCGGACAGCTCACTGGTGAATGGGGACATCCGATGATCTGGGAAGATAAAGATCTTCCCCGTGTGATGCTCATCGACTCCAAGAATGAATCCCACACGATCCATCGTGTGTGGACTGGACAACCTACTGAACAGGGACATGTTGTGGTCTATGGTGATATTCAGTGCTCTGGACCTTATGGTCCGTATCTAAAAGACCGTCTGGAAGATCCTCTGAAGAACGCTGCGTTCTCTCTGAGATCCCTGGTTGCTAAGATCGGTCAGGAAGGCAATGTGATCAAACAGCGTGTGAACGCTCTTGTGACGATCGACGCTGTGGACTGTCCTGGATATGCGGAGGCTTCTAAAGTCTACGTCAAAGGACTGGAAGGTCTCTCGTATGAGTTCGATCCGAAAGATCATCTTCCTGAAATCGCCAACGCGCTTGGTTGCGAATCGATCCACGACCAACAGCTCCTCGATATCTTACAAGTCGACAAGGTTTCTATCGCCAGAACTGTGGTTGGGATCTTGGATGCGAAAAACGGAGCTGTTGTGGATGATCAAGGTCGTCCTCATCAGGTATTTCACACACTGTTCGGGAGGTGATCGTCATGGAACAACCTCAAGAAAACAACGCCAGGATCGCTACTTTCCTTCCTTTGAAACCAGGACAGAGTGGTAAGATCTGTGGCAAGACTATGGAAGACGGTTCTTGCAAGTACACCGTGTTCTTGGATCAAGAAGTGATCATGCCGGATCCTTATTTGGAACTGGTTCACACGATCATGAACCTTCGTGAGACAGATGAGATGACGATCTATCTTTGCTCGAATGGAGGTTGGGTGGAAACTGGTATCGACATCATGCATGCGATCCAGAACTCCAAAGGACAGATCATCACCGATGCGATCGGGATGTGTGCATCTATCGCTGCTGTGATCTGGTGCGGTGGCAAGGTGAGGAGGATCTCTCCCATGGCTACACTGATGTTCCATATGCCATCCGGCGGATACTTCGGTAAATCGATGGATGTGAAAGACCAGACAACGGGTCTTTGCAATTACTTCACAGAACTTCTGACACGGATCACCAGAGGGATCCTCACTGTGGAAGACATTGAGAATGTTGTAAACCACAGGAAAGATGTATATCTGAGTGGTGTCACCGTGAATGAACGGTTGGCTGCTATGGAAGATACTCCATCAGAAAAACAGAGAGTTATGGAGGTGCGGTATGAAGCTTGATTTCGTAAAGCGTACGGAAGATAAGTTGTCTACACTTCCTGGTGCTACTCTGGTTGTGGATGCTCAGGATGATACCAAAGTCTTCCCTCAGTCGAGTTTGGAATCCTATAGTGCAGAAGCTATGGTTCCGAATCAAAACTGTGATCAACCAGTAGAAGGTCAGAATATACCGAGAACGACATGTCGCAATCTCCCATTCGAAAGACTGGTGATCGAGGAAGGTGATACATCCGTTGTGAAATGGACGTTCTACCTAAACACGGTGAACATGTGTCACCCTATGATCGGTAATGAGATGATGAACGAGTTCATCTTGTTGCTGGATCAGGTAACATCCAACGATTACTTGGAGATCTGGGCGCCTTCTTACATTGATGAGTTCTTCGCGGTTGGGATGTACAACATCCTTCAGAAGAAACTAAAAGATGTTGCATTGTGCAAGAGGATCAGGATCCACGGTCCTTATATCCTCTGTACTGGAGGGGCTCTCTTCCTTACCCTTCCGTGTGAGAAGACGATCTCCGACAACATGTTCTGTGAGATCTCCCCTCCGAGTGTATTCGCTGCTGGAGCACATCTCGATGGTGTTGCTGGCATCACTCAGCAATTGGATCTGTTCAAGCAGATCTACATACAGTTCACATCATGCGGTTTACTTACCAAGACGGAATACGACCAGTTGATGGAAGATCAACAGTGCGTTATCCTCTTCGGTAAAGGACTGGCTGATCGACTGAGCAGCATCCAACCTCAATAAGACATCAGTAAGGATAGTGAGTCATCCTCACTATCCTTACTGGTATATTCACTTGGATTGCTTCTTCGCCTGCTCGAGCTGTTCTTGCATATATTTGAGGATACGAGGAACGTGGTCTTCGAAGTCCTCACCAAATGTATCTGAGGAAAACGATTCAGTAAATTCTTGTTCTCCACCGAGACTTAAGTCAAACCACACACGATTTGCATCGTTGTCCGCGCAGATACTCTTCTCATGCTCTTCCATTTTAGAATACATTCCTTTAATGGTGTCAAGCAATCTGATGCACTTATCGATCTTTGTGATATCGAAGTACTGCGCTTCGATATAAGTACGTTGTTTTCGTTGTGGAAGTTTCTTGTAGAATGTATGAAACTCATCGTACTTCAAGCTGTGCATGGTATCCAGAAGACGCTTCTGATATTCCTCACGTGATTCCTCACTCTTCTTGTGTGGGAGTTTCAGGAACGTTTCAAACCGTTGGATGATCATCTTGTAAATGGTAACACCCTCGTCGGCTGTGTAGATCTTGTGTTGTTCTTTTGAGAAGAATGGATCGTCCTTCGCATGTTTCATCACAAGATCACAGACTTTAGAATAATCTTTCTTAAACGTATTCCACTCATTCAGATCAACGTACGGATCATCTCCCTTAAAGACTCGCTGCAATGCACTGTACACTATAGCTACAATAGCTGCGGCAGCAGGTATACCGATAGCAATTTCAAACAAGAGTTCGTTAGAACTTTTCGCCTGATGATCCTTTACATAGATCGTAAGATCCTTTACTGTACCGAACCAGTGTTTGTCGAATGTAACATTGAACTTGTCTGACAACGACTTCAGGATCTTCTCCATCTGTTCTTTGGTACATTTCAAATCATCTTTGAATGTTGTCTCAGGAACAACGAAGTCTTTGTATTCACAGAAGTGCTTCACGGTGAACACGACAGACATGAAGACTTTGTCTTTCAATCGTTCATTGGGATCATCCGGGATCGTGTTTTTGTCGAGAACGATATCTTTAGGATAAACCTTGTTCGTATAGAACAGGATAGCTGAGAGTGCCATAGTTGTAATACCTCAAATGATTGTATAGTTGATAAGGTGGGTGATATACGAGATCACAAGAGTGTTGATCTCTTTGTTGATCGCTTGGTTGATCTGCTTGACCATCTTGTTGATCACGTAAGCAGCGTTGTAAGTATTCGCTACTTCGTTGTAATCAGGAGCTACATAAGCAGTCTCCTCTCGGAACTTACTGCATCGTTTCGCCAATACCTTAGCTGCTGTTGCAAGATCTTCCAGAGATTCATACTTGGCTTCGACTACCAAGTTCCTTAGTTTCTGTAAGTTGTTGGAGTTGTTCCAAGGCGACTTGAGAACTTCGTAGTTAGACACGGTTGGTTTCGACCATTCCAGATTCCGGTAAGTGGACTCTGAATAAGGAGCTGTCAACTTCAACACTCCATTGGATACCAGAGCTACTTTCTCGAAGATTCCATCGTTGTAACCACCTGTGGTATCCTGTTGAGAGGACAGTTCTTTGATGAAATCACAGACCTGTAGGATACCGACTAGGCGCTTCTGTACAACATCGTAGGTGGGAACATCCTTCACGTATCCACGGGAGGTTTCAGCGGTAGATAATGTCTGTTCTAACTTCGCGAATCGTTTCAAGATGTACTTCTCTGTGACGGTCTTGTTCTGTAAAGTGTTATGAACCCAAGCAGCGAACTTGGCAAGACTGTTGCCGACACTCTTCGCAGAAGAGACGATCCCTTTTCGAATCTTCACCATATCAACTGCCTCTTCACTGAGGATCCCTGATTTATGAAGATCCTCCAAAGTAAGAGGCGTTAATGTATCCAGTTTCAGATACTGGAACAGAGTGGTCAGTTCCTCTTCCAATGCAACCATCTCGAGAACATCTATTGAATCATAAGAGGTGCAGAGTAATGAACACAGCTCTTCGATACTTTCCTCTTGTTCACGAGGTTTAGATGGTTTCAATACGTTTAAATCGACCATGATAGTCTCCTATCTTGTTGTGCTGTAAATTGCATAGCATGCTTGTAGGTAGTTGTATATTTCAAATAGTGAAGTGGTTAGAATACTATGCAGGCTCTAAACCAAAGAAGGAGAAATGATCATGGATGTTTATTGCCCGGAATGTAAAAGTCGCGAGTTCGTGCCGTTTAACGGCGAGTATCTCTGCTGTAACTGCAGTCGTACGTTCGGTCCGAAATGCCCTGAGTGTGGAACTGAAATGGATCCTCATGGGAAGGTGTGGGTATGTTCATGCTGTCATCATGAAGTAGAGTTCAGTGAGATCGATCTACCTCAGGTGGATTCAGCTGTGTATATGAGGGCATTTCGTAATGCGAGATCCAAGAAATCGAAACCTTCCAATGAGGGAGGCCAATCATTTCTTGGGTTCTTGTGGACAGAGCTTTGTAACAACTTCAACGATATGTTAAACTCATCAAAGAAGTAAGTGTAATGGCTAACTGGTATTATTGTCCACCAGAAGATCCACCAAACGACCGATATCGATCATCAACAGATCTACTATGTGGAAGATCACAGTCCTGGATACATCAGTTGTACTGTGTATTGAATACAGCAATACAAGAACCTGAGTGTAACACACCAGTTCGTTTTGAAACTACCGTTGCGAACCATTCTGTTGAATACTTTTATTGGTCAAGAGATTTAATCGTACTTGTAGATAGATACGATCCTAATCGGTATTGGTGTTTTAACTACAACCAATTAAAACAAGATCAGAGATCTATGGTTGATCGTTTACTCTAAATGCTATTAGTGCTGTTATTCCAGAGAGGAACACACCTCTCTGGAATATATGTTTATGTTGAGCGTATAGATGATATGCCGCAACTCGCTAACTAACAAAAGGAGAACAATATGGCGCAGAAACCTTCATATGCTGCTCCGAACCTTTCTGATCTGTCTGATCTTCAGGAAGAACAGAAGGTGATGAATCCCTCGGTGAAACAACCGACGGTTCAAGTGATCGCCGCAGGAGGATGTGGGCAGAACATCCTTAAAGCGATCCTCAAGTGTAACCCGCAGTTCGATGCGAAGATCAACTATCGAGTGATCGATACTTCTGCATCCAATGTCAGTGGCATCCCACAGGAGATCCCGTTCGATGCAATCGGAGAGCTCGGGTCTGGTAAGGATCGTGGTAAGAACCTCGATGCGATCCAGAAGTACATCGATACTCACCCGGATCTGTTCAAGCAAGCTTCGGATATCACATTTATCCTGTTCAGCTTGGCAGGTGGATCCGGATCTGTGATCGCTCCTCTGCTTGCGCACCGGATCCTTCGCAACAGTAACCGTTGTGTGGTTCTGGTTGGTGTTGTGGACGCCTCTTCTGAAAGAGACTGTATCAACAGCATCAATACAATCCGTTCGTTCGCCTCCTCTGCTGAGAAGAACGGACATTATTTCCCATTGATGCTTTTCAACAACCATGGTGTTGGACGATTCGCTGTCAATAAGACTGCGGCTCAGAGAACGATCGAAATGATTGACCTTCTCACTTCAAAAGAGATCGAGGAGATCGACTACAACGATAAGATGCACTATCTGCGTCCCACCACGATGAACTGCCCTGCAGGACTTTATCTTTTGTCTGTTACCGCTACCAACAGCGATCAGGCTGAAGACTTGGCAGGGGAAGATGACAGTGTGATCGGTGTGGGAGATGTTCTTCACGCCTGCATGGTGGTGAACGATACCGGTTTGACACCGGATGTACTTACTGCATTCACCTGTGTTGGTATCGCTGAAGAGAAACGTTTCTTCTCGGCGATCGGTAAAACGGTTCCTCAGGAGCTTATCAACTTCCTGAACGAAACCAGAGAACGTTATCAAGAAAACACGATCCAGAAGGATCACAGCAACAAAGATCTGGTAGGATCAGGCAATGATACTGCCGCAGGGTTGATCATCTGATCAACCATACGTCTAAACAATTCAGAACAGTATCACCTGGGTGGTATACCACCCAGGTTGACAAGTCAAGGACACTTACATGTTTACTCAGTTTTTCAACGATTGGAATGAAGCCGTCAAGAACGAGAAGATCCTCAAAACCCAGTACAACGAAAAAGGTGAAATCAGTCGGCAAAGAGGGATCGTGATGTTCCGTGGGATCGAGATCCAAACTCATCGCAAAGCGATCGGTCTTGGTCATTATCATGTGGAACTGTTCGTTCCCAAGACCAACAAGTTCATCAGCAACAAACGGTTCCCCACCAAAGCCAAGTGTGCAGAGGCAATCATCCTCGCTCTCCTTCCCGGCAATGAGAAAGAAGAAGTTCGCAGTCAGAGAGCGGAACGCCGTGCTGCTGCTCTTCGCAAGAAAATCACAGGAGAACGGATCGAGTCCCTTCGTAAGCTCAATATGAAGAAGGATGATTTCGCCTGGTTCTGTGATCTGATGAACCGCAATCTTCAGGGAGGCAACAGCTTCTACGATGACGTCCTGGTGGATGTCTTAACAGAGTTCCATGAAGAGCTCTGCTGTGACAAATCAGTACTCAACAAGCTTCCGGAAAAAGATCGTCCCAGACACATGGAACGACTCTACGAACTCGTCGCTTCTGTTTGTCACAAAGCCGTTCATACGAGAGATGGTGGTCGGATCCTGTTGCCACAGGCAGCAGCACGTCTGTTCCGTACAGTACCGGATCCTGCATACAAACTTCCAGAAGGGGTTGTTGCGATCAAGACCGTGTTTCGGAGTATCGATAAACTCCTCCACAACGATACGAAGAAGCTTACCTACATCTGCGGAGTGTTGCAGGACTTCTACAAAACCAAGACAGACAAGACTCCAGAACAAATCCTCGCTGCTGCTGAAGAGCGGAAAAAGCGTGCGAAAGAACGGAAGCTTCGTCGACTGGAAGGTCTGAACAATGATGGGACATACACGGTGCTCGGGGAAGTACAACCTGTCCAACAGGAACAGAAGTCTCGTCCCCAGAAACCCACCCAGCAGAAGAAGCAGAACCGTCCTCCAAAGCAGAAACAACCGGTACAACACAAGGATCCTTTCCTCGACAGCCGTCCTGGAATGGTGTCTCTTGGCAACGTAATCGGTGATCAGCTTGCTGGATTGACTCTTTCAGAAGAACCGAAAGACGACGCTGAGTAAACATATGTTCTATAGATACAGGGATGACATCATCCCTGTATCTATAGTTCTTATCAATGTGCTGACAGCATACCGAAGAACGGCTGTTTGATCTGCTCTTTGTTGAAGAAGTAACGGAGAGTATCATCATCTTCGATCTCACACCATTCGTAATCTCTCCTGGTGAGATGATCCATCACATCAACCATATCCTTCGGTTGCATGAAGACATCATTGATCGTGAAGTTATGTCCCCCACCGATCAGCTCAACGATCTCTTTCATCGCTTGGAACTTGATGTTGAGATCACCTCTGAAGAACGTATCGATACGGGTTAAGATCCCCCATGCGATCAACCATTCGAGGTCGACTTCTTTCTTCAGTTTCTCTTGAATGATGATTTGGATCTGATGAGTTGCCGTATAGAGGTTCTTGCAGAACTCAGGATGTGGATCTGTGTATCGGATCAACTCTTTCATCTTCGGATTGCAGAAGATGCATGTTGAGTCGTTCAACAGATTGTAGAAGAAATACTGCAAAGAATTGTCCGTATACACAAGGGAAGTTGTGTACAAGACGACCGCAAAAGCGGTCCTGTGGGGGATAGATAAGGAGTTCTTCAAATCGAAGTATACTTCCGAAGCCAAAGTCTTCGACTGGATGTAATCTCGATAGACTTTCGGGATCCGGAACTTCTGTTCTTCCAGGATAGAGAGAAGGGTACTTCCGTTGGTATAACCCAACCCACGGTTCTTGCTGAGAAGATGTTCTTTGATATCTTTGCCATCCACTTTGATGTCGATTGGAACATCTCTCTGTTTCAGGATCTTGGTCAATCCTTCCATCAGGAGAAGGATGTGATCCGTAGTGGAATCTTTAAATTGATTTCCACAGATACAAGGGTTGGCCCAGCATTGTTTACAGATTTGAATAGCCATGTTGATACCTCCTAGTTGTAATGATATGAGTGTGTAACCTTTATGTATAGGAGGTTTGAGATGAATATCTTTGAAAGTATGAACAACCAAGTTCTGTTGGTTGGTCAAGGCGGCGGTATGATGAGTGTGGAGTGCTTGACTGGCGTGATGCGAGCATTCGAAGAGTATGGGATGATCCCAGGACAAGCACATACCAGCTCCGGTTCTACTCTGTTCTCTTCACTCTATTACAGTGGACATGAGAGTGCTTGGTTCAGAGAACTGATGCAGACCAGGAAGGTAAGTGAGTTCTTCCACGTCTGTGTTCCTGGAGCATTATCAACCATGTGTTCTTGTGCAAGACACATGATCGACAATGATGGAGTAAAGAAGCTGTTGGAACAGGAGATGACTGGACTGGCAAGTTTGCGAGTGATGACTTCCCTGACTCGTATGATCGACTGGGAGTCGATCCATATGCCAGCTACCCCAGCAACTGCATTGGCAGCAACCTCTATCCCGTTCCTGTTTAAACCAGTGATGATCGACAGCATCCTGTATGGAGACGGTGGTGTTCTTGATAACATCCCAGCTCCAGCCAAGAACAATCTCTGTCAGTACGATCACGTCTTCGTATTCCTCTGTCCGAAGACCGTGTACAACGATACAACAGAAGATGGGTTGATCACTGGACTTCTGGAACTGTTGGATGGGGTGATGAACCGTGAGTACAAAGAGTTGGAACGGCAAAAGTACTTCGATGAACCGAACGTCACTCTGATCCAACCGGAAGATGGATTCGGAGGGGGTCTTCTGAACTGGTCTCCGAAGTTCCAACTGAGAGATTATTGTTATGAACTTACGAAAGGATTACTATCATGAAGAAGACGATACGTTTGTTTGCCTGTGCTTGTTTGACTTCTGGTTACCTGATGATCGGAACAGCCGGTTGCTCTATGGAGAACGACTACCATCAGAGCAACGATGAGAAATGGCTGATCGAACAGGTTGAAAAAGGATACCTGACTCAGGAACAAGCGGATGCGATCCGTGAGCAACAGAAACATCCCAAGGAGTGATCTATGTACAGAATATTCTTATTGAGTGTGATGCTCACCCTGGTGATGGGGTGTGGACACAACGTTGTGTCCAACTCTCGTGGAACTGGAGTCGAGATCGCTTGGGATGGTAGTAGCTATATCCCAACATTTCGTCTTGGACAGTGGGATGTTACCAATGTTGTTGTGAAAGAGAATGTGACGATAGAGACACAAACCAACACTACAACTAACGCTAATTCTCAGCTCGCATCTTCTCGGACTGATACACAAGATACAACACAACCGTCTGGACATGTTCAGGCAGAAGCCAAAGGTGGTATCGTGCTGAAGATGAAGACAGGACCTCAGTCGAATGGATATGTGAAAGATATCCTGACCTCTCCGAATCTTACCGAGCAGAGTGCGACGCTTGCTGAAAAGATCTACGGAGTCAAATCAGAAGAATCTGATAAGAAGTGAACATATGGATACTTGGTGAGTGTGATCTCACCAAGTATCCATCTTGTTATATCTTGTAACGCACGTAGATCTCTAATGCTAACTCAAATCCCTTCCCATACTTCATAGTAAGATCTCTCCTTAACTCATACTGGGTTTGGAGATCTCCTTTGAAGCATTTCGCATACTCCTTGATCGCACGGTATGCATTCAACAAGGTTTTGTAAAATGAAATGGACTTCCTATATTGTTCTCGGTATTTACCGAGTCGATCCTTGTAGAGGATGTGATTGATCGTGTGAGTGAACTGATGTTCTTTGTAGTCCATCTGCTCGTAGAATTGTCTGACCAAATGAGGAACCATCCGAATGATGTGTTCCTTGATGTTCGTATCATCTTCCGGCATCCGTACATACACCGTTTTCGACAACCAGATCGGATGTTCGATCCGTTTGTTCCCATCCAGCTTCCTCCATACGAAGATCATCTCATCCAAGGACAAGAACAAAGATCTTGGTTGGATATAAGGTGCATGTATCATCAGCGCTGTAACCAATCGTTTCATCAACTCAGACTCTTCCAAAGTAAAAGGTCGTTCTTCCATATAAATCCTCCTTAACTGTTGTATCCTACCCATAACATTTCTTATTCAATAATCGTTACTCTCTCTATGTAAAAGATAATCTTGATCTACAGAAGGAGTAGAACTTATGAGTAACCTAACAAGGTTTTGTGTTGTTGGTAGTAGAGCGATGAACAACTACTACATCGTGTATACCTATCTGAAACAGTACATCCCGAAGGATGCAATCATCGTGACAGGTGGTGCGAAGGGTGTTGACATGCTGGCAGAGGTATACGCCGAGATGAACGGACATCCCTGTGAAGTGTATGAAGCACAGTGGGATCGCTTCGGAAAAGAAGCAGGTATGATCCGTAATATCGAAATGATCCGCAATAGCGATCATGTCATCGCGTTCTGGGACGGAACTAGTCCCGGTACCAAGCAGATGATCGAGGAGAGCAGAAGACGCAACCGTAATGTTGTGGTTGTGGATGTATCGGAAGAGGATGTGGTCAAACCACATCCAGGACGTGTGGTTCATGTAAACAAAGAAGAGTTCGACATCTACATCGGTAGACCTTACCACTCGTATGTTGGAACACTGGGCAATCCATTCAAGATCGATGCGAACCACGATCGATACAAAGTGATCGCGATGTTTACCGATTATCTTCTGAAGAACGTAGAGATGCTACGTGAAGTTGTCAAACTGAAAGGTCAGAAGAGTCACATCGATGACGGTCCTGTAAAGTTGGGCTGTTGGTGTGCAGATGGAACAGAGAACAGTCCTCTTTGTCATGGTGACATGATCTGTTGGTTGTTGGATCACGCTTATGGTGAAATCAAAAGCTTAGCGCATTTGGAGTCTGCGTCTTCGGATCCGTGTCGTAAATGCGAATGTCCAGAAAAGCCCAAAACATGCACGCTGACACAGGAACAAGTGTTCTCCAAATGGTTTGAAAATGGAGAGCCTGTACAGGTGAGCACACCCCTTGGATTAGCCTTAGCCAAAGGGTATAAATCCGTTGTTCAAGATGATTGGAAAAGATGGTATCTGGAGGTCACTGACTTTGATATCATCAGGAACCATATCCACATGAGTCTCTCGGAATATGACAAAGTAGATCAAGATCCTCCGAGAGTCTATTTCAAGTCGAACGATCGTACGAAAACGATCGTGATCCAACAGATGACCGAATTCGATGGTAGTCCATTCAAGAAAGGGTGTTGGTATATCAAGATCGATCCTGAACTGAAGAAAGGATAATGTGTTGAGGTAGAAGAAGAGAGTATATCGCTCTCTTCTTCTATCTATAGCTTTTACAAGTAAGTGTACGGATCGTCTGTGTTTCCATAGCCGATGTCTCTCAACGTATTGTAGAGATCGATCGCTGCATACTTGATACTGTTCCACAGTGGTTCACGGTGCATTATGTCATTCCCACCTGCTGCACGAGAAAGGACGGAACCGTGACCGTCACGTTCAGCAGGTTTGTTGGGATCGGGATGATCCTCGTAAGCTTCCTTTGTCACAGCCTGTTTACACTTAGGTTGTTTGAGAGATATCTCCAACAATCGCATAGATAACAATCCGATGCGATTCTTGTACTTCTTCGTCATCCGACGTTCTATAAGACGTTTTTCATATTTCAGCTGTTTGATCTCAATGTGGTAATTCGCACCTCTGACACCGAACAACATACTGAGCTCGTCGTATACTGCATTCGGACGTTGTATCCTAACAATACAGTTAGCGTAAAGTATGTGTAAGCGATACGCGTCGTGTACTTTAGACAGGTAGGTATGGTCGATATCCGTATCTGATCTTCTAATATGCAATACACTCGCTATATCGTTCAAGATAGGGATGAAGCATTTGGGTTGTAGTAGATATTCGCAAAGAAGCACTTGTTCTGGCAAACGCCAATCTTCGGCAAGTTCAGCTCCATCTAATACATCAGCACTACGGATATAGATCGTGTTAGGTTCTATATCGATAGCAGCGCTAGAAGCATCATGCGGATACCACACGTATTTCAGCTGATTCAAATCTGACAGTCTCAAAGGACACATATCTGAATGAGACGTTGTGTAATCACGTACCAACGTGTTGATGAATTTGGTGATCGTATCACCACAGGACGTAAGTTCCATAATAGACCTCCTTAAATGTGTTAGTTGTCATGCAATGGTGCGCTTGCTGTTACGTAGATTTGAACACTACTAAATGAATGTGATAGTGGTAGAGTATGATCTCTACCACTATCACTTGATGTGCTATTTCATGATGTCGAACAGATGTTTCGCTAGATCTTGGTGGATAGGTTCTTGACTGTGATATTGATCTGATGCGATCTGTTCTTGTTCTTTGGCGATTTGACGATCTTCGTCTGTCTTGGTAGTATCTGATTCATAAACTTCCCTCTTCCATGAACATCTTTGATAGTAGATGTAGTTGTCGTAAGTCTCGTTAACTTTCTGGAAGAACTGGTAGACTTCTCGGTTGCTAGTGGAGTTGCGCTCTGCATCTCCTTCGATCGTTAACTCCTTCAACCCTGGGATATGGTTCCATATCAGGGTGCATAGACGATTCAACAGATAACGGATCGGAGCTGTTTTAAACTGCCATCGATGAGTTAGTTCATGGACGATCGTAGAGGCCATATCGGGATTCAGCAGGTGGCTGCCTGTCATGATCATCTTCTCATCACCGATGGAGTATACGGTTGTATGTGGAACGATATTGCTGTATGGGACTAGATAGATAGTGTTCGGTGTGCCAAGTCCCCAACTACCCATCACACCTTGTGTCTCCAGTTGTTCTTCCATGTAAGGGGACCATTTGAATGCGATATCATTCAGGTTCACTTGCAGTAAGAATGCTCCGTGACGAGGACAGTGATCTCGGAACCCTATCATTAAAGTCTTCACGAAGACATCTTCTTTGTAAGTGAACGGACGTGCGTTCTTTCTGATATTCCAGCTAAACATAGAACCTCCTGGTTAGCATTATAAAAGAAGAACAGGGAGAGGAGACTCTCCCTGTTCTTATCGATACGTTACTGGATGTTAATCACAGGATAACGCTCTGCGTCATAAGTGACGAATCCTTCTTCGTTACTCCAGATGTAGAAGAGCTGCGTCGCAGCGTTCTTCGTTCCACACACATCTGCGATGTTCGCAGGAGCGACGATCTTCTCTCCTGCATGGGTGCAGTTGATCACGTTGATCGTGACCTTATCCGGTCCGAACAGGTTGTTCGCCAGGATCGCCTCCACAGACTTACTGGTGTAATCCTGCATGATCAGGAGACCAGCCCAGTCGTTGGAGCTATCCCATTCGGTGAACTCACAGTTGACCAGGTTGATGGTGACCTTGCCACCTGTGGCGTTGCTCAGACGAACCGGGTTCGAGCACTTCGTGAAGGTGCAGTTCGAGATCGTGATCACAGAACCGTCTTCCGTAGCGAAGATGCTGATCGCGTTGTTCGTCAGTGCAGAGTTGAATTTCACATTGTCGATCACGATCGACTTCGTGGCACTCGGACCAGATCCGGTTCCAAGACCGATTTCGATCGCGTTGTAACCAGTCTGATCGATGGCGCTGTCTGCGACACGAACATAGTCGCCACTGACGATACGGATCTGAGCGTTCGCTGTCGCCTTCGGAAGATCACCGGTTGTGGTGAGGTTCTTCATGGTGACATCGCCTTCCGTCTTGAAGACGGTGGTTGCATTGCTCGTGGTCAGCTGTTTGACCTCGATGCTCTTACCTTCCACAGTCGTGGTTCCGGTGATCGGTTCCGCGATCGTGATGATCAGGTCTTTGTCAGCCTGAGCAAGATCCGCAGAAGAGGTCACAGCAGCGACATCGGTCTGTTTCAGAGAAACGATCTGCGCTTCCAGAGAGGCGAGACGATCACTGATCGAGATCACATTGCCTTCTGCACTTGCAACCTTCGTAGACAGCACAGTATCATCGTAGTTGTTGACTGTCGCCAGACGTGCAATTTCAGCATCATCGACCAGGCTTTTACCGGCAACCTTGTCAACCTTACCTTCGAGACTTGTAGTCACATTGGTGATCAGTCCGCGAACTTCGGCATCATCGTAGTTCTCGACTTCAGCGAGACGAGCGATCTCTGCGTCATCAACGAGACTCTTACCTTCCACCTTGTCGACTTTACCAACCAGATCACTCTGGAGTCCAGTGACACGGTTGTCCAGGGCGGTATCCGCAGCAGAACGGGCTTCCTCTTCTGCCGTCACAGAAGCAGCAACTTCCGTCTTAGCAGCGTCGATCGCGGTGGTGACATCGGCAGTCTTCGCATAAACGCTGAGATCCACTTCGGAACCAAGAGATTCCCACTTCGTTCCGTTAAACGCGTACTCACCCTTGTCGGCAGTGACGTGATAGACATCACCGACAGCAGGAGCTTCGATCGCATCCAGTTCTTCCACAGTGGCAACGGTGCCTTTGTAGGACAGAACACCAGCAACTTTGGCATCCACTTCTGCTTTGGTGTAATAACCACTCAGATCGGTAGCCGGAGCGTATTCACTGATATTGGCAGAGGTAACGACAACCGCATCGTCGTTGACCTGGATTACACCATTCGGAGAGTTGAGGTTCATCTGAGCCTGGGTGGTACCGATGTCAACTTTGTCCCACTTGGACATCATGATCAGAGTACCATTGTTGCCGGTGGTCATCGTCCCAACGATACTGTCATGGTTCTTCAGAACGATGTGACGACGATCCGGGAGGTTCGGATCCCAGGGATTCTGCATCACAACAACATCCGCACCGAGTTCCAGAACATCGTCGGTGAGAACAAGTTTCTGACCATCCACAGTAAGGGCATTCTGCTTCAGACCGATAGCGGCTGTCAGGGAGCTGTCCGCGTTCTGACGATCTTCCGCTTCCTGAGCGATCTGAGCTTGAACGGACTCTTCCGTCGCCAGTCCTTCAAGAGACGGGATCGTGATGAACTCACTGTAGTTGGCATCCGTAAGGACGGTATCTTTGTCATTGACCGTAACAGCATCTTTGCTGTTGAGGTTCATGTGGACAGAGGTGGAACCGAAATCCGCAACATCCCATTTGCTCACCATAGCAAGGTTGACAGAGCCACCAGCCGTGGTGTAACCACAGATGTTATCATCGTTCTTCAGCGTGAGAACTTTGCGATCAGGACGATTCGGATCGGAGGTGTTGGGTTCAAACTTCGCATAGTCTGCGAGATCAGCCTGGACCACGATCGGATCTGCATCGTTGAGTGTTGGACGTTCGGAGCTGTTCAGGTTGAGCTGGATACTCGCGGATCCGAGATCCACTTTATCCCACTTACTGACCATGGCGATATTCACACCCGTTCCATCCGTCTTGATACCAGAGATAGTATCGTGGTTCGCCAGCTGGATGGTCTTGCGAGGAGCATCGTCGTTGGCGTTCTGGAAAGTCTGGTAGAACGGGATGTCGGAGATCTTCTTGCCAGTATCCTGGATCTGGACACCGTTGGTACGGATCGCAGAGGTGATCGCATCATCCACGCCCTTGGACTTCAGATAGTTCACGAATCCCTTCATACCGAGCGGACCAGCTTCGAAATACTTGAAGCTGTAAAGCTTGTCAGCATCGAACCCAGTGGGATCCTGTTGGCCGATCGAGATGCGGTTCATGATGGCGTTGGATCCGAGGACCACGATATTCTGCGCAGCATTGGATGTAGCCGCTTCTTCCATATAGACCAGACCAGAGAAAACTCCGTTGGTCAGAGGGAGGTAAGTTGCCAGGATCGAGGTGATCTCATCCTTGGTGTAGTAGTTGGTCAGATCGGTAATCGAACCGAATTCTTCGAACCCAGTCCCATCGACATAGACGTATTCCTTGCCTTCTTTGTCGACGTAGACATCACCTTGTTCATTGCCTTCCGTGGGAAGAGCTTCCTTGTTCTCGACAACACCCTTGAAATGCAGAGCACCAGCGGTCTTGCCTTCCAGTTCTGTGATCTGCTCTTCCGTGGCGAGCAGGATGCCGTTGACCGCGAGACCAACGATCCGCCCGGTGTCATCTTTCTGGATCTCCATCGGCTGTGTTTTTTCAACAGCAGCGTCGATATCGGCAGGGGCAGAGGTGGGGCCATTGACGATCTTACTCCATTCGAAGACCATACCGAGATCCGGATCCATCATCTCACCTTCGTAGATCTTGGTGAAGATACCGTTCGAATACCGGTACACGGCGAATCCACTGTGAACAGTGGGATCCCCAGAAGCATCCGTTACGTAGTTGATCAGACCAGGATCGGAGCTACGAAGCATCTCTTCGTAGGTGTTGTAAGACTTCGTCTTGCCCATAACGGTGATACCTTGAGCTGTGATAGCCCAAGTTTGTTTCTCGTTGGGATCGATAATAGAACCCATAAGTGAATTCCTTTATGTTAATGTTCGACCAAGGAGAACGATGGTACTACGATCAGATCTCCTTGATCACTTGTTGTGTTAACGAACCTGTTTGTCGTTACCTGTTTCTAGTTTTGATTAGAGAGGAACGAACAGGCGAATGATTCCTCTTCACTGAGAGACGAGCTCGATCGCAGGGAACGGATCGAGATAGGTGTAACCGCCGAGCATATACCACCAGAACTGGTAGCTGAACTCCACATCTCCTGCTTCTTCCATCTCGATGTAGAAGGTATATTTGTAAGATGTATGAAGTTCGATGTTGTTCCAGACGGTCTCGTTGTCTTCCGACCACTCACCGTTGGAACCAACGTAAAGACCGGATGGAAGCTTCGCACGGAGCCGCATATTGTCTTTGATCTGAGTGCTGTCGTTGTACCCGAAGGTTGTCATGTAGAAGGTACATTTGTTGATGCCCTTCTGGAGGGTCCTCTTGATACCTGCGAACGGGAGATCTCCGATACGGAGAGGATAGTTCGCGATATCTGAGACTTCACAGAGGAGCCGCAGTGTACAAGAGTGACCACCGGTACGGTAGACGGACCAGGTCTCTGCCTTCGCTGGTCTGTTACGAGCGACGAAATTACCTTCCAATGTATCGGAAGTACAGAGATACATGTGGTCGTTCTGATTGTAATAATAGTTCCCGTCATTCGCTGCAAGATCTTCAAAGTTGTTGTCTCTAATAAACTTGGTGTTAGTAGAGCCAACCAAGATTTGAGATCTCCAAGATGGTTCAATAGCTTGCTGACCGGTGTATGGTTCACTTGGGTTATTACGGTTGCAAGTGATAGTTCCGATATACACCAAGTTGGCACCACCACTGTCGGTGAACGCCCCACCAACGGAGTAAGTTTTGATCGAACCGATCTTACCAGTACACTTTCTTAGAGCAACTCGACACTGTAGATGATTGTTCATCATATCCAACATACCGCCTGTAACACTAAAACCACTGGAAATAGTGTCGTAGTACGCTTTGATATTAATGTTTTGAACGATCATCTGATTACAGGTTGGATTAAGTCCATTGTAAACTCTGTCGTCGAGTCGAGACTGATCATCGTTAGCGGTGAATACAATCGCATCCGTACTACCCCAAGTGTTGGTTGTATCCTCACCTTCTCCAACTCCAATAAATGAAATATTGCGAAGGATGTGCCATTGACTTTTGGGGGTAAAGAACGTCTCATATTCATTATTCCTGCAGCCAATGTTGTAATTGAAAAACTGCAAACCTTTGCATTTCGGAAGATTGCAGGTTATGTTCTCCACAATACATCCTGGATTGAATGTATTGATATCCAAGAAATACCCAACGGGAGTCTTGTTGATTGTAGCATTTTCTAACTGAGTCCCATCGGACGCCTCCTCGATCGTGATGTCGTGAACATTCCACAGGTTCGCTTGTCCTGTTAGTAGTTGACGATGTCTGCCGAAGTCACTATCGATTTTCGCGCGATAGAGATACATGGTCACATCGTGAACGTCAATTTTGGAAAGCGAACGATAACGGTTATCCGATGCGATATTGAAGAATCCATTGTGATTGAAGTATCCAGAACCGTTAGAACGGTTCGCCAACGGGATACTGTGTACTGTGATATCTTCGATGGTACAGTTACCGAATCTGGAGTACAGATAGATGTAATCACCAGAGTAACAGCCGTCAGGCTTGCTGATCAGCACACTGTCGTGAATGTGACAAGTGTTCGTATAGCTAACATGGAACAAGGTTGGTGTGAGCATATCGCTATCGTCGTTCGGCGATGTAAACCAACAACCTGATACATCGGTAGGATCTAGGATATCTCCATGGATCATACAACTGTAAATCTTCGAAGCTTCGAAGTTCTCGCAGTTCGCCATGATGAACCCTTTACCATTACGACTGTCTCCGTAACCAGGCCTCATGGATAGTGTGCGGATACGAAGATTGTAAATCGCAACATCACGTGCATTCAGTTGGATGAAATGTGTATCAGCAAGATACTTGTTGTAGTTTTGGGCTAATGTTGCATATTCGGAAACATCAGCACCCCACTGTGCTTTTGCATCTTCTGGCATATACTCAAAGACAGGATCATCTTGTTTCGGCATACCGACGATAGCAACACGCATAGCTCCAGATGCAAGCACACAACCACTGCTATTGTTGTAACACCAGATACGAGGATAAGATGCTCCTTCATCTGTTACGTGCTGATGGTTGGAACGTCTGATCAAATAAACCGTGTTATCTTGCAACACAGCAGGAAGTTCTCTATCACATTTCGTGATAGAAGATCCATCGTGTTCTGCAGGATCCCAGTCACCACTAGCATTATACTGTTGTGTGGGATCGATGTAGTACCACGTTGGAGTTATATGTTTAAACCACATTACGTAGTCTCCTCTGTTTCAAATTCTTCTGGTGGCATATACACCATGTTGTCTGGGACAGACTGCATCCCTTGGAACCCGAACGTAGTTGGAAGTTGGTTGTCATAATGATCGAAGTTCGGATAGATCTGTGCTTGTTGTGCATTGACCCACCCTCTCTTGTTCAACTGTGTGTTGGGGTTGAATGTCTGATCTTGGAAGTTGATGGGTGTCAGGAATGCCCAATGTTCAGGAACAGGATCCATCCCAACGATCTCTGTGATGATCCCACTTCCATACCACGACTGCCCTGTATTCGGGATATCCGGTGATCCAACCGAATCGATCAGGAAGAAGTTCATGAAGAACTCATACTCACTCTGTTCGATCAGGTTGATGAAATCAGGAACCTGTGCAAGACCCATGTTGGTAGGGAGAGTGACCTTCTTATTACGAAGAGACTCTTTACACTCTTCCAGCAAAGGTTGCAGCAGTTCCACGATCTTACGTTGTTTGTCAAGTAACTGCATGATCATCACTCCCTATGTCCGGTGTATCCAAGCAGATCTAAGGCTCGATCAGCCAGCTGATCCACTTCGAACACCACTGTTTCCAGAGCTTGTACTCGCTGTTCCAGATCGGTGTTAGATGTCTCGATAACGGTTACACGGTTACTCAAGTTATTGAACTCCTCAGAGGTGACATCACCACCTGGGATATCACGTCCCTGGTAGGTTCCATCTTCTCCAAGGACGATCATCTGTCCTGTTATGATGGAGGTTGGCTTCGACATCTTCGCATCAACACCGATCCATAGGGTTTCTAGACTCTCTTGGAGGTTCACGATCTCAGCGATCGTGTGTGTGTGAATCCTCGGTGCATAGACCGTATCGTGGTTGTGGTTCGCTAGTGCGAAATTGGGAGTATTTTGGATCTCCTCCCAGGTATGGACATGGTCGATCGCAGAGTATCGCGTATCGAAGTTGATATCGATGGGTGCATACATCTCATCGAAGTTCGGAACTTCGTGGATATCGGTCCATACGTGTTGATGTCCAACCCTACTGAAATCAGGAGGATTAGTGATGTCGGACCATGGATGCTTATGTGCGGTAGGAGCGAAGGATCCTGGGATATCAACCAGATCATTCCAACTAGCGGTGAATGCGATAGGTTTTAGACGACCGAAGGTCTCTTGCAATCCTTGAATATCGGAAACTTGGAGATTAGAGAGTTTGTTCTCTACGTTAACCAGACGGTTCGTCAAGTCTGTATCAACCAAGGTCAGGTTGTTGATCGTTTGAGACAGTGTCTGATCATTCTCTGTGTTGACTACCAGTTCGAAGGTCGATGGGAAGTAGTCTGGTTTGTTCTCGATACTATCCCACTGGTTGTTGATCATGACTTGATCCTGTCCAGTATCCACCCAGGCTCCGGATTCACTATCCCACACCCAGATCGTATCTGTGGTACCAACGATCGCGAACATTCCATCTTTACCAGTCGGATAGAGTGTGTTTAGTTGTTCTGGACTGGCAACCCATCCAACAAACATATTGATCACATCGTTGATATCCAGATCCATAGATTCAGTTTCATAGATCTTGACCCAACCTTGATATTCTCTCCAAGTATAGAGAGCTGATCCTACATTGACTGTTGGATCTCCGGACGCATCCACTACCCACGCTAACTTACCTGGATACTGTTCCTTCAACATGTCATCCCATGTCTGGTAAGTTCGAGTCTTACCGACGAATGTGACGCCTGTTGGAGAGACATACCAGGGTCTTTCTCCGGGATTGATTACGACTCCCATAAAAGACTCCTTTCTTGTGAATAGTTACTAAGCATAGCATGTCTTTTAATATAATAAAAGAGCCTTGGAAATACATGGATCTATAGAGGTTGTGCACAGTGGTGCACAACCTCTATATTTCATCAATCTAACCAGTCAACAAGCCAGGATTTGTGGGTTAAATCTTCTGGGTTTTTCATAGCACGTTCATCTGCCACTTCCAGACGATGAGTGGAAATACGTCTCACAACAATGTACCACTCATCTCGTGTTTTACTGTAAGTGAATGTTTTGACGATATATCCAGTATACTGGTTATCAGCATACGGATACAGTCTTCCGGGAACCAGATCCCAAGTGATGTCCAATACAGGACAGAGTTCCAGTTCATGTTCCGTGAACAGAACACAGCGTTCGTTCTTCCCATCCAGATCTTCCACTTGGAGAGCGATGTAATTCTCAGCTTCTCCTTTACGAGGGTCTAAGTTCTTAACACGGATCGCTCTACCGAGCTTCACTTCCACATTGTCGATTAGTTCAGCCATAACCATCTCCTTCTTATTTTAACATTTGTTCAAAGAAGACCCTTTCCTTCAGGTAGGAGTAGTTCACTAACACGTCATTGTTTCGTTGGTGAAAGTTCCTTGGAGAGAGCTACAATTTCAGCATCGGTGAGTGCTTTATAATAAATACGTATTGATGTTAAGTAACCATTGAACCGAAGGTACGATTGGTTATACCCATGAACACCAATACGCATAGTGCTTCCACTGCGGTCAAAGTCGTTTCCAGACCATGTATGTTCAAGGACACCATCCACATACACCGACCACTGTACACCAACCTTCTTAACAGCATAGTGATGCCAGGTAGTGGTATTCACATTGACAGATGTATCAGTAGCATTTGTCATGAGTGACAGTGAAGTGTTACTAAGCGCTATATACGAGTTATAAGGTTGTCCTATCACGACTCCGCCGTCTGTACCTGTTTTCTTTGCCCAGAAAGAGAACGTCATGTTGGGTTGATTGACCAACGAGGTTGTATTCAGGTATTGTGTACCATCGAATTTTGCACACTTTATGCTATCTTCCGATGTAAAGGAGAGCGTACCTGTACCTATGCTAGTTTCGGCACCAACGGATGTGTTATAATTCTCACTCAAGGGCAGATAATAGAATAAGTTATCAGTTGGTATTTCAGCCACTCCAACATACAACGATTTAACGAGCACTGTACAGTCGGCGTTATAGATGAATCCAGGCACTGGTGTTACCGCTGAGTAGTTCAATCCTTACTGGACGTGTGAGGGATGGCATAGATTTTCCCATTCTCCGCATTGCCAGAATTATTGTAGTTGCTGAGATATATGTAGTAGGTACTCGGACCATTCAGATAAAAGAAATTGGCATCTTGCCGACTTGTGTTGTTGAACTGAGTCGGTTTCAAGTAAGCTTCCACGGTAAATTCACCGCCGAAGACACGTTTGACTTCAGGAGCACTGGCCGTGGACAACTGCGTACTGCCAGTAAGCAGCAGAGTATTGTCCTCCTGAACAGCCGGCTGGTTGTTCCAGGTAACCGGGAGTGGAGAATCCGCTGCAGCAGCATTGGCAGCACTCCCCTGAATAAAGAGCACAGTGTGACTGTCGTTGTAATCATTACCAACGATCTCCGCGCTCTTTATCGGGAGGTCTCCATCTTTCGCTCCAGTGGGTAGAAGTCGTGTTTCGTCCACTTCTCCACCGATCGGTGTTTCAACACCTGTATTGTTGTAGAGCCTCAACCCGTCCGATGTGGCACGGAGCATGAGGTGATTCTCCAGTGCCTTATTATCGATCGGGGAGTCCACGATCAGAAGATTCAGAGATGCCTGATCTTTCATGTTTTTATTACTCCTAGTTGTGGAATTGAAGAAATTTCAAGTAATCATAGCATGCTTGATCTAGGGGAGAGTGACCACCTAGATCAAGCATATCAATCTACGATTCAGACATCGAAGTTACCTGATCATACCTCTATTGATCATGTGGTACCTCGTAGTAGATACCATCAACTCCAGCCGTCCCTGCTCCAGCAACGTCAAATGATCCGGTTTTAACCGGTTGTTCCAAACTGATCGTTGGGATAGGATCGGTACCATACTGTCCAAGTGACCAGACAGCTTGCGTCGGGTCATAATGGTTCGTACTGGTATCAGAAGGATGCCCAACGAAATAAACAACAGCATCATTCATCTGAGAACTGACATCCATCAGATAGAATGTAACTTCCCCTGAAGTGTTGTTTTGGATTATTGTGATTTGGAATCCACCATCCATCGTGAAGTACACTGCAACAGTCGTTGAACCGGAGGGAGCTGCTGTAGAAGCAGCTGAACCATCGTAGGTCTCATACGTTCCATCACAGTTCACTTGTGTTGGGTGACTACCACTGACGTAGATGGGGCTTGTTACAACGACGTTGTCGGGTGGTTCTTCAGGGTCAATTACCCCCCCCCGATGGGATCTTCCGCGATCTCGTAGATCGTTCCGGTTTCTGCGTTCACCATCATCACGTACCAGTAGATGAACGATTGGCTGTTACTGGAGAGGTCGATCTCGTAAGTTCCAGCTGCACCACCCACGTGATTGGCGATCTCAGTCAGAGAACCTGTCTCATACGGGCTGGTAACCTTGGTATTCGATGCATAAACGAACAACATCATGCCGTCCGCAACAGCACCAAGATCCAAGAAGTCACCTTGTTTGACATAGAGCTTCTCTGGTTTAATAGGAGTTAAGTCACTCCTATTCCAGCGATAGAGAGATCCTGCAGATCCAGAGAACGTACATCCAGTCGACACATCATTGTCGAACATCCGGAACATCTCAGGATCATCACTTTCGATCCCTTCGTTCGGATTACTCGGATTCACAGAGGTCTTCATAATAGACCAGTTCTTATCCGATGTGTTTGATGTCAAATTCTCAGGAACATTCCTTGGTTCTGGTGCTACAGGAACTACCAACATCTCTTGTTTGCTATTTACGAACCAAACAGCACCAACGAGATTAGAGCTGTTTTGATCACTGTAATCCAGGACTATTTTGTTATCCAGATAGGTGATTTCTTTGGGTTGTGGGGTACAGCCTAGACACAGTACATTTTTGTTATTGAAGTCGTGCTGGATCGTGATCTTACCATCACTGGATAGATCAGAACCAGTGAACTCAATTGGTTCATAAGTGATACTCGTTGTACCTTGTCCACCAAACTCACACCAAGTAGAACCATCGTTGGTGTATTCCAGTTTGGCTGCAGAACCTTCCGTGTTCGTCATAGAGAACGAAGTAGGTTGGATCCCTTGATATCCAGAAGTGGACCAGTCACTCACCGAAGTTGGGTAAGCTGATGCCGCTCCGTTACTCCAGGTAACGTTTTCTTGAGCACCAAGGAAATCAGGTGTGTTGGTAGCGTTGTCCCAATCCACACCGTAGATCTCAGTATCAGAACTTCCGATCGTGTGTAGTCTCCACTGGTTCGGCATCGGTCCATCAGCTCCTCCGATATACATGATGTATCGTGTGTCCGGAAAGTCAGGATCTGTGAACTTATCCGAGATCCAGATCACATCTTCATCTGCAAGGACCCAACTGTTCGTGAACGTATTCACTGGTTTGTTGTAAGGATACAACGTGACCGTTTCATCGAACACGGGATGATCCGTCGTACCGAGGATCGTGAACGTACGTTCTCCATCTACACCAGGTGTATAACGGATCCCGATGGGATCGGTCTGATCGAGCATCTCAAAGGTGCTGGTGTACGGTTTACCGTCACCACCTCCGTAAACTCCCCAAACTGTTCCTTCCGGGCTATCGATAGTCCCACCATTCGCTTCCCAAGTCGGAATATCATCTCCGATCTTAGAACCAACGTAATAGTAGTTGTTACCATACCACACTAGGTTGTTGCTACAGTAAAGAGCTTTTGTGGGAGTTCCTTCTTTGGAGTCGGCGTATACAGTATTACACTGTACGGACAACTGTTGATCAAGATCAGATCTGCGATAGAATGTCATACCGTTAAATGTAAGACATCCGATTCCTTCATTTCCTTCTTGGATCATCAGTTGCAGTTGTTCATCCTGACCACGCCCGATGATCAGTTGATCTTGGTTGAATCTTCCGTTTACACGGAAGTTATGCAAGATCCTAGTTATCATATCAGCATTAGGCTTCATTGGAACTTGCTCCTCCTGTAAGCATTCTCTGCTTACTATTGTAGAACCACACTTGAGCGTGGAAGAGAGTGGGGTCGCAACTGCTATAATCCAACTTAAAAGTATTGGTATCCACATATTCAATTCCATCTGGAACAGTGGTAAATCCAAGCCCCAGGGGGTATTTTACTCCAAGGTTGTGTGTGATCGTTGCAATACCAGAAGTTAAATCCGATGAGTAGATATCAATCACCTCATACGGAACAATACCTTCTGATGCAAAAGGCTTCCAAGTGGTACCGTCTACCGAAGCTTCCCAACGAGCATCCGTTTTGTTGTATCGGATTCCTGGGAGATTCGCCTTCCCGTTATCGAAAAAGATCCCAGCGACAGATCCACCTGTCGTACCGATCTTAAGTTGATCCTGATCGATGATACCACCGATCGTTAGATCTCTGGTGTTATGAGAGATAACTTGTTTCATGTGTACCTCCTTAAACCAGCATACTCTGTTGACTACCGATGAACCACACGGATGCTCCAGTGAACCCAGTCGCCTGATCGCTGAAATCCAACGTCATCGTGTTGTTGTCAACGTACGTGATCGCTTTCGGAGTGACGGACACATCCAACCCGAACGGAACCTTACCCAGGTTGTGCTGGATCGTTGCAACTCCGTTCACGAGATTCGATGCTGTGATCTGGATCACCTGAGTAGATGGAAGTGTTCCGTTCTCAGGAGAGAGAGCAACCCAAGCGGATCCGTTGTTGTACTCCCAAGATCCATTGAGATAACGGAGACCAGCAGAAGCTACACCATCCATCCCAGGAAGGATCGTAACTCCTGTGTTCTTCAGTTTCAGTGTGGGCTGTGCGATCTTAGAGACCTTGGCATCAGCCAACACTTGCATATCGATATAGTTAGCCATATTCAGTCTCCTTAGACATATAAGCTAGTAGAGGTGAGAGGTTAAGTCTCACCTCTACTGAGCTCTGCTTCTTTAGGCGATCGTCTTCGCCAGGTAGAGAAGAGTCCAGTTGCTGATCGTGTCAGCGGTGAGACCAGACGGAATATAGATCCGAGTCTTGCTGTTGGTGAAATCACATTTCACATCGAACTCAACCTTGTATCCGTCTGCATCGTAGACTTCCACGGAACAGATACCATCCAGTTCGTAGTAAGAACCACCGTAGGTATCATCCGAAGTGGCGAAGCTGGACTGGTTGATCGTGACTTTCGTCCAGGACTGAGTCATCTCAGGGAGCTGAGAAGCGAGGATCTTGCCGTTATCATCTAACTGAACCAGTCCGTTCGCTGCATTAACAGATGCACCGTTGTAATGCAGAGTACCGTTGATGTTAATATCACCATCGGCAAGTGTCAGATGACCGGACGATTCACTGATCACGTCCGTTCCATTACTCTGGAACACGAATCCGCTTTGTCCGTTGATCAGAACGGCAGCCTCCGATGTGATGTGCATCGTCGCATTACCGATCTCGATCTTATCGTAAACACCACCCTTCAAGATGATATTTTCACTTGTAGTGATGGTGATGTCACCAGAACCATCACCAGTATTCGACGTGGTGGTCAACTTGATCGGACCGTTGGTCTGATAATCGCTGAGATCGATCGTAGCATCGTAGAGAGTGGTCGGGATTTTACCATCACTACCCAACACCACAAGACCATGTGCCGTATTGACGGAAGAAGAACCGATACTGATAGGACTTGCCGCACTTGAGTCGAGGATGAGTGCACCATTGACGTACGTAATACCACCGTTATCACCGATGTTGACGGTAGAAGCAGCGATGGTTACACCGGCAACACCAAGTCTTATGGTGTTACTGGCGGAATTAAGATTGATACCACCCGTTGAAGTGTAGGATGTAAGATCCAAGCTCAATGGAGAATCAGTGGTACCATCTCCACTCAGTCCAGAACCGACAGCGACGCTGTTGAGTCCGGTGTCCGGAAGGATCGACTCAGGAAGTTTACCAGTACTTTTGTCGATTACAGCGATACCACCCGCAACATTCTGATCGTTTCCATTGAACGACAGAGTTGTAGCTGTCAATTCGATCGTATCGACGTTGGCTTTGATGTGGGATGTGCTTCCACTGTACAGACCCGCTTCTCCTGTGTTGGAGATCAGGTTAACAGCACCAGCTGTACTGGTCAGCTTGATCGTGTTGTTGGAAGTGTAGTTGTCGATGTTGACAGCAGCCTGCGGAGGTAGGAACGAGCTGTCAACCTTACCAGATGCATTCAGCATCAGAAGACCGTTGGCAGTGTTCGGAAGAGTACCGTTCAGAGAGAGTTTCGCAACGGGAAGATCGCCAACGATCTCAGTAGAAGAAGTACCACCCCAAGAAGTCGGAACCTGACTTCGGATCTTATCAGAACATCCGTAGAAACAGTTAGAGAACCCTTGCCAGTCGATATTCGGGTCACCCCAAAACTGGTTCGGATCAACCGTACCAGTCATCGCGTGCATGTGGGTGAATGTATTCGTGAAGTTCAATGCCCTCGACACGAACTTCGTCGGGAAGAACTTCCCGATGTCCACAGACAGAGCATAGCAGTTCTGGAACATCGCATACATCGCACGTGGGTTGTTCGAGCACAACACACCGTTAAAATCGCAAGTGTGCATGTTCTCACAGAACTGGAAGCAACCTTCCGCTCCACGGCTGATCATCACAAGATCTTCGAACCCAGTGACACTCAGCAGGTTCTTGTCGTTGGTGAACATCTGAGCATGGTTCGTCGTACGGTGCAGATACTTGTAAGAAGCACACTGTACCGTAACCAGTTTTAAAGTACCGTAAGCGAATGCTGTGAGGTTGGTGAGATGACTGGCGATCGGAAGATCATCCGCCAAGATTCGACACTGCATGTTGGATGCATCCGATACATGACTTGGAGCATGCGATAAGCAGAAATAATCCTTACCATACACCTTCACCACATACTTACCAGTAGCAGCATAGGTGTGGGTCATCTTGGCGATGTAACGACCTTCTCCATCTGGTCCAGTGTACCCACCGTGTTCACCGTCTTTCACCTTCTGGACCGTACCATCTCCCCAATCGATAACAACATCACTGTCGGCTTCAGGAGTTGTGGTACGAAGAGCGAACGTCTCGGTCATCTGAACAGGGATTTCAACTGTGATTGTACCAAGTTCAGCATGTTCTCCAGGAGAGATAATCGTATCATTCGCATAGACTTCGAATGCAGTGTAGTCTCTGAATGTATCATTCAGTTTCTTCCACTCACCATTCAGATAGAAGAAGATATCACCAGTATCCTGCGTGATGTAGAACTTGTCGAGTGGAGCGAGCGGAAGAGCTGCTTCGTTCTCGACATAGACAACATCAGAGGTACTGACACGGGTTGTCCCGTGGTCGATGTAAAGTTTCTCACTATCCACGCAGAGGATGATCTGTCCGTTCTTGACAGCAACATCACCAAGGTGAGCCTCTGTGGTATAGATGTGAGAAAACACATCCTGTATAGTTGCCATATTGGTTATCCTTATTGATATGATAAGGGTGGGTGGGATGACCCACCCACCCTTATCAAGTTGCCAGTTCAAAGCGTAGATCACGCGTTTGGGATGGTCTTCCAAGCCAGGAGGTCGATGATCGCCTGTTCCGTGGCAACCGTGGTACCGGCAGCCGATTCGGAGAAGGTCGCTCCACCGATCTTCATACCGGAAGCCTTCGAGTCACCGTCCGTATCGGCAACGATGATCTGGTTGGCAGCGCTGGCATCCACGTAGTTCATCTTGGTGGCACCGCCCTCAACAACCAGGTCAGCGACGTAGGCTTTCACGCCAGCTTCGGTCGCCAGGGTAACGTTGTTGTTCGAAGCAGCGAACGCATCGCCACCGATCTTGTACCCAGTGTCTTTCACTTCGCCAGCGGTACCGAAGACAACGACGTTGTTTTCAACCGCAGCGGTGACCTTCGCAACCTTGGTCGCGATAGCCGCAGTGTTGCTGGCGATCACGCTGACTGCGACAGAGCTGTCCGCGATCGCACCATCAGCCGCGAAGACAACGATGTTGTTCGCAGTACCAGCAACCTTGTCGACCTTGGTGCCAGCAGCGGTATCAACCGCCGCCTTGACAGCCGCTTCAGTCGCCAGAGTCTGAGCATTCGGAGCACCATTCAGAGTCGCACCACCGGCTTTGACGCCAGCATCGGTCAGATCACCAGCAGCGCTCAGACCAGCGAGATTGCCTGCCGTGGCATCCGCAACTT
>ERZ779851.174-NODE-174-length-65730-cov-15.128375_pt1 | contig 65730 bp, 47 predicted proteins | sample MGYA00511094_ERZ779851 | MGnify/ENA primary metagenome ERZ779851 (study PRJEB29588, sample SAMEA2155512) | human gut metagenome | biome: human gut; feature: human-associated habitat; material: faeces | place: Denmark | collected 2008/2010 ...
GACTGTCAGCGTAGATCTGATTACTGCCATTGCAGATGCGTGCAAGCGGTCTGAATAGCAGAATCCTGGTATGAGCGAGGAACAGAAGGAGACATTACTCGGCAAGGTTGCCGATAAGGTAATGTCGAATTATACTATGCAATGAAACATCAGAGTATTAAGGGCGACAGGAGGACATGCCTGCCTCTCGTTTTAAGGGGATTGTTGCAAGCATGATTCTTTGATATAATCAATGCAACAGTTTAACAAATTGGAATTTAATGAATTAGTCACAAATTACGGGTAAGTAACAAGGATTTATGGAGAATTTACATAGTATGGAGTTTGAAAAATACAAAAAATATTTAATCAGTACTTGGTTGCCGGAGTATGAAGCAGAACATACGGAGAGAGATTTGATGGTGGAAGGGTGGAATATGTTATTAGATGAAGTTTTTTCACCATTGATTGCTAAAGAACTAGGCATGCGATATCTTGGTAATCGTATCTGGGCTGATGATTATTGCAATCATCGTCGCAGGGTATTAAGTCTATTCCAGCAAACTGATTTAGGTGGAAGCTTTAAGTGGGGATGGAACTATGATTTTATTCCCAAAATGTCAGCGAAAAAAGCAGTTTATGTTAGAACGGATAAGAGTATATTTACGCATTTTTTTGAAAACATTTGGGAAAACCATAATAAGATAGTTGAAGGAAAATGTCAAAAAGCAGATATGACGTTTAATCGCTGTTATATAGACAGTGCAGATTTTGAAAATTCTATGAGGCAAAGGGTAAAAGCGTATGAAGCTGCTTTTTATTATACTCTGCCTCTTATTAGATCCTTTTATGAAGAGACCAAAACCTATGAGCAAAGCATAAAAATGATAAACACCCTATTAGAAAGCTCTTACTATCGATTGATACATGGAAATTATCTATATTTAACCAAAATATTTTTGCAACAATATGTGTCCTTAGGAGAAGAAAATGAGAAAGAGTTGCGAGAATTGTTTGTAAATGATAATACCAGAGAAAGCTTTTTGAAAAAATTTGCTCAGATACCAAAGGATTATAGATAGTCATGTATATTACGAACGGAATGTAGATGTGTATAACTTCAAGTTTGTCACATAGTTTGTCAGAATGAAAAATCAAGTGTAGAAGGACACATGACAGGTGGGATTTGGAGTGATTCAGACAAAGAGAAAGATGGATTATGTCCGACCGTTTGAACAGGTAGTACAGGAAGAATCTCATCCTGCGAATCAGACAGCATATATTGATATTGTCCGGGTACCGGAGAAACTGGCGGAAAATAAATATGAAGGATATTACCTTGTAACAACGGCAGAGGGAAGTTATATTGTAGGGATGCAACTAGAACAGTTTGCAAATTTGAAGCAGAGAGTGGAAGAAAACGGTAGGGTACATAGTGTGAAAAGAATAAGAAGCAAATTCCTAAAAGCTATCTTTAGCACTTGTTGTGAGGTGACTGTTTAAAGAAAAAGTCCCAAAATCAATGATTTAGGGCTTGAAACTATAGGAAGGAGCAGATTTGATATATGGGTTTATTTAATAAAATGAAAAAATTTTTTTCGTGCTTTAAGTATAAGCTGGACAGAGAGATTTTAAGGGAATATCTCCAGCATACAATTAATTTTGCTGTCGAGAATAAGTTGCCATTTTGTGATGAATTTTATATTGCTGACAGTCTTGATGCAAAGGATAGATTACATGTCGCTATCCTAAATTATGATGTACCGGGAGAGGCTGTTTATGAGATTGAGAAGAGTTTTAAGGGAATAGTTATTTTGGCGAATCACGAGAAATGTTACAATCCGGAAAATGATCACAAGTATATTAATGCGGAAGATTTTATAAGCCGGGAACTTTGCACGTTGCCAGAAGAGTTTTTTGTATTCATGGATATGGCGCCGACTATGCTTGAACAGTATGAGATTTAGGAACGTTCCTTTTGTCACAATGAGCGTCCCCTGTCTTACTTATAACATGCCACAGGGACACTCCTCGTGCCAAAAGGAACGTCCCCATATTATCAGAATGAGAGCGAGGAACAATGCATGGATATGTTACAGTTGATGAAGGAGAGGCACAGTGTGCGGCAATATAAGGATAAGCCAATCGAGCAGGAGAAACGTGCGAAGATCGACAGGCTTATCTCTGAGATAAATTCTGAGAGCGGACTGAGCATGCAGGCGGTCTACGATGAGCCGAACTGTTTTGATTCGTTTATGGCGCATTACGGCAAATTCACAAATGTTTTTAATTATATAGCGATAGTTGGCGCGAAGAACGACCAGGAAAAGGCCGGCTACTACGGTGAAAAGCTGGTGCTTGGATGTCAGGAACTTGGACTTAACACATGCTGGGTTGCAATGTCACATGGTAAGACCAAGGCAGTCATAGGCAAAGGACAGAAACTGCTGATAGTGATTGCCCTTGGGTATGGTGAGAATCAGGGTGTTGCCCACAAGAGCAAAGATATATCAGAAATCAGCAGGGCAGATGTGGAGACAGATTGGTTCACAAAGGGGATGGAGGCGGTGTGTCTGGCACCGACAGCGGTGAACCAGCAGAAGTTCATGTTTGAGCTGAGAGAGGGTGTGGTGACAGCGAAAGCTCCGAGAGGAATCTGCACGAAGATAGATCTTGGAATTGCCAAATACCACTTTGAGGCTGGGAGTGGACACAAATTCTTCACAAAATAATTAGCACTCTCCTATTGACAGTGCTAACAATCAGGTGTATAACATAGTCAAAGATAAGGAAAGGGATTAGAAAGAAGAGAAAGAATCCCGAAAGCTTATCTTGACAATTATTTTGAAAGTAACAGTAAACAAAAAGTCTAAGTGCCTTGGGGTTTCATAAGAAGCCACAATTTCCGACACTTGTTTGAGATTGAAAGGAGAAATGACTTATGTTACCTAGTATTTTTGGAGAAGATTTATTTGATGATTGGATGAATGACTATTTCCCATTTGGAAAGGATTTTGACAAGGAGTTCAGTAAAGCGTTAGCACCTACCGAGCGTGCTCTGTATGGAAAGCATGCAAAGAACATGATGAAGACCGATGTCCGTGAGACAGATGATTCATATGAAGTAGATATGGATCTCCCAGGATTCAAGAAAGATGAAGTAAAGGTTCAGCTTGCTGATGGTTACCTGACAATTGAGGCTGCAAAGGGTCTGGATAAGGATGAGAAGGACAAGAAGAGCGGCAAGTACATCAGGCGTGAGCGTTATGCAGGCAGCATGAGCAGAAGTTTCTATGTCGGTGAAGGAGTTACCCAGGAAGACATTCATGCAAAGTATGAACATGGCGTACTGAAACTGTCGATTCCTAAGAAGGAAGAGCAGAAGAAAGTAGAGAAGAGTAATTACATCGCAATCGAATAATGTAAGAAATGCGAGATTACTTAATAACAGATGACTAATATTCGTAGAGCCCTCCGTGTATCTGCAAGGTGCAGGTATGCGGGGGGCTCTTTTGCTTGCCTGTTCCAGGGACACTCCTCATGACAAAAGAAACGTCCCCATTAAAGTATCAGCCATGAGAACAATATGACAGCCAAAGGCATGGTTATGATACAGAACAAAGTAGTAAATACATTTAAAAGACTGGAGTATGTTGCATCTTTGTTATATACCTGAACCATCTGGGTGATTGTTGAAGCTGATGGCGTGATGGAGGCAAGGTATACTATGAGTAGTAAGGTTCTTCCGTCTGGAATAAATTCGTACACATGACTTACACACATTATAAGCAGCAAAATAGTAGGCCAGATAACGAGCCTGATGGCAGAGAAAAGGTATAGTTTTGCATTCTTCAGGCTGGCCAGAATCGGCGAATCAGCCATCAGCATACCAGTTACTATCATGCTTAGAGGTGCAAGCATATTCCCGATATCATTTATCGGGGCAAGGATGACGGCTGGCAGTTTTATTTTGCAGAAAAATAGCAGGAGACCTGCTATTATGGCTAATACATTTATATTGGATATTATCTTTTTCCATTCCAGGTGTGGCTTTTCGGAGAGCATTGTGCTGCAGTGTGTCCAGAGAAATATCAGTTGTACAGACATAAATGCGCATGAATACAGTACATAGTCGGAACCTAGAATAGCACTTACAAGTGGGATAATCATATTTCCCGAGTTGGAATACATGACAGTTGCACATTCAACTGGGGTCCAGTGCCAAAATTTCCTTCCGATATTTATAAAAATCAAAAGCAGAACATGTATAATGACCGCAATGACAGCGGAAAATAACAGTCCCTGCAGTTTTTCTTTTGTAAAATCAATCTCAAATGAACCAATTATGGCACAGGGCATCACCAGGTATACCACGATGATAGATAATATCCGGCTGTCAGATGATTTTAATATATTTTTGTTGACAAGAATAAAACCAAGCAGGATCATAATAAAAAAGTTAATAAGCTTTCCGAGCAAAATTATACTTATCTGCATAGCGATTACCTCTTTTCGTTTCTGTATTATAATACTATTCCTCTAAAAAAACATCCCTGAATGCTGACTTGTCAAAACTACATGAATGCGATAAAATATGTGCAATTTGTAGAGAACTTGTAAATAGCATCCAAAATAAGGAGAGATGACATACTATGAATTCGCGTAAAAACCATAATAAAAAGCTTATGTTGCCGGTTCTCATTTTTCTGGTTGGCTGTCTGGTTTTGACAGTAGTTTTATATCATTCATATAGATCAAATTATAAACAGGTACGGAATGTCACAGCGCTTAATGCCGCAACATATGCAGAACGACTACAGAATGACATGAACCGTGGAGTTGCAATTACAGATACACTTGAAGAGATAGCAATCAGCGAAAATGGGAAAATTGACAATTTTCAAAAAGTTGCTCGGGATCTGATGGCAGATTTTATTCAGAGCATACAGATTGCGCCTGACGGTGTTGTCACAGATATATATCCGGAGGCAGGGAATGAAGCTGGAAAGATAGATTTGTTGCATGATGAAAGTCGTGGAGAGATATGCCGCTATGGAAGAGATAAAAATATAGTCACGATGCAGGGTCCTTTTGATTTAAAACAGGGGGGGCAGGGCATGGCGATTAGAAATCCTGTATATCTGGAGGGGGCAGATGGCTCTCCAGTATTTTGGGGATTTACCATAGTAATTATACGTGTTCCGGAGATATTTACAGAATCAATTCAGGCACTCACAAAATTCGGTTATGATTATTCCCTGACAAAGACAGTTTCCCCTTTGTCTGATGATACAGAGATAGTATCATCATCCGGAAATATTATGAAGAATCCGATTACATTTGAGTTTGAATTTTGCGGCAGTCTATTTGATTTTGAGGTAATGCCTGCTGATGGCTGGAGTCACGGGTGGAATGTATTTCCGCAGCTGTTTTTGGGAATATGTGTTATTTTGCTCTTAACTGGATTAACGGTGGTCATCCTTGTGATTGAGAGACATCGAGATACATTAAAAAAAATGGCGATAACAGATCCGCTGACCGGACTCTTGAATCGTAAGGGGTTTGACGAACAGCTCAAAAAGGTTATGCAGGGCGATCTTCATATTCATTGCGTGGGTATACAGATGGATATTGATGATTTTAAATTTATAAATGATATGTATGGTCATGTAGTTGGAGATGCCGCACTGAAAAGTCTTGCACAGGACATGCAGAGCTATTTCAATGATAATTCTATTATTTGCAGAAATGGCGGTGATGAGTTCTCTGCCATTCTGGTTGACACAACAGAGGAAGAGACAAGAAAGAAAATAGAACAATTTACTCTTCAGCCACGGTATATAACATATAATGGTGGGGAGCATCCATTTTACATTTCTCTTGGGTATGCAGAATATCCAAAAGATTGTGAAGATGTTTCGGAGCTTATCAGATGCGCGGATATGGCACTTTACGCGGTAAAACTTCGTGAAAAGCATAATTGCAGTCCTTATCGAGAAGCTCATAAGATGCAGCACAGAAGCCAGCTTGGGTTTGCACTTCAGGATGTATCAAAGAATCTTCCGGGAGCTTTCCTTATATATATAGCTGATCCTGAAAATGATAATATTTTATTTGCAAATCGTGAACTGATAGAATTTGCTGGCTGCAGGGATTTTGATGATTTTCTGGATTACACAGATCATAGATTCAGAAACCTGGTCCATCCAGACGAACGGGATTCTGTTGAGACCAGCATCTGGAAACAGATTGATGCAAAGACCAGTGGAAATAATGACTATGTAAGGTTCCATTTTGCAAAAAAAGATGGAACATATCTTCCTGTTCTTGATCACGGAAGAATTGTGGAAAACCGTTATTATGGAAATGTATTCTACGTTTTGATCATGGACTGCGCTCTGGTTGAATCTTATTATGATAACAAAATAGGTCTGGAAACTGTGCCGGAATAGCGGATTGGCTATTCCAGGAAAAGAACACAAATTCTTCACAAAATAATTAGCACTCGCCTATTGACAGCGCTAACAATCAGGTGTATAACATAGTCAAAGATAAGGAAAGGGATTAGAAAGAAGAGAAAGAATCCCGAAAGCTTATCTTGACAATTATTTTGAAAGTAACAGTAAACAAAAAGTCTAAGTGCCTTGGGGTTTCATAAGAAGCCACAATTTCCGACACTTGTTTGAGATTGAAAGGAGAAATGACTTATGTTACCTAGTATTTTTGGAGAAGATTTATTTGATGATTGGATGAATGACTATTTCCCATTTGGAAAGGATTTTGACAAGGAGTTCAGTAAAGCGTTAGCACCTACCGAGCGTGCTCTGTATGGAAAGCATGCAAAGAACATGATGAAGACCGATGTCCGTGAGACAGATGATTCATATGAAGTAGATATGGATCTCCCAGGATTCAAGAAAGATGAAGTAAAGGTTCAGCTTGCTGATGGTTACCTGACAATTGAGGCTGCAAAGGGTCTGGATAAGGATGAGAAGGACAAGAAGAGCGGCAAGTACATCAGGCGTGAGCGTTATGCAGGCAGCATGAGCAGAAGTTTCTATGTCGGTGAAGGAGTTACCCAGGAAGACATTCATGCAAAGTATGAACATGGCGTACTGAAACTGTCGATTCCTAAGAAGGAAGAGCAGAAGAAAGTAGAGAAGAGTAATTACATCGCAATCGAATAATGTAAGAAATGCGAGATTACTTAATAACAGATGACTAATATTCGTAGAGCCCTCTGTGTATCTGCAAGGTGCAGGTATGCGGGGGGCTCTTTTGCGTTTTGTAATTAGATGCAAATGAGCATTGTTCCAGTGAAAGTGGAAAAATATTATGACTATTTTGGCTGGAATATTGTAAATGTTGGTAAACTTTTTCATTGATATTTACACAGAATATCTCTAAAAATATTGAAATGGCACTTGATTTATTTGATAATGGTGATAGAGACTGGTGATTGAGGACTTGCGGTGAAACGTTATTCAATAAAGGGGGATTTATATGTTCGATTTTCAGCAAATGTATAGAGAAAAGCTGCGTACACCGGAGGCTGCGGTGGAGTGTGTCAAGGATGGAGACTGGGTCGATTACACATCGTCCCTTGGAAAACCTGTACTACTTGACAGAGCACTGGCAAAGCGGAGAGATGAGCTGCACGATGTGAAGATCAGGGGCAATTTGATGGCTGGGCCTATAGAGGTTGCAGAGTGCGATGACAGTCAGGAGCATTTTGTGTATCATAGCTGGCACTGTTCGCAGTACGAGAGAAAGCTGTGCGATGAGGGCAAATGCTATTATATACCGATGGTGTTTCACAACAATGCGGCTTATTATGAGTATTTCCTCCATGTGAATGTGGTCATGGTGTCGGTGGGACCTATGGACAAGCATGGTTATTTTAACTTCTCGGTAAATACCGGTGTAGCTGCCCCTATTGCCAGGAAGGCGGACATCGTGATAGTTGAGGTGAATGAGCACATGCCTAAGATACGCGGTGGATATGACGAGTGTATTCACATATCGGATGTGGATATGATCGTAGAGGGGGAGCACGAACCATTTGCAGATGTGAAAACACAGGCACCGCGGGAAGTTGACCGGAAGATAGCGGAGCTGCTCATTCCATACATAGTAGATGGTTCAACACTGCAGCTCGGTATCGGAGGAATGCCAAATGCGGTAGGTGAGATGCTGGCTCAGTCGGATCTCAAGGATCTTGCCATGCACACGGAGCTCTGCTCGGATGCATATCTAGCCCTGTACAAGGCGGGCAAGCTGACAAACAAATACAAGAACATAGATCGTGGAAAGGGTGTATTTGGCTGTGCCATCGGTTCAAATGAGCTGTATGAGTGGCTGGACGACAATCCTGGAATCGCTGCATATCCACTCGAGTACGTGAACAGACCGTATGTCATATCGCAGATAGACAACATGGTATCCATAAACAGCTGCGTGGCGGTGGATTTGTACGGACAGGTTGCGGCGGAGAGCAGTGGTTCACGCCAGATCAGCGGAACCGGCGGACAGCTCGATTTCCTGATCGGAGCCTCGGGCTCCCGTGGCGGCAAGGCGTTTATCTGCATGAGTTCCACACACACCGACAGGAATGGGGTGAAGCATTCCAGGGTAAAACCGCAGTTCAACGGAGATATCATCACCTCGCCGAGAAGTCAGGTGTACTTTCTGGCAACAGAGTACGGCGTGATAAATCTTGAGGGGCGTTCCACATGGGAGAGAGCGGAGGCACTGATATCCATAGCACATCCTGATTTCCGGGACATGCTGATAAAGGAGGCACAGGAGAGAAAGATCTGGCGTAGGTCGAATAAGAGATGAGAAGGTTATTTGACATAGACATAAAGGACTACGAAGCGGGCTATAATGTATACCGCAGATCGTCGGCACGTGGAATCATCCTGCAAGGAGATAGAATAGCCCTTGTCTACAGTGGGCGGGAGCATTATTACAAATTTCCGGGTGGCGGTATTCAAGGCGGAGAGGACAAAAAGGCAGCTCTTGTCCGTGAGGTCCGCGAGGAGACCGGGCTTGTGGTCATCCCTGATAGCATAAGAGAATTTGGAAGTGTACTTCGAAGACAGAAGAGTGATAAATCGGAGAATACGATATTTGAGCAGGAAAACTTTTATTATATATGTGATGTTGAAGCTGCGAATATAGGACAGGAACTTGATGAATATGAGCGAGAGGCGGGATTTGTGCTAAGAGTCTTGCCAATCGATGAGGCGATATGTGCAAATGACGAGTATCACAGTGAGAATTATTTCGATGAGGTTATGATAAAGAGGGAGCTGCGTGTTCTTCAAATGGTGAAGAAACAGATGAAACTATAGACGCATCTGATGATGTGTAAAATTTTATGTGGGCTGATACTCAGAAACAGGGGAAATGGGGAATTTAAAAGTGGGGCTGCGAATGAAAGGAAAATCTAAAAAACAAAAAAGTAGAAATACGAAAAAGCAGAAATATATAAAATTGGCAATTACTCTGAGCATAGTTATTGTCATAATATTGTTCTGCAATTTTCAGAACAAACACCTTGAAACCACACATTATACATATGCGGCAGAGCAGCTTGGCGCAGATCTTGAGGGATATCGCATAGTCCAGATATCGGATCTGCACAATGCAAAGTTTGGCAAGAATAACCAGAAACTGGTGGACAGGATAAGAGAATGTGAACCTGATATGATCGTCCTGACCGGAGATCTTGTGGACTCAAATCACACAGATGTAGACCGAGCAGTCCAATTTGTGGATGAGATCGTGAAAATATGTCCGGTATACTATGTCACAGGCAATCATGAATATTGGCTTGAGAAATCTGAATATGACGAGCTTATGGATGGGCTTATCGGTGCCGGGGTGGTTATCCTGGATGATCAGGTTGTGGAGATATCCAGGGGGGATGCGAATTTCAGGCTGGTTGGACTGGACGACAGAAGCCTTTCGGATGGTACACTGGAGGCGTTGCTTAGTGGCGAAAGCATTAGGAATGATCAAGCTGAACAGAAGGAAGAGACCGCTGATAATGAAAAGATTCATGATATGGTGCAGGAAGATCCTGAGGATGAAATACAGGATGTTGTGCAGGAAAACGCTGAGAATAACACTCATAATGTGGTGCATGAGGACTCAGATGAAAGAGAATTCACAGTTGTTCTTGCACATGAGCCGCAATACCTTGCCAGGTATGCCGGCACCGGTGTTGATCTCGTGCTTTCCGGACATGCCCACGGCGGACAGTTCAGACTGCCGTTTGTCGGCGGGATAGTGGCTCCGGATCAGGGATTTCTTCCAGGATATACAGCAGGTGAATATTATATGAATGGCACCGAGATGATAGTCAGCCGCGGCCTTGGCAACAGTGTGATTCCGGTGAGGTTGTTTAACTATCCGGAGATCGTGTGCGTGGAGCTGGTGGGGAAGTAGAGGAGTTGTTTCATGGCTAAATTATGTAAGTGGACTTAAAGGTTTTATGTTTTCACCCAAATGGTTATATTAGGGTGAAAATATAAAAAAATATCACCTGCAATGGAAAAAGTCTCAAAAAGATACAAAAATTTGCAACCATGTATCTTTTCGAGACTTTTTTGCACATAAGTGATAATTTTGTGCTCTAAATAGCTGAGAATTTGAAAAAAGATAAAATCCGCTAACGAGTTGTCGCTTATGAATAAGTCAAATGGTTTGTTCAACAAACATCAGCGAAGAAGTTGGAGCTATCGCAGCCTTTCGTCCACTTCCACCTTGAAAGGAAGCTTGCTTAGAATGTCATGTTCAAGATCAATTCCCGGGTACACCTCAATGAGTTTAAGTCCCTTTTCAGTGAGCTCAAATACGCATCGTTCTGTGACGTATATAACCCTCTGCCTGTTTGCCAGCGCACGTTTTCCTGAGAAACTGATGCTTCTGACATCGTTTACGAATTTAGGAATGCTTCCCTCGTTTTTGATGGTCACGATGCCGTCATTGTCCTCCACGGCAAGCCCCTTCGTGTCAAATGTGAGACAGAATACAACGGTTGCGGTCTTGGCGGTGATATTTGCGAATCCGCCTACACCGGCAAATGCGCCTGGTCCCTTGTGGGCGTTTACATTCCCGAACCTGTCAACCTCGATTCCGCCCATGAAACAGATATCAAGACCGCCATTGTTGTAGAGATCAAACTGGTTTGCCATGTCATAGATGGAGTCTGCGCCGATAACAGCGCCGAACACCTTGCCCGATGCAGGAAATCCTCCTACACCTCCGGATTCTACGGTCAGGGTTATCTTGTCCAGAATACCGTTCTCTCTGGCATACTTGGATACAGTCTCCGGAATTCCAACACCTATGTTGACTATATCGTCCGGTTTCAATTCCAGAGCGGCCCTTCTTCCAATGATCTCTGCGCTTGTATTGACGACATTCTTTGTCTTGGTACGACCGGAAAGCATCTCAGCCCAGTCCTGCCACTGTGAATATGGAATCTCAAAACTTCCTGTCAGGGATTCGTATGATGCGTGTCTTGGCTCCGGCGGTATCTCAACGATAGCGTCAACCAGACATCCCGGAATGATGGTATTGTGAGGTCTTGATGGCCTTGCCACAAGTCTGTCAACCTGCACGATGACCTTTCCGCCATTTGCCTTTACAGCCTGACAGATGGACAGCGCATCTCCTGCGGTAAACAGATCCTCAAATGAGATGTTGCCCTTGCGGTCGGCAGCAGTTCCCTTGATGATAGCCACGTTGATAAGCGGCAGCTTGTAGTAGAGGAATTCCTCACCGTCCAGCTCAACGTATTTTACAAGTGAGTCATCTTTTGATATGTTGTTGATTCCCGGTCCCTCAAGTCTCGGATCGACAAATATATCGAGACCGACCTTGGAGAGTGCTCCCGGAAGTCCGCCGGCCTGCGCACGTATTGCGTGTGAGATACAGCCGAGTGGGAGATTGTATGCCTCAAATCTGTCCTCAAGGACAAGTTTCTTGGTGCTGTACATGGCACCAAAATGTCCGCAGATGATCTTGTCAACTGCGCCGTCTCTTATGTATCCCTCTGCCGCCTTGTTCTCATCCCACGCACCAAAGCCCGCGCTTGATATAGCTGTGAGGTGCTTCGGCGAACCTGTCCTCTGATATCTTTTATATAATGCCTCGTGAAGCTCGATTGGAATATCTATGCCGAGAAATGAGTTGAGTGCTATCACATCTCCGTCATTTATAAGATCCATTGCCTCGTCGGCTGTCATTATCTGGTACATTTGTTCTATCCTTTCGTTTATATAAAAAATCAATCAAAATCTGCTATGAATTTATTAGCAGGTTACAATATGATAACATTCTTTGTAAGAGTTCTGTATCCTTGTTCTGACATAAATCAACAAGAGCAAAGAGCTCAGGATTCTTGTTTTTGTCAATTACGATTTGTGTCGCGGCCGGAGAATCCGAAAGACCGGTCAAATATTCAACAGATGTGTTAAAGCATTGGGCAATAATTTCAAGTGTTTGCTGAGAAGGAACTCTCTCTCCGTACTCATATCTGCAATATCCAATTTTGGAAAGATTGAGTCTCCTGGATGCTTCAGCCATAGTTATTCCCATATTTTCTCTCACAATTTTTAATCGTTCTGGAATTAATTTAGCAGACATTATTATTCCTCCTAGACTAAATATTGACAGTAACCATTGGATAATATAAAATAGATGTATCCAATGGTTACTATACAACAAATAATAGCCTTATTCAACATTTAATATAGAATAGAGGGAGATATATAATATGCGAAATGAGGACAAGTTAATAAAAGTAGCACATTATAACACTAAACTCAATTCAGTATTAGGTTTTGATTATAGTGCTTTTACAATTTATAGATCTAAGGGATTGTTGACACATCTTATTAAAAGAAAGCATTTTGTTGCTGCAAAATACATTGATCGTTTAGATGACATAATTAGTCATCCAGATTATGCAGGATGTTATAATGGAAATATTGAGTTGGTTAAATGTTATAATGACAATATTTTTGTTTCAATCAAATTAGATGAAAAGGAATCAAAATATTATATTGCTACAGTATTTGATGTAAAAAAAGGAAAAATAGATTCATATGTAAAGTCAGGCAGATTGGTGCCGATATGTAGTAATATATTTGGTTAGATAAGATACCTTGACTTTATCGGTAACCAATGGTATCATCATTGTATACATTTGACAAGCAGGAAAGGCACCCTGCGCTCCCTCGGGAACCTGATATGATGGATACGCCGCCCATCCAAATGTAAACATTAAATACTTAAAAAATGTCAGCTAGATATAAGCAATGAATTTTTGCATATATCTAGCTGACATTTTTAGTTCCCTAATCAGGATATTTGATTAGATCGTACATCTTACCATAAGCGCTCATATCGCGCACACCCTCAAGCTCCATGCCGAGATGCATGTATTTGTCGCACTTTGACTTGGCATCCGTCTCAAGGATGACTGGAACGTGCAACCTGTTTCCCTCAGAGAAAGCCATGTCCAGAACTTTTCTCATGTATCCCTGTCCCTGGTATTGTTCGCGGACGCAGACCATGCCGACGAATATAAAATCTTTCTTCTCTTTCTTCATTCGATCCTGAAGGGATTTTCCTCCATTGGACAGAGCTTTTCCCATGCGAATCATTTCTTTAAGGCTCATATTGCGAAACAGAGCTTTGAGGATAGCCATGCCAGCTTTGAGATTCATTTTCTGTCCCGGCAGGGTGTAGGCGATATACCCCTCGCCGCGTTCGCTGGTCGCGTAGAGCATTTGCCCTTCAAATGCCATACGAACGTAGCCGGCTATGTAATTTGCCACTGCCTCTTTGCTGCTGTAGAACACTCCCATACCTGTTTCCTGCCCATAGTCGTAATATCCAAACGCATGGCCGATATCCTCGGCTGCCTGTTCATCCCATTTTGTTATCTTCATTGTATTTTCTCCGTTCAATAATTGTGTTGTAATTTCTAATTCCACCCATACGGTTAGATATATCTAACCGTAATCATATTATCATATATAGAGTGAAAATGAAACTATGATCTCATTCAGGATGACATGATAGAAATATATGAAGATGTGAAGGATGCCGATGTCATAGTGTTTGCATATGAAATATCACTACTAAAACAATACATTTGTATTGAATTGGCATAAATTAAGTATTCTTTTTTATAAAGAAGCGGTGAAGTTGCATATTATTAATACTAGGAGGTGCATGAGAATGGCAAGCACAATACAGGTAAGGGTAGACAATGATCTTAAGTCAAAATCAGATAAATTATTTCATGATCTTGGAACAGATACTACGACAGCTATAAGAATTTTTCTTACCCAGGCAGTTGCAAATAATGGATTTCCATTTGAGATAAAAAGGGTTGTTACAGATCCATATGTGGCAATGACAGAGGAACAGATGATAGACAAACTGGCGAAGTCAAGACAACATGCTGAAAAAGGTGAATGTCGTGATGCTGATGTTGTGATAGATGATATGAGGAAGAAGTATGACTTATGACAGACCTGTTGACATCAGCACATTATCAGAGACAGAGTTCAACGAAGAATTGGAGAAGGGGTATGCGGATATGCAGGCTGGACGGATGAAAAATGCTAAAGAGGCCTTTACTGACATTCGTAAGGATTATGGAATATGATATATGAATTAGAGATATCCGAGCAGGCTGACAATGATCTGAGAGGAATTTTTGAATATATTGCCTTTGAATTACAATCTCCTCAAAACGCAAGCGGACAGCTTGACCGTCTGGAAGAGCAGATATTAAGTCTGGATACGATGCCGGAGCGTTATCGAAGATACGAGAAAGAACCGTGGAAAAGCCGTGGAAAAGCCGTGGACTTCGTGTATTACCAGTAGATAATTATGTGGTATTTTATATTCCTGATAGCGATAAAAAGGTTGTAACCATTCTTAGAGTAATGTATGCAGGACGTGACACAGACAATCAGTTAAATCTATACACAAAGCAATAGGGTAAAGCAAATGCCACAGCAGCATAAAACTGCTGTGGCATTTTGTGTATATAAAAACATGTAATTTTAGCTCAAAAGCGTTATATAAATTCCCGTAAGTATCGCAGTCGTTATAACTCCGCAGATGTTCGCGCCTAGGGCGTAGTCGAGAATAAATGCTGAGGGGTCAGCCTTTGATGCCGCCTTCTGGGCGACCTTTGCGGTTGAAGGTACGCATGACACTCCGGCAATACCGATAGTAGGGTTGAAGTTTCCACGTTTGAACAGGTATACGATGTAGCCTCCGACGATTCCGCCGATACCTGAGAGGAGCAGAGCAAGCATTCCTAGGATCAGGAGCTTGAGCACCTGTTCATTCAGGAGGGTGCTGGCATCGCAGAGAACGCCAAGCATCAGGCCGAGGAAGAATGTCGCAAAGTACAGGAACTCTTCACCGACCAGCTTGACATATACAGCTATGCCGGTCTCCCTGATGACGATACCGATGAAGAAACTCAGGAACAATGGCGCTGTAACAGGAAAGAGCAGACACAGGATGGCATTTGTGATGATTGTAAATACCAGCTTCTGTTTGGATGTGATCTTACTTTTTCTCTGTTCCCTGACGATGGCTTTGCCTCTATAATCCGATTTGCATCGGGGGTCTTTATGTCCCCGCTTTCAAGGGATGACTCTGCATGGTTTTCTGAAAGCTGAATGCCCTCAACATGTTCAGTATGACCGGTATGGAGACTGCATGAATGGTCAGAATGTGAGCATACGCACAAAAAGGAGAGAAAGATTATCAGGATAAAAGCTATAATTTTTTTCCTCCCATCGTTTATCTTCGGCATGGCTGTCAGCTCCTTTTTGCTAATAACACCCACAATATCTTTTCTGTGGTATTCTATATCTTAGCAATAAATATATAAAAGGTGGAATGAAAGATGTTGATTGAGTTAATTTGTAAAAAATATGTAGCAATAGACAGTGTAATCATGGACTTAAATATGGAATACCATGCAATTAAATGTAAAATATTAAGAGAAGAATATAAAAAGTGGAAAAAGGAACTTACAAGAGAAGAAGTTAAGGAAATACGAAAATATAGGATAGGAAAAGTTGCTGCAGGAAAAAGAAATATAAATGCATATTTAAGAAATAATATACAAAATAATAACAAAAAAAATTATAAAATCAAAATATTGAAAAATGCAATTTCCAAAGCAAAAATAAATGATAACATTGCAACTTACAGAACAATTAACAAAATAGAATGTGATTATATAAAAAAATTTAGTAGAAATGAAATTTTTGAAAATAAGGATTTTAAGGGAACTCATGTGTCAAGATATATATTCAAAAATATAACTTCAGCCTATGTAATATATCTAATTCCAAAAGGATATAAATGTGCTTATATAAATTATTGGGTTCCAATTTTTATGTATGAAAAAGAGCTATTATTAAACTGTGGTTCAAAATGTAGAATAGTAGATGTGAAAAAAATATTTGAAAAGGATTGCTATATAGTTGAAGTTTTAAACTAACTATATGATAGGAGAAAGGTAAAAAATACGAACTGAAGATAGTGGATTATAGCTATTTCCGTTTTGGACATTTTGCATAATAACTGTTAGTAGGATTGACTAAACATCACTTCACACAATCTTCACAAAATAATTAGCACTCAATACTTGACATTGCTAATAAAGAGGACTATAACATAGTCAAAGATAAGAAAAGGATAGCACAACCGGTGGTGCACATGACCGTTTGACATATGCACTGCAGATTTCTGTTATATAACATTTTAGGAAAACAGAAAGGAAGTGTTCAAAATGGATAAAAACCCAAAGCATCCATTGAAGAAAAAGAAAGTAGTTCAGAAGGTATATGCGACAGCAAATCATAACGCTGCAGCAGCTGAAGAACCAGCTACACCAAAGTCAAAAAAGCATAAGTAGTGATATGAGATGAAAGTTCCCCGTATCTGCGAAAGGCAGGTATGGGGGATTTTTTTATAAATTGCGGATTTGTACGGCTACATATCCGCAATTTATAAAAACATCCGCAATATATCAATTGCACTTTGATATATTGCGGATAATATTGTATAATATGCGTAATAAGGAGATATAGAATATAGAGGTGATGTTTGCCAGGATGTTGTCAGATGATTGGAGATGTGAAAATGAAAAGTTGTAAGCAGATAGCGCGGGAGTGGAATTTGTCAGAACGGACTATAAATGATCTGTGTAAAAAAGGCAAGATAAGTGGCGCGATAAAAAGTGGAAGAAGATGGCAGATCCCAGATAATGCGGTAAGACCAGAGGATGGCAGAGTTTCCAATAGAAGGTACATAAAGAAAAAAGATACTTGTGAAAAGAAATCATTACCAATTGGTATTTCAGATTATGTAAGGGCACAGTCGGAGTATTATTATGTTGATAAAACTATGCTGATAAAGGAGTTTCTAGACAGAAAACCGCTGGTATCATTATTTACTAGACCCAGGAGATTTGGAAAAACTTTAAACATGGATATGTTAAGAGTGTTTTTTGAGATATCAGAGGATGACACCTCCAGATATTTTAAGGATAAAGCAATCTGGAAGTGCGGTGAAGAATACCAATCTCATCAGGGACAATATCCTGTTATATTTCTTACTTTTAAAGATGTGAAATTCGATACATGGGAGGCTACAATTGGAAAGATAAGAGGGCTTGTCCAGGAGGAGTATGGAAGGCATCAGGAGATTATAAACAGTGATAAGATATCGGCCTATGAAAAAAAATACTTTGAGAAAATGCTCGATGGAACGGCAAATGAGGTAGAACTTACGTCTGCGCTTGATAAATTGTCCAAAATGTTGGATGCTTATTATGGTAAAGCACCTGTAATCATTATTGATGAATACGATACACCGATACAGGAGGGGTACGCAAAGGACTTCTATGAAGAGATTATAGGATTTATGAGAAATTTCTTTTCGGGAGCATTTAAGGATAATAAGAATCTTTCATTTGGCTTTCTGACAGGTATTCTTAGGATTGCGCAGGAAAGTATATTTAGTGGACTTAACAATCTTACTGTCAATTCTGTTATGGATGATGAGTATGACAGGTATTTTGGATTTACCAGTGAAGAAGTAGAAACTATGCTTGGGTATTATGGTGTGCCTGAAAAGAAAGCAGAACTCGCGGAATGGTATGATGGATATTTGTTTGGAAACGAAGAAATATATAATCCTTGGTCGGTTATTAATTATATTTCCAGAGACTGTAAACCTCAGGCGTATTGGGTAAATACTGGAAAAAATGAAATACTTGACGATGTTTTGAAAAACGCCACAGATGATATTTCTGAAAGTTTATATTCATTATTACAGGGGAAAAGGGTCATTGCGAAAATTGATCAGAATGTTGTATACAGATCACTGGCAGAGGATCCGGCAAATATCTACAGTTTGTTGCTGGTGGCAGGATACTTGAAAACTCCTCAAAAAGAACTCCAGGCAGACGGCTCATATCTATGTGAGGTTTCTATTCCGAATAAAGAGATAGCGGCGGTCTATAAAAGCGAAATTTTGTCACATTTGCTGCAGGTCGGTGCAATCACCCGGACAACTGCTAATAAAATAGCTGAAAGTCTGTATGCCAATGATTTCGTAAAATTGGAGCATGCAATAGGCGAGTATATGGATGAGGCAATAAGCTTTTATGATGCTGGGGCGGAAGGATTCTATCACGGATTAGTTCTTGGGCTTATAGCTATGATGGATAATCAGTATAAAATCAAATCCAACCGGGAGTCAGGTGATGGAAGATATGACATATGCATGTTCCCAAGGGGTGAAAGATATCCAGGTATAATAATGGAACTTAAGTGGAAGAAGAATCTGGGAAAAGATGCGCTTGACAAATTGGCCGATGAAGCTCTGTATCAGATTAGTGACAGAAGATATGATGTTCAGATGGCAAGGGATGGAATCAAAAAGATATTGAAGATAGGCATAGCTTTTTCGGGGAAAAGCGTATGTGTGGAAAGCGAAAACAGTAATATATCTATATAGAAAGGATGGTGCAGGATGAGTTACGTAGAATTTCGAGATGTAAAGAAAGTATACAAGACAGGTGAGGTGGAGATCAATGCTCTCCGTGATGTGGATTTTGAGATAGAAAAGGGAGAGTTCTGCGTCATAGTCGGAGCCTCCGGTGCGGGCAAGACTACTATCTTGAATATACTTGGCGGTATGGATACTCTGACAAGCGGCAGCGTGAAGCTGGATGGCAGAGAGATATCAACTCTGAATAAGAGACAGCTCACGGCATACAGGAGGTATGATGTGGGATTCGTGTTCCAGTTCTACAATCTGGTACAGAACCTCACAGCACTTGAAAATGTGGAGCTGGCGGCACAGATCTGTAAGGAACCGCTGGATGCGGCAACGGTTCTGAAGCAGGTGGGACTAGAGGATCGTATGGCGAACTTCCCGGCACAGCTCTCCGGAGGTGAGCAGCAGAGAGTTGCCATAGCAAGGGCACTTGCAAAGAATCCAAAGCTTCTGCTCTGTGATGAGCCGACCGGAGCTCTGGATTACAACACGGGCAAGGCTGTGTTGAAGCTCCTTCAGGATACATGCAGAAATACGGGAACGACAGTTATAGTCATAACACACAATCAGGCACTCACAGCCATGGCGGACAGAGTCATCACGGTTAAGAGCGGAACTGTGGAGAAAGTGGTTATGAATGATAACATCAGGAACGTTGAAGATCTGGAATGGTAGGTGGCCTATGAAATCAATGATGAGACGCACGACATTTCGTGAGATAAAAAATACATTTGGAAGATTTGCAGCCATCATGGCGATCATAGCCCTGGGCGTGGGATTCTTCTCGGGGCTCAAGATGACGAAGCCGGATATGATGAATACCATATCAAAATTCCTTGACGAGGAAAATTTCTATGATCTGCATCTTCTGTCAACTCTGGGATACACGGATGATGACGTGGATTCATTTGCCGGGGAGAAGGATGTGTTGTACGCAGAGGGCGGTTACAGCCTGGACGTCCTATACAAGAACCAGGGTGAAAATGACAGGGTGTTGAAGACTATGTCAGTTCCGGAAAACATCAACAGACTGAGTCTTGTGGACGGACGTATGCCGGAAAAGGAAGATGAATGTGTTGTAGATGCCAAGATGGACAGTATAAAGATAGGTGATGTCATAGAGGTGGCAGATGACGATACTGCAGAAGGCAAGTCTGATGGGAAAACAGACAGTGATATCGCTGACCTGGGAAACGAAGGTGAGGGCAGCAGTACACAGGATATACTGAAGGTGAAGAAGTACACAGTTGTCGGAACTGTCAACTCCCCTCTTTATATTAATTTTGAAAGAGGAACCACAACCCTTGGAAATGGTAAGATCGCGGGCTTTGTATATGTCAGTCCTGAAGCATTTGACAGTGAATGCTACACCGATGTATATGTGAAATTTGACAGAAAGTTTGATCTGTATGCCGATGAGTATGAAGACTATATAGACAACAGGAAAGACGAATGGGAGTCAATATGTAAGGCCAGTGTACTGGACAGATATAAGGATATCCTCATGGCAAAGGGTATGACGGAGGATATGGTGAAGGACATAACGCTGGATGATGCAGATGGCGTGAACTATTACATACTCGGCAGGAAGACGAATATCGGATATGTCTGCTTTGAGAGCGATTCAGACATAGTGAATGGAGTTGCAAAGGTATTTCCGGTATTCTTCATATTGGTTGCTGTGCTCGTGTGTATGACTACCATGAACAGAATGGTTGAGGAGCAGCGCTCTATGATAGGTATGCTGAAGGCTCTAGGCTATGGCAAGGCGGCGATCATGGGAAAATATATGATCTATTCGGGAACTGCGGCTGTAGTAGGATGTGCAGGTGGATATCTTATAGGTACATATGTATTTCCGGAGGTTATCTGGTATGCATATCATATGATGTATATACATGTGCCACTTGAGAGAACCACAGACTGGACGCTGGTTATTGGCGTGCTGGCAGCATCCCTTTTGTGCACTGTAGGTACAACCTGGTTTTCCTGTAGATACGAGCTTTCTGAGACTGCTGCAAGTCTTATGAGGCCTAAGGCTCCGAAACCTGGCAAGAGGGTGTTCCTTGAGCATATCCCATTTATATGGAAGAGACTGAAATTTCTGAGAAAGGTAAGTGTCAGAAATGTATTCAGATATAAGAAACGTTTTTTTATGATGATAATAGGAATAAGCGGCTGTACTGCGCTGCTACTCACAGGCTTTGGAATAAACGATTCCATAAGCGGATTTGCGGATAATCAGTATGGGAAGATACAGGTCGGAGATGGAGTGATAACGCTGAATACATCGATTGCGGGTGATAGAGAAGAAGATGAACACTTCCGTAGTCTGAAAGACAGGCTGGATGAGGTTACTTCTTGTTATGATCTCGTCAGTGAATCTACCTGGGATCTGGTGCATGATGGCGGTGTAAAGTCCGTGAACATGGTCATCATGGAAGAACCTGAGCACGTCGACAGATATATGAAGTTTGCGGATAAAGATGGTGCGAAGATAGAATATCCGGGCAAAGGGGAAGCTGTGATCAATACTGCGCTGGCAGAACAGTACGACCTCAAAATAGGCGATGTAATAACGGTCAGAGACAGTGAGATGAAAGAGATAAGAGTTTCCATATCAGGCATATTCAGGAATCATGTATACAACTATGTGTATATCTCACCTGAAACATATGAGGATCAGATGGGGGAGGCACCTCAGTACAAATCGGTGTATTTCAATCTTGAGGAAGGCGCAGATTCGCACGAGATATCTGCTGATCTCATGAGTGATGCAGCAACAGCGTCAGTGACTATCAACAAGGATATGAAGAACAGGATATCCAAGATGATGGAGAGTCTGAATTACATAGTAATTGTAGTTATACTATCGGCGGGTGCGCTTGCATTTATCGTTCTCTACAACCTGACAAATATCAATATCACAGAGCGAATCAGGGAGATAGCAACCATAAAGGTTCTGGGATTTTTCAAAAACGAGACTTCGGCTTATGTATTCAGGGAGAACAGAGTCCTAACGACATTTGGAATCGCTGTGGGACTTGTGCTTGGAGTGTTTTTGCATGCATTTGTCATAGGTCAGATCAAGGTGGATATGGTCGCATTTGATACATATATAGCGCCGATGAGCTATGTGTACAGTATAGTTCTGACATTTGTGTTCAATTTCCTTGTCAACAGAGTCATGTCAGTCAAGCTTGATAAGATAAATATGGCGGAATCGCTTAAGTCGGTGGAATGATCCTTTCATATATGGCATGTAACAGAATAGTTTAGATGTTTATTACGATCCACAGGGCGTACAGTATAGACGGTACGTTTTGTGGATTTTTTTGCAAAAAAGTTGTTTTCACGCCTGTTACTAGCCTTTTGGTTAGTGTACATGTAAAAACATAGCAATTATAATTGTAAATATATTATTGATATCAGAATGTGGCAGCTTAAAACGGCTGGTGCTCATGGTTAGTTTTTTAAGTGAAAGGGAGGAAGAAATTATGAGAAAGAGGGCGATAAGCTGGGCGCTGACGGCCAGTATGGTGCTATCTATGCTGTCCGGATTTATTCCCGGACAAAAAGCATACGCGGCGGACAGCTCGAAGAAAACAGGCAAGACGGTGGTCGAGACAGAGATTGACGAGAGTACATACAAAGCTCTGGGTCTCAGCACCGATATAGACAAAAGCAAAGCTGCGGTGCCGTATGACAAGGATAATATATCTACATTTGCAGAGGTGAATGAGGTATACGTTGCGGCAAACGGCAATTACAGAAACAAGTACACTGTGCGAGACGGATTTGACAGGATTGGAGATTTCAAGGACAGGACTACAAAGGTAAACAGCAGCCTTGGCAATCTGTACGGAGCGTATGGTTTCTATGATCTTGGCGAAGATAATGTGAAAGTGGAACACGGCGGATCGGGAGACAGTAACATAAGTAGCAACATGGGAAATGTTCTAAAAAAGGACAGTAATGGTTTTAACGGCCTGTATGCGACAAGCGTTGCATTTGATGGAGGCGACGGAAAAACCAACTACGTTGCGGAGCTAAGAGTACATGGAGATAAAGCATTCAGTCCAGCTGGATGGAAAAGTATTAAAACTGTCATAGACGGCAAGGAGTACCGCGGAAAGATAGATGTGAATATTTTCAAGATAGCAGCTGATGGTACAAGATCTTCAATTGCTACGCTTACCCCTACTTTAAACAAGAATTCTACATATGGCGATGGACTTTTGTATTTTATCAGAAGATACCAGCAGGAGCTGGATGCGATGTTTGAGATCGAAAAGGCCGATCTGAATGGAGATGGTTTTGAAGATCTTCTCGTATACTGTGGAACTTACGAGGATAGAAATATAAACGATCAGAACATACGCTATGCCATAGTCGATGTATATTATGGCAAGAGAAACGGCAGGTTCACAAAGGGAAATAATATAAGCATACCGGGCGGGCTTGCATCTAATTATGAAAGTGGAACGGGTGGATCGTGGTGTGATTATGGAATAGGAAGAGCTCCTGTGGTAACTCTGGCCGGCGGTGATCTGGAGCAGGATGGCAGGGATGAGGCCGCGGTTGCCGTATCTGGATCAGTTCTGAATTACAACATGGCAAAGGCAGGTCATATGACCGTCTATACATATAAAGACGGCGGACTTGTCCCTATAGAAGGTCTGAATGAAGTGTCACTTGGAGACACAGATGGCAGAAAACAGAACTATGGAATGTATGCTGCAAATTGTGCATTTGGCCGGTTTAAGTATCCTGGATCAGGAGCCATGGTCACAGGACTTATAGTTGGTGGATATTATTCGAGCAATTCTCAATATGTGCAGAGGGAATATGAAGCCACGCAGGCTGCATACAGATACGTATACTACGATAGTCTGACGGATAATTATGTGTTGTCAGATTATCATACGAGAAGCCTGGGGACTAAGAGTAAAGAAATCGTGAAATATCACGAGGTTAAAAGTAACGAATATTACAGACCTGTGAATGCACCTATGGCGCTTGCGTGTGCAGACCTTAAGGGCATGAACGGCAATAATGAAAATGACAGTGTGCTTTTTGGCGCAGAGGTATATGCTTTCTCACTGGAAGATGGCGGAATAACAGGTTCGGAGATAGGAAGCATGAGTATATGTACCGACCAGCGCAATCAGGGCAACGACAAGAAGAAAAAAGATCAGGTGTGGATCGGCGATGTCAGGGTTGGCTGTGTCGATAAGGATGCCAAGGGGAACAATTACAGACAGAGTTTTGTGTGCGTTGTGGGAGTGCACAGAGAGAAGAAACTCAATGATAAAGATGATTATTACTGGCTGGACATAGCGACATTTTCTATGGATGGCGGCAGCCCATACAGCAGTCAGGAGGGTGTAGTATGCCAGTCGAACAGCAGACAGGATATGTATGGAACATTTGTTTCACTGTGTCTTCCGGATATTGATAATGACAGTGTGCGGTTAAAGTACGAGGGAGAGTATCCGGTATACACAAATCCAGAGGTCTATGCAATCCTTCAGGCAAGTCCGTATTTTGATGATGTTCAGGAAGTATATGAATATGTAAATAACGGTGGAACATCATATTCAACAAGCAAAGGTTCATCGAACACGGTATCAACTAACCTGTCAATATCAGTTGGCGCGTATGTGTCGTCGGAGATCCAGCTCATCGGAGCAGGTGAGGTAGAGGTTGAACTTTCGTATGGAGCAAGCTTTGAATATGCAAATACAAAGACAACGGAATATGAGATAACATATAATGCCGCAGGTGGAGGTTCTGATCAGGTTGTTCTGTACTGTTTGAAATATATGTATTACGAATACTCCATATATGATCCGATTGCGAGAAAATGGGAGCCGGTGGTTATGCCGGTATGTCTCGGACCTTCAACTTCAATCATAGATGTGGCAGATTACGACAAGGTTGCAAGAAGGAGCAAGGGTCTCAACGAGATATATAATAATATTCTGAATAACACAGCGGGAGACCCTGCTACATACCAGACTCTTGGAGGTAAATTAAAGTACACCTATCAGTCAGGTGGAAATAACAATTATTCTTCTGTAAATGCCAGCTCTGGTGCAGATCAGACTCAGACGATATCTGTGACTGATGAGAACGAGTATTCGACTGAAGTGTTCCTTGAGGCGAACGAAAAGCTTGGTGCTGGAGGCGGAGGACTCGGTAATAAGGTCATTGTCGGTGTGACATCAAGCCAGCATGCGGGTCTTGGTTACACCCGTGTAAGCTCGAATGGTGTTACATACAGTGGAACGGTGGACAATGTTCCGGCAGACTGCACAGGCTTCTCATTTGACTGGCAGCTGCGGGTGAACACTGCAAAGCTGAACAGCGACAGTGATTCAGTGTTCGTCATTGGCTATGATGTTAAGAATGTTGTTCGTCCGGCGCGTATGCCGATGGGACTTTCTGTTGTCGACACAACGAGAAACAGTGTCAGTCTTGAGTGGTCACCGTCCAATGATGCAGATTACTATGAGGTCTGTATCGTTGATGCAGGAGGTAATTACAACAGCAAGGCAGTTGTGCCATATACAGTTACTGACTATGAAGTGAAGGGACTATATTCCAACAGGACTTACACATTTGCGGTGAGAGCTCTTCAGGCAAATGGTTCAAAGAGTCTGTTCAGCCGTCCGGCAACCGCGACGACACTTCAGGACAGTTCTAACTTCCATATAACAAAGAACCCTGATGATACAAATACGTTTGCCGGTGGAAATGCAGAATTTGCGGCAAATGCGGTTTATTATGATGGGGATGGAGTAAACCAGAGCGTTGGATACAACTGGCAGGTTAATACAGATAATGGATGGAGAAGCGTATCGACAGGAGGCAGCAATCCTACGCTCAGACTTACTGATGTAAGTGATGAAATGGATGGAAACGAATATCGATGCAGAGTTTATTACAACGACATCACACTCTACACCAAGACTGCGACACTCACTGTAAATAAGGCGGACAGCAAGGTCATGCTTCTGGCGCACAACGATACCCAGAATAAAGATCTGTCGGATGGCAGCGTAGTCAGGGCATCGGGCTCAGAGACTACAAAGGTGGAGAACGTGACTAAGGAGAGAAATCTTATAACAGTCACATCCGGAGTCATGGAATATATTCTTGTCAGCGACGGAACAAACTATATGTGGAAAGATAGTGACGAGAATTACTATCCATGCAGCGTAAGCGTCAAAAAGGACAGCGATGGTTACGTGGATGAATCACAGACATTTAAAGCATCTGATGTGGGCGGCACGGCATATGGTGTGAGTGAATCAGATTTCATCGCAGATATTGATGGCAATACTTACAAGCTGATCAGCGTAAATGCAGCTGACTATGCAGGTGAAAAGGTGTCATATGCATCTGATGATGTTACATATGACAGGATACTCGCAAAATGGGTATCAGAGGATGGAAGCAAGAACTTCTATCTTCTCGGAAACACATCGGGAAGTGAAGACAGTACGGTGTACTATTATGTGGCAGGTAGTGAAAGCGGAAGTTTTACTATGACTTCAAAGAAGACTCTTAATGTGTCAGATACTGTCAAGGTGGTCCAGACTGATCTCAAATCGGTATATCAGACCAAGACGGTGAGATCTGAGACCACAGGGGCAGAGGTCACATATACAGGAGACAAGATCACACTCAGCTGTCAGCCGAAATCACTGTCAGGTGAGGATGTACAGGGAGATGTGGAATTTGTCATCACAGGACCTGAGAGCAAGCGCATAGCTGGTAAGTATGACAGAGCAAATGGCTGCTATACTGCACAGTGGGAGCCATCCGGACAGGGAATATACAACGTATATGTATACTTTGCAGGAAACAAACAGTACAACGACAGTATATCTGACTCGATGGCTATATATACCTCATTTGAGGGAAAGACGAACATGAATCTGACCATGCAGGATAATGTAAGATATGGAGATTCAGTGAAGATGTCTCTGGAGAGAGTGTCATACGACAATACAGGAAAGCTTCAGGATATCACGGACGATTCAGAATACACTGTCAAGATAAAGAATAATAAGACAGGAGAATTTGAGGACACAGACAAATACGAACTTGCAAACGGCGTGTTTATGCCGAAGTCTATTGGAATGTTCCAGATAACGGCATCAAATGGCGGAGACAAGACTCAGAAGAATATAAATGTTGGAAGGGCACAGCTTGAGATAGCTGCCCAGGATACAGAGAAAAGTGTAAATGATTCTGTAAGAGAGTGCGAGGATGCGGTGATAACAGGTCTCAAGGCATGGGATACTGACATAATGCCTCAGAGAGACAGGGATTACGAGCTCGGATCAGTTGGAGTAAGTGGGCTGCTGCCGGGTATATATGATATAGATGTTGCATACGTCAAGGTGGGCGATCAGCATTCACAGGTTATGAATGAACTTGAGGAGAACTATATAATAAACCTGGTTAAAGCATCATACACACTGACAGGAAACGTGTACACAGTTACTGCCAGGCCGGCAAATACACATGGTACAGTTTCAATCAAGTACCAGCAGCCTGGAAATGAAAACAGTGACGGACTCACAGTTGACAGTGGAACAAGACTCCCTGAGAACTCAACGATCACTTTAGCTGCTACTCCTCATAAGGGATACAAGGTTAAGAGCTGGTCACTAAATGGAAAGACAGTTACGGATCCACAGTGTGGAACATCCGGTGGCAAGGCGTGCAGCGATGACCAGATCCAGATGGCTAAGCTGAAAGCAAACATGAATGTAGCAGTAAACTTTGAGCCTGTATATCACAAGCTGACATACAAGCCGGACAATGAGGCTCACGGAACACTCAAAGCAAACTATGTGACGGATGGAACAATTGGAAAATCGTTCGGTTCAGGTGCAAACATTCATATAGAACAGAAGGTAAGACTCACTGCGGTTCCGGCAGCAGGATATGTTCTGGATCATTGGACTGTTACGGGAGAAGATGGAGTTCCAGAGACCGTTCTCGCGGAAGATGGAGTGACAAATAACACATCTCTCACATATGATGCAGAGGAGATCAGCGAGGATACACTTATCACGGCATATTTTGCAGAGGCACAGAATTTCAAAATATCAGTCTCGCCTGTAACTGTTGGAAGCGATGGAAAGACTACAGTGACAACAGGTGTGGATGTCACAGTCAAGGCTCAGCGAGTTGACGGCACAGTGACTATAGAGAGCGGTGAAGACGGTATATATGAAGTCAGCCGAGGCGACAACGTAACCATTCAGGTTACAGTTCCGTCAGGACTCCTTCTCGACGGATGGTTAGCAGCAGATGGACAGGAACTTGGAACTATATCAGCGGATCTCAGGACGATGACAGTGTATGATATAGCTTCAGACCTCGATTATACAGTTAAGTACACTGCGCCGAACAGATACAAGGTGACATATGGTGCGGATGATGATGCAGCTGGTGTGGTAGATGCTGTGGCTAACGGAAGTGCAGACGCACTTGCATCCGGTGACAAGCAGCTTCAGGGAAGTGACATAGTATTTACAGCAACTCCAAATGAAGGCTATGAGATAGCATACTGGGAGGTAAATGGCGAGAAGGTTGATGCTGAGGCAGAAGGTGCTGATGCCCAGAGGTATGAACTTGAATATCTCGGCAAGGATACAAAGGTTGTCGTATACTTCTACAAACAGCCGGTTGTGTCGTGGACATCAGGAAATGACACAGAGATGACTGCAAAGTCAGGAGATTCTGATCTGGCAAATGGCGGCTGTATCGCATATGCAAGTAAGGATGATCTGAAATTCACATTTGCGGCGAAGAGAAATTATGAGATAGCTGACATAAAGGTAAATTATGCAGGAGAGGATGTATTCAGTCTTGCGGAGGACAGCGGAGAAGGAAAACTGGCTGAGACTGCGGATGCTGAGTCCGGAACAGAGAGATACACATTTACGTGGAGTGCTCCGGCAGATGGATTTACAGGGGATGTGACAGTAAATGCCACATACAAAAAGATAACACCATCCGTGAAGGCTGAGTATTCTCTGAAGGTGATAGAGAAGGCTTCTGCTGGAGAGACGTCAGGAAAGACACACGGCTCTATAAGCGCAGATGTGTCAAGAAAAAATCTTCCTTCATACATACAGATAGGAGATACCATAAGTGATGCGACGGAGAGCAAATCTGCGCAGATCACAGACATATACAGAGATTCTGTCATCACATTCAAGGTTGTGCCTGATGATGGATACAATGTAAAAGAATGGATCATAAATGGACATAAGCTGACAAGCGAGACGGAGAATATAAAGTTATATTCAGACAAGAAAGTAAATGATACCCTTAAGATCACGGTTGCCGGAGATTCATCTGATGTGACAGTTATGGCTGGTCTTGAGCTGGTTGGTGATGTACTCACATTTGGCCCTGAGACAGAGGGAACAGGTGAGGTGAGCGCCATGATCACATCTACAAAGCTGGTGCTCGAATCAGGAGACATGATAGGTGCTGCTTCAGATGTGGAATTCACAGCGGCGGCTGCAGAAGGATATGAAGTTGCAGACTGGCTTGTAAATGGAATCAGCCAGGGTGTGGCAGAGAAGACATTTGCATACAAAGTGCCAAAGGATACGAGAGTTGACGTGAGGGCTGTGTTTGACAGACCTGTATACAGGATAACATGGTCGGCGGACGGAGATGGACAGATAGAGGCAGAGAACGTGACATCAGGAGAAACACTTGATGGAGAATCTGCGGATATCAGAGGCGACAGAACGCTTAAGTTTACAGCAATACCGGATCAGTATATGGAGTGCACAGGCTACACGGTCAGGACTTCAGAGGGTGAGAGGCAGTACAGTGCATCCGAGCCTAACGGGGATGTGCTTGTCATAGACAAGGTGTCATCGGATACAGATGTCACAGCTCATTTTGCGAAGAAAGAGCTTAAGGCTGTAATTACATTTGCGGCAAATGATCCTGATCTTGGAACGGTGTCTGCGGTATACGGAACAGACAAGAAGGCGATAGTGAGCGGTGAGAGTCAGATAGCAGGCGGGGATGTCATCTTCACGGCAGTTCCTGCGGAAGGCCAGATGATAGAGGGCTGGTATAAGAACCCTGAGTGCACAGAAGCCATAGAGGGAACGAATCAGGAACAGTCTGAGTACAGCGCACACGCAGTATATGCAGACCTTGCTGTGTATGTGAAGTTTGTGGAGATTCCGGAATATACAGTAAAACTTGGAATAAACGGAACTGGTACTGCTGACATAGAGGCAGAATCTGAGGGTGTAAAGCTCGACATTGCATCAGGCGAGGTTAAGGTAAAGCGTCATGCAGATCTCAAGGTGATAGTCAGACCAAGGGATGTATACAACACAGTAGAGTACTGGATAGTTGACGGAGAAGAAGTCAATAAGACAGAACTCACATACCAGATAGATGATCTGACGGAGGACAGATCGGTATATGCCTATGTATCGCCATCACTTCTGGTCGATGTGATCTTTAAGGACAGTGATCCGGTCAAGAAATACGACAAGATCGATATCAGAGCCGGATACGTGGCTGAGGACGGAGATGAATCAGGGCTTAAAGTTATAAATGCTGAGAACAATTCAGTCAGAGTTGGCTCCGGAAAAGATGTGAGTTTTGAGATCACACCTGGCGATGACTACATGATACAGTCATGGACAGTCAGATACATGAGAGGTGACAGGGTAGTAAAGGAAGAATCTGGAAAAGACTTTGGATTCACAAATAAGATACTTCTTAAAAATGTGACAAACAGCATAGAGGTAAGTGCTGAGCTGGTAGACAGGAAGGGCTATTATATACCTGCAGAAGGTTACTATAACCAGGCAAATGAGCTGGTGACAAATAGTGCAGAAGGTGAAGCAGGAAGTGAAGCGGCCTACACGGTATCAGAGCTTACAAAGCAGCCTGACAATGTTGTGTTCAGAGCTGAAGATGGCTCTGTGATAGACAATATGGTGAGAGCAAACGGTGATGCCGGTGTGACGATCACACCTGAAAATGGATGGAGGATCAGAGGTATAACTGTATCTGATGCTGTTTCTGGACAGGAAGAGAATCTTATGACAGTGACACCTGTGCTCGCAGATGATGGCACAGAATCCGGTTCATACAGAGTGGTATCTGAGAATGTGACAGAAAATATGACATTTACAGTTGACGCCGTCAGATTGTACACGGTCAGTATTGCGGATACACAGCACGGAAAGATCACAGTTACAAAGGAAGATGGAACAGAGGTTTCAAATGGTCAGACTGTGGATGAAGGAACACTTCTCACATATACAGCAATGCCAGACAAATACTATGATTTCGATGCATGGACAGACGATGCTGCAGATCAGGCTGAGAGCACGTTTGCAGAAACTCTTGACGGAAACATCACAGTAGGAGCTGCATTTAAGCCTAGATATGCAAAGGTTAAGATATGGTCAGTACAGAACGGAAAGATTCAGGTAGTGACTGCCGGAGGCAGGAAGGTATCAGACGGAGATACGGTCAGGGAGGGCACGATACTTGTGTGTACAGCAGTTCCTGATGCACACTGTGATCTCTCAGCCTGGGCCGCAGATGCCAAGGGCAAGACAGGCAAAACTGTCAGACTCAGAGTTACTAAGGATATGAGTGTCCGCGCTGCATTCAAGTTCAGATACAGCCGTGTGACTATAGCAAAGACTGTAAATGGCCAGATCACAGTTAAGACTGCGGACGGCAGAACATTGAAGAGTGGATCAAAGATCAAGGAAGGTTCAACAATCATCTGTACTGCAAAGCCTGCAAAGAACTGTGTCCTCAGGACATGGTCCGGAAATGTGACAGGAAAGCAGACGGTTCGCAAGGTGGTAGTAAATAAGGATATTACTGTAAATGCTAAATTTGCAGCTAAGGTACCTGCAAAAACTGTAAATGGAATAAACAGAAACATCCACGCAAAAGCAGCCGGAAGCTCGCTGGCGGTTGTATGGGGCAAGGTTATCGATGCAGATGGATATGAGATCTATATGCAGCAGTGCTATAAGGACTTTGACTCAAATAGCAAGGTAAAGGTAGTGAAAGGTGCGGCAAACACCAAGACAGTCATATCTAAGATAAATAACAAATCACTTGCTGAATATGGTATAGTTAAGACACAGATTAGAGCGTACAAATATGTGAACGGTAAAAAGAAGTATGTAGACATAAGTGTGATGCTTCACACTGTGATAAGAAGTTCTGAATACACGAATGTCAAGAGTATGTCACTTGCAAAGAAGGCGTATACTCTGAATGTAAATCAGACCGCAGTGCTAAAACCGGTACTGACAAAGGTTAATCCTAAGAAGAAACTGCTTGGCAAGGATCATGGTCGGTTTGTACTGTACTATTCAACAAATAAGAATGTGGCAACTGTCAGTGCTTCTGGCAAGATTACCGCTAAGGCTTCAGGAAAATGTACGGTATATGTCATAACAGTAAATGGTGTTACACAGCCGGTACAGATAACGGTGAGATAGAAATTTTTCACAGGTTATAAGCAAAGAAATAAGCATCCGGGGACTGGGCTGCCAGCCTCCGGATGTATTTATATCAGGAGCTGATGTTCAAAAGAAGGAGAATAAGATTATGGGTGATGTCGCACCAGGAAGCAAGGGGTGTTATGTAAAATTAAAAAAGGCATGGAGACTTTTGAAAACGGCTGATGATGAGAATGTGACAGCCTATCTGTATGGTGTAAGTGGATCTGGAAAGACAACCATGGTGGACAGATATCTGGGAAAACGAGGCTGTGTCTGGATCGATGCAGGATGTATCAGCGATGAGGAACTCTGTATAAGGCAAGGTGCCACCAGAAAGATAGTTGTCATAGACAATATACATGAACTGTCCTGGGGGGATGTCGCAGGAGTCAGGGCAAAGATTGTTGATCTGATCAAAAGAGAGGATGTGTGGGTGATACTCATAGGGAGATGCCCGGTTCCTCCGTGGTTGTCTGCGGTTCGTTTTCAGGAGGGCTTCTATGTCATAGATAGTCAGCTGCTCATGTTTGGCAGGGAGGATATAGAAAAGTATGCGGAATATGTAGGCTTTGAGATGACAAAGTCACAGCTTGACAGAATGTATGTGGAGACAACCGGGCTTCCCATTGGCGTTGAGATGTGTTATGGAGTCTATAAAGAGGGTGGATTTTCCGGTGGTATGACAGATAGTCAGTACGACGAATTTTCGAGACGGGTTGTTGAGGAGATGTGTAACTATCTGGAATATCATGTGTATGATAACTGGGATATAGAGATGCAGGAATTCCTGATGGAGATATCCATAGTGGATGAGTTTACCACAAAACAGGCTGAGATGGTTACGGGCCGGAGTGACAGCGAGCTGCTCACTGAGCGTGCAAAATGGCTGGGTAATTTCATGACCAGCAGAGTAGATGGTGAAGGTGAAACTATATATCAACTGCAGTTTCATATGAGAATATCCATGAGGCGCAGGCTTGCGAGGAAGTATGACAAGGAGAGAGTGCATGATCTGTATGAGAATGCTGGATTGTATTACAGGCTGAAAGGAGATATCAAACTGGCGCTTGATATGTTCGAGAAAGCTGAGGCAACAGAGCGTATAGTGTCGATCCTTGTGGACAATGCGAGACGGGCGCCGAATACAGGGTATTATTATGAGTTGAAGAAATACTATCTGGCACTGCCGGAAAGTGCAATTTTGAAGACACCGGAGCTTATGAGTGGCATGAGTATGCTGCAGTCGCTGCTGCTTGATCCGGATGAGAGTGAGAGATGGTACAGTGAACTGAAGAAGTACGCAGATATGAGCCAGGGAAGTGTAAAGAAAAATGCAAAGAGCCTGTTGTTATATCTGGATATAGCCCTGCCTCACAGAGGAAGCGTGGATGTACTTCGAATAATAAAAGCTGCATATTTGATGATGTTCAATAAGGAGATAAGGCTGCCGGAGTTTTCAGTTACATCCAACCTGCCATCACAGATGAATGGCGGAAAGGATTTCTGTGAGTGGAGTAAAAAGGACCGGGAGCTTGCGGCTAATGTAGGGAAGATCGTAGAATTTGTTCTTGGCAGATATGGAAAAGGACTGGTGAACATAGCACTCGCTGAAAGTTTTCTGGAAAAAGGCGGCGATAATTATGAGATCGCAACGCTGGCGGCTAAGGGCCGAATGCAGGCCGAGGCCGGAGGAAAATTGGAACAGTGTTTTGTAGCTGATGGTATACAGATATGGCTTCATCTGCAAAATGGAAAGCCGCAGGAAGCTGAAGAGATATTGGACGGAATAGAGAAAAAAGCTGAAAATGAATTCGGACAGAATCTTATTCCCAACATAAAAGCTTTTAAGGCCAGATGCAGCCTTTACAGAGGCGACAGAGCGGCGCTTGCGGAGTGGATGAAACTGATTCCAGACGAGAATGAAGAGTTTCGTATTTACGACAGATTTATATATCTGACAAAGGTGCGCGTGTATCTTCAGAACGGACGGGAATCTCTGGCGTTCTGTCTTCTTGAGAAATTGAAATATTATGCATCGGTCATGAAGAGAACCTACGTATCGATAGAATGTGATGTTCTCATGGCAATTACAAAGAACCGGATGAATACTGAGGACTGGAAAGAAGATTTGAAGCGTGCACTTGATAAAGCTATGGAGTACCATTTTGTCCGTATCATATCCAGAGAGGGTGCAGCTGTGTATCCGCTGCTCAAATCTTGTGGCTGGGATGAGGCTGATGCAGCAGATGGAAAAAGTGCTCATGAAAGAAAAGAATTTTACAAGATTGTCATGAAAGAGACTGAGAAGATGAAACGGTTTTATCCGGGATACCTGAAAGCCGGAGAGGATGATGTTCAGCTCAGTGATACGGCGATAAGTATTTTGAAGCTTCAGGCGGAAGGAATGTCCAGACAGCAGATAGCAGATCACATGAGTATGACAGTTGCAAATGTAAAGTATCATTTGACACAGGCGTATAGGAAACTGGGAGTGACTGATAAGGCTGGGGCAGTCAGAGAAGCCACAAGCAGGGGAATATTGTAGACGGATATTGCAGACGGGGCCGGTATATGTTTGAAAATATGCATAATATATGCTGGAAAATCGCAATGTGTTGATGTATGATGTCCTTAATTAAGTCATATTGAACAGATCATGACAGATATGCATTTTTTGGAAGAGGTGGTCTGTGACAGGCGGATATACAAGGAGGAAATACAGAGTGAACTTTTTGGAAGAGAGAATTAAGAAGGATGGAATTGTCAAGGAGGGAAATGTACTCAAAGTAGACAGCTTTCTCAATCATCAGATGGATATCCGTCTTTTTGATCAGATCGGTGAGGAATTCAAGAAGAGATTTGAGGGAACAGAGATCAACAAGATACTCACTATAGAGGCGTCAGGAATTGGAATTGCCTGTGTAGTTGCGAGACATTTTGATGTGCCTGTTGTGTTTGCAAAGAAGTCGAAGAGCATCAACATAGAGGGCGATGTGTATGTGGCGGAGGTTGAGTCATTTACACACAAGTGCAAGAATCAGGTTATCGTGTCCAAGAAGTTTATAAATCCTGAGGATAAGATCCTCATCATAGATGATTTTCTCGCAAATGGATGCGCACTTCAGGGACTTATCTCCATAGTAAAGTCGGCTGGTGCCAGCGTGGAGGGAATTGGAATTGCAGTTGAGAAGGGCTTCCAGACAGGTGGTCAGGTTATCCGTAATCTTGGATATCATCTCGAGTCACTTGCGATAGTGGACGGCATGGACGCTGCTACGGGCGAGATAAAGTTCAGGGAGCAGTAGGATCGCCGCGGGATATTTGATGGTATATATAAGATTCATGAATAATATATAGGTAAGAGAGGCTGAGAATTGACATGACTTGACAGATTCTCAGTTTTCTTTTTATATGAATGGCGGATATTTGCTGAGAGGTGGGGTATATGGGAAATAACAATTTAGAAGAAAAAAATGTTTCTATGCCTGAGAAAATTGGAGGCGTAATATTTGGCATATGGTTTGTTGCCAGTATTATAGCCGGATTTGTTGCAAGTGAGATCGGAACGGATGCTGTTATGCTTGTTGTGGGGCAGTTTTTTGCCGGGATAGTTCTTGTCATAATTCTAAAGACTCTTATTCCGATGATTAAGAAGCGAAAGCGGGGGAGCATCATCGGTATAGTGTTCATATCTGTGTTTGCCGGTGCTGCATCGGCGCTGATATGGGCGGCGTGTGCTGTGAAAGATGGCTCTTTTGCGGATAAGATAGTATTGCTCCCGGAACGGATATTGGGGAGAGAAAATTGCAATGTTGGAGCATTTTATGCAGAGATATTTGCCTGTGCATTCTTTGTGGTCAGTGCAATAACACTGCTCTCTGTGATATGTAAGAGAAAAGCGCTTGAGCGAAGATGTTCATTTACTGTGAAAGCTGTATGCCATGATGTACGTGCAGATATGAGACAGGATATGAGAGCCGGCAGAAGATATCCGGAGGCGGGAGTATTTGAATTTACATACAGGGATAAGCAGTATAAAGTGTATGAGCAGACATATGTATATGGACTGAATATAAGTAAAGGCGATGTGGTATATCTTTATATCAACCCAGAAAATCCGTACGAATTTTATCTGGAAAACAGTGGTATATTCAGCAGTCAGGCGATATGGTCAGCAGTTTTTTTGATGGTTATATCAGGTTTGATGGCCGCAGGCTGCAATTTGTTGATTTTTAGGTGAAAAAAGTACAGTTGTCTATATAAAAACGGGGAAATCGTGCTAGAATGTGACATATGAATTCAGATGGAGGGTTGCCGGTACTGGATTATTGGTATTGTTTGCCGGTGCTTTTATCGTATGGAGACTTCACAGCTCGGAGCTGCTTGCAAGGCTGTATTCCACAATGAAGATATGCTCGTCAAGCTGTTTGATATCGCAAGAATGTTTATAATAAAAAATAGCCAGGTGTATGTTCTCCAATTTGGAGAATATGCACCTGGCTGTTTCTACGTAATTTTATCTGAAACTCTTCAGCCAATTGACGAGAGAGTCGTGCCAGATATTATCTACGACTGTCTTTTTCATCTGTGCGTCAACAGGTCCGTTTCCGGCAAGCTTTGCAAGGATTGCAGCCTGAAGTTCAGGAACTGTCATGGATTCCGGAGACTTGCTCCAGTCAACTGTGATGGTTTCTGGATCAACCGGGGTGTCGGCAGCAGTATTCTTCTCAGTATCGGTTGTGTTTTTCTTAGCATCTGCAGATTCTGTAGCAGTCACAATGTCTTTGGATTCTTTGGATTCTATCTTTGGTTCAGCTTCCTTATTGCCTTTTACATCGGTAGCTGTTTCAGATGCTGCTTTATCTTCTGTGTTGGTCTTAGCTTCGCTCTTAGTCTTCGTCACAACCTTAACCGGCTTTACATCCAGGTCTGTTCCCTCAGGCACCCAGATCTCTCCGCTGTTTGCCGGCTGGGTTATGTTGATATGTCCATCCTGTACAGAGACTTTCTCACCTGACAGGGCGCCGACATACGCTGCGCAGTTTCCTGCTGCAAGGTGCATTCCGGCTGGCGCATCGTCGTTGTTCACAGATATGATGACGCGTGTTCCGTCCAGGTCTCTTGCGTATGCGAACTGTCTGTTGGTCAGCATCAGTTCATTGTAGCTGCCGTAGGACAGTGCAGGGACAGCCTGACGGACTTTGCCAAGGGCTGCTATTAAAGCGGTGCATGGATTTGTCTTTACGGCATCTTTGTAATCTTCTATGTTCAGTGCTGGTCTTAAGGAATCGTCTGAGCCGCGCTCTTTTTTTCCCTCGATTCCAAATTCTGAACCGTAGTAAATGCTAGGCACTCCCGGAAGAGTGTAGAGCAGTACGTGTACAGGTGCAAAATGAGCTTTGTTGTTAAGCTTTGTATAGATACGCTCCACATCGTGATTGTCCACGAAGTTGTAGAGCTTAAGTGTTCCCATGTTCTGGAGACGCCTTACAGTGTGCGCAATCTCAAAATAGTTGTGGTCGTTGTGACCGCTGTACAGAGCTTTGTGAAGTGTGTAGTTGGTGACGCTGTGAAGAGTCTCTCCGTTTACCCAGCGGCTGTAGTCGCCGTGGATAACCTCACCCATAAGCCAGAAATCCGGCTTAACTTCATTTGCCGTGCGGCGCAGCGCCTTCATGAAATCAAAATCAAGAACATCAGCCGCGTCAAGTCTGATTCCGTCCACGTCGAACTCGCTCACCCAGAAACGGATCACATCGCAGATGTAATCGACAACAGCAGGGTTCTTCTGATTCAGCTTGACGAGAAGGTTGTAGCCTCCCCAGTTGTCATATGAGAATCCGTCGTTGTATTCGTTGTTGCCCCAGAAGTTAACGTTGCAGTACCAGTCCCTGTACTGTGAATTCTCCCTGTTTGCCTGTATATCCTTGAAGGCGAAGAAGTCTCGTCCGGTATGGTTGAACACGCCGTCAAATATAACTCTCATGCCCTGCTCATGGCAGTAAGCCACAAATGCTTTCAGATCTTCATTTGTTCCGAGTCTGCTGTCCAGTTTTTTGTAGTCAGTTGTCTCATAGCCGTGGCCTACAGATTCAAACAGCGGTCCGATATAAAGCGCTGTTTCTCCAATCTCCTTTATGTGATCCACCCATGGAATCAGGGTGTTAAGCCTGTGAACAGGCTCGCCGTAATCATTCTGTTTCGGGGCTCCCGCAAGTCCTAAAGGATAAATGTGATAAAATACTGCCTCGTCATACCATGCCATAATCCTATCCCTCCATAATCGTTTTATCTATTGAGTGTGGTGAAGCATCAACACGCCTTTCCAATTATAACAATTTTTATGTGTACATGCAACAATTTGCCTTGTGGATAGTGCACAAAAAACATTGTATTATATATGGGTATGTTGCTTATTGACGCAATGTGTGTGAAGTGATAGTTTGAGAATAACACGTTGTAGTTTTTCACATAATGAAAGGGGAAAATGTTTATGAGAAAATTATTAAAAAAAGTAGTTGCCGGAGTGATAGCAGCTTCAGTGATGGCGGTGAGCGTATTTGCATCACCGGCAGATGCGTATGCAGCATCAGCGGGCAGGGTTCCTTCGGGAATCTCCAGAATTGGCAAGGGTACGATCAATATTTATTCGTGGGATAATGATTTGGAAGCTCAAGTGAGATTGTTTAAGAAAACATATCCTAAATACGCAGATCAGGTTAATTATGTTAATTTAAATATGAGTGGTATCAGCGATGAATATCATAACGCATTGGATAATAAGGTAAGAAATGGTGGAAGTTCGGCTCCTGATATTATCTGCTGGGATTCTGACGATATTGGATATGGTATGAGTAAATCTTATACAGTACCACTTGTAAATATAGGATTTGATGCGAGATGGTATAACAAAGCTTATAATTATACAAAGGTGCTTGGTAAAAAGAATGGCAGGTTGACTGCTATAGCTACAACAGTTTATCCGGGAGCTTACATATACAATAGAAAGGCTGCAAAGACTGCTTTTGGAACAGACTATTCAATCACAGTTCAATCTAAGGTGAAAAATTGGGGAACGTTCCTGGCAAGCGCAAAGACTGCAAAAAGTAAAGGTATCAAGATGGTGTCAGGTGTTGGGGATACATATCCGGCTCTCTTATATAGCAGTACAACTGCACTTTCAAAGAATGGTTCTATGCAGTTTCCGTCAAATGTTGCGACAATGTATAATGTAAGCAAGTCGTTAAAAAATGGTAACTATACTAATAATACAGTACAGTGGGCGTCGGAATGGTCAAATGATATGGGCAATCCTAGAGTATTGGGTTATTTTGCTCCGTCATGGCTGGTGCAGATTATGCCTTATTCATGTCCAAATGTTAATCTTAAGAACTATGCACTGGTTGAGGGACCGGCCGATTATTATTGGGGTGGATCATTCCTCACTGCAACTAATAAATGTCATAATAAAGGTCTTGCACAGCTGTTTTTGTATACAGTGGCATGCAATAAGGATTTTCAGTGTAAGTATGCAGTTGTTTCAGCTACTGTGCCGAACAACATGGCAGCTACAGCGAAGATAATAAATGCTAAGATAGGTACACGTAAATTTGGAACAGCAAATGATCCATATAAGGTATATGATAAAGTCGCTCGTAAGATAAAGGGAAGACCAGCAACAAAATATGACATGCAGGTTGATAGTAGTTTGTCAAGTGGAATTTATTATCTGGGATTGGGAGAGATTTCTTCTTATAAAGAATTCAGGTATGTTGTAAGGAATGAAGTCCAGAGAACAACACCTCTTTATTAAAATTTCATTTCTGTGTTTGATGATATTGAACGTACCATATATAATTAACACGGTTTTTATGAATGGCTGGGATCATTATATGATCTCAGCCATTTTTTGCCGGAGCCTGCGGAATGGACGCAAAACAGGTAGATTATCTGATAGGAAAACTTACACAAGGTGTAAGTGTTAATCACAGCGTCGTTCTGATATTATGATATCAGAGCGGCGCTGTTTTATATGCACAACACAACAACGGGGTCAGGCCCCGTTGTCACGTGAAAATAAGAAAGGTGAGAAAATATGGATAGTTTACTTAAAATAGAATCACTAAAAAAATATTACGGCAAAAAGCCAAACCAGACAAAGGCTCTGGACGGCATATCATTTCAGGTCGTGCCTGGGGAATTCCTTGGCATCATGGGCAGCAGTGGATCGGGAAAGTCAACACTGTTGAACTGTATCGCAACGGTCATAAAGCCTGACAACGGAACCATAGAGCTTGGTGGCAGGGAGATACAGTCACTTAAAGGTGCGGCACTTGCACGGTACAGGGGCAGGGAGATTGGATATCTTTTCCAGAACTTTGAGCTCCTGGACAATCTCACAGGCAGAGAGAACATCATGGTTCCACTGTCGATACACGGCGTATCTGAGGCAGAGAGCAGAAGCAGGCTGGAAAAGCTTTCCGCTTATCTGGAGATTGATGATGTACTTGACAAATTCCCTTCGCAGATGTCCGGAGGTCAGAGACAGAGAGTTGCGGCTGCCAGGGCGCTTATATTAAGTCCAGGCATGATACTTGCAGATGAGCCGACCGGAGCACTTGATTCAAGAAATGCAAAGGCTCTCATGGAGAAATTGTCCGGACTGAACCGTGATGACAATACCACCATACTCATGGTGACTCATGATGGCAGTGCAGCCAGCTTCTGTAAGAGGATTCTTTTCATACAGGATGGCAGGATATTCCATGAGCTCAGGAGAGATATGGAGAGAGAGTCACAGCAGGAATTCTATGAGAGGATCCTCAAGCTGATGGCACAGATGGGAGGAGGCAGCGCAAATGTTCTTTAAACTTGCAATGAGGAACAGCCGGAGAAGCAGAAAAGAGAACGGACTGTTCTTTGCCTCGCTGGTCGTATCCATAGTGGCATTTTATATCATACTGGCACTGTCCCATCAGGATGTTATGATATTCCTGAAAAGCCTAGAGAGCGATGCGGTGAACAGTTTGCTCCAGATAGCGGCGGTGTTCTATGTATTTTCGTTGATCATGTTGTTCTTTCTTATATATTATGCCAGCAAATACCAGCTTGAACGGCGAAGGCATGAATTGGGAATGTATATAATGATGGGTATGAGGAGATCGAAGCTCTTTGCACTGCTGATGGCTGAGGATCTGGGCAGCAGTGTTCTGGCCCTGATCATCGGACTTCCGATTGCGGTTCTTGTGTCAGAGGTTGTGAGCCTTCTCACGGCCAGACTGGTTGGCCTTGGTGTTATAGGTCATCACGTATCATTTTCGCTGCAGGCCGTTGTACTTACAACGGTTGGATTTATACTTATAAAGCTTGCAGCATTTGTCATACTGAGTGGTAAGCTTGCAAGAAAGCAGATAGGAGATCTGCTTGTAGACGTTCCAGATACAGAGAAGAAGCAGCTTCCTGCCCCTGTGTACGGTGTGAGTGCGGTTCTCGGCCTTGCGGCACTTATCGCTGCGTACTATCAGGGAATCAGTGGCTATTCATGGATCAGTGTAAAATACATGGCGGTCACCATAACACTGGGATTTGTTGGCATGTTTCTGTTGTTTTTCGGCCTCAGAATATTTATGGATGCACTTGCCAGACGAGCAAATGGCTCAAAGCCCCTTGCGGTGTTCGGGTTCAGGCAGATACATGAAAATGTGGTTACGAAATCGGGAACACTTGCCATAAGCTCCGCCCTCATACTCGGCGCTCTGTGCTGCTGCGGTGCGGGTGTTGGAATATGTATATCCAGACAGAATATGGACCATGTGCTTGACTATACATTTGCCTCATATGGAGATAACGTCGAAACGGACAGCAAAAATATCCGCGCAAAGCTGGAAGAAGCTGGCGTGATGGATGACTTTTCAAATGTATTTGACATGAAGCTCGGCCGTATAAAGATGGGCGATAACGAGTCCTATGATGATATAGTGAACGTGGCTAATGTCATATCCGCACTTGAAAATCTCGACGCCTCAGAGGACAGGGATGTGCTGATAAATAACGTTTCATATATGACATATCCTTATCTGATCCAGCAGAGCGCATACAACAAGGTGCTTACGGTTGCTGGAAAGAAGCCTTTGGAGCTCGGGGAAAATGAGCTGGCTCTCTACACGGATTTCTTTACTGGTTACCGTGGCGGGATTCTGAATAAGGTCCTGGCGGAGAGTCCTGAGGTGGATATACGTGGAGACGAGTACCATCTGACCGGGGAGATACAGACTACGAAGATAGTGACTGATTCTTCTATAACACTGTCATTTGGACTTATCGTGGACGACGACACATTTGCCAGACTGACAAATGACAACTGTGAATTATATGTAAATGCTGTTCTTAAGAAAGACATTGTAGACGACAAGGGACTCATGAAAGCCATAATGGATGAAAATGAGAAGCTTGACAGTATAGATTTTGAAAGAATAAATGTGGACTGCGAGAGTTATCTGCAGAATATAGGAAGAAATATGTTCTACACGGTGGCAGCCGGATATATAACACTTTATCTGGCAGTGGTATTCCTCATAATAGCAAATACCATAATCGGAGTTCAGTTTCTCATGGGCCAGAGAAAGTCTGGCAGAAGATACAGAACCCTTGTGAAACTTGGGGCGACATACGAAATGCTTTGCAGCTCCGCAAACAGACAGGTTGGTTGGTACTTCGGAATCCCGGTTGCTGTGGCAGCGGTTAGCAGTATATTTGGCGTGCGTGCCCTGCTCACAGGAATACTGTCAGAATTCATGCGCGGCAGTATAAAACAGATACTTGTCATAGCTGCGGTTATGATAATCCTGCTGTGTGTGGTAGAATGTATTTATATGACAGCAGTAAAACGCTCCAGTAACAGATATCTCATGGCAATGATGAAGCCAGAGCGAGTTGAATGAGTCGGAGCGCTTATGAGCGTAAGCGAATAACTCTAATGCGCTCCGACGACCTGCCACTCGCACCTAAGTGAGAGTGGCGCTACCGATTAATAGTCGGAGCGCTTATGAGCGTAAGCGGATAAAGGAGAATAGACGGTGAAGTGTGTGATGGTTATTGAGGACGATGTCCTCATGTGCGACGAGCTCCTGGATATGCTGGCAAAGGCCGGTTACAGGGCTGTGAAGTCAGATGGATTTGACGATATAATAGAACAGATATTGGACACGGCTCCGGATATTCTTTTGCTTGATATCAATCTTCCGGGCAGGAGCGGATTTGACATTTGTCGGGAGATCAAGAGGAGGAGCTCTATCCCTGTGCTGGTTCTCACATCGAGGGATCAGCTAAAGGATGAGCTTCACGCTCTTGAGATCGGAGCCGATGAATTTCTCACAAAGCCATGCCGCCGGGAGCGGCTTCTGGCCAGAGTGGCAAATGTACTCAAGAGATATGAGGGCAGACAGAATCTCATAGAAGGAGAAGGATTCCTTTTGGACACACAGACCTACACTTTGTATATAAATGGAAAATCCACGGTGCTACCACAGAATCAGGGGCGGATATTGGAGACTCTGATGTCCGGCGGGAGTGAGGTTGTCTCAAAGGAAAATCTGTGTAAGGCGGTATGGGGAACCTCGGAATATATAGATGAGAATGCTTTGCAGGTAAATCTCACAAGGCTGAAAAAGACCATGGCCTCACTTAACATGAAGGTTTTGATCGTGTCCCAGAGAGGCGTGGGTTACAGGCTGGAGTGAGAAGCAGAAAATTTGCGAAAAAAACAGGCAGTCAGGGTATACGTGCAGAAAATGGTAGTTATGGAAAAATATCGGACTGATCATTTTGCTTGTATGTGAGGACGTAGGTGCAGGAAAGGATAGACATATGAAAACATGGTGGCTGGTTATGAAAAAGAATATGCCGTGGCTGGCGCTTCTGCTTGCGGTTGATCTCGTATTTGTATTTTTGCTGTGGCTTGTTGCACCGGAGGCTTTGAGCACTATCATGACGGTGATCGCATTGTTTGAGATAATCACATTTGTGGCGGTGTGCATAGCTTTGTGCATGAGATTCAGGAAGCAGTCAGATGCTTTCAGAAACTTTGTGAATGGGCCTGATGAGGAGAATGAAGCCAGGCTGCTTGAGGCGTGCAGCAAATCGGATGCCGAGTTTATTCACCTGATATCAGATACTATGTGCGAACTTCAGGATGAGCATGGGCGTTCGCAGACACAGCTTGCTGATTATCAGGAGTATGTGGAGAACTGGGCTCATGAGATCAAAACGCCCATATCCCTGCTCACTCTGGTAGTTGACAACAGGCGCGATGAGATTCCTGATGAGATGGCGAGAAAGCTGGACAACGTGAGCAGCAAATTGCAGGGGTACGTGGATCAGATATTGTACTATGCGAGGCTGAAAAGTGCCGTCAAGGATTACCTCATGGAAAGCCTTGATGTGAGCGAGTGTGTGGATCGGGCAGTGGAGACGTGCGGGCCGCTGCTTCTTGAGAAGAATATACGTATCAGAAAGAAGCTGGAATCCGGCGTGATATTTAGCGATAAGCGAGGAATCCAGTTTATTCTTGGGCAGATCATAGGCAATTCCATCAAATATGCAGGAACACAGCCGGAGATATCATTTGATTTCTGGGAGACTGACAGATACAGCGTGCTTGAGATCAGCGACAACGGCGTGGGTGTGAAGAAATGCGATATGCCGTACATATTTGAAAAAGGATTTACCGGTGATTCAGGGACGGCGAGAGAGCACGCAACCGGAATGGGCCTATATCTTGTGAGCGAGATGGCAAATGACCTGGGCATAAAGATCGAGGCTGATTCAAAGTGGCAGAATGGATTGACAATAAGGCTTGAATTCCCGCGGATAGACGGCAGAGAAAAGGATTAAAAAGTATACTTTTTCAGATTTATATGAATACCATATTATTATGAGCAAAGTGTAACACTCAGAGTTCTTTTCTTCAAGGTTTTTCGACATTTTATACATAATTTAATATAAAAATTGACTATAATCCCTAATCTTAAAAAGTATACATTTCTGATTAAATGATACAGAAGAGGAGGGATTTTTTATTGGAAGAAAATAATGAGAAGGTGACAACGGGGCAGGTTCAGTCGATGTCAGATCAGAGTATGTCCAACATGCAAAATAACTGGGCGGGCTGATGCTTAAAAAAGCAGGGCGCGATGCAACTGAAACTATGGCAGAAATGGTTGGAGAAAACTTCTTTCTGGGAGTTGATCCCAAGCTGCTTGCAATGCAATTTGCGACGACTGCGCTGTATGATTTTTTGCAGGGTGATACCATAGATTCAGTAATGACTATGTGTGAGGATTCTTATAACGAGACTGAGGATACGGTAACCGGAACATTTGACGCTTATGTTGAAAAGAATGGTGATGCATGGGAAGTTGTCTTTGATGATGTGGATCAGGAAAATGACGCCGTGTGGACATACTATGGTCTCCCTGCTGCTGACAGGCAGAGCTTCAAGGATAAGTTCAATGTGAAAAAGTGGTTTGAGTGATGGCTGGCGCTGACATTAAGGCCGGTGCCAACTTCTTATAGGATAGTTAGATAAGATTTAAACAGAAACAGGAGGATGGGTTTATGAAAAAGTACATAAAATATCTGCTGGCTTTGACGGTGATGGTGATTATGTTTGTGCCGTTAAGTGCCAGAGCGGAACAGAGCAATGGGCTTATTTATGAGTATGATGAGTATAGCGATGGTATATATATCACAGGATATACAGGCACGGCTGCGCAGCTTGACATACCGGCGACTATAGATGGCAAGAAAGTTACAACGATAGATGATAGTGTATTTGAAAATTGCAAAAGTCTGGTTGATGTAACCATTTCTGCAGATCTGGATTATATCGGAAGCAATGTTTTCAGCGGTTGTAGTAATTTAAAGAGTGTTATTTTTACAGGAAAAATGCTTGGCAATATGGAGTATGGAGCTTTTTATAACTGTAATAATCTTGAAAAGGTGGTACTGCCAGAGTGCATTACAAGCATAGATTCTGACGTGTTCTTTGAGTGTGAAAATCTTAAGTATGTATATATTCCGGACAGCATGACAAATATTGCTCAGGGAATATTTTTCTTTGCTCCGAATGTTGTTATTCAATGCACGAAGGGATCTGCAGCGTATAAGTATGCGATCAGATATGATATCCAGTGCAGTTACAGTGATGGCAGCAAGACCGATATTGCAGGTGAGGATACCGAGGCGGATGTCTATGGAATAAGTGATGTGAAATATCTGATAGATGAAAAGGTGTGTCTGGATGGTATTGGACTGATGATAGACGGCAAACAACTTATAAAAAACAAGGATTACACAATATCATATAAAAGTGATGATAATAGTGAAGAAAAAATAATTATAAAGGGAACCGGCAATTACTGTGGTGTGATTGTCAGACGTGTAAATGTTTCTGTTGAGTGGATGTACACTACAGCAGAAGATGGAAACCTGATATTATCTTATTATAAAGGCGCTTCAGGAAACGTTGTTATACCAGCTAATGTCGGTGGCAAGAAGGTTGTTGGAACAGACAATCATGGTGTTTTTGATATGCGAGAGGGGGTGATGCGATAACTTCAATTACACTTCCGGATACGATTGAATTTATAGGCAATGATTCATTTTATATGTGCGATATAAAGAGCATAACAATCCCAGACAGTGTAAAAACTATAGGTGATGGTGCGTTCAGGGGGGCTAAGTTAAGAAGTATAAATATACCAAAGGAAGTTACATCTTTAGGTGTTGATGTATTCTATAATTGTTCGTATTTATCAAAGATAACTGTTGATAGTGAAAATCCTGTATATGACAGCAGAAATAATTGTAATGCTATCATAGAGACAGCGACAAATACGCTTATTCGTGGAGGTGCAGCAACGGTGATTCCGTCAGAGATTACCGCAATTGCGAGTACAGCATTTGGTGGATGTAATACCTTGAAGAAGATAACTCTTCCTAGTGGACTTAAGAGCATAGGTAGGCATGCATTCCTTGAATGTGATCAGATAACTGCTATAACTATTCCGGAAGGAGTTACATACATAGGATTTGGCGCATTTATGGACTGTAGTAAATTGGTGTCATTGAAAATTCCAGATGGGGTGACAGAGCTCAATGGGCGAACATTTGATGGATGCATTGCGCTCAAGAGCATCACGCTTTCTAAGAATATTACCAGAATTAAGACTCAGGAATTCAATAATTGCAAATCGCTTACACAGATTAACCTTCCTTCAAAATTGAAAGAGATATGGGCGTATGCATTCTGGAACTGTAAGAGCCTTACACGTATTAATATTCCTGCAAGTGTTACAGATATAAGAGAAGGCCTATTTTTCGGATGTGACAATTTGGTGAAGGTTACCGTTGATGAGAATAATAAGAAGTATGACAGCAGAAATAATTGTAATGCAATCATAGAGAAGGATTCGGCAAAGCTTGTGGTTGCATGCAATAAAACTGTGATTCCGGGAACAGTAAAGATTATTGGTGAAAATGCGTTTTATTGGCAGGATAAGATCAAAAGCGTGATTATTCCTGCGTCGGTCGTTGAAATAGAAGATAAAGCATTTGGATTTTGTAAGCAATTGGAAAAGGTTGTTATTCCATACAGTGTAACAAAGATTGAAAGCGGGGCGATTGAGTTTCGGCCAAAGCTGACCATCTACACCAGAAAATATTCCACAGCGTATAATGTGGCGGTGAAGAATAAACTGAAGTATAGTCTCATCACAACAGATCTTGCAGCAAAGTCAAGCAAGACTGTAGTGACAGGAATAACAAATAAGCAGTACACAGGCAGAAAGGTAACCCAGAGCGGCATAGTGGTGAAGGCGTATGGAAGGACACTGAAGGCCGGCGTGGATTACAGCATCACATACAAGAACAATGTAAAAGCGGGTAAAGCGCAGGTTGTGATCACCGGTAAGGGTGGCTACAAGGGTACGGTAGTAAAGACGTTTGGCATTGTTATTCCTAAGAATAAGGTTTATACAGTGGGCTGCCTGAAGTACAGGGTGACAAATGCGGCGACAAATGGTTCTGGAACAGTGACGCTCACAGGTTCTACCCTGACAAAGGCAAATGTGAAGTTCACTATTTTAAGCGTTAAGAGTACGGTTATTATAGGCGGCGTGAGATTTAAGGTGACAGCCATAGGTGCAAATGCATTTAACGGATACACACATCTTAAGAGTCTGGTTATAACAGATGGCATCAAGGTTATAGGCGACAAAGCGTTCTATGGTTGTAAATCCTTGACGACCGTAAAACTTGGAAACAGCATCAAAGTGGCAGGCAGCCAGGTGTTCACGGGCATCGCTGCAAAAACAGTAGTTACAGTGCCTGTGGCAAAGGTTTCTTCGTATAAAACCATGTTCCGTAAGGCAGGAATGCCGGCTAAGGCTGTTTATAAAACTAAATAAATAATTGTCTGTATAGTGGCTGATCCCGCTGCGGAAATGGTGTTCTGTTCCGCAGCGGGATTTTTTTACACAAATGCACAAATGGGGTCAGGCCCCTTTCGACAACAAAAGGGTCAGGCACCTGGCTTTTTCGATAAATAAACGTTAAAAAAACGATAGGGCCTGACCCCACTTGTGAGCCCGTGGAAGTGCCAGCGGCTTGCATAAACGAAGAAATGAGGATTATAATAAAGGGGTCAAGGCTTGCTTGATGGTTTAAAGAGGTTTATCGTAATTCATGGGAAGCAGTAGTAAGGAGGCGCATATGATGGAGATCAGAAATGCAGCAATAGAGGATTTTGATATTGTTTTTGAATTTGTTGAAAAATTGTGGACTTACAATACATATGATAGAGATGAAATACGCAAAGTATATATGAGCGTTATGGAGGATGAGCAAAGCTTTGTATATTTGCTTTGGGATGACGGCGCATGCCGCGGAATGTGCCACGGAGATTATTTTAACACATTCTGGATGTCTGGACTCACGTGTTATGTATCGAGCCTTATAACAAGGGAAGAAGACCGCGGAAAAGGTTATGGCACAGCACTGCTCGATCATGCAAAGAAAATGGCAGGTGCTAAGGGATGCAGAGCAATTACGTTGGATTCGGGGCTTCCCAGAAAGGATGCTCATGCATTTTATGAACATTATGGTTTTGAAAAAAGCTGTTATGGCTTTGAAATGATGCTCTAAGTTATTTACAGAGACGTGAAAGGAGACAGCTATGTGTACAGCAGCGACATATAAAACAAAGGATTTCTATTTTGGTAGAACACTTGATTATGAGTTTTCCTATGGCGATGAGATTACGGTGACGCCGAGAAATTATCCGTTTGAATTCAGATATATGGGAAAAAGAGACAGCCACTATGCCATGATCGGTATGGCACATGTGGCAGGAGATTACCCGCTTTATTATGATGCGGTAAATGAGAAAGGTCTGTGTATGGCGGGGTTGAACTTTGTTGGAAATGCAGTGTATCAGAAACCGGATATGTCAGGTGGCAGAGACAATGTTGCACAGTATGAGTTTATTCCGTGGATACTTGGAAATTGCTCCAGTGTGGGTGAGGCGAGAGTGACACTTGACAGAATGAACCTGACAGGAACTCCATTTTCGGAGCAGCTGCCATCGGCCCAGCTTCACTGGATTATAGCTGACAGAAATGGTGCGATCACGGTTGAGTGCACGGCGGACGGCATGCATGTGTATGAGAATACGGTAGGTGTGCTCACGAATAACCCACCATTTCCTCAGCAGATGTTCCTGCTTAACCAGTATATGGGACTTTCCTCCAGACAGCCGGTGAATACATTTGCGCCGGAGCTGGGGCTTAACGCCTACAGCCGGGGAATGGGTGCTATAGGACTTCCGGGAGATCTGTCGTCCACATCAAGATTTGCCAGAGTGGCATTTGTGAAGCAGAACAGTCTGTCAGGAGATGGCGAGGCGGAGAGTGTCAGCCAGTTCTTTCACATTCTCGGTTCGGTCGATCAGCAGAGAGGATGCTGCGAGGTCGAAAGGGACAAGTATGAGATTACTATATATACTTCGTGTTGCAACGCGGATAAGGGAATATACTACTACAACACTTATGAGGGACATCAGATAAATGCGGTGGCTATGAACAGGGAAGATTTAGGCGGCACCAAACTTGTCAGATATCCGCTTTTGCAGGGGGAGAATTTCAACTGGCAGAACTAGGCAAACAGGGAGAAAGGACGAGATATGGGTAAGTCAAAGGTTACAATAAAAGAGATAGCAGATATGGCAGGGGTGTCCATAGCAACGGTGTCTCATGTTATCAACAGGACAAGATATGTGCGGCCGGAGCTTGTTGATAAGATAGAGAAGATAATTGTTGAGACGGGCTACCAGAACAAGATTGCGGATAAGGAGAGAAAACTTCTTGTTGGACGGGAGTCAACAATCGTTGCACTGATACCAAATATAGAAAGTACGATATACCGAGACATGGTTGCATATATGAAGCAGCTTGTTGGCGCACAGGGATATCAGTTTCTGGTTGCCATAACTGACAATGATCTTAAGGAGGAAGCACAGGTTCTTTCGGGGCTTCTTGTAAATAAGAGTGTTGCCGGCATCATACATGCTCCGGTTAGCGATGTGGCGTCAAACTATACGAAGTTGATTCAATCAGGAATGCCATTTGTCTGCGTTGAAAGGAATATTCTGGGATCGGGAATAGATTCAGTGGAATTTCGGGACAGGGAGGCTATATTTAAAGGGGCTGATTATCTTCTGTCAAGTGGACATAAGAATGTGTTGTTTATAAGAGAGAGTACGGACAGCACAACTAAGGATGAGCGAACCAGGGGATTCCTGAATGCGCTTGAAAAATATAACATTAATACAAATGATGCAAATATAGTTGATGTGACGCTTGAGAAAGGCGAAGATGACTGCATGCTTGACATACAGAAAGCACTTCGCAGATATAGGCCGACAGCGGTTATTGCTGGTGGCAACAGAATAACACTTTATCTTATGAAGACACTCAGAGACCTTGGAATTGACTGCCCGGGTGAGATATCTGTTGTGGGCTTTGGAGATGAGAGCTGGTCGGAGCTCACTTATCCGCCACTTACGATTCTCAGAAGAGATGTTAAAGGGCTCAGTACCAAGGCTGTGAATATGTTGTTTGAGAAAATAAATACAGGGATGGTTGTATCGCCAGATTGCTATGCGGATGTGGAGTTGATTATCAGAAAGTCTACAAAGATGCTGGACAATGGACCATTTGGCGACAAGGCTGCGGCTCCGGATTCTGTGGTCCTGTCAAAGGAAGAAAAGCAGAGGCTCAAAAACGGGCATTACAGAGTTGCAATATCATTCCACTATACTGGTACTTCCTGGGCGGAGCTTCACGAGAAGGGCATCAGGGAGGAGCTTGAGCAGTTTGGAATAGATGTGGTGTCGGTCATGGATGCGCATTTCGATTCAGAGCTCCAGAATGCACAGCTTGATGGAATCAGACTTCAGAAACCAGATGCTGTCATCGCTATTCCGGCAGATGACAGCCGGACAAGAGAAAATTTCCAGGAACTTTCAAAGGTATCCAAATTGGTATTCATAAGCAATGTTCCGGAGGGGATGTCAAAGAACAGCTATGTGTCTTGCGTATCGGTAAATGAGTCCGAGAATGGCACAAATGCTGGAAGAATGCTGGGCGAATACTGCAAGGAGAATGGTAAGACAAAAGTTGGTTTCATAGTCCACGGTGCAGTGTTCTATGGAACCCGGGTTAGAGATAACGCTGCAGAAAAGACGATAAATGATACATATCCGGGGATTGATATAGTGACTGTGAGAGGGTTCGGAGATATATCCAATGCGTATCAAGTTGCGAAGGATGTGATTACATTGAATCCGGAAATAGAGGCTCTTTATGTGAGTTGGGACCGGCCGGCACTTCTGGTTATAAAGGCATTAAAGGAACTTGGCAGGGGAGATGTTGCGGTGTTTACAACAGATCTTGACTATGAAATAGCGCGCAATATGGAAGATGGCATAGTCAAAGGCCTCAGTACCCAGAGACCTTATGAGCAGGGAAGGGCGGCAGCGGCAGTCGTAGCCAAATCGCTTGTCAGTGACGAGCCTCTTCCAAAGTATGTGGGGGTACAGCCGTATCAGGTTGAGCCGAAACAGCTCCGGCTTGCCTGGAAGGAAATTTTCCATGAGTCCATGCCGGATAGGCTGGGGTGATTGTGTGTGTTAGTGCTGGATAGGCTGAGATGGCTTGGTGGATAGGCTGACAAGGTTATTGTAAGATCAATGCTGGGCAGACTGGGATGGTGTCTGCTGGCTGCATCATGGCGTATTCGTAAAATGAGATGAGAGGAATAAGATGTTCCTTTTGTAAAAAATGAGTGTATCTAAAATGAAAAAATGTCCCGTCAGAGATAAAATTTATCTTTTTGGCGGGATTTTTTTATTTGCATACAATTCTATTATGAATTTTTGCTATATGAGATATACGTGCGAAAAAGAGAGAACTTTATGTGCTTTCCAAAATCTAAAACGGGAAAAAGCGAAAAATTGTACATGCGAGGATGTAATGGAATCAAATGGCATCGGGTGAGTTTGAGAAAAAGTGAAAAAGCTAACCAACGGTAGACAAGAAGTCGAGAGGTATGGGACGAAAGAAAGTAAGTGATTGCCTGGAATAAAATTCGAAAAAAAGGAGAAGGACATGGACCGGTATCTTTGTAAAAAGATAAAATTTACGTAAATTACGTAAAACAAACAAAGAACTGTATAAGACGGAAAACCGTTATTTGTGCATGGTGACGAATAAAACAAAAATATAACACTAATTATTGACAAAAACAGACAAAGGATATATCATTAAATCATGCAAGGGACGGAAAACAGTTTAAAATTTACGTAAATAAAACCGGTTATGAACAGTTTTTCGACAACGAGTTAGCAAAATACATAATATTGTTGGAGGTAAAAATTATGAGAAAATTCAAAAAGTTATTAGCAGTTGGAGCATGCCTGTGCATGTCACTCAGTTTATTGGCAGGTTGTGGATCAGGATCAGGTAATGGTTCGGGCAGTGGTTCATCTGATTCAGGTACAAAGAAGGAAAGCACAAAGTCATCTGACCTGTCATTTGCATTTTGTACAAACACACTCAATAACACATTCCAGAGTTCTATAGATGCAAAGCTCAAGGAACTCTGCGATGCAAATGGAATTTCATACACATGTCTTGATCCTGACTACGATCTGAACACACAGCTCAGTCAGTTATCAGATGTGGCAAACAGCGGATACGATGCAGTGTTCATCATTCCGGTTGATTCAGCAGGAATCACATCAGGACTTGCTGAGATCAAGGATGCAGGAATCCCAATCTTCAACGTAGACACAGCAGTTATCGAGGATGATATCGAGAATTTCGTAACACAGTTCGTTGGAACAAATGCATACATGGCAGGACAGCTTGTAGGTGAGCAGATGGCAAAGGATTTCCCTGATGGAGCAGACATAGCAGTTCTTGATTTCCCATCAAATGAGAGCTGTGTAGATCGTGTAAATGGTTTCCTTGACGGACTTGGTGCAAGCAAGGACAAATTCAACATAGTTGCACAGCAGGATGGTGAGGCAGCACTTGATGCTTCAATGAGCCTTGCAGAAGATATCATCACAGCAAATCCTGATCTTCAGGCATTCTTCTGTATCAACGATCCTTCAGCACTTGGCGCAGCAGCTGCAGTAAAGGCTGCAAACAAGACAGGCAAGATTGGTGTATACAGTATTGATGCTTCACCAGATGGCAAGCAGGCACTTCTTGATGGCGAGTTCACAGCAGTTGCTTGTCAGGTTCCTGTACAGATTGCTGAGTATGCATTCAACGCAGCACAGAAGTATGTAGGCGGAGATACAACAATTGAAGAGAAGAAGGTATACCTTGACTCACACCTTGTACTTGAGGATGAGGCAAAGGAGACACTCAACGACTGGCAGTAAGGGCATACAAAGGGGTCAGACCCCATGGACAGACGAGACATAAGCCAAAGGGGTCTGACCCCTTTGGCATAACACGGGAGTGATCCCGATAATAACAGCAAGACGACAAAAGATATAATATAGAAACTTGGAGGTTTAATATGGGACAGACAGTTCTGGAAATGATAGGGATAAAGAAAAGCTTCTCTGGAATATATGCTTTAAGCGGCATTGACTTTTCCCTTGAACTGGGAGAGGTACATGCACTGCTCGGTGAGAATGGTGCAGGAAAGTCCACACTGATCAAGGTCCTCGGCGGAATTTACCAGCCTGACAGCGGAATCATCAAGGTAAATGGCAAGGAGGTAAAGATCAACGGAGTTCCGGCTGCCAGAGAGAATGGTATAGGAATAATACATCAGGAAATAGTACTTGTTCCATATCTTTCGGTGGCACAGAACCTGTTTCTCGGAAGAGAGATAAGGACAAAACTTGGAACATTGGACTTTGCAGAGATGAACAGAAGAGCAGAGGAGATGATATCATCCCTCGGCGTGAATATAAAAGCAGATACGATAGTAGAGAATCTGACCATCGCACAGCAGCAGATGGTGGAGATCGTCAAGGCGGTCTCATTCAACGGTAAGATCATAGTTATGGATGAGCCTACCTCATCACTTTCAAATGAAGAGGTGGAGCAGTTATTTGAGATCATTGAGAATCTCAGGAAAAAGAAGGTAAGTATAATCTACATCTCCCATAGAATGGAGGAGCTCTTCAGGATATCAGACAGAGTTACCGTAATCAGGGATGGTGCATACGTAGGAACAAAAAAGACATCAGAGACAAGCCCGAATGAGCTGGTTGCGATGATGGTAGGAAGAGATCTGGAGAGCTTCTATGCAAGAGATTACTGCGACATAGACAAGGCAGAGGTTGCTCTGGAGGTAAAGAATCTTTCTCAGACAGGTGTCTTTGAAGATATAAGTTTTTCGGTACACAAGGGCGAGATCCTGGGCTTCTCAGGTCTGGTCGGTGCCGGACGAAGTGAGATCATGGAGGCGATATTTGGCGCAACACGGCCTACATCGGGAGAGGTGATACTCGGAGGAAAGCCGGTTCACTTCAAGAATCCGATGCAGGCAATCAAGGCAGGCATAGCTCTGGTTCCTGAGGACAGAAAGAAACAGGGATTGGTACTTGGCAACAGCGTGGCATTCAACCTCACACTCTCATCCCTCAGATTCTATATGAATGGAATCGCCATAAGCGAGAAGAAACGCGGCGAGGTAATAGACCATTATTCACAGAGACTTAGGATAAAGGCTGCATCGCCAGAGATTGAGGCGGGAAGCCTGTCAGGTGGAAACCAGCAGAAGGTGGTCCTGGGCAAATGGCTTGCGACCAAGCCGGATGTGCTCATTCTGGATGAGCCGACCAGAGGCGTGGATGTAAATGCAAAATTTGAGATATACACAGTAATCAATGAACTGGCAAAGGAAGGCATAGCGATAATTATGGTATCCAGTGAGCTTCCTGAGATCATCAACATGTGCGACAACGTATGTGTGGTCAGAGCCGGAAGACTCGTGAAGAAGCTGTCAAAGGACGAGCTTTCACAGGAAGAGATAATGAAATACGCTGCAGGAGGTATCGAATAATATGGGCGAGACAAAGAAGAATTCAAAGGCAACTTCTATATTGAAGAACAATCCCCTGACATCCATAGTCAAGGGCAACATAGGAATCATAGTGGTTCTGATAATCATGTGCGTGGCTGTAGCATTTGCCACGGATAAATTTCTCACAACAAATAACATAATATCAGTGCTTAGACAGATATCAATCAATACATACATAGCACTTGGAATGACACTCATAATCATACTTGGACACATCGATCTGTCAGTTGGATCCATAGTTGCGATGTCAGGAACATTGACCGTAGGTTTTATAGTAAACCAGGGGCTTCCTCTTGGTGTAGCCATAGCAGCAGGACTTCTGGTTGGTACAGCAGCAGGCTTTATAAGTGGTTTCATAGTAGCCAATTTCAAGGTGCCTGCGTTCATCATCACAATGGCTATGATGAACATTGCAAGTGGTATAGCTTACGTCTACACAGGTGGACAGTCAACACGTATTACAAATAAACTTTTCATAGAGATCGGTACAGGATATCTGTTCAACGTGATCCCACTTCCTGTTGTATACATGGTTGTACTCATCATAGTTTTCAGTTTTATCCTCAGCAAGACAAAGTTCGGAACATACATATATGCAATAGGTGGCAATCGTGAGGCAGCAAGACTTTCAGGTGTGCCTATCAAGAAGATAGAGATCATAGTATTTACAATATCAGGACTTCTCTCAGCATTTGCAGGACTCGTACTCTGTTCAAGAATGTACTCAGGACAGCCTTCAGTCGGAAGCGGATACGAGCTTGATGCAATCGCAGCCTGCGTACTTGGAGGAACATCAATGACAGGTGGTAAGGGAAGAATCAGTGGAACTGTATTTGGTGCCATGGTCATCGGAATTATTTCAAATGGACTTAACCTTATCGGAGTATCATCATACTGGCAGCTTATCATCAAGGGTCTCATCATTGCAGGTGCGGTACTTCTGGATGGTCAGAAGGGCAAGCTTGAACTTTTAAAGAAAAAGAAACTTGCAGCAAATTAGTCAGACGGAACAGGCACAATTGGCAAATAACTACTTAATATAGAAAGGACTAATGATATGGAGATTTTTAGAAAAATGTCCTTCGCTGATTCCACAGGAGACGCAATACCATTCTATCACGAAGGCAAATATCATATATTTTCACTGACTTCCCCTCCGGGAACTACAGTATATCCTGCAAGACTCAGAACCACATGGAGCCACAGTGTATCAGATGATCTGGTGCACTGGGAGGAGCTTCCGACAGCACTCTATCCGGGAGAGGGCGATGAGCCGGATGCATCAGGAGTGTGGACGGGTTCAGTCATATATGGAGAGGGCAAATACCATGCATTTTACACAGGCTACTGCTTAACTGCAGAGTATCAGCAGACAATATGCCATGCAACAAGCGATGACGGAATAACATGGGTGAAAGACGCAGCCAATCCGGTCATCACACCTATGATAGAGCTTTACGAGAAGCTTGACTGGAGAGATCCGTATGTCTTCTACAATGAGGAGGACAAATGCTATTGGATCCTCATATCGGCGAGAAGGCTTGACATGCCGATAACAAGAAGAGGATGTATCGTCCTTTACAGATCAAAGGATCTGGTCAACTGGGAGTACTACGGACCGATATATTCACCGGGACACACCAACTGTCCTGAGTGCCCTGAGATGTACAAGATGGGAGACAACTGGTATCTCTCATATTCAAGATTTTCAGAATATGTAAACACAATATACAGAGTAGCAAAGTCACCATTTGGACCTTGGAGAAAGCCAAAGAAGGATGGCATAGGCGGAAGAAGATTCTACGCAGCCAAGTCCATGCAGGATGATGACGGCAGACGCTTCTACTTCGGCTGGGCTCACGACAGAGCAGACAGAAGCGACAGAGGCGAGTGGTACTGGGGCGGAACCTTCTGCGTGCCACATGAGGTTGTTGCCACTGAGGATGGCGGACTTGATGTAAAGCTTCCAAAGGAGTATGAGCATGTTTTTGAAAAGCCTGTGGCATGGGATTACATCCCTGTACTTGGAAAGGCAGAGCTTCACGGAGACAGACTGGTTGAGATGGATTCAGTAAGCACATGTACATACGGCTTCCTTGGACACAGCGAGGAGAGCTACATGCTGAAGTGCAAGATCATGCCTAGAGAGGTATATGACCATTTCGGAATACTGCTCAAATCTGATAAAGAGGCAAGTGGATGCCTGCTTCTTGAATTTGATGTGGCTATGCAGAGAGTGTCACTGGTAAATCTTCCGATGGGAGTTGATCCATTCTGGGTTCAGTCCTGTCAGGCTGTACCTCCTGCAACTGAGCCGGGTCCTGATGGAGTCAGAGTGTGCGAGAAGACATTTGACATAACAGATGGCAGTGAGATAGATGTTAAGATTATCGTTGACCATGATATGGTAGAAGTGTTTGTTGGAGAACAGGTTGCATTCACCTACAGGATTTACGCAAAACCTGAATTTGAGACAGGACTTCTTGCTCAGGATGCAAGAGTAGAATTCTATGACATAGAGATCACAGGAAAGTAAAATTCACAAGGAGGATCCAACATGGAAAAGAAATATGATGTTGTGGCTCTTGGTGAGTTCCTGATAGATTTTACCCCTGCCGGAAACACTGATTCCGGGATGAAGCTCTTCGAGCAGAATCCCGGCGGTGCTCCGGTGAACATGCTCACGGCGGCCGGTAAGGCCGGTCTTAAAACCGCCTTCATTGGTAAGGTCGGAGATGACATGCACGGCAATTTCCTGGTTGAGACTGCAAAACAGGCTGGAATAGAGACAAGAGGCATAGTGATTGATGACACGGTATTTACCACTTTGGCATTTGTCACTCTGGATGAGAAAGGAGAACGTGAATTCTCATTTGCCAGAAAGCCTGGAGCGGACACGATGCTCTGCTACAAGGAGATTGATACAGAGCTGCTCAGGGATACAAAGGTGTTCCATATAGGTTCGCTCTCACTTACGGATGAACCGGCGAGGACAACAACATTTCAGGCGGTGAAGGAGGCAAAGAAATACGGCGCGGTGATATCGTATGATCCGAACTACAGAGCACCGCTGTGGGACAGCAGAGAAAATGCGATGGAGAGGATGAAGAGTATTCTTCCATTTGTAGATATAATGAAGCTTTCGGACGAGGAGACATCACTCCTCACACCATTTGCCGATCCGGAGGATGCAGCGGAGTATCTTCTGGACACAGGTGTAAAACTTGTCGCAGTCACCCTGGGAAGTGAGGGTGTGTTGATATGCAGCAAGGATGGAAGCAGAAAGGTTCCCGGGTTTGTCAGCAATGTAGTTGACACGACGGGAGCTGGTGACTCATTCTGGGGGGCATTTGTATCGCAGCTTATCAAGGTTGATAAGCCCCTGGAGGAATTCACCATAGATGAACTTGCGGAATACGCAAGATACGGAAATGCGGTAGCGAGCCTGTGCGTTGAAAAACGCGGAGGACTCAGATCCATTCCGGAAGAGTGCGAGACACTAAAGAGACTTGCGGGAGAGCCGCAGTAGACTTATGGTAGATCCGCAGTGGATTTGTAGCAAATCTGCAGTAGAATAGACCCCCAATTAATTTTTTCACATATAACTTTCCCCTGGGAGCCCGGCAAAGCCGGGCTCTATTTTTGTCATTGGGGCTTGTGGCTTTGTTAAAATGGTTTTCCTGACTGGGATGAGCATGACTTATGTATATTGGGGGAGGAATGGATATGAAATAACGAGATGTTTTTATTTTTTTGAATTTAGCAAGATTCCTTGAGAAAATATTTTATCTTTTTCGTTGAAAAATAGCGAAAAGATAAAATATTCTTTTGAATTATCACTTTTTGGGATTTTATTTTTAAAAAGTGATAAAATTATGCACTTTTTGTGCGTAGAATCAATCGGTCAGTCTTTATTGCACTGTCTCAAATAAGCGGATTTTTCTGCAACGGCTACATAAGACAGTTTCATTCGAGCTGTAAGATCTCTTACTTATATTTAAAGATACTGAATGGTTATTAAGTTGATACGAGCAAACCATAGACATATAATCTAGCTAACTTGGGAGAGAGACTAATTATATGACGAGGTGATCTGGTGAAGAACGTACTTGAATTTATAGAGAGGTCGGCGGAGAGATATCCTGATAAGCTGGCTGTGGCAGATGAAAATGGCGGTGTCACATACAGTCAGTTAGAGCTCATGGCAAAAAAGATTGGCGCCTGGATACATAAGATGACAGGTGGCGAACATATAAAACCGGTGGCGGTGCTTCTGGATAAGAAGCCAGAGAGTGTTGCGGCTTATATGGGAGTTATGTACAGTGGCAATTTTTATGTGGTTCTGGATGCTGAGATGCCGGATGTCAGGGCGGAGGCAATTCTTGGCACGCTAAGACCGGCTGCAATTGTGACAGACTCGGTTCACATGGAGCAAGCTGAGAAAATGGTGAGAGACCACGTGAGCGCGGCCACAAGCAGTGCAGCCGCAAACCAAGCAGGCAGCTGCAAACCAAGCGACAGCAGTGCAGAGGCAAGCCACATAGCCATACTCAACCTGGATGACCTGGACGACGATGTTCCGGTTGATGTGCTAAAGGACATAAGGAGAAAGATGATAGACACGGATCCGGCGTATGCACTGTTTACATCAGGTTCAACAGGAGTTCCAAAGGGTGTCGTTGTTACCCATGCAAATATCATAGCTTACATAAACTGGTACACCGAGACATTTGGAATAGACGAGAATACGGTATTTGGAAATCAGACACCCTTTTATTTCAGCATGTCGGTGTCGGATCTTTACAGTACATTAAAGAGCGGGGCGACGCTGTATATCATACCGAAGGCGTATTTCACATTCCCGATGAAACTCATGGAGTTTCTTGCCACGTATAAGATAAATACAATTTACTGGGTACCATCGGCACTTCAGATAGTGGCAAATTACAAGATGTTCCAATATGCAAAGCTTCCGGAACTGAGGAAAGTGCTGTTTGCCGGCGAGGTCATGCCGACCAGGCCGCTCAACTACTGGATACAGAATCTTCCGGATGCCGTGTATGCCAATCTGTTTGGCCCGACGGAGACTACGGACATATGCACGTATTACATTGTGGACAGACCTTTTAGGGACGATGAGCCGCTTCCTATGGGATATGCGTGTGACAACTGCGATGTGTATGTGATCGATTCGGATGGCTGTGAGGTGTCTCCGGACGTGGATCCAGAGACAGGCTACAGCAGGGAAGGCGAGCTTTACGTCAGAGGATCATTTGTGGCTCTGGGGTATTATGGCAATGATGAAAAGACCAGAGATGCATTTGTCCAGAATCCGCTGAATGACAAATACCCTGAGCTGGTGTACAGAACCGGCGATCTGGTGAAGTATAACCGCTATGGTGAGCTGGTGTATATCTCGAGGAAGGATTATCAGATAAAGCACATGGGCTACCGGATAGAGCTGGGTGAGATAGAGGCCGCGGCGGGGGCGATAGATGGAATAAGAAGCTATGCGTGCATATATGATGAGGCAGATGACAAGATCGTATTCATATATGAGGGCAGGAAGAAGGATGACGCTGAACTTTTAGAGGCATTCCGCAGGCGGGTGCCGCATTACATGGAGCCTGGCAGATTTGTGAGGGTGACAGCTATGCCTCACAATGCAAATGGCAAGATAGACCGGAAGCGGCTTAAAGCGGAATATATTTAAGTAATGTGCTGGCTGTTGACGCCGGACAGACTATGAATTAAAAGTTATGATGACCCCGGAGAGGGGCTCTAAAAACTACTACTATATGATATGAGGAGGATAAAAAATTATGGAAGAATTATTAAAGATTTTAAATGAGGTTAAACCAGGAGTAGATTATGAGAATGAGACAGATCTGATAGGCCATGGTGTGCTTGATTCAATAACTATGGTGACACTTGTGCTTCAGATCAGTGATGAATTTGATGTTGACATATCCCCTGTGGATATCACTCCGGAAAATTTCAGGACAGTGCAGACTATATATGATCTTATAAAGAGACTGGAAGATGAATAAAAGCTGGCGGCGCGAGAAGTGCATTGCCGTTGGTGCATAGCAGGCAGCTTCAAAATTACATTGCAGGAGAGATTTAATTATGGCATATACGTCGATAGCTTACATTGTGTTTATATTATTTGGCTCTTTTCTGATATACAACATTGTACCGCTTAAGTATAGGTGGAAAGTATTGCTGGTATTCAGCTATATATTTTACTTTATCAATTCGGGCAAATACATTGTGTTCATTCTGGCAGGGACGCTGACGATATACGTAGGCGGCTTGCTGCTGAACAAGATAGACGATGGCTATACCATGGCGAAGAAGACCTTGCCGCGGGAGAACAAAAAAGAGTATAAGGCAGTCATAGGCTGGCAGAAAAAATGCGTGTGCGTATGTGTGGTTCTGATCAACGTTGGAGTGCTTGTGTATCTGAAATATTCGGAATTTATTGGCAGTGTGTTCACGGATCTGCTGGGACTTTTCCATGTAAATATTGGCAACCCTATGCACAAAATGGTACTGCCGCTTGGAATTTCGTTCTATACACTCTCTGCGGTCAGCTACATAGTGGATGTGTACAGGGGCAAATACAGGGCAACGGATAAGTTTGGCAAGATAGCGCTGTTTCTCGTATTTTTCCCTCAGATAGTTGAAGGCCCAATCGCCAGATTTGACCTTATTGGCGACTCTCTTTATGAGGGACATAAGTTCAGCTACAGGAATATGACCATGGGACTTCAGCTCATGGCATGGGGGTTTTTTAAGAAGATGGTCATTGCTGACCGTGCAAATATGTATGTTAATCAGATATTTGACAATTTCAGTGATTACAGCGGATTGTACGTCATAACCGGTATGCTGCTGTACACGCTGCAGCTCTATGCAGAGTTTTCGGGATGTATGGATATAGTAAGGGGAAGTGCTCAGATGTTCGGTGTCACTTTATCAGAGAACTTCAACCAGCCATTTATATCGAAGACTGTAAGTGAGTTCTGGAGAAGATGGCATATGACACTGGGATCCTGGTTTAAAGACTATGTATTCTACTCCGTATCGCTCTCGAAGCCTTTCGTAAAACTCAGCAAGAAGACCAGGGAGCATATGAATACATTTTTTGCAACATTTGTGCCTATGTCCATCGCCATGTTTATTGTGTGGTTTGGAACCGGTATATGGCACGGCGCCAGCTGGAAATATGTCATGTACGGACTTTATTACTGGGGAATCATGATTCTGGGACTCCTGACCGAGCCGTTATTTAAAAAGATGTTTGCCGCAATGCATGTGAACAGGCATGGCAGGATATACAGGTCGCTTCAGGTTGTCAGAACATTTTTATTTGTAAATGTGGGAATGCTTATGTTCAGAGCAGACGATCTCACTGTGTTTGGACATATGTTCACATCTATGTTCAAAAACTTCTCATTTGATCCGGTCATCACGGGCTCACTTATGACGGTGAGAATCGACATGGCAGATTTCATAGTTCTTGTGGCAGGTGCGCTGATCCTGCTGGCAGTTGGTATTTACAGGGAACAGGGACATCATCTAAGGGAAGAGCTTGCAGAAAAAAATATCGTGCTCAGATGGGCGGTTTACTATGTGCTGATATTCAGCGTGATAATATTTGGCGCCTATGGCAAGGGATATGAGGTTGCAGGATTTATATATGCACAGTTCTGATGATTTGATAAATTGTTGTATGACGGTGAACAAAATTGGAATAATGTGGTGGTAAGCATGAAGAAGAAAAGTGTGTTAAATCTCGTAAAAGGTATTGTTTTTCTGGCTATAGCAGTGGGTATAGTTGTCTTCGGATGTCTGGTATTTCAGCCAAAGACAAGTGATCCGAAAGGCGGTCTTGTAAATGCAAATGCCAGGGCGTTCTATGGAGAACCGAAGGATTCGCTGGATGTGGTAGTTCTTGGAAACAGCAATGCATACAGTGGATACTCGCCTATGTATGTGTGGGGTAAATATGGTATTCCGACATATGTGGCAGCAGAGGGGGGACAGAATATAGTTGAAACTCTGGATATACTAAATGAGATATTGTCATGTCAAAAGCCAAAGGTGGTTGTGCTTGATGTGGATCTTTTGTGGGAAGGAATGAATAATACAAATCGACTTGAGAAGGATGTACAGTCTCTTGCGGAGACCTACATTCCGCTCATCAGATATCATGACAGGTGGAAATCAATGCAGGCATCAGACAGCTTCAAAAACCGGAGTTACACATATAGATGTATATCAAGGGGGCAATACCTAAGCAGAAAGACTATGCCGTATAAAGGAGAGGATGTCATGGCGGAAAGTGATGGCATAGAGAACATTCCGAGTCTGTCCAGATTCTTCCTTGATAAGCTTGTTAAAAGATGCAGGGAGAAAAGTATAGATCTGGTATTTGTCGAGTTCCCTACTATGCAGTCGTGGAATTATGAGAAGCACAATGCCATGGTGAAATACACGGATGAGGCTGATATAGAATTCCTTGATATGAATCTGATGACCGGAAAGTACAAGATCAACTGGAGCATGGACACAAGGGATGCAGGGCGTCACCTGAACTGTTACGGTGCGCGCAAGACCACAGCATATCTGGCAGATTACCTCACATCAAATTATGCATTTGAGGATAAGCGTAAGGACAGCCTGTATGCTGAGTGGGACGAGGCGTACAAGTATTATAAGAAGGTTCTCAAAAAAGGAAAGATATATGTGACTGATGATCGATAACAGTGAGATGAATGTGAAATGAGAGATAACTCGACGTTTTTACCTTTTTGAATAAGCAAGCTTGTATATGTAAAATATTTTATCTTTTTCGTTGCAATATGACGAAAAGATAAAATATTTTTTTGTTTTGTCGCTTTTTGGAAGTTTGTTTTCATAAAGTGATAAAATTATGCACTTTTAGGAAAATTGGCGAGTGGGAGTATGGGTAAGTTATGCGAGCATATGAGTGTTTATATGAGTTGTTATACGAGTTGTGGATTTTATTTGCTGATGTTATAGCCTGTGTTATCGACGGCACACAACAAGTTGAGTATATTTAATGAGTAGTTTATATGTTGTCGGTATTTTATTTTGTTTTGCTTTGAAAATGGTATGAATCTGCCTCAGACTATAGGTTTAAATATATTACAAATAATTAATATTCCATCACAACCCATGCGAAATTTGATTTTCTGTATAATTAATTGGCTGTATATAACGTGAAGAAAATTTTGTGTTTGTAAGACATAGAGAGATTCACAGGTTTCGTGCAGCTTTGATTTTTTTTCGTTTCTGTATAATTTCCGCCTAGTTTCAGGGTGTTGACGATGATCTTTTACCATGATAATGTTGCGGTTATCAGGCGAATATC
>ERZ779851.176-NODE-176-length-64988-cov-5.549166_pt1 | contig 64988 bp, 102 predicted proteins | sample MGYA00511094_ERZ779851 | MGnify/ENA primary metagenome ERZ779851 (study PRJEB29588, sample SAMEA2155512) | human gut metagenome | biome: human gut; feature: human-associated habitat; material: faeces | place: Denmark | collected 2008/2010 ...
GCTAAAAAAGCACCCCCTCCCTGCATCGCGCCGGTCTTCAAAAAATCTCCGGTGGGATTTTTCTGGAAACAATTTATATTTTTTATGTTGCCTTCAGAGGGATTTACAGAACTACAAAGACGTTTAAGCCGTGTGTATTTCTCCTTTCAAGATTTGTACCGTTTCATATTAGGTCCTCCGATAATCAATTGGTTTTGTAAATTCCTCTAAAGGCAGCATAAAATCATCAATGTCAATTGAATAGCTAATGATAACTATCTATAAGGAGGCGTAAACGATGCCAAAGGTGAGCAAAACTGAACGGCGTCCTCCACTTACGCCGGAAGCAAAAGAAAACCAGATGATATCTCTTGCGATGGATTGCGCAGAAAGGCAGATGCTTGAGGGTACAGCTTCTTCTCAGGTTATAACACATTTTTTGAAGTTGGGATCAGAGAGAGAACGACTTGAACGGGAGAAACTTGAAGAAGAGAATAAGCTTCTGAGAGCGAAAACAAAAGCATTGGAAGAGAGTGCCGAAACAAAAGTCGTGTATGAAGAAGTTCTCCGAGCCATGCGTGACTATAGTGGCGCAGGTGATCCAGATGAGTATTAAAACATATTCCGAATTAATCGCATTCACGACTTTCGAAGAACGGTATAAGTATCTTCGTATCGGCGGTATAGTTGGGCAGGAGACATTCGGGTTCGATAGATATTTGAATCAAATTTTTTATAAATCTCCAGAATGGTTATCGGTGAGAGATAAGGTGATTTTACGGGACAGTGGATGTGATCTTGGAATTCCAGGGAGAGAGATTTATAGTAAAATCCTTGTCCACCACATGAATCCAATCACGAAACAGGATATTCTCCAGAGAAGTGATTTGTTGCTGAATCCAGAATATCTGATTTGTACCGTTAAAAGAACCCATGATGCAATTCATTACGGAGATGACTCTATATTATGGAGTGATCCTGTAGAACGGCATAAAAACGACACTTGTCCATGGAAGAAATAAAGAGAGGTAGCCTGATGAACGAAAGTATTCTGACATCAATAAAAGCACAGCTTGGTATTCAAGAAGAGTATACCGCTTTTGATCAACAGATTGTCATGCATATTAATTCGGTGCTTATGGTGTTGAAGCAGCTTGGTGTAGGTCCCGTAGCTGGTTTTGTTATTTCAGATAAAACAGCCATCTGGAGGGACTTTCTTCCATCCGATAAGAACCTTGAGGCAACGAAGTCTTATATTGGAATGAAAGTGAAAATGTTATTTGATCCTCCGACGACTTCTGTTGTAGCCGATAGTATGAATCGAATGATCAACGAACTTGAGTGGAGATTGAATTCGGAAGCAGAAAGCGAGGAGGTGATATAGATGGAAACTGATTTCTTAGCCCATCATGGCGTAAAAGGTCAGAAATGGGGAGTTCGACGCCATCAGAATAAAGACAGGAGTCTTAATCGATCCGGTCAGAAGAAAGCTAAGAAAATGAAAGAACAGTATACACGGCTTACCGGAAAACAGTTAAGAAAAAATCCGACTAAAAAATCGTCAATTCAAAAACCGAAGCAGAAGAGTATCAGTGAAATGTCTGATGATGAAATCCGTAGCAAGATTAATCGCATCAAGCTGGAAAAAGAACTTCGAAGTCTGAGTCCCAAACAAGTGTCCAAAGGAAGAGCATTCATTGATAAAGTAACAAAGGATATAATTGCTCCAGCGGCAACTGATGTGGCCAAGCAAGTTGTAAAATCAAAGCTTACGGATGCCGCTAATCGAAAATTCGGATTTGATGACGACTTAAAAGTGTATACCAATAATAAGAAAAAATAGGAGCAATTAGAACATGGCATTATCGAACACCGCCGTACCGAAGTATTATGGCATGTTTCGAGATGCCGTAATCAGGAGAGAAATCCCAGTTTGTGAAGAAGTATCTCTTGAGATGAACCGAATTGATCAACTCATTGATAATCCACGATGCTGGTATGACAATCAGGCTGTTGAGGGGTTTATTCACTATTGCGAGAATGAGCTTACATTGACCGATGGTAGTGATCTATATCTCCTCGATTCTTTCAAATTGTGGGCCGAACAAATTTTTGGATGGTATTACTTTATCGAGAGAAGTATTTTTGTTCCGTCAGAAACGGGTAGCGGCGGCCACTATGAGATAAGACGGATCAAGAAGAGGTTGATCACCAAGCAGTATCTGATTGTGGCCAGGGGCGCGGCAAAATCCATGTATGCGTCTTGTCTGCAGAATTACGAATTGAATGTTAATACAGCAACAACGCATCAGGTTACAACTGCCCCGACCATGCCTCAGGCTGAAGAGGTCATGTCACCGATTCGAACTGCTATCACCAGAGCAAGAGGACCGTTATATAAGTTCCTCACTGAGGGCTCACTCCAGAACACGACTGGATCTAAAGCGAATCGTGTTAAACTGGCTTCAACAAAAAAGGGAATTCAGAATTTTCTTACAGGATCACTTTTGGAAGTCAGACCTATGTCCATTGACAAACTGCAGGGATTGCGTGTCAAGATAGCGACCGTTGATGAATGGCTTTCCGGCGATATACGGGAGGACGTTATCGGTGCATTGGAACAGGGTGCCGCAAAAGAGCAGAGTGGTGGTTCAAATGACGATTACCTTATTGTAGCTATCAGTTCAGAAGGAACTGTCCGTAATGGATCTGGCGACACGATCAAAATGGAGTTAATGAAAATACTCAAAGGTGAGTATAAAGCTCCTCATACTTCTATCTGGTGGTATAAATTAGACTCCATTGATGAAGTTAACGATCCGGATAAATGGATTAAAGCAAACCCGAATCTCGGAAAGACGGTTACTTATGAAACTTATCAGCTGGATGTAGAACGAGCTGAAAACAATCCTGCAGTCCGCAACGACATCCTTGCCAAACGATTTGGTATCCCAATGGAGGGATACACGTATTATTTCACATACGAAGAAACTCTCCCTCACAGGAAGAGAGAGTATTGGCAGATGCCTTGTTCCATGGGCGCGGATTTATCCCAGGGAGACGATTTCTGCTCTTTCACATTTTTATTCCCATTATCGAATGGTGCTTTCGGAATAAAAACCCGAAATTACATATCCGAGCTCACTCTGAGCAAACTTCCCACAGCAATGCGAATCAAATACAACGAATTTATGAAAGAGGGCAGTCTCATTGTTATGCCCGGAAATATTCTTAACATGATGCAAGTATACGAGGATCTTGACAATTTCATAGCTGAAGCAGAATACGACGTTCGTTGTTTGGGATATGACCCGTATAATGCCAGAGACTTCGTGGAGAGGTGGGAACGGGAGAATGGGCCGTTTGGAATTGAAAAAGTCATCCAGGGGGCTAAAACAGAGTCTGTTCCGCTTGGTGAGTTGAAGAAACTGTCTGAGGAAAGAATGCTCATTTTTGACGAGGCTCTTATGTCATTTACCATGGGTAACTGCATCGCAATAGAAGACACAAATGGAAACCGTAAATTATTGAAACGGCGACACGAAGCAAAAATTGATGCTGTTGCGGCTATGATGGATGCTTTTGTCGCTTTCAAATTGAACAGAGAAGCTTTTGAATAAAGGAGAATCAACATGGAATTAAAAGATACTATTGAACTCATGAATAGTTCTGATCACAAAGACCGGTTCAAAGCTGAATACCAGCAGGTAAAAATCCGCTATGAGAAGTTACATAAAATGCTTGTTAAATGGGATGCTGGAACTCTTGATTTTGAACCAACCTGTAATAAAGCACTCCTTATGGAGCAGGAACGCTATATGCGCGAATATATTCGTTGCTTAGAGACAAGAGCTGAAATCGAGGGTGTTGATCTGTAATAATAAAATTTTTTACCCACAGGTTAGCTGAAACTAACTAAAAGGAGATTTTATGTCATTAAATTTAAGTACCAGGCTTGTACATGCCTGGAATGCTTTTACCAGTCGAGATCCGACACAGTATATAATCACTGGTCCGGGATATTCTTCACGTCCGGATAGGCCACGGCTTAGCCGAGGAAATGAAAAATCGATAGCGACATCCATATTCAACAGGATCGCCCTTGACGTATCATCGGTAAGTATCAAACATTGCCGACTGGATAAAAACGGTCGTTATGTGGAAGATATCGATTCCGGATTAAACAACTGTCTGACCTTGGAAGCCAATAAGGATCAGACAGGTCGAGCATTTATTCAAGATGCCGTGCTATCGATGCTGGATGAGGGATGTGTAGCTTTGGTTCCGGTTGAAACCACCATTGATCCAAAAAATTCAAATTCATACCAGATTGATTCTATGCGGACCGGAAAAATTACTGAATGGTATCCCGATATGGTAAGGGTCCGTTTATATAATGATCGAACCGGCGAAAAAGAGGAGATTTTACTTCCTAAAAGCCAGGTGGCCATTATTGAAAATCCACTGTATGCAGTGGTTAACGAATATAACTCAACTATGCAGCGTCTTATAAGAAAACTCAGTTTGCTGGATGTGACAGATGAACAAACGGCGTCCGGAAAACTGGATTTGATTATTCAGCTTCCTTATGTAATAAAGACAGAAACCCGACGTGAGCAGGCTGAGCGCAGGCGAAAGGATATTATTGAGCAGTTGGCTGGCTCTCAGTATGGCATTGCGTATACAGATGGAACAGAAAAGATTACTCAGTTAAACCGTTCGCTGGAAAACAATCTGTTGAAACAGGTTGAGTACCTTACCAATATGGTTTATAGCCAGTTAGGTATTACACAGTCGGTGCTTGATGGTACCGCTGATGAAAAAACGATGCTGAATTATACGAACCGCACTGTGGAACCTATAATTTCAGCTATTGTAGATGAATTAAAACGAAAATTTCTCACAAAGACCGCTCGGTCGCAGTTGCAGTCTATTGTCTATTTCAGAGATCCATTCCGACTGGTTCCAGTCAATGATATCGCAGAAATCGCTGATAAGTTTACCCGTAATGAGATTATGACCTCCAATGAGATCCGCCAGATTGTTGGTATGCAGCCATCTAAAGATCCGAAGGCAGACGAGTTAGTTAACAGTAACATTAGTCAGGCTAAACAGGACATACCTCAGACTTCAAATGCTACCGAAGTAAACGAAGAAGGAGGAGACAGTCAAAATGGTTAATTGCGATTTCAGTGGTTACGCCACCCGGAATGATTTGCTCTGTGGTGATGGTCGAACTATTCGAAAAGATGCGTTCAAAGAGAATGACGGTTGCGAAGTTCCGCTTGTTTGGAATCATGAACATAATGATCCGAATGCCGTGTTGGGACATGCGGTTCTTGAAAACAGAGAAGACGGCGTATATGCCTACGGTGTATTTAATGATACCGAACAGGGACAGACCGCAAAGAAACTCGTCCAAAATGGAGATGTACGATCGCTGTCTATCTGGGCTAATCAGTTAAAACATATTGGAAAAGACGTAATCCACGGAAACATCAGGGAACTCAGTCTTGTACTGGCTGGAGCAAATCCCGGTGCTTACGTGGATTTTGTTATGGCGCATAGCGCAGACGGTGAAGAAGAGCTTGAGGCATCTTGGGATGAGAACATTATGCTCTATCACTCGGCCGATGTAGAAGAAAAGAAAGGAGATTCGAAATTGGCGGAAGAGACCAAAAACGAAGAAACAAAGCCAGAAGAAAGTAAATCTGGAGAAAAGACAATCCAGGATATCCTTAAAACCCTTAACGAAGAGCAGACAGATGCCGTAGCAGCGGTTGTCGGTATGGCTCTTGAAGAAAATGGAGAAGAAGACAGCTCCGATGATGAAGAAGAAGGAGGAAATGTAGTGAAACATAACGTGTTCGACAATGAAGATACAAACCAGGGCACTGTACTCAGTCATTCTGATGAACAGAAGATCATCGCTATGGCAAAACAGAGCAATGTTGGAAGCCTTAAACAGGCTATGGAGATTTTCGCAGAAGAAAACGCTGGAACACTGGCACATGGCGTATTTGACGATGAAGTGGAAGCTCTGTTTCCAGAATATGAGCTGCTTAAAAAAGGTGAGCCGGATACTCTCGAAAGAGATCAGACATGGATTGATTCTGTAATGTCTAAAATCCACAAATCCCCGTACAGCAGAATTCGTACTCGTCAGGCGGATGCCCGTATTGCTGAACTGAGAGCCAAAGGTTATCAGAAGAAAGGCAATTACAAAGAAGATATGGCTAAGATTAAACTTCTCAGCCGTACAACAGATCCGCAGACTGTGTATATCAAAGATCAGATGCACAGGGATGATGTCGTAGATATCACAGATTTCGATGTAGTTGCTTACCAGTGGAAGATGATGAGACATGTTCTGAATGAAGAACTTGCTATGGCGGCACTTGTTGGAGATGGGCGTGAAGACGGCGATCCAGACAAAATTCATGAGGATCATATTCGCTCTATCTGGCACGATGATGATCTGTATTGCATTCATCAGGATGTTGATTTCGAAGCTGCAAAAACAAAGCTGCAGGGTACCAACACAGGGGCAAACTTCAGTGAGAACTATATCAAAGCCGAGGCAATGATTGAAGCTGCACTGTATTCCAGAGAGAAATTCAAAGGAACCGGTACACCGGATCTGTACTGCACACCGCATCTGCTTAATGTAATGCTTCTGGCCAGAGATCTCAATGGTCGTCGTATTTACGATTCCAAAGCTGATCTTGCTGCAGCACTCAATGTTGCATCCATCCAGACTGTTGAGCAGTTTGAGGGACTCGAGAGAACATCCAGCGGTGGTAAGAAGAAACTGCTCGGTCTGTTTGTAAACCTGGCAGATTATCAGTTCGGTTCCACCAGAGGTGGCGAAGTTACCAAGTTCGAAGATTTCGACATGGACTTCAACCGCTACAAATACATGCTGGAGACAAGACTCTCCGGTGCGCTCACTCAGGTATATTCCGCTATCGCTCTTGAGGAGCCGGTAGCCTAAATCGAATAAGGAGGATAAGCCATGATCGAAAAAATTCGTCCAGTTGCTGACGACGTGAATGTCGCCGTAAGAAAAGTTTATGGAAAAGCAAACGATGCCTATGCATATTACGATTCTGCTTGCAAGAACAAAGTGACTTGCGCTGAGCTGCAGGATGCATATATCAAAGGACTTATGATCGATGTTGCCGGTACATTATATAAACCGGTCAGCTGTGCTGTTGCCGGAAATGTGGCGACTGTTACATATGTGACGACAGATTCTGCTACAGCCACTACAGCAAAACTGGCAACAGTTAAATCTGACAAATAAAGATCGAATCCGGTAAGAGGTGAACGGTAATGAGTAAATGGTTCGGTAAGATAGGTTTCACTCTCCCCACACAGGAAGTCGAACCTGGAGTATGGGACAGTCATGTAGAAGAAAGAGAATATTACGGCGACATGACAAGCAATCGTTGGAAACGTCAAAGTTCAGGAGAGATTAACGACAATCTCAGCCTAGCGAATGTTTTGAGCATCTTGGCCGATCCGTTCGCCTTGGAAAATCATTCCTATATAGCATATGTTGAAATCCTGGGATCGAAATGGAAAGTATCCGATGTGGAACTCCAATACCCCAGGATGATTTTGTCTATAGGAGGTGTTTGGAATGGGAACTCGCCTGGAACTGCAGAGTAAGTTGGAAGAAATGCTCGGTTGTAGGCATGTTTACTTCCAACCACCAGAATCAGTCAAAATGGAATACCCAGCAATAGTGTATTCCAGGAGTAGCGTTAAAAAAGTCAGTGCTAACAATACTGGCTATTTACTTATGAACAAATACAGTGTGGTAGTGATTGACAAGAAACCTGACAACAAAGTCATCTCTATATTATTGATGCTTCCATATTGTGCTTATGATACATCATACAAATCTGAAAATCTCTATCACGATGTGTTGACATTATATTTTTAAGGAGGATTAATATGTCCAAACTTGTATGGGATAAAGTCGGCGAAAGACTTTACGAGACAGGTGTAAGCAAAGGCGTCGTATATCCTCAGGAAGGTTCTGCGTATCCAAAAGGTACGGCATGGAATGGTCTTACAGCCATCAATGAATCCCCTGAAGGCGCTGAAGCAAATGCCATGTATGCAGACAATATTAAATATCTCAATATTCTGTCTGCCGAGGAATTCAAAGCCACGATTGAGGCTTATATGTATCCGGATGAATTTAAACCATGTATCGGAGCAGCTGAACTCGTCGAAGGTGTTTCGTTAGGTCAGCAGGATCATAAAACATTTGGTTTGTCTTACCAGACAATCATCGGTAATGATGTAGATAACAATGCTCACGGTTATAAGATCCATCTTGTGTATGGATGTCTCGCAGCGCCGTCTGAAGCAGACTACAGTTCAGTTAACGACAGTCCTGAGGCTGCTACAATGTCATGGGAAGTTTCCACTACACCTGTAGAAGTCGACGGTTTCAAGCCAACCGCTACATTAGTGCTTGATTCCACTAAACTTAGTGCAAAGAAGATGGCGGCTATCGAAAAAGTTCTGTATGGTGACACAGACACTGAAGCACGTCTTCCGTTACCGGATGAAGTAAAAACAATTCTTGCAACAGTGACAGACTGATCTAAGATCGATTTCAAGAGGCTCTAGTTTATACAGGGCCTCTTTTTTTAAATGAGAAAGGAGAAATTATGTTCAAAAAAACTATTTCATATGAGGATTACAATGGAGTAAAAAGAACTGAAGATTTTTATTTTCATTTTAGCAAAGCGGAAATTGTTGAAATGCAGCTGAGTACAGTAGGCGGTCTGGATGCCACTATTAAAAGAATTGTAGCAGCAAACAATGAACCGGAAATTATCAAGTATTTCAAAGACCTGGTTCTTAAAGCTTACGGTGAGAAGAGTGCTGATGGTCGAAGATTCATGAAGAGCCCGGAAATCTCCAGAGCTTTCGCAGAAACCGAAGCATATTCCGTTCTGTTTATGGAGCTTGCGACTGATGCAAAAGCAGCTGCAGAGTTTGTCAATGGACTGTTACCAGCCGACATCAGAGAGCAGGCCAAAATTGAGGCTGATAAAATTGTAGCCGAACAGTTTCCAGAGACTTAATAAGTAAGAAGATTATGGAGGGATGAGAATGCTAGAAGTAACCGTTCCCGCTGTGGAAATGTGGGATGATGAGAAGGGGGAGTTCGTATCTTCTACCGAGTTCAAAGAATGGCATCTGCAACTGGAGCATTCTCTTATTTCTCTGTCAAAATGGGAAGCCAAGTGGCATAAACCTTTCTTTTCCAAGAAAGATAAAACCTTGGCGGAAATTATAGATTATATAAAATGTATGACCATTACCGAAAATGTTCCGCAGGAAGTGTATGAAAGAATAAGCCATGATTCGAAAATAATTGAAGACATATCAAACTACATAAATGATTCTATGACTGCCACAACTTTTCGAAAGGAACCAGCTCGAAAAGGCACTAATGAGACGATCACCAGTGAATTGATTTACTACTGGATGATTGCTCAGGGGATTCCGGCGGAATTTGAACGATGGCATATAAACCGATTATTAACACTTATACGGGTTTGCAATGCTAAAAACTCACCGGGTAAAAAGATGAGTAGTAGTGCTGTAACCAGGCGCAACGAAGCGTTGAATAAAGCTCGTAGAGCGAAGTACCATTCGAAAGGATGATTTAATGAAAAAAGGAATTGATATCAGTTATCACCAGGGGGCTATCGACTTTAGCAAAGTGAAAAAATGCGGAATCGACTTTGTAATCCTGAGATCAAGTTATCGTAAAACAACTGATACAAGATTTTTTGAGTATGTAAAGAAATGCAAGGCGGTAAACCTTCCTATTATAGGGGTATACCATTTCATTTATGCGCTCAGTGAAACACAGGCACTCGCCGAAGCTCAGTTTTGTGTTTCACAGGTTAAAAAAGCAGGACTTGGAAAGGACATATACATTTTTGCCGATTTTGAGGGTGATACAGTTCTCAAAGCCAAAAAAGCAGGAGTTACTTTAGGAAAAAGCGAATGCAATAAATTCACAGAGATCTTCTGTAATTATGTGAAATCTCAGGGATATAAACCGGGTGTTTATGCCAATGGTGATTATTATAAGAACTGGTATTCGAAAGATTTACTTTCTAAGTATCCGATTTGGCTGGCCGATTATGAGGGAGGTCCTGATTTTGCATGTATCATTCAGCAGTTTACGGATTCTGGGCGAATTGCCGGAATTAATGGAAACGTAGATATGAATCACTGGTATGGTGAATCTACTGGCAATGTGAAAGTACGATCCCGTCAGGCTGTAGTCGATCTTATCTGTTCTTGGGAAGGACTGAACGAAGCAGATGGTTCTTATAAGAAAATTGTAGATATCTACAATTCATATACAGGTACTTTCCCACGCGGCGTGAAGATGAAGTACGGGTGGGCCTGGTGCGCTTGTACATGGTCTGCCGCTGCTATCAAACTCGGTTATACCGACATTATGCCTATTGAAATAGGGTGCGAAGAACTTATCAATCGGGCCAAGAAAATGGGTTGTTGGGTAGAAGCGGATGATTATGTACCAAGCATCGGAGATGCAGTGTTGTATGATTGGGACGATAATGGAATTGGCGACTGCACCGGATACGTCGATCATATTGGAACCATTGTCGAAGTACATAAGAGCCTTGGCTATTCCGTCGCGATGGAAGGTAACTATAAAGATGCGGTTCGTAGACGTAAACTTGCTATCAATGGCCGGTATATCAGAGGATACGTCACACCGAAATATACGGACAATACCATTTCATACGTTCCTCCATCAAAGACCGATACAACAGTGAAATCTGAAAGGAGCGGTTATATGTTTAATCCAGAAGTTGTGAAGAATGGTTGTAAAGGCACTTCCGTTCTTTTAGTACAGGAAATTCTCAAATCTAGGGGATTCAAAGGATCTGATGGTAAAGATCTCAGCCTTGATCGAGAAGCAGGTTCGAACACCATCTATGCTATTAAGCAGTATCAGAAATCCAGAGGGCTTACTGTTGATGGTGTTTGTGGCACAAATACATGGAAAGATCTTATCGCAATCTAACGAGGTAATACATGATTGAATTCAGACAAAAGGGAGATTTCTCGAAACTTTCAAAGTTCCTTGAGAGAGTAAAAGAAGCGGCCAGAATTGGCGACCTGGATAAATACGGGCGAGCTGGTGTGGCCGCCCTTTTGTCTGCAACGCCGGTAGACACAGGTAAGACCGCCGCTTCATGGACTTATGAGATAAAACGTCAAAATGGATCTGTATCCATAGAATTCCATAATACAAATGTGAATAAAGGAGTTCCAATCGCTATTATTTTGCAGTACGGACATGTTACCGCAACCGGGGGCTGGGTAGAAGGAAGAGATTATATCAATCCTGCTATTCAGCCTATTTTTGATCAGATTGCCAATGATGCATGGAAGGAGGTTACCGGAAAATGAGTGAGACAATAGACAGTAAAGTCGTAGAATTGCGGTTCGACAATAAAGATTTCGAAGCAAATACTCGGATCACCATGTCAACTCTTGATAAACTTAAAGAAAAATTGCATTTTCCAGGAGCTTCCAATGGTCTTGAGGAAATTGGGGATACTGCTAAAAGAGTTGATTTCTCAGGTATGAGCAGTGGTGTAGAAACTGTTCAGGCTAAATTGTCAGCCATGCAAGTCGTCGGTATTACCGCATTGCAGAATATTACAAATGCTGCCATGACAGCCGGTAAACAGCTTACAGATGCTATTACCATTGATCCAGTAAAAGACGGATTTGCTGAGTATGAGACTCAGATGAATGCTGTTCAGACCATCCTGGCGAATACCCAGAAAGAAGGTACGAATGTTGAGACTGTCAACAAAGCCCTTGATGAATTGAACACGTATGCTGATAAGACTATTTATAACTTCACGGAAATGACTCGTAACATTGGTACGTTTACAGCGGCCGGTGTTAAACTTGATGCCTCTGTATCAGCGATTAAAGGTATCGCCAATCTTGCGGCTGTCTCTGGTTCAACTTCTCAGCAGGCATCCACTGCAATGTATCAGTTATCCCAGGCGCTTGCCGCTGGCAAAGTTCAGCTCATGGACTGGAACTCAGTAGTTAACGCCGGTATGGGTGGTCAGGTATTTCAGGATGCCCTTATTCGAACTTCTGAGCATCTGCAGACCGGAGCTAAAGCTGCCATCGAAGCGCAGGGATCATTCAGAGAATCATTACAGGATGAATGGCTTACCACTGATGTTCTTACCCAGACACTCGATCAGTTTGCTACAGCAGCTGATACGCAGGAAGAATATAACGCAGCTATCCAGAAATTTGTTGATCAGGGATATACCCAGGAACAGGCTAAAGAAATGGCCGATATGGCCAAAACCGCCGGTGACGCAGCTACGAAAGTTAAGACATTCACTCAGCTTATCGATACATTAAAAGAAGCACTTGGATCAGGATGGACAAAAACGTGGCAGCTCATAGTTGGAGATTTTGAAGAAGCCAAGGAAGTTTGGACCAAAGTCAGCGATGTTCTTGGCGGTTTTATCAATAAAGCGTCAGATGCACGTAACGCTATCGTGGAAGCTGCAATGGGTAATCCATACAGTGATCTTGCTAAAAATATTCAGAAAGTAACAGATGCCACAAGTGATTACAAAGACATTGTTGACTCTGTTATCCGAGGTAACTATGGTAATGGACAGCCACGATTTGATAAGCTTGCGTCTGAGGGATATGATTGGGCAAGAGTACAGAATTTAGTTAATGAGCGACTTGGATGTTCTTTTCGGTATACTGAAGAACTTACCACTTCTCAGGAGGATCTTAATAAAGAGCAGGAGAAGACCATTGAGTCAATTCTCAAAATGTCAGATGCTGAGCTGAAAAAGAATGGTCTTACTAAAGAGGATGTGAAAGCCCTCAAAGAATTACAAAAACAGTCTGAGAAAACGGGAATACCAATCACTGATCTTATTAATAATATCGATCAGCTGAGTGGAAAAGAGTTACTTCATGGATCAGTGGCCAATATGGGCAACGCATTAATCAATCTTTTTACTGAGATACATAATGCTTGGCAGGAAGTGTTTGATCCGATTTCTGCAATGACATTGTATAACATCATCGCAAACATGCATCGAATCACTTCGAAATTTTTGAAATTCACAGAAGATAACGGGGACAAGCTTACGAGGACGTTGGCCGGTCTTTTTGCTTTATTGGATATCATTCGCCAATGCCTTGGAGGGTCTTTGAAATTTTCAATCAAAGCCATCAATGCAGTTCTTAGTGTATTTGGTATGAATACCCTGGATCTCACAGCAGATCTTGGCGACTTACTGGTGAAATTTGATAAATGGCTGAAGAAAACAGATCCATTTACGCAAGGGTTTACAAAGGTCGGAGAAGGAATTAAATTCATCATCGAACAGTTTCAGAAACTCAAGGAATATCTTGATACGATTCCAGAATTTCAGGCATTCACTGCGGAGCTGGATAGTTTTAAGGAATCCTTGAAAGGATTATCGTTTGAAGATGTATTGAAGCGTTTTGAAAAGTTTGTAGCATATCTTGAAACCAAACTTCCGAAAGGAATGAAAAACGTCGGTAAAAATGTTATTTCCGTATTCAAAAACGGATTGTCTTCAGGTAAAACAGAGATTCCGAAAATACTATCCAATATTGGTATCCGACTTCTCAAAGCAATTAAGAAAGTGCTTGGCATTCACTCTCCTTCGAAAGAAATGGAGAAAGTTGGTGAGTACACTCTTTCCGGTCTTTGGAACGGTCTTACATCTGGAAAAGATAAGATTGTTGATTTCTTTAAGAATCTTGGATCTGACATGCTTGATAAGTTGCAAGGGGTTAACTGGAGCAGTGTCATAGCCAGTGGTATTGGTGTAGGCGTTGTTTTGGGTCTTAAACGGTTATCTGATATCGTGGATAAAGCTCTTAGTCCAGCTGAAGGAGTTGGAAAGGTTCTTTCTGGAGCCGGAGAAGTTCTTGAGGAATCAACAAAGAAGGTTCCGAAAATTTTGAATAATGTTGCCAAAGTCGTGAAGAGTTTTTCAAAAGTTCTCAAAGCTAAAGCGTTCAAAACCCGTGCTGAGGGTGTTAAGGATTTGGCAATTGCAATTGCTATTCTTGCTGGATCATTGTTCATTTTATCAACAATCAATACTGATGCACTCCACAATGCCGAAGAAGCTATGCTTATCTTAGTTGGCGTATTGGCCGTGATGACTTATGTTATGGATAAGCTGTCATCTGCTTCTGCATCTATCGGAAAAGGCGGAGTTAAAATTGACGGCTTGAAATCCGGATTAGCAGGTTTAGGTATTGCTATATTACTCATGGCTGAGTCAGTTAAGATTCTTGGTAAATTGGACAAAGATGAAATACATCAGGGAATGTTTAATGCTGGACTCTTGCTCACAGGCATTATGGCAATCGTTGGTTTGTACGGTGCTCTTGTGGAAGGCGAAGCGGCTAAGAACGTTGATAAAATGGGTAAAACTGTCAGCAAGATTGGCAAAACAATGCTGTTAATAGTAGGTGTTATCAAATTATTCAGCATGTTATCACCTGATGAAGTAGATAAGGGGCTTGAATTCGCTGGTGTATTTACCGGATTCGTTATCGTTCTGGCTGCCATATCGTATCTCGCTGGCGATAATATTGATTCACTTGGTAAAACGATCAAATCTATAGTCGTATCCATGGGGCTTATGATTGGGGTTGTAAAACTTGCAGGTCAGTTGAGTCCAGACGATATGATAAATGGTGTCAAGTTTGCAGGAGCTTTTTTGGCATTTATTGTCGGTCTGGAACTTATAGGTAAGTTTTTAGGTGGGAATTCAATCGATGGATTGGGTAAAATGCTGTTATCGGTATCACTATCAATGTTGATCATGGTTGGGGTTGTGAAACTTGCAGGTCAGCTTGATCCTGGTGAAATGATAAAAGGTGGACTTTTCGCTCTTGGTTTCTTAGGTTTTGTTGCTATACTAAGAGTTATTACCACTTTTCTTAAAGGTGGTGATATGACAAAACTTGCTGGAACACTACTTGCGGTATCAGTTGCAATCGGAATACTCGCCGGTATATCAGTTCTGCTTGGCCTTGTTGATACGGAGCAACTTATAAAAGGTGTTCTCGCTGTTACTTTACTTGGTGCGATCATGACAGCGATGATCTGGGCTACACGAGGTGCGAATGATGTAAAAGGTAATGTTATTGCTATGGCAGTGGCTATTGGAGTTATGGCAGCTGCTGTTGCCGCATTATCCCTGATTGATTCGACTAAGCTTGCCGTCGCAACAGCATGTTTAGGAGCGCTTATGGGAATGTTTGCACTCATGGAGTTAGCTGGAAGTAAGGCGTCAGGTTCTATCATCAGTCTTATTGCTATTACAGCAGTTGTGGTAGTGCTTGCCGGCGTTTTATATCTGCTTCGTGATTTACCGGTAAAGAACTCGCTTGCCGTAGCGGCATCACTGTCGATATTATTGCTTGCCATGTCTGTAACACTTGGGTTGTTGAGTATAGTCGGAGCTGCGGCGTTACCTGGATTGGTGTCATTGGCTGTAGTAACAGCTGTTGTGGCAGCTTTGGCATTTATTTTATATCAGTTAAAAGACCTAGATCCTGATCAGGCTCTTGGTATGGTAAAGGCTTTATCTATTTTCTTGTTAGCATTATCTGGATGCTGTGTCGTTTTGGCTGTTGTTGGTACGGTTGCTGTACCAGCTTTAATCGGCGTGGCGGTCCTTTCGGCACTGATATTGGCTCTTATTGGTTTAACTGCTTTAGCTGCTCATATCAGTAAGACTTTGCCAGATCTTGGTAAGAATCTTGGCGACTTTATGAAAAATGCCAAGCCGTTTATAGAAGGAGCGAAGAATATTGATGAGTCTGTCGGAAAAGGAATTAGCTCATTATGTGGAGCCATTCTGAAGCTGACCGGAACTGAGATAATCAGCGCTATCGCATCTTTCCTTTCTGGTGACGCTTCATTCTCAAAGTTTGGTTCACAGTTACAGGCCTTTGGTAAAGCTATAGTTGTTTATGCGAATACTGTAAAAGGGATTAATGCTGAGGATATTCTTGCGTCTGCAAAAGCGGCCAAAGCCTTAGTCGCGCTTAATGACGCGCTTCCAAAGAGTGGCGGGTTATTCGGGATGATAACCGGTAACAAAGACCTTTCGAAGCTTGCAGGGCAGTTAAAATCTTTCGGAACAGGATTGAATGACTACTCAAAAACTTTAACAGACGTGAATCCGGAAAAAGTATCCGGTGCTTCAGAAGCAGTTAAGAGTCTTGTTGAAGCAGTTAATGCCACGGATTCTGTAAGAGCAAATGGCGTTGGAACGTTTGTACAGGCTATTGATACACTCGCGGAAACAAACGTCAAGGGATTCATGAATGCATTCAAGGATTCCTCCTCCGATGTACGAAACGTCGGAAGCACACTTACGTCGTCATTGGCCAAGGGAATGAAGTCCAAAACATCAGCGGTTACATCGTCAGCAGCGAAAGTCGTTGACTCCATGGAGACAGCAATGTCTTCAAAAGAAAAAGAATTCCAGAGAATTGGCGTTGCGCTTATCTCAGCATTTGCTCTTGGTATTCAGGCACAGACTACACAGGCTGTAAATGCTGCCACGTATCTCGGAACAGCGTCTGCTTATGGGGTTAGTCAGGCATATACAAATTTCTATATGAACGGTATTAACCTTGGGTCAGGTCTTGTGATCGGTATGAATGCTATGCAGAATTCTGTGTATAACGCGGGTTATGCACTTGGACAGGCTGCTGTAAGAGGTGAGAAAGCAGGTCAGAAATCCCATTCACCGTCAAAACTTACGATTCAGGCTGGTAAATGGCTTGGTGAAGGTTTGATCATTGGTATGAATGCTATGGAATCAAAGACCTATGATGCTGGACAGAACATGGGTGAAACCGCGTTTGCATCAATCCGTAAAGCATTATCCGGTATGAATGACTTGGTTGATTCCAATATGGACACTTCACCGACTATCAGACCGGTGCTGGACCTCACGAATGTAAAGGCGGGAGCCGGACAAATGAATGATCTGTTTTCAGATCCATCATTCACTCCTTTAGCAACTTTAAGAGCTATTGGTAATTTATCAAACCGAAACCGTCAAAATGGAAATTCTGAGGAAGTAGTACGGGCGATTGGTAAACTTGAAAAAAGTCTTAAAAGTGTTGGTAACACTTATAACAGCATCAACGGAATCACATATGACAATGACAGTGAAATTTCTGAAGCTGTAGAAACACTTGTTAGAGCAGCAACCGTAGGAAGGAGGCGATGATTTTGTCAGATGACTTTACCGATAACTATGCGAATGCGACCACGAATTTTAATTCCAGTGTCAGCGTTAATAAAATTGGTCTCCAGCAGGGGACGGATAGGACTGTTTACATTGAATGGCAGTGGGGGCAGGAAAATAGTACAAAAGAGTATAAAGTAATTTGGTATTACCGTACTTCAAACGGTACGACTTTCATCGGCGATGAATCCACAACAACTCATCCGAAAGCTACATACACCGCTCCTTCAAATGCGGCTGCGGTCAGTGTCAAAGTTCAGCCTATTGCCAATACTCGAAAAGTTAACGGGAACGATTGTCTATGGTGGACAGCACAATGGTCAAAACTTAAAAATTACAGTTTTTCTGCGAATCCGCCAACGAAACCTTCTGCGCCTACGGTTACTGTAAGCAAACAGAAACTTACAGCTAGACTGGATAACCTGGATGTTCATGGAACATATATCGAATTTTATGTTGTAAAAAACGATAAGTCCAGGTATAAATCCGGAAAAGCCAAAATTATCAGTAACTCTGCGTCATGGTCATGCACATTGGCTGTTGGCGCAGATTACAAAGTGAAATGCCGTGCTTGGAGAGGTAAACTACACAGTGACTGGTCTGATTATTCATCCAGTGCTTCTTCGAGTCCGGCTACCCCAAAAGCAATCAGAACTCTGAAAGCTTTATCAGATACGGGAGTAACTTTAAGCTGGTATAGCGTGCATAATTGTACAAAGTATGAGGTGCAGTATACTACAAACAGAACCTACTTTGCGAGCAATCCAGATCAGGTTCATACCAGAACTGTTGAGGGGGTTACACACACCGAAATCACCGGTATCGAAACAGGATATCAGTATTTCTTCAGAGTTCGAGCTTACAACAGTAATGATCAGGTATCTGGATGGACTGCTGTTAAATCTCTGAAACTCGGTAAATTACCGGCAGCTCCAACCACATGGTCATCTACCACAACGGCAACAGTGGGAGAGAGTGTCAGATTATACTGGGTTCATAATTCAGAAGACAATTCGAGTCAGACCTATGCTCAGCTTGAAACAGTGATTGATGGTGTGAAAAAGACTGAAACCATCAAGAATACAAAAACTGGAGATCACATCGACGACACCAGTTATAAAACCTTGAGCACGTCTGCTTATTCAGAAGGTACAAAAATATTATGGCGTGTTCGAACGGCTGGAGTCACTGGGAAGTACGGTGACTGGTCGGTTCAGCGAACAATCAACGTGTATGCAGTACCAACATTGCAGCTTAACATGGTGGATTCACGAGGGGTTGATATAGAGACTCTTGAGTCGTTTCCCTTATATATAAAAGGGGAAGCCAGTCCGGTAACTCAAAATGTACTTGGATATCATCTTTCAATTGTTTCGACTCAGACATACAGCACCAGTGATCGTACCGGAAATAACACGATCATAAGCCGAGGTGAGGAAGTATATTCGAAGTTCTTTGATACAGATCAGGACTTAATGGTTGAATTATCAGCTGGAAATATTGATCTGGAAAATAATATCACATACAGAGTTTCATGCACAGTTTCATTAGATTCTGGACTTACTGCTAGTGATGAGCTGGAATTCGATGTAGCTTGGACCGATCGGAACTACGGTATTAATGCCGATATTGGATATGATGAAGATACGTACTCATGTTATATCAGACCATACTGTATAGATGAAGACGGAAATCCAATCCAGAATGTTACTTTGGCTGTATACCGAAGAGATTATACTGGTGAACTCATTGAAATAGCCAGCGGTCTTGAGAATACAGAAAACATTTATGTTACTGATCCGCATCCATCATTAGATTACGCCAGATACAGAATTGTCGCGATAACGGATGATACTGGTGCGGTAAGTTATTACGATCCTCCGGGATACCCGATCAAAGAAGTGGCAGCTATTATCCAATGGGATGAGACATGGTCTGATTTGATAACTTCGGATGTGGATGAAGCTGATATTCCAGAAGAGCCATCATGGTCCGGATCATTAGTTCGGTTACCGTATAACCTTGATGTGTCTGATAAAAATGGAGTTGATGTATCAGTGGTGGAATACATCGGGCGAAAGCGTCCGGTATCCTACTATGGTACACAGCTTGGAGAAACCTCATCCTGGAAAGTTGAAATTCCGAGATACGATACAGAAACTTTATACGCTTTACGAAGACTTGCAATCTATACAGGAGATGTTTATGTGCGAGAGCCGTCTGGAAGCGGTTATTGGGCATCTATTTCGGTATCGATCAGTCAGACGCATTGCGAAGTATCAATTCCGGTATCGCTGGATATCACGAGAGTAGAGGGAGGTATTTAACATGCCAGATTGGACTCAGTCCATGGAACAAACTTTCGAGTATTACATGGTAGATCCTGGGTCTTGGTGTGATAAAACCCAACTTACCGATGTAATACAAAGCAACATTGAGTGGGATTCAGACGCGGATACGCTTGGATCGGCGACATTTGACATGAGTAGTTTGCTCGGTGAATGCTACATACGAGTGTATCTCATAACAATTCAAAATGGAATAAAAGAGAAGTTTCCAATGGGCGCTTTCTTGGTACAAACACCGAAATCCAATTTCGATGGGAGATATCAGAAGGTGTCCATTGATGCTTATACTCCATTATTAGAGTTAAAAGAAAATCCTCCGCCTATTGGATACTCAATTTTAAAAGGTGGAAATGTTATGAGCAATGCATACAAAATCCTTCGTGATAACATGCGTGCTCCGGTGGTTGAAACAACTGCCACCGATAAACTCTACAATGATTTTGTGGCGAATACGAGCGATTCATGGTTAACATTCACCAAAGATCTCGTTGCGAATGCTAAATACAATTTAGGACTTGATGAAATGGGCCGTGTTATTTTCCTTCCGGATCAGGACGCGGCTTCTTTGCAGCCTGTATGGACATATACGGATGACAACAGTTCAATTCTATATCCTGATACCAGCTTAGAACACGATATTTATGGGATACCGAACGTCGTAGAAGTCCTTTATTCCGGAAGCCACGATAATTATTACGCAAGGGTTGTTAATAATGATCCGAATAGTCCCACATCAACGGTTAACAGAGGTCGTGAAATCATTCACCGTGTTACTGATTTACAGCTCGCTGGAGAACCTACTGACCGTCAGATCAAAGATTATGCGACCACTTTATTGTCTCAGCTTTCATCAGTCGAGTATACATTGACGTATTCGCATGGATATTGTCCGGTACGTCTGTACGATTGTGTCCGACTGAATTATGAAAGAGCTGGATTGATTGACATTAAAGCGAAAGTAACAAAGCAGTCCATAGAGTGTACACCAGGCTGCAAAGTAACAGAAACAGCTGTGTTTACTACGAATCTATGGAGGTGATGTCTGATGGCGTTATCAAAAGATTTGATTTCGCAGTTTGTAAAAGCTACGAATGATAATAAAGATCAGGCTGAAGAGACAACCCTCTACGGGACTATTGTCGAGAACGGCGGAGTAAGGTACGTCCGATTAGATGGGTCCGAGCTACTTACTCCGTATACTTCAATAGTTGCAGTTAATGTTGGTGAAAGAGTCCGGGTATCCATTGGTAAACATACCGCCGTTGTTACAGGAAATATATCTAGTCCAGCGGCTCGAAGCGGTGATGTTGATGATTTGAACACCAAAGTCACCGAGTTTGAAAGTGTGGTGGCTGATAAGGCTACTATTAAAGATTTGGAGGCACAAAAAGGCCGAATCGATGATCTGGTAGCTGATAATGTAACAATCAAAAAGCAGCTTACTGCAGATTCAGCAGATATCAAAGATCTGAAAGCAGATAATGTTGAGATAAAAGGAACTCTACAAGCCAATTCAGCTGAGATAGATAACCTTAAATCTACGAAAATTGATGCTGAAGTTGTTGAAGCGAATTATGCTACAATAAAGAATCTCAGTGCCGCTACAGCAGATATTAAAGATTTAAAGGCTAAGAATGCGGAAGTCACTGGCAGGTTGGAAGCCAATGAGGTAGATATTAAAATCCTTAAATCAGACACTGCTGAAATTTCACAGTTGGTCGCTGGTAAAGTTGATGTCATCGATTTCAATGCCGAGAAAGGCCGGATCGATTCTCTTGAAGTCAAGCAGACCCAAACGGATGAGCTGGTCGCAAAGAAAGCGGATATCGACCTTGCAAATGTAAACAATGCATGGATTCAAAATGGAATTATTAAAGATGGTTCCATAGGATCAGCGACCATCCATGATGGTGCAATCACCAATGTGAAAATTGCTGATGCCAGTATCGAGGCCGCGAAGATAAAGTCTATCAATGCGGATACTATTACCGCCGGTACGATTAAAACAGATCGGCTTATCATCACGGGTCCTGATGGAGAAGACTCTATTGTAAAAGCTATTAATCTCGCAAATGGTGTATCAGAAGCCGATGTTAACAGTCAAAAGATTCAGGCGGCATCCATAGATGTCATAGATCTTTCGGCATTCAAAGCAAAAATTGCCGGCTTTGATATGAATGGTAATGCTATTTATAGCGGAAAAGAATCTATAAAAGACCCTACGAGTGGTATTTACATATCGACAACAGGTATCGGAATGGGCGATGGAGCTCTTACCGGAAAGAACGAATCTCCTCTGCAAGCATATGCAGATGGAAGCTTCAAACTTATCGGTAAGAACTCCTTTTTTGATTTTAACACAGTTACTGGAGAACTGAATATCGAAGCAAGCAGTTTTAAAGTAGCCTCTAAGTCAGTTGCTACGAAAGACGATATTAATGAGGTACGAGATGAAATCACTACATTTTTAAGTATCGAGTCATCTAAAGGAACGGCATTTAAAAATAACAGTGTATCGACTATACTGTCAGTCGTTATATATCACGGAAAAGATAGAGTAGAAGATCCAGACCGTATGAGAGAAGTGTTTGGCTCTTCAGCATATCTTCAGTGGTATTGGCAGCGACTTGATGATGAAACATACGGAGTGATATCATCGACTGATTCGAGATTCAGGAATGAAGGCTTTCAGTTTGTGTTGTCGCCAGATGATGTCGATGTGAAAACTGATTTCAGATGTGAATTGATTACATAGGAGGAGATATGGATAAAACACAGCAACTCATGGTATTCGCCATTGATGATAAGCTCAGATTCCCAAATCCAAGAGACACCGATGCCGAGGATGAAGACGGTATCTAATTAAAACAACACTGAATAGATATATTTTAATGGACTCAATTCTTATCGCAAGGGTTGGGTCTATTTTTTATGCGTAAATTTCAAAAGGAGGTTTACTTTGCTGTCAAAAAAAAAAAAATGCGTGGTGGATAAGTTATGTTAGTCAACATTTTTGATGGAGTTTGGAACAATGGGTATTTAATGCCGGGCGGTAGGAATTTAATAGTCGGCTCGTCTAATGGCGACATCCGCCAATGGAAAGGATATGGCTGGTTAGGAAAGCTTTATCAATACTCCGAAGAAACACACACATATAAAATTACCGCTGTGCATGGCTGGTATTGCTGCTATTATACTGATTTGATTGATTATATTGGTAAAAAAGTAACCGCGTCCATGCAAGCGAAATTGATATCTGCCGAGACCACCTCCACTAATACCAATAGTTCGTTTATGTTATCCAATAACTCTATCGTTGGGGGATATCATGACATTGAAGCAACGATCTATAAACCGCAGCAAGATACCTGGTTGACGATATCAAAAACTTTCGTACTTAATGAAACTGGGCAGTTCGGTATTGGCGTACAGTGTCAATCGGAAAATACGGGTAGCCAAACTGCATGATTAATAAAAGATCTGAAACTCGAACTCGGCACTGTCGCCACCGACTGGACACCGGCTCCGGAAGATACATTCTCCGAAGGAACCCTTCATCCTAACTCCATATTCACGAACTATATTCCAGTTAAGAAAAATACCCAATATGTATATGGTTTATCCACTGAAAACCAACTTCCGGCTCATAAAATACGATATTTCAATTCTGACGGAACATATCTGAAAGAGGTTGAGTTGAGTAATGCTTCTCAAAATGGTTTAAAAACGATAACCTTTGATGACGATTATTCAATTCAGCTCACGTTTCCTGATGGATTAACCGATGAAAACAAAAAGAATTTCAAATTCAAGGAGGAAAACAACATGGCAATTAAAGCTGGTAATCAGATTACCCTTGTCGATATTACAGATGCGTATTCAGTTATGCTCACAAGTGAAGCGTACACTTTCGTTGGTGGCACGGGAGGTGTAGGCGCCAATCAGTCATGCACCACCGAGGCAGTCGCTTTCTGTGGTAACAATCAGTGCTCTGTAGTGACCGTAGACGCCAAATCAATCGTATGCCCGACTGGCATCAGCGCAGCGGTATCCAATAGCGGTACATCAAAAGTAACAATCAAATTCACCACCACTGCGACTGTAAATGCTGCTTGTGAAGCTACTATTCCGGTATCTGTTGATGGTATCACGATTAATAAGAAATTCTCATTTGCAGTTGCTCGAACTGGTAACACTGGTGCAACAGGTAAGGGAATTAAAGGAACACCTGTTACTGAGTATGTCGCATCCACTGGTAACACAACACCACCGACATCAGGTTGGTCCACATCAATTCCCTCTGTAGCTCAAGGACAGTATCTGTGGACAAGAGTCACTACCACATATACCGATAACTCAACTTCTGTAAGTTATAGTGTTGCTAAGCAGGGATCTACTGGTGCAACTGGTACAACCGGATCTCAGTGGTATGCTGGCACAGGCATCACAGGCACTTCTACTACAGCTACAGCATTTGCTGATTCAGGTGTTGCAAATGCCAGAGTTAATGATATGTACCTCAACACCTCCACCGGAAATACATACAAGTGTACAGTTGCAGGTAATGCCACAAATGCTAAGTGGGTTTATGCGGGTAATATCAAAGGCGTCCAGGGCGACAAAGGTAATACAGGTGCTACTGGTAATGGAATCTCCAAAGCCGACATTACATATGCGTCCTCTAGCTCAAATACCTCAGCGCCGACATCTGGATGGCAGAATACTCCACCTTCCGTAAGTCCTGGACAGTATCTGTGGACAAAAACCGTCTTTACATATACGAATGGTGGAACAGCAACCCAGTACAGCGTTGCGAAGCAGGGTAATACTGGAGCCGCCGGAGCTGATGCTATCACAGTGTCAATCACATCTTCCAATGGAACAGTATTTAAGAACAATTCCGGATCAACAGTTCTGACCGCACATGTATATAAAGGAGCAGTTGAACAGACTGTCGCTGATAACGGCACTGTTTCCGGACTTGGTACTATCAAATGGTATAAGGTTGGCAGCGACACAGCAGTTGCCACTGCTAAAACGCTTACTGTATCAGCAAACGATGTAGATAATACTCAGGCATATACTTGTCAGCTTGAGGGATAAGGAGGTGCCAGGCGATGGCAGTAAAAGCCAAAGCTGAGATAACTCTCTATAAAATTATATCTGTCGACAAAGTGGTGCGATATTATCTGCTTCAGTCCTCTACATTAGCGGCTCCATCCAAACCAGCGGATGGGGCTGTTATTGGTAGTAACTGGAGTAAAACTGAACCGTCTTATACTTCTGGATCTACCAGTACATTATATTTTGTCGATCAGACGGTTCTGAGCAATGGAGCGTTAAAATATTCCGAGGTATCCAAGTCCAGCAGCTATGAAGCAGCTAAAGAGGCTTGGAATAAAGCAAATAATGCTCAGAAGACAGCGAATGATGCTATTGCCGACACTTATCAGGAATATTACCTGTCTGCATCCCAAACAGCTTTATCAGGCGGTTCCTGGTCGACCACAGCTCCTACTTGGGTAAATGGTAAGTATATGTGGAGCCGTACCGTGAAAGTGGATGGTGCTGGCAACAAGACCTATACTCCAAGTCAAAATGGAGTTTGTATCGCTGGAGCCAAGGGGGACACCGGAGCTTCTGGTAAAGGTATTAAATCTACGGCGATCGCATATCAGCTTAGCGCGTCTCAGACGAAAGCCCCAACCGGTACTTGGTTGAGTTCTCCGCCAAAAACTGACATAGCTACTCCTTATTTATGGACGAGAACTGTGATTACCTATACAGACAACACGACTTCTACGTCCTATGGCGTAAGTAGTACGCTCGATAGTCTGATGGTAGGCGGTAGGAATCTGTTTAAACACTCTTCACTCGTCGGTGAACAGTTAACTTGTGATAGTATTAATGGCTGTAATTCAATCGACACAGGGAAATATGAGGATATTGGTTATCATATAGTGACTCCGAACGACGGTAATCAAAACAATGGTATTTTATTCGTGTTCAAGGATTTTACTACTTTAGGATTGAAAAAAGGCGATACAATCACATTTAGTATCGATGTGAAAGGAACGTCTGACGAATATAATCCTTTCTTAAAAATATGGTTACCTAAAGACAATCCAGATGCTTGGTGGGTCGGCGATCAATCGGACAACAGTGAATTTGTTCCAACTAACGAATTTAAAAGGGCTTCTGTTACCTTCACAATACCAAACACTTATGAACTTTCTTATATTTTCTTTGGTGTACATGGAAACATACAGTCAGACTTATACATTCGAAATGCCAAGCTCGAAAAAGGCACTGTCGCCACCGACTGGACACCGGCTCCGGAAGACCTTGAAACAAGAGTATCCGCTGCTGAAACGGCCATCTCAAATAACGCAAAAGAAATCAAGCTTAAAGCTTCTCAGTATGAAGTAACTGCTATATCAGACAACTTGAAACTTCTCACAAAAACTTCTACCGAATTTAAACAGACGGTAGAGGGCTGGCAGTTGAATTGGGATAAGTTGATAAGCACTGATAACGCCGAGGTAGCAAGTCATCAGGATTATATTACTTTTGATAAAGGTGATATTATTCTTGGAGAGTCATCGAATGATCTGAAATTGAAGATTACTAATGATTCAATTCAGTTTAAAGGCACCAGTAATACGGAAGTGACGCCAGATTCTGATGCTACAGCATGGATTACCGGTAAAACATTCCACATTTCAGATGGCGAGATTAAAAATAGTTTGAAGTTTGGAAAAATATATTTAAAACCCAATAACGAAAATAACAGCGTAGATCTTTATTATAGCGATTCTGAATCCGATGTTATTTCAGGAAGTTATGTGCGACTTGGACAAACGATCTCAATTGGAAATGGTATGGGAAGTGGTTTTTTAAAACTCAATACCGGATGTATACAAATGTATCCAACAATATTAGCGGACACGAATGTCAATGGCAATAGAGGAAAATTTGAATTACATGCTGGAGGTAGTTATCCGTATATAATTTTTGGAGACTACAATACAAATGATGAAGCGAAAAAAGAAAAAGGCCGATATTCGGTTCGTATTGGCGGTAGTAATACTGTATCTGGAAATTGTTCGGTAGCTATTGGATATTCGTCTGATGTCTCAGGAAAAAATTCTACAGCTATTGGACATTATTTAAAAAACATTTCCGATAACCAGCTGTTGATTGGTAAATACAACATCTCAAGTGACTATCCTTTTATCATAGGTAATGGATCATCTGACACGGAACGTTCGAACGCTCTTACGGTTGATTGGGACGGAAATATCACAGGAAAAAGTCTTATATCCGCAAATGACCTTAAACTTGGGTTCGGGAGCTCGAATATTTTCAAGCCATATTTCACAAAAGGAGATTCAATCACTCTGACAATCTATGCGGTGGGATATGTTACTACCGGAGGTAAAGAGGTGGCGATGTATGTACCGTTATCCAGACCAATTATAGCAGGAGGGTCTGTCAGTGTTGCAAGTGTCCATGGGTTAACTATCCGTCAAAATGGAAAGTATCTTTATAGTAGTTCGGCAAGTAATTCTGTAAATCCGTCTTCGTTTAGAGCTGCTATAGTCGGAAGCGGATGCGGAGTTAATATCGTAGCTACATTTGGAAACACAGTCAATGCTACGGTTAATGACGTGTGTTCCATTACCGCAAGTATAAAAATCACATTCTCATAGGAGGACGTTTATGGCATTAAAAAAGAAAATAACACAGGACGATGGCGTTGTTACGGAATACCATCGAATTTTATACGTATTCAACGTTGTGAATAGCCATAGTTCCATATCGGTGGCGTCTCTTGTGTCTGATGTAATCAGGGGCAGAGAAAAGAGTGGTGACATCAGTGAACCGTACCAGAAAGTCGTTACATATGAAACTACTGATAAATGGGATATGACGGTAGAAGCAGCGTATGAATATCTCAAGACTCTCCCCGAATTCAAGGGAGCAGAAGACATTTAAGGAGGATTTCAACAATGGATTTTACAACATTAACTGAACATTTCGTACTGGTAGTCATGGTCGCTTGTCTGGTGGTAGGATATATCATCAAACACGCGACTTTTTTAAATAAGATTCCGAACACTGATATTCCGTGTATTCTGGCAGTAATCGGCGCCGTACTGAACGGGTTCGTAAGTGGATTCTCTATTGAATCAATCGTCTACGGAGCTGTTATGGGACTGGCTTCCACTGGACTGCATCAGGCATTTACACAGTTTATTGAAGGAAAGAATAATTCCGAGGAGGATAATGTAGATGGGGTTCACAATCACGAGTGATCAGATTATTTGGTTTTGCACGATTGTAGGCGGTATTTGGGGTATCTGGAAGATTATTAAAGAACTCCGAAAGCCGAATGAAGATCTTAGGCTTACTGTCAAGAAACATTCAGAGCTTCTTGATAATGACAATCGACGTTTAAAAAATTCTGAGGAAACCAACCGGAAGATTCTCCAGTGTTTGCTGGTCATCATCAATCATGAAATTACCGGAAACGGCATCGATACGATGAAAGAAACCAGGGATGAGCTACAGGAATATTTGATCAATAGGTAAGAGGCGTTAGTAGGAGTAACATTTAGGCTGTGTTAAGTCATTCGTATGTTACTCCTACATTTGCCATTAGAAACCCTTGATTTTACTGGATTCATCACATCCGCAGTCATTGTGTTGAAAAATCGAGTGAGAGAGAAAATCTAGTATTTAAAAGGTGTATTAGAATTTATAGATGTGGTAGGAATCGAATAATTTTGAACCGTTCGTACATTATTCGTATATTTTTATTCCTACACTATAGAAAAGATAATGAAAAATGTATGAATAAACATTCCTATATTTTTTAAAATGTATGAATGAATATTTCGTATCACATACTTTCTATTTTATTTTTTCAATTTCAGATCGTAACCAATCGAAACTGCGAGTGGTATAAACACGTTCGGTTATATCAGATATACTATGTCCTACCATATATTTAATAGCGTATTCGTCAACTCCTGCCTCTTTAGCCATTGTGACAAAGTGTGCGCGTCCGTCATGAGGCTTGTGGTCGGGGTCAAGATTCAATGCTTTTTTTATATTATTTACGATACTCTGATAGCGTCTGTATGTAATTTGTGAATATCTTCCTTCTTTATCTCTATAATTGAAAAGATACTCACGATTGACTTTTATAGCTTCGTTATATCGCTCCCGCACAAGCTCACGTATACGGCTATGAATCGGAACGGTTCTATTTCGCCCAGCTTCTGTTTTTATACCTCCGGTGTATGACCAATCATCTAAATTAACATCCTTTATTTTTATGAGGCCAATTTCGCCAGGTCTCCAACCGGAATAGCATTGAATCAGTAATATGTCTACATAATCTACTATTCCTATGCTATTCCATATTTTCATCATTTCTTCTTCTGTGTATGGGGTGTGATGTTCTTCTTTTTCACGTAATTCACGTTGAAGGCTTATCGGTAATTTAACCATTCGCGAATAATTTTTGTCGGTGAGTTCATGTTGTACGGCATAATCGAACATGAGATTCAGGACTGATTTGACTTTATTTTTGGTATTAGCTGAAGCTTCGCGTTCCATTCCGTCTATAATGGCGGAAGCATTTTCTACACAGCCTTGTATGTGCCTAGGTCTAACTTCTTTAACCATCATGTCATAAAGCGGACCACAATATCTCCAAGCGTAAGATTGTGCTCGTAAGGATTCCAGCTTTTTACCAGAGTTCACATAATCCTCTTTCCATTTTTCATATAATTCACTCATGGTCATTGAGTCGTCCAAATCATATGGATTCCGATTATATTCCACAAGTGCTGCGTAAGCATCATTATAAGTCTCAAAGAAGGCTTCTGGTTTGAGAAGCTTGCATATCGGTTTACCCTTCGGGGTTTTACCCACAGTCACCATAGCTCGGAATGGTTTCCGGAGATTACGACCTTTAAGCTCGCTGATTTGACCGAATCCATTTGGAAGCCGACGTCTTTTCCTTGATGATTTTCTTACTGGTTTGGGTTGCTCTTTTAACGGATAACCGCAATGGGGACACGCAAAAGCACGATCGCTAACCTGTAAATCACATTCTGGACATTTAATCAACATATCGTTACCAATCCTTTCCATTGTATTTTCACTTTATATTATATATCATACGGTGTAGGAATAGTCAATTCCTACATTATATATTTAGGAGGTTTATATGACATACGATAATGGGCCTATCTGCCCGCATTGCGGAGGACAGACACACTATTATGATAAAGCTAAAAGAATAGTGAAGGGTAAGTACGGTGAAGTACGAAAGATCTACGTGTATAGATATAGATGCCTGCAATGTGGTGAAATACATCGAATTATACCTGACACTTTAATCCCGTTCAAACACTATGAAAAAGAAATCATACAAGGTGTGATCGAAGGAACCATAACACCAGATACACTTGGATTCGAGGATTATCCAAGCGAAATGACGATGCACCGGTGGCGAAAAGACGGCGGTAGTAAAAACATTTTTATGTGTTGTGCATCATAAGATTAAAAGGTTATATTTTCCACTGACTTTGTTTTAACAAATAGACGCCATTAGCCTACAATAATCGTGAAAGGAGGGAAAACATTGGATGAAGTAGTATTTGGATCTGGATCAGTGCCAGTAGCAGTAGCGGCACGGGTGTATGGTAAAGATGCCTGCTGGGTTCGTGCGGGTATCATTACCGGTTATCTAAGCATAGGTACCGCTACCAGGAATGGGAAAGTAATAACTTCTATAGACCAGATGAATAGTAAATTCGGTCGCATTAATTATTATATTTCCCCGAAGAAACTTTATGAAGAAACAGGCTATATTTGGAAAGGACGAAGTAAACATGGGAACAACAATCAGACCTGAAGTGTCAGAAAAGAATCCGTATTGGATAGAACGACATCGGTATTACGAACTCAAGCATTTTTGTCTACAGTATCCAATATGGAAGAAAACGTACGAAGCTATGAACGGGTTGCTTGGCAGACCTGCTGATTTGGTAACATTCGGAAAAATGAAACATGTATCCAATCCGACAGAACGGGTAGCTATCATGAAATCCTACTATTCCAAGCGTATGGATATGATACAGGACGCTTCTGAAAAAGCGAATAGCGATTTAGCCGAGTACATACTGAAGGGAGTGACGGAGGGCCTATCCTATGAGGTGTTAAAAATCAAAATGGATATACCATGTTGCAAAGATGTGTATTATGAAAACTATCGGAAATTCTTCTGGATTTTGAATAAGATGAGGGATTGAATTCGCGTGAAAATCAGCTTATTTTATGACAAAGAAAAGAAAGGAGAATTACTATGAATTACGAACTTTTATTAGATGCAGTCAAAGAGGTGTCCAAGGACAAATTGAAGGAGATTAGCTTTAAACTCGATGAACAGACCATCCAGACAATTAAAGAGATGGATCTGGGCGAAGATGAGAAGCGACAGCTCATTCTTATATCCAAGGACAGAGCATTCTTTGACATGCTGCTGATAAATGCACTCAAAGAAGAGTAACATCTTTTCAGCTAAAGAAAGTAAGGGGACGGCTGTTAGCGGACAGCTATCCTCTTATTTTTCTTTTAACGATTAATAACCTTACCAATCAGGTCTGCCATTTTTTCGTGGGATGATTTGCGATCGGCAATAGCTTCTTTAAGGGTGCTACTTCCATAGACTTCTTCTACCTGGTCTGCGGTCCAGATATCACCGAATTCTTCCATGGTTTCAATAAATGTGTTGATTTCTGCTTTAGTCATATTGAAGCTCCTTTCATGATTTGGTTGGAATAATAGTATACCATAAACCTAGAATAGCTTCAATCATCAAATCTGGAACATGCGGACATGCAACTGGGATATGGGCCTCCACAGGCTATACATCCTGACGGAATGTCGGGTTCAGAATCAACAAGTATGCATCCATCTACAAGATCGACATATGGACCGTTATCTTCATATTCTCCAATGTCGTAAACTTTACCGCAGTTGGGACATACGAATTGGTCGTCATCTAAATTCATCAGTGCACCGCACTCGCAAACCGCTTCGCCTCTAAGGATAAGCTGAATGATTTCGTCTTCGTTTTCTGTGAAATATCCGTTCATATAAAACCTCCCATATATTAGTTTAGATATTATACTCCATAATTCGTGGAATTTACAGCTGCTTTAATGAAAAAGAATAACTTATTTTCAAAGGAGAGATAGACATGGACAGAATGAAATTTGAAGGACGTATGAACTATTTTATGTTAACTGCTATCAGATCGGCTAAGAACGAAGACGGATTGATATCCAACAGAGATTTGAAAGCTATAGAACTGATGAAGGAACTTATTGGTTATGCGGAAGAGTTAAATTATGAAGTTGAAAAACTCAAGAAAGAAGTAAGGGATTTGAAAAGAGAAACTGAGAAAGCAGAGAAGATAGGGGCATAGCCTCTGTCTTTTATTTTTCGCGTAGAAATCAGCCCCTTTTATGAGAAGAAAACATATTTTGAAGGAGGTTTTATTATGTCAATTAAAGAGAGAAAAGAAATCACAAAGATGCTGGTGAAAGTAGAAGTGGTGATATTGATGATGATATTTACAATAATATTGTTACACACAATGCCACTGGCTGGAACCGCAATGTTTGTGGTCGACTGTATTTCTATTGGCTTATATGCCAAAGCAAAATCTGAAGAATACGAGGAAGAGTTCTATTAAGGGCTCTTTCTTTTATTTTTATCCTAGATTAGACAAAGCGCTATTCTAGGTTAGAATCCGTATGCAGGTTACTGGAAACAAAGTTATATTTGTAATGTGAAAAATTCCCGGGGAGGGATTTTCATAAAAACAATTCAAAGGAGGATGTTGCATGTCATATTTAATTTTTCTCGGAGGAATGTTTACAGGAATCGCCATTACTCGTTTGTTTTACCAGGAAACATCTGGACATGGATATTTCACAGTTATGCCATATTCAGATGATGAGATTTCTATTGATGAAGGTTTCTACTCAGTAAAAGTCTCTTTACCAAAAGACGTAAACCTTGTGAACAAAGACATGGTTATTCTGCATAATTCGCACAAATAACAGTCCCTATTACGGAAACGTATTAACTTATTTTTAAAGGAGGAATTCAAAATGGAAACTATCGAAAAACTGTTAAGAAGCGAATTGGAGGAAGAACTTGAGGCTTTGGGTGGAACGGAGCTTGGTTCAGATGACTACAAAGTAGCAGTCGAAGGAATTACTAAGCTTATGGACAGACAGATTGAGATCAGCAAGCTTAACACTGAATACGAACTTAAAAGAGATGCACGAGAAATCGATACAGATCTTAAAGTTCAGCAGATGAAAGCAGAAGCTACAGATCGGAAAATCAAGTATGTTATAAGCATTGGTGAGACAGTCGTATCTACTGCAGTAATTATCTGGGGCACTTTGAAATCATTCAAATTCGAGGAAACCGGAACAATCACTACTATAATGGGACGTGGTTTCATTAACAAACTTCTTCCAAAGAAGTAAAATACGGATAAACAGGACGCTGGGGAAACTTGGCGTCTTTGTTTTATTTTATTTACACAATTATGTAGGAGTAGTATAATATTCATATAGACTTGAAAAGAATGGAGGCTATTCATAATGAAAAAGAAAATAATGTTGACTATGTTATGCGCTATGGTTGGCGTAGGAGCTATATCCGGTTGTGGTGCAAGCTCAACAAATACTGTTAAAGAAGAAACTCCAGTAGCTGATCCGACCGCGACTCCCGAACCACAGCCTACTGAAACAGAAGCACCCGCAGAAACAGAAGCTCCAGCAGACGATACGACAACTGCTGATTCGACAGGAATTCGTCCAGAGGTAAAGGACTTTTTGGACAGCTATGAAAGCTTCATGAATGAGTATTGTGATTTTATGGAGAAATATGAGAATTCAGATGATGTCGCATCCATGTTAAATGACTATACCGAATATATGAAAAAATATGCTGATTTCACACAGAAAATGGACGACATGGGGAATTCTGATTTAAATACTGAAGAACTTAAATATTATCTGGATGTTCAAAATAGAGTAAGCCAGCGATTACTGACTGTATCCGGGAGTTGATGAAAAATGGTAAAAATCATCTCTTTAAAATGTCCGGAATGCGGTGCTGACATTAGTATTGAAGAAGGTCACAAACAATGTTTTTGTCAATACTGCGGAGCTAAGATTATACTTGATGACGGAAATACCACCCATACATATCATAAAGTGGATGAAGCTAGAATTAAGGAGGCCGAAGTTGATAAATTAATTCGTTTAAAAGAATTGGAAATAGAAAAAGAAGAACGCCAATATCGAAGAAATATTATCAAGTATAAAGTAATTGCGCTATTTGTTTTAGGGATTGTTGGTACAATTGCGTTTGTGATAGATAACGGCGCAGAAGGTAGAGCCAGTGTTGTAGGTTATACGTGTGTGATAGCTGTGATGGGAATTGTGCTTCAATCAATGCTTACGATGTCTGATAATGGCGATAAACAAAAGAAATGAATATACAAAGAGCTTATATCGAAATGGTATGAGCTCTTTTTATTCGCGAAAAATACATTTCCTCTAACGAAAAGAATAACTTAATTAAAAGGAGGAAATATATTATGATGAACAAAGTTGAGATTACAAAAATATTAGTAGCCATTGAGGTGGTTATCGCATTAGTTATAATTGGATTAATTATATATTTACGCGATCCGCTTAGTGTATGGGGCTATATGGCAGGATTATCAACATTTGCATTAGTAATAATCAATTCCGTTGTCCCTGAATTACGGTATGACGAAAAGACAGAAGAGGAAGAGCTTTAATTGGCTCTTCTTTTTTTTTAGTTTCGCCATTTTTACAATCCCTATTGTGAGAAAACATAAAGGAGGAATCATCTATGAAGACTTATGAAATTATTGTTATGAAAGATCGAAAATATGGGCTTGAGAAATCGCCATATGTGATGGGACGTATTATTGGAATCCTCGAAGGGTCCGGAGCGGATGTTATAGATCAGACGTTTCGAATCAGCGAAGGAGCTCCAATGAGAGTCTGCATTACGGCAAATGACGAACAGCTCAACAGAATTAAGAGAGCAATAACGAAAAGTTACCCATTTATGATTGATATTGTAAAATGTTAAATTTTCGAGAGAAGGGTCTTGACTAAAATAGTTAAGACTCTTTCTTTTTACGCGAAAGGAGAATACATATGGCAAATATCGAATTTGGTAAAGGCGGAGTACCAGTCAGAATAGTTGCTGAAGTATACGGTAAAGACGCATGTTGGGTCAGGGCAGGTCTTATAACGGGGTATCTACCCATCGGTAGAGCTACCAGAAACGGAAGAGTAATTACTTCCATTGAGCAAATGAATAGCAAATTTGGTCGGATTAATTATTATATTTCTCCGAAGAAACTTTATGATGATACGGGATATGTTTGGAGAGGAAGGTCCTCAATAAACAAATGAGATACCATTACGACAAGCCAGACCATTACACCTCCATGTATGGACAGACTTATATTTGTGATCATCCGGTATACAGTCACTGTACTTTATATAAAATCGGAGAAAAAGGTCTGGCTGTTATTCAGCAGCGTTATATTCCAGAAACTAAATCAACATATTGGACCGAAATCGATCCGTGGCTGGTTGACGCTTTATATTTACATGAAGGTTTCAAAAAGTTCTTCGATGAGCGAGCTGGAGAGTGTGAAGATGGATTATATCCTACAATCAGTATTAGGCAGATTATGTGGGCTTTGAAGATGAAGCCTTTAAAGAGAGAACGGTGGGAAACCTGTTTTGATCGAAGGAATATTTAGCGTGAATTACAATTGCTATTATGAAAGAATAAAACATTTAAATTTGAAGGAGGATCATTATGTCTGAAGAAATTAAAGAGTTAACTGACAAAGAAACAATGAAAATACTCGATGAATTTGCAACTACATGCTACGACATGGGAGTAAAAGATGCTCTGATTGGAGTTAGTGTTGGGGCAATATTTGGAGTGGTAATTGTAGGCGGGTTCGAAGTTATCAAACTGTGGAAAGACAAAAAGAAAACCGAGAAACGAATTAAAGAGTTTAATACTTTTGTAAAAGAAGAGATTGAGTCCTAACCAGGGCTCTTTCTTTTTTTCGCGTTGAAAACAGTTCCTCTAATGAAAAGATTACTAATTTCAAAAGGAGGAATCATGTTATGATATTATTTACAATCTTATTAATTACATTGGTAGTATTAGCAATATTGGCGGTTCTTTGTGTAGCGGTTTTAGGTGCTGCCGGAATTGTTGTGTTTGGCGATGTAATCGTATGTGCTGTAATTATAGCATTAATTATCAGGCATTTCATTAGGAAAAGACAGTAATCACAAAGCGGAGTCGGCAACGGCTCTTGCTTTTCGTGCAGATATCAATTCCTTTAATGAAACACAAAATTAAAATATTACGGAGGTATAACTATGGAAATTAAATTGAATTTTTTCGAGAGGATACTCATGAAGCTCGGATATTTACTTTCTGACGCTGGCAGAAAAATACGTGAGAGTGTTTATAAAAAGTATGATAAAGACTTACATTATAGAAATCGTGGTTATAATCCTAAAAAAGGAATTTTGGTTTTAAAAGAAATTCGAAGAAAAGAGTCCTAACGAGGACTCTTTCTTTTATTTTTCGCGCTTTTTACAGCTCCTATAATGAGAAAATTATATTATGAAGGAGGAATTTACTATGAAGAAAGCATTTGAGGATTACAAAGAAATGGTTATTAATCCGCAGTTTAAATGGATCAAAAGACATTGGAAAGGATGGACTTGTATATTCATTATCGCGTATTTATTACCCATATTTGTGATTTATAAAAATTATTTCGTAGATCCAGGTAAAGAAAAATTTTCAAAGGAGGAAGAGGAAAATGACTGATATACTCATTGCGATTGTCGGAGGTATATTTATCTATCTGTTATTAAACAGAGGTAAATGATTCGGTATGATCAAGGGGCCAGCAATGGCCTCTTTCTTTTGTTTTCGCGAAGTATCCATATACTATTACGACAAAATATTCAAAAGGAGGTACTTGATATGAATGTACTTATTAAAAGATTAGCAATCGGTGGTGTTTTGTATGCGGTGGCCGAGACATCGTTCATATTTGGAAAAGGAATTATGCTTGGAATATTGAAAGGATATGATGTATCAGCATTATATGCTACAGAACTATTGAATGAAGATGATGCTAATTGGAAATGTAAACTTATATCCAAGATTTCTGATTTAGAAGAAAGAAATATTAAGTCTAAGAATGAGTCCTAACCAGGGCTCTTTCTTTTTAGTTTCGCGTAAAAATCATTTCCTTTAATGAGAGAAATAGGTAGCTCGATGGTAGAGCGCCGGTTATTCCGGAGATCGCGGGTTCGAATCCCGTTCTATTTCTTTTACTATTTGTTTTCATTCACGCGAAAGGAGAAATCGTATGAACGTAAAAATGACACTCAAGAGAAACTCACCAAAGATCCTGACGATACTCGCTGCGATGGGAACGGTATCTACGGCATTCGCAACGGCGAGAGCCACACCAAAAGCACTGTTACTTATCCGGGAAGCCGAATCTCAGAAAGGCGAAGATTTGACCGCACTTGAAAAAGTTAAAGCAGCTGCAGTGCCTTATATTCCGGTGATTTTACTGGGCTCGGCCACTGTTATGTGCATATTCGGAGCACAGATGTTGAATCGAAGAGCTCAGTCATCCATGGCCAGTGCGTATGCCTTATTGGATCAGAGTTTCAAAGATTATCGCCGAAAACTCAAGGAAATATACGGCGATGAGGCCGATAAGAAAGTCATCGAAGCTTTGGCGGTGGAGAAGTCCAAAACAGTATATATTGAAGCATCATATTTAAGCGGTTCTTGCGATTTATCGTTGGAGGAGAATTCATCTAAACCGGTTCTCTGGTATGATGAATATTCAAAGAGATTCTTTACAGCAAGTCTCGAGCAGGTCCTCATGGCAGAATATCACTTGAATCGAAATTATATTCTCAGAGGTGAAGCAGTTATAAACGAACTGTACGAATTCCTCGGCCTGGAGCCTACTGATTGGGGTGCTGAAGCCGGATGGGCTCCGATGGATGAAGGAATGTTCTGGATTGAATTCAACCACATTCCGGCAAAACTTGACGATGGTTCCGTATTTTATATTATCGAAATGCCGTTCGAACCGGTCCTTAATTATGACGAGTATTACTGACTCGCGAGAATCCCAGGGACTTTAACGGAAAGGAGGTATACTCATGAAAGCCAAATATGATTTAATCAAAATGGCTGGTTGGATCGCAGTAGCTATCGGTGGATTAGCCGCTAGTTGGGCTACAGATAAACAGTCAAAAGAGGAAATCGATAAAAAACTTGAACAGTATATTACCGAGAAAACAGATAAGGAGTCCTGAGGGGCTTCTTATTTTTGTTTTATACAAGTTATGTTCATTTGAAAGGAGACACTATGAACAAATCTGTAACAAAATTTATTAAAACAGTGAAACGTGGGTTCGGAAAACGCAGTCCGGAAATTTTACTTGGAATAGGAATCGCAAGTGGAATCACCACAACAATCTTGGCAGTTAAAGCTACCCCGAAAGCATTACAGCTCATTGAGGACGCCAAATTCGAAAAGGCAACTACATGGAATGAGGAGCATCAGGATGCTCATGTAAGGGCCGTATCTGAAAAATTAACCAAACCTGAAATCGTAAAAATTGTTTGGAAATGTTATATTCCGGCAGCTATCAGCGGTGCTGCGTCTATCGCCTGTTTACTCGGCTCTCATTCGGTAAATGCAAAGAGAAACGCTGCATTGGCTACTGCCTATAAATTGTCCGAAACAGCTCTGAATGAATACCGAGAGAAAGTCGTAGAGGAGATTGGAGAGGAGAAAGAAAAAGTTATTCGTGATAAGGTCGCTCAGAAACATCTGGATGAGAAACCTGTATCCAAAAGCGAAGTAATCATCACAGGAACCGGCAAGCAGCTTTGCTATGACGGTATTTCCGGACGATATTTTGAGTCAGATATTCAGACAATTCGTGCTGCGGTCAATAAGATCAATGAAACCATGGTATATGAGATGTATGCAGCATTAAATGATTTCTACAACGAAATAGGTCTGAGTAATACGGACATGGGGGACGAACTTGGCTGGAACATTGATGATGGTTTACTTGAGATAAGCTACGGAGCGATGGTAGCAAATGATGGTCGACCGTGTATTACTCTTGAGTATCATGTTGCTCCAAGATATGATTTCGCCAAGCTTATGTAGACTCGCGAAAAATACATATTGTTTAATGAAAAGAATATAAAAATCTGAAAGGAGATTATTAAGATGAAAGAAATTAAAGCAGAAGAGGTTAAAGAAGTTGAGGTAACTACAGAGGAGAATACGGAGACAGAAGTAGCCACTGAAGAAGTTAAGGAATCTAAACTGAAAGCTTTTGGAACGAAAGCGAAGGAAGGATTACAAAAACACGGAAAGAACATTGCGAAAGGCGCAGTGATTGGACTGGGTTTGGTAGCCGCCTTTATGATCGGATCAAGAGCTGGAAGCGGAGAGGACGATTCAGATGTGGTAGCTGATTCCGATTATGTAGAAGTCGACGAAACTGAATCTGATGAAGCATCAGAAGAATAAGATTTATATTCCGGCAGGGGAGTACCTATAACAAGGTATTCCTCTTTTTCTTTTATTCGAAAGGAGTGTATCATGCCTAAATTTACTTATAAAGGTCCGGTCATGGAATTTAACACTCTTCTTGCTGATAGTTGGGAGGGAGAGACAGTGGCTCCTTCCGAAAAGAAAGCAAGAAGTAATTTAACATATCAATTTAAGAAAAGAAATAACCGTATTGCGGGATCACGAATTACGCTACCCGGAAAAATTATGATGGTTGATTAAGAGAGGAGAACTCATGGAGGATTATAGAGCAAATTCCCATAAAGCAAAAGCGGAGGCTAAAGAGGCTGCTGAGAAGAAAGTAGACAAAGTTGTCACTGGCAATGTCAAAAGAAAAAAGAAAAGTGAAGTAAGCAAATTCAAGGACGTGTTTATCTCAGAGGATGTATCTAACGTTAAATCCTATATTTTTCTGGATGTGCTGGTACCAGCAATCAAAAAAGCTGTCTCGGATATTGTGAAAGACGGAGTTGATATGATGCTGTATGGCGACAAACGGGGCGGTAGCCGAGGATCATCAAATTATGTGTCATATAGATCATATTCTGATAATTCTAGTCGTAGCTCAAGAAGATCCGTAAGAGCGAGCTATGATTTCGATGACGTTGTATTTGACACTAGAGGTGAGGCTGATGAAGTGTTGGCCAGCATGGATGAGTTGATGGACAGATATGGCGTTGTCAGTGTTGCTGATATGTACGATTTGTGCGGCATGACATGCAACTACACAGACAACAAATACGGTTGGAAAAGCTTGGCCAGAGCTGACATTTCAAGAGTTCGGGATGGTTACATGATCAAGCTTCCAAAAGCAGAACCGATTTAAGGAGGACTTATGGAAGATCCAAAAGAGATTATTTTAAAAACCGAATATAGTAATAGATTCGATGAAGTCCGAAAGAATCTTGTGGTGCAGTCATATTTCAAATATGGAAAAGCCTCAAGAAATTTCGTATCAGGATATGTTGATGCGATCGGATCACTTAAAAAGTGTATTCAGAAATTTGAAGAAACAGGCAATTTAGAGTATCTGGCGGATGCTGCTAATTATTGTATGTTCAGATATATGTATCCACAGACAGGAGAATATTTTAAACACACCGATTCAGACGAGTCAGCCGGAATCGATGGTATGTCAGTAAAAGAAATTGAAGAGTTTAAAAAGGAGAACGAATAATGAAAAAATTAGCATTTATGAACACTATTTCCAGATCAGCACACAGAATGGCATTTAAGCTTCAGAAGCACAGCCCGGAAATCCTTGTGATTGCGGGTGTAGTAGGTGCGGTAGCAAGTGCTGTAATGGCGTGCAAAGCTACCACTAAACTCGGCGATATCCTGGATGATTCAAGAGATAAGATTGATTCCATTCATGATGTGATTGAAAATCCGGATAAAGTTGATGAGGAGTATACGCCGGAAGACGGCAATAAAGATCTTGCTATCGTATACACCCAGACAGCTCTGAAAGTCGCAAAGGTTTATGCGCCGGCTGTTATCCTCGGAGGGTTATCTATCACAGCCATCCTCACCTCTAACAATATTCTCAGGAAGAGAAATATCGCTCTGGCTGCAGCTTATACAGCAGTGGATAAGAGCTTCAAAGAATATCGCGGAAGAGTTGTGGAGAGATTCGGAAAAGAGCTGGATAAAGAGCTCCGTTATAACATCAAAGCAAAAGAGGTTGAAGAGACTGTTACTGACGAGAAAGGTAAAGAAAAGACCGTAAAGAAAACAGTTGATGTAGTAGATCCGAATGCCGTCAGTGAATTTGCAAAATTCTTTGATGATGGATGTATTGGATGGACTAAAGATCCGGAACTCAATCTGATTTTCTTACGTCAGCAGGAAGCAGCCGCAACCAAGAGACTTGAGGATCGTGGCCATCTATTTCTGAATGAAGTATACGATATGCTCGGAATTCAGCACACAAAAGCAGGTCAGATTGTTGGCTGGATTTATGATAAAGAGAATCCGGTAGGCGACAACTATGTTGATTTCGGTATTTACGACACAAACAAAGAAGCAAACCGTAATTTTGTAAACGGATACGAGAGAACGATCCTGCTTGATTTCAATGTTGATGGAAATATCCTTGATCTGATGTGAATGACAGGACTCAATAATATTGGGTCTGGGAATGCCTACAGGGACATTTATGATCATATTTGGCGAAAGGAGAAATCATGACAGGTAGAGAACTTATCATATTTATTATGGAAAATCATCTGGAAGATGTGACTATATTTGACGGCAACATGCTTCCAGGTCTTATGACTCTGGATGAGGCCGCAGTTAAATGGCATAGCGGTAGAAATACCTTAAAAGCTCTTTTTGAAATGGGGAAATTGCCCGGTGTGGTGATTGATGAAAAGATCTATATCCATGAAAACACAAAAAATCCGTTCCGAAAGGATGAGGACCATGATAAATAAAATTCTTATATTCGCTGCTGGAGTCGTTATTGGCTCCGCAGTGACATGGAAATGTATAAAAGATAAATACAAAAAGCTGGCCGATGAAGAAATCGCATCGGTGAAAGAAGTATGGCGCAAAAAACAGTTGACTGTTGAAGATGTCGCTGAAGCATGTGTTAATGAGGGTGTAAATGTTGATATTACATTACAGCCAAAACCGTCGAATACTGGTTTTAAAGACTACAGATCAATGAAAAATATTATTACGGAAAATAATTATGCTGATGAAAAAGAGGAGGATTATATGGATAAATATGTTATTTCACCGGATGAGTATGGTGAAAGCGAACTTCCATCTGAGAGCCTTACATATTGGGCGGATGGAGTTGTTACTGATGAAGCGGACTGTGTTATGGATGACGATGATATCGAAGAGACCATTGGGAAAGAAGCTCTGAACCATTTCGGAGAATATGAGGATGATTCGGTGTTTGTCAGAAATGAGACTCTGGATAAGGAGTATGAAATCCTTCTGGATACTCGACGATTCCGTGACGTATATCCTACGAGATAGGAGTATGAATGAATAAGAATTATATTATCAATAAGTATTTTGAATGGATGTCAGAAATCATCTGTGGGAAAAGATTCACCGGAAAGGTAACTTACCGAAAGTTATTGTCTTGTTTGCACATGATTCCGTTTAGATGTGTAATGCGGAGTGACGAGAACCGGGCTGCGGACGGAGTGGATCTCAGATGGAGATTTGCTGTAGATATTGGAATGGAAGATCGGAATGCCTGGGTTCGAGATTGTCTTGAAGGACCGTGCAGCGTTTTGGAAATGATGGTTGCTTTGTCAATACGAACAGAAGAAACCATCATGGATAATCCGGCGCTTGGTGACCGAACGGGTCAATGGTTCTGGGGGATGATTACGAACATGGGGCTCGGTGCCATGGATGATAAGCATTTTGATAAAAAGACTGCCGAAAATATAGTGAATTCATTCATGGACAGGCAGTATGAGGCCAATGGTGAGGGTGGCTTATTCACGATTCGAAACGTTGGCGTAGATCTTACAAAAGTGGACATTTGGACACAATTATGCTGGTATCTCGACAGCATATCTTAAATCTTGAAAGGAGAAACATAGTGTAATGATTGATTTCATGAAGATTTCGACGCGCCAAATAAAGAAGGGTGTCACCGAGATATTCCCTAAATTTGTTCTGAAGAAATCGTCGGATCTCATGATACGAGGCGGCGATTTTTATGCTGTTTGGAATGAAGACACCGGTCTCTGGTCCACCGATGAAGAAGATGTGATCAATATGGTCGATGCTGCGTTATATGAATACACAAAAGAGCAGGAAGAGCACGCCGTTGATGAACTTCATACCAAATATATGTGGGATTCGAATTCAGGTTCTATAGATGCATGGCACAAATATTGTCAGAAACAGATGCGGGATAATTATCACCCGCTTGATGAGAAGATTATATTTGGTGACGCTAAGACCACTAAAAAAGATTATGCCAGTAAGATGTTAAGCTATCCGTTGAAAGAGTGTGATATTCCCGGGTATGAAAAGCTGATGACTACTTTATATTCTCCAGAAGAGCGACGTAAAATCGAATGGGCAATTGGATCGGTTATTGAAGGGGATTCAAAACATATTCAGAAATTCATGGTGCTGTATGGATCAGCAGGTACTGGTAAATCCACTGTTTTAAATATTATACAGCAGTTATTCGAGGGTTATTATTCGGTTTTTGACGCCAAGGCATTAGGATCGGCTAATAACTCTTTTGCATTGGAAGCATTTAAAACAAATCCATTGGTAGCAATCCAGCATGACGGCGACTTGTCACGAATTGAAGATAACACCAGATTAAACAGTCTTGTGTCACATGAGCTTATGACAGTGAATGAGAAGTTTAAATCTACTTATGCGAATAAGTTCAATGCTTTCTTATTTATGGGAACCAATAAGCCGGTAAAGATTACGGACAGTAAATCTGGTTTACTCCGAAGATTGATCGATGTTACTCCGTCCGGAAATAAACTGAATCAGAGGGAATATTCGGATTGTATGGCTAAAATTCCTTTTGAGCTTCCAGGAATTGCCTATCACTGCCATCAGGTATATTTGGCTGATAAAAATGCTTATGATTCTTATGTCCCAACACTGATGATGGGAGCCACAAATGATTTTTATAATTTCATGATTGATTCATTCAGTGTGTTCAAAAAGAATGATGGAACAACTCTTAAAGCCGCATGGGAGATGTATAAGGTATATTGTGATGAAACTAAGGTACCTTATCCATATTCTCAGAGAATATTTAAGGAAGAACTTCGGAATTATTTCTGGAATTTCGATGAGGAGTTTGATAGCGAATCTCAGGCACGGAATGTATATTCAGGATTTCGTCTTGATAAATTTGAGAAAGATATGAGGGGTGAGAAGAAAGATGATGGAGCGAAGAAGAAAGGCACTATTGAATTTATGGAGGGAATATCTTCGGAATTCGACATCCTTGCAGGAGATTATTTGGCTCAATACGCCAATGAAAAAGAAACCCCAACCAAACCATGGGACACTGTTACCACGAGGTTACACGACATCGATGTTCATAAATTACATTATGTCAAGGTTCCAGAGAATCATATAGTCATTGATTTTGATATTAAGGATGAGTCCGGTAACAAGTCATTCGAGAAGAACCAGGCGGCAGCAAGCAAATGGCCGGCTACATATGCTGAGTTAAGTAAAAGTGGCGCAGGGATTCATCTTCATTATATTTATGATGGAGATCCAACACTACTCAACCGTCTTTACGACAAAGACATTGAAATAAAAGTATTCACAGGAAAAAGTTCACTCAGAAGAAAGCTTACAAAATGCAATGATTTACCTATTGCACATATTAGCTCAGGACTTCCTTTGAAGGAGGGAGGAAAAAAAGTGATAAATATTGAAGGATTTAAAAACGAACAGAGTCTTAGAACTACCATAAAGAGAAATCTCGAAAAAGAATATCATCACGACACTCGAAGCAGTGTTGATTTTATCAATAAGCTTCTCAATGATGCTTATGCCAGTGACAAAGCTTATGATGTCTCAGATATGAGAAATGCGGTATATTCTTTTGCAGCCCAGAGCACCAATCAGGCTGATTATTGTTTAAGGCTTGTGAGTAAAATGAAATTCAAATCTGAAGAACCGGCGGTAGCACTCACGAACGATGAGAAGCCGCTGGTTTTTTATGATTGTGAGGTATTTCCTAACTTGTTCCTGGTTAACTGGAAAGTCCAGGGAGAGGGGAAACCTATTGTAAGGTTGATAAATCCACGGCCGCAGGATATCGAGGAACTTATTAAATTTAGGTTAGTTGGATTTAACTGTCGGAGATACGATAATCATATGTTGTATGCCTGTATGATGGGGTATACGAACGAACAGCTTTATGATTTGTCTCAGAAAATTATCAATACGAAAAAAGGCGACAGTCGAAAAGTATTATTCGGTGAGGCATATAACATTTCATATACCGATATTTATGATTTCGCTTCTGCAGGCAATAAAAAGAGTTTGAAAAAGCTTGAAATTGAGATGGGCATCCATCATCAGGAGCTCGGTCTTCCGTGGGACAAGCCGGTGCCTAAAGAGTTATGGCAGAAAGTAGCGGAGTATTGCGATAATGATGTCTTGGCGACTGAAGCGGCATGGGATTATCTGAAGAGTGATTTTATTGCAAGGGAGATTTTGGCGGATCTGGCTGGGCTGACTGTAAATGACACCACCAATACTCTGACTCAAAGATTTATCTTTGGTAATAATAAGCATCCTCAGAACGAGTTTCAGTATCGTAACTTGGCAGAGCCTGTACATGAGTTAGATCCAGAAGTGAAAGCCTTCCTTGAGAAATCCTGTAGGGAAATGATGGCCGAACCTCATGGAGAAGCTTGCAGCTTATTGCCATATTTTCCAGGTTACAAATATGAGAATGGCATTTCTACATATCGTGGGGAAGAAGTTGGTGAAGGCGGTTATGTATACGCTGAACCAGGCATGTATGGAAATGTGGCATTGCTGGATATCGCTTCAATGCACCCGCACAGCACCATTGCTGAGTGTCTGTTTGGAGTCAGATACACAACAGCATATAGAGAAATTGTCGAGGGACGTGTATCCATCAAACACGAGGCTTGGGATATCGTCAACGGTATGCTTGGTGGTAAGCTTACAAAACATATCGAGAGGGTTAAGAATGGCGAGTTGACATCCAAAGATCTTGCTAATGCACTCAAGACTGCAATTAACTCTGTATACGGTCTTACATCAGCCAACTTCGATAATCCATTCAGGGATATTCGTAACAAAGACAATATCGTTGCCAAACGTGGCGCACTGTTTATGGTGGATCTCAAGCATGAGGTACAGAAACGCGGGTTCACTGTCGCTCATATTAAGACGGATTCCATTAAGATTCCGGATGCTACACCAGAAATTATCAAATTTGTTATGGACTTTGGTAAGCGATATGGTTACACATTTGAGCATGAGGCTACTTACGACAGAATGTGTCTCGTAAACAATGCGGTTTATATTGCCAAGTATAAAGACCCAGATGAATGTGTGGCTATGTACGGATATGCTCCAGGAGATAATAAGAAGCATAAGAATAACCCATGGACGGCTACCGGTAAGCAGTTTGCGGTTCCTTATGTATTCAAGACTTGCTTCAGTAGGGAACCTGTGACGATCAACGACATGCGAGAAACTTTCTCAGTGAAGTCAGCTTTATATTTGGATATGAATGAGAAGTTACCAGATGTATCTGAATATGAGAAGAAACTTGAGAAGCTGGAATCCGACTATAAGAAAGGAAAAATTCTGGATACGACTTTTGAACCAGAGGCAATGGCTTTACAGGAAGAGATTAGTAAGGGTCATAATCTGAAATTTGTTGGAAAAGTTGGGGAATTCTGTCCGGTTAAACCTGGCAAAGGTGGCGGAGTTCTCGTCAGAGAGCAGAACGGTAAATTCTATGCAGCCACCGGAACAACCGGATTCAGATGGCTCGAAGCTGAAATGTTGTTGAAGAAATCCGAAGGAATGGTGACAGTTATCGATCCGGATACTGGGAAAGAGAAAAAGGTATCTGGGGCAGAACTGATCACTGGTAATGATGGCATTATCGACCGATCATATTATGACAAACTTGTTAATGATGCCATTGAATCTATTTCTAAATACGGTGATTATGAATGGTTTATATCGGAAGATCCGTATATTCCTAAAGAAAAACCATTGCCGGATTTCATGAATATTCCGGAGGACGCTGGTGAAGAAGTAGAGTTACCGTGGAATTGATATTCGCGGAGAAATCCTTTCCTATTATGAAAGGAGTGATTTCATGAAGCATTATTTAAAATCCAAAGATGGTGAGATTAAATACACAGTGGACATGTATTGTGAACATCCGAATATGAAAAACAATAACACGGAAAGTGTTGGGTGTAACGGTGCTTGCAGTGAATGTAAATATGGTATGGCGACCTTATCACTCAAGGATTTCTACGAAATAATGAAGTACGCGAAAATCGGCTTCATTCAATAAGTAAACTGAGAGTCTTGGCTAGAAATAGCTGAGGCTCTTTGTTTTATACAAAATTATATTTATTTAAAGGAGATTAAAAGAATTATGGAACTGACATTTGCACCAAGAGACATTTTACAGATTAACGACGCAAGAATCATTTACAGAAACCTCAGAGGAGAGGGAAGCAAATTCAATCGTGAGGGGGACCGCAACTTCGCAGTGGTTATTCCAAACCAGGAGCTTGCTGATGAACTCATTGATCGTGGCTGGAATGTGAAAATCAAAGAACCGAGAGACGAAGGTGAAGAGCCATTCAGATATCTTCCGGTTAAAGTGAAATTCAATGATCGTGGACCACAGGTATATTTAGTATCCGGTAATGCACATAGAGAACTGAGCGAGGATATGGTATCCATCGTGGATGAGATTGATATTCGCTCCGTCAATCTGGATGTAAGACCGTATGACTGGGAAGTCAATGGTAAAACTGGTCGTACCGCATATCTGCAGTCTATGGAGGTCATTCAGGAGATCGACAGATTTGCCGCCAGATATGCTGAGGAAGAGAGTCCAGAGGAGTAAAATATGAAACGTTACATTGATGATTTTGTTGAAGATCTTAACTATAGAAAAGTAATTCTGTACATCGGAAATGTTGATTCAGATAGTCTGCGTTCAAAAATGAAATCTGATAATATGGGTCACACGAATCGTTTTGCAGCGGTTATGGCGAATCATTTAATGTATGTTGAAAACTGCGATTTGCAAGATGTTGATACTTGGCATGGAGATGAATTTGGTAACAGCTTGTTATCACTTATGGAAGAAGGATATGCCATTTATCCGCTGCAGTATGAAACAGAATCTGGGAAATATTTTGTAGAAATAGATTTAGGCGAGGGGGAATAAAATATGAATTTTGGACAGGCACTTGAGAAAGTTAAAAATGGAGAAAAGATTTTCCGACATGGATGGAATGGTAAAGGAATGTTTGTCGTGTATCAGAAGGGGTATCCAAACGGAATCCCATGTAATATGCAGACGGCAAAAGCTTGGGGGCTTAACGAAGGAGATTTGTTTAAATGTGAACCATATCTGCAGATCAAAATGACTAATGGTAGCCATGCGATGTGGGTTCCAAGTATCAATGATATTCTCGCTGAGGATTGGGACTATATTCACTGATTAGAGGAGTGATATTTATGAGTGACGGAGCAAAAATTGTTATAGCCGGAATCATGGCTTATACAATATATAGAGTCGCAGGAAAGTGTACGGATGCTAGGATTGCAATTGCAGCTATGAGATGCGGATTTACTATGAAATTGGAAGAAAAGGAGAAATAGATTATGAATATTTATTGTAATTTATGTGCAAATAAAGACCGTAAGGAAACGTACAGAACTTGTATTAGCGATTTTCTTCACATGACAACAGACGGAGCTGAATATGTTAAGCCGCCAGTGCCTTCTTTAGATACTGACGCTTTGAAAGCTACTATGAATCGCTATTTCGGAACGGGCCTTGCAGTATCACCATATCAGAAGGCTATGTCCAGAATTAAAAATGTTATATTCAATGATCCGGCTACAATTGTATTTTGGAACGACGGTACCAAGACCGTTGTAAAAATCGGTAAGGATGACACATTTGATCCGGAGAAAGGTCTGGCTATGGCGATTTCTAAATACTTCTTTGATAATGCTGGATATTTCAATGATGTATTTAAGAAGTGGATTCCTAAGAAAGGAGAAAGCGATGAAAAAGACCAGTGATTCATTAATTATAGGTTTTGATTCATCGGCGGGTAAGGACGGCACAGTTTTAATCGTGGGGCGTAAAAAACCCCGCGAAGCCGTCGATATTGTAAATGCTTTCGATGGAGAAGAAGCTCTTGAACTTTATAAAAAGTTGATTACACCAAAGGCGAAAAATGAGTAAAGATTTTCTCAGGGATTATCAGAAAGACGCTGTGAATAAAATGCGTAATGGCTGTATTCTTAATGGCGGCGTGGGGAGTGGGAAATCAAGAACAGGTCTCTATTATTATTTCAAAGAGAACGGTGGAAGTTATATCGATCAAGAATATGTTCCAATGAAGAATCCACAGGATCTTTATATTATTACTACAGCCATGAAACGCGACTCGCATGAGTGGGATTCAGAGTTGGCGAATTATCGTATGTCAACAGACCCAGAACAGAATAAATTATATCCTGAGCAAAAAATCGTAATTGATTCCTGGAATAATATTAAGAAATACGCTGAAATTCATGGAGCGTTCTTTATATTTGATGAGGATAGAGTCTGTGGTTCAGGAGCCTGGGTAAAAGCATTTCAGAAGATTGCCCGTGGGAATAATTGGATTATTCTTTCAGCAACACCCGGAGACTGCTGGGCCGATTACATACCGGTATTCGTGGCGAATGGATTCTACAAAAACAAGACTGAGTTTTGTAGAGAGCATGTTGTGTATTCACGGTTTACAAAGTATCCACAGATTGAAAGATATTTGAACACCGGCAGATTAATCAGATTGAGAAATCGAATATTGGTTGACATGAACTTCGAAAGAAATACGGTTCCTCATCATATTGATGTGTATGCTAAGTACGATATTCCTCAATATAAGGATGTTATCCGAAATAGATGGGACCTTTTTAAGGATGAACCAATCCAACAGGCTTCTCAGCTTTGTTATGTTTTGAGAAGAATAGTGAATACTGATGAGTCTCGTGTAGTAACATTAATGGAGATCCTGGAGAAAACACCCAGAGCTATTATATTTTACAATTTCGATTACGAAAGAGAAATGCTGCTTCACTTATTCAGTGACGACGAATATATAGGATATGAGGTAGCCGAATGGAGCGGTCATGCTCATCAGCCGGTGCCGGATTCTGATCGCTGGATATATTTGGTTCAATATACTGCAGGCTGCGAGGGGTGGAATTGTGTCAAAACCGATACGATTATATTCTTTTCACAAAACTATAGTTATAAAGTCATGGAGCAGGCTAGTGGTAGAATCAATCGATTGAACACCCCATACAAAGATTTATATTACTACCATATCAAAAGCCGATCCGGAATAGATATGGCAATTACCAAAGCCTTAAATAAGAAGAAAAAATTTAACGAAAGGAAGTTTGCTGGATGGGACAGCCAATAGACGACTTAAATGTAACACACTTCGGTATTCCTAAAATTAAAAATGGTTCGCGGATCAGAATTGGCGGAGTCAGAACCTTGAATATTGACGTAGATCATCACTTCAACTGTTTTCAGAAGAGAATGATTAAATGGTGCTTCGGTTTTACCGTGGAGGATTACAGTGAGGAATAACGCGAAAATCACAACTCCTTTAATGAAAAGGAGGAATGGTGTTATGACAGATTATGAATATTTATTTAGCACGAACTTACATGCGAAACTTAAGGAAAGAATCCAGGGAGGTATATTTGTAAAAGTCAACGAAAACGACAGTCTGGTTATTAAGATCACAAGACGTGATGAAAATAATTTCGATATGTCTTTTACAGATTTTTCAAATAGAATGCTGAATGGATTTTCTACAGATTACGCTGCTTATGAGGTAACTAAGAAATATCAGAAATTTGTAATGAAACAATTTTTCAAATGAGTTAAAGGGCTCGGTGGAAACATCGGGTCTTTTATTTTTTATGAATGAGGAGAGATTTAAATGCTGGCCAGAAGATACGAAACCAGACTTGACGAAGACGGATTAATCACATTTGAAAAAGTTTGGTCGAAAAGAATAGATATTAAGAAAAAAACAATTCAGATACCCCGAGCATATTTATGAATTATGCAAAGCTCTACGATTGGACACGTATTCAGAAGAACATGCGTTTTTACTCATGTTTGATACAAAAATGCACTTCAAATCATTCATTGAGATTGGGGTTGGCAGCGTTAACGCGAGTGTTATCGATAGACGTGGGATAGCGCAGAAAGTTCTCATGCTCAACGCGACAGCATTTATTTTGGTTCACAATCATCCTTCTGGAGACCCGACCCCAAGTGTCACGGATATTTCTGCAGCTAAAACAATTTCCGAAATCGGTGACTTAATCGATGTTCCATTTAAAGATATGACGATTCTTGGTAATGACAACTATACCAGCTTAAAACAGGAAGGATATTTTTAGGAGGTGTTTTCATGTGAACTATCATAATATAACTACCGATGATATGCGGAATGGCGATGGGCTACGGACAGTGCTCTGGGTCGCCGGATGCAATCATCATTGTAAAGGGTGTCAAAACCCTGTGACTTGGAATCCATATGACGGATTGATATTTGACGTGGAGGCTGAGCAGGAATTATATAGCAAAGTAAATAAGTCTTATATCAGCGGTGTCACTTTTTCTGGAGGAGATCCTTTATATCCGGAGAATAGGGACACCATTTTTCATTTGGCGAAATACATCAAGAAATATATGCCAGGTAAGACTGTTTGGTTGTATACCGGATATTTATGGGAAGAAATTCGAGATATGCCAGGTATGAAATGGATTGATATTTTGGTGGATGGAGAATTCGTAGAGGAGCTTTCTGACATCAATTACCCTTGGGCCGGAAGCACTAACCAGAGAGTAATTGCTGTACAGGAGAGCTTGAGAACGGGGAAAGTTATTTTGAAAGGAGAATGAAATGAACGTAATAATAGGATGGATTTTACTGGTAATTGTCATGAGCACATTTATAACTTTTGCATTCGGATATGATTTGGATCTTAAAGATAAGATCATGTGTGTTGTGGGTACAGATGCTTTTGTCTTTTTGCTTGCGGTTGGTGTATACCTAATAGCCGGGTAGAACAGGAGGCGCAATTATGGAAGTGATAATGCAATGCTTTTTGATTGCTATAGCTATAGTGATATTTGCAGCATTCATAACTTTTGTATTTTTTTCGGAGGTGAGTCGATGGAATACATATATAAAGAAGTAAATTTCTCAAAGTATTGTCCGTTATGTGAATATGCGGATTTATATGAGGAGAAAGATCCGTGCAATGAATGTTTGGGTGTTCCGATGAACGAGCACTCGGAGAAACCGGTTTGCTATAAGCCGGATGAAAAGAAAATTAAAAAGGCAGAAAAGGAGAATACGAAATGAAAGTAAAAATTTTTGGAAGCGATGGGGATTCACTGGCGCTGGAGAAAGCTGTAAATGAGTTTATTAAGGATAAAGATGTAGTTGATATCAAATACACAACAACCTTCGTCATCAATAAGTACGGTAACTTTGGAGTTCCGGATGGCGGTATATTCATTGATCGAGCTATGGTTATATGGAATCCAGATTCTAATATCTTATACGCAGACGGAAAAATGGTCGGCGTTGAAGGAGAGTAATATGCTCACATGGGTGTTTATATTTTTAGGGGCGGTCGATTTAACGGCTGTCCTTATTTTAATTGGATTGGCGATTGCCACACTAGAAGAAATTTGTAGGAGAGAGGTAACTAACAAGATGAGATGGATAGATCCAAATCCAGGAAAAGATGAAAGAAGTATTAAACAGGATAGAGAGATTAAACGAAGCTTTATGAGCAGACCGGAACTTAGAAATAAAGAAGCAGAGAAATGGTTTAGAAGAAAACCATATGGAAGGGAGAAATAATTATGACAGGAAATGAGTATCAGAAACTGGCGGCCAGAACTATCAATCAGGGTTTAACCTTCGAAGAGCAGAAGAATCACGCTCTTCACGGTATGGTTGGAGAAATTGGAGAGATCCATTCAATTTATCAGAAAATGTATCAGGGACATGCTTTCGAACATGGTCATATGATGAGTGAGGTTGGCGATTTGCTCTGGTTCATTGCTGAGTATTGTACAGCTAAAGGGTGGTCTTTGGATTACATTATGCAAATGAACATCGATAAGCTTAAAGCCAGATATCCGGAAGACTTTGAAGAAAATAAGAGTTTGCACAGAGTGAGAGGAGATATTTGAGATGATTAATATTATCAAACCAGGTTATTTAAAAGAGGCTCAGTGCCCAAAGTGTGGCGCAGTTTTAAGCTATGATGAAAATGAAGATGTACAGAAAGACTTCTCAAAAGAATTATCTAAATTTTCCAGTGAGTTTTTCAATCGTATGCACTTGTATATTGTTTGTCCGCAGTGTAAAAACAAAATTATTTTGAAAGCAGATAAATAGGAGAGAAAGAGCATGATCAAATTAAAAGATATCGTCAATCTTATCAACGATAACGATGTTCGTATTGTGGATGAACTGGGGACGGGAGTTTATTTACTCCAGGGTAATTATTCACCGGATGCTATTTCGGTCGAATATTTGAACAGGGAAGTTACATCAATATATTCGGACGAATGCATTACTGATACGGTTAATATTGTTGTTCGACGAAAGGAGAAGCAAATGAAACAGACAAAGAAGGGTAGTGAATTTGGTGTTTTATCAAACACCCAGTTACATTTCCCAATGACGAGAGGTTTTGGCTTGGAAAACGCAGTTATTCTTCAGAAAGAACTTATACTTATCCCTGGATCTGAGGAAAGTTATTATCTGGTCGAATTCATACGGGATGGTAGGGCTGAAAAATTCATTGAAGGTCTCGCAGAAAGAAAGATCAGCCTCGATGATTTCTTTGATTTGTACGATACCTGGAATTTGATGAAATCCGAGGAGAAAGAAGCTGTTTTGAGAAGGCTTGCAGAGGATGAAAAGAAATGATTAAATGTAAAGATTGCAGGTTTGGCGGTCTTAAAGTTTTACTGGATAACGAATCAGCACCTTGCCTCCGATTAGATGACGAAGAGTGCCCGAATTACAATGAAGAAACTGGCGAAATCGAAATGCAAAATGCTGAGAGAAAGGAAGAATAAAGGATGTGCGAGAATTTCATCAATGAGGTATCTACGAAAGTGATTGAAACAAGGGATGAATTTATATTTCAGACAATATCGTCGTGGATTGTAAATAATCACCAGATAACCGTAAGCAAAGAGACATTATCTAAAGCTGTTGCACTTGTCAAAATGATGGAAGATCGCGGAGTTGATATTTGCGAAACTACAGTCAACGAGAAGATTTTATATGATGAGTACATGCGTGGATACAGAAAAGGTTATCGAGAGGGTCGCGATGTGATAGTTGAAATCTTTGATGATAAGATGAAAGAGCTTAAAAACGAAATTGCGGAGGAGGAAAAGAAATGATCTTATATGTAGTTCATGGAAATACCTATTATAACGATTATGGCCATATCGAAAAAATCTTTGGTGTTTATACTGAAAAAGATGCTGCTGAGGCGGCTAAAGATTTAGTAACACAGGAGTTATATGAGAAAAACGTAAATGATAAATGGACTCGGGTTGAGAATTTATCAGATGTCGATGTGGACATTCTGGAGATTGAAGCAGATAAACTCGTAGAAATTGAGCTGGGAGGGTATTGTGAATGAGCATTAATTTAGAAAATGTGGTTCTGGCAAGTCCAGAGCAGATGGCGTTTATTATTCAGGGTATGAGAAATCCAATGAATAGCTGGGAGAAGAGTGACACGTGCTTTTATGATGAATCATGCGTGAATTGTTATGATAATCAAAGGGATTTATGTGATAAAGATTCGTTTTTTAGAAAAAATGAAGAACTTGGATCTAACGACCACTTCCTCATGCAGCGCTTATCCAATGCAGGTACAGAGCATCGAAAGTATTTAAGAATGATGCCGGTGTATGTGAGAATTACTGCGCCGTTGTATTGGTGGAAAGAATTTGATACTTATAAAGTTGGCACGGTTGCAAACTCCTGCAGTACGATGCATAAGATTGCGGAGAAAGAATTTACGTTGGAGGATTTCAGTTGTGAGCATTTGATGGATTTTGAAGAAAAAGGAAAATTGAGGTTTTCTCCACTTGGTACCTTGCAAAATACAATAGACGAATTGAACGATTGCCGTGATCTTTATCTCAAAACCAAAGACAAAGCATACTGGTGGCAGCTTATTCAGCTTCTTCCGAGCAGCTATAACCAGACTCGTAATGTTATGCTGAATTATGAGGTACTGGCGAATGTTTACAGACAGCGGAAGGGTCATAAGTTGGATGAGTGGCGAGAGTTTTGTAAGTGGATTGAAACGCTTCCATATAGTGAGCTGATTACTGGACTTTCTATCGGATCAGATCAGTCGATTACAGAAAAACGTTTCACTCAGCCATTTCCTTGGATTAAAGAGGACGATGTATATTGCAATAACTGCGAGCATTTCCACGACTGTTTAAACAAAGGTGGTCTTGTAGACGTTACAACCAGTGATGATATTGTAAAAAATGGTTTTGGACGACAACATTACGTTAACAAACCTGGGTATGATTGTCCGAAGGAGGTTCAGTCCCGACTTGCCGAAGATGATCCTACGAATTTTAGTGTTGGAAAAATCGTTCATGATCTCATGGCTAAAGAACTTGCTGAAGACGTCAAGAAATAGGTTTTAGAGGAGAATTCGAAATGATATTTTTATCAAAACTATTGTTAGCAGTATTCATGCTTATCGATCTGCTCTTGGCATGGCGGTACGCAAACGATCGGGATATCTGTAAAGTTGTTATATTCTGTTTGTTATATTCTGTTCTGCTATTATATGCAGCATGTTGAGTCTTTGTAGATGAGGAGAGAATTAAAATGTTTGCTTTGTTATTCGGAGCGTTTTTCGTAATATCGTGTTTGGGATTTATGATATCTCTTTTAGGATTCGTGATAACCTCCGGTATTAAATACAGCACTGCGTCACATCTCATTTGGGGTGTGACGTTTATTATTTTTGCAGTTTGCCTCAGGTGTGCATTTGGTTATCATCTGGGGTTTAAATTTTTATTATTAAAATGAGGAGGAATTGTTTATGAGATGTAACCGAAGAAGAGTAATGAATGGCTATTACAGAAGATTCAGGCGATTCGTTAGATGGTTTAATAATTCTGGTTCTGGAGCTCGTCGTGTCAAAAATAACAAACGAAAAATGGGCGGACAGAATACACTTCGTCCAGTTCAACTCAGAATATGGCGCGAAAGAAAACATAATTAAAATAGAAAGGAAAATTTAAAAATGAAGAAAAAACTCAGACTTATTTTACTCACGGTTCTGTGTCTCTGCCTTATTGGCGGAGTTACAGGCTGCGCGGTGCTGGATGACACTATTAATGAGATCAAAGGAAATCTCGTAGGTAATGGCTACACTATCCGTACTTACGATAACTATGGCTCAAAAGTTATGACCACCACTGGAGATAAAATCAATATTCAGGGCAATCCGGTTAAGACGACTTCTTACAGTAGCGACGGATCTGTTGTTACGGGATACGAGATGTCATCCGTAATTACCATTAATATTGATGGTAAAGAAATTCAGAGTTGTGGAGATACATGTATATTTGAGCAGGATGGTCTGCAGCCTGACGTAGACTTTGTACAAACTGATATTTACAGTCAATCGACTGGTAAGCTTTCCGATAATACATATGTAGCAGGTATCGTGAATAAATACAAGAACTATTTTGGTAAGTCACGTGTTGTGGTTATTAAATCTCAGTTAGGACAGCCTATCGTAGCATATTCAGGAGATGAGGTATATTGGAAGATTCCTAAAGACTTGCCCAAAATGACAAAATTGATGATTGACGGTAAGGCTCTTTATATTCACAGAGCTAATTTTCAGATTATTGACACAGCGTTATTGGGTTAGGAAAGGAGAAATAAAAATGAAATACAGAACGAAACCTTGTGAGATTGAAGCAGTAAAATGGACTGGGGTCAATCTGGAAGAAATAAAAGAATTTGTTGGCGTATCGATAATATCGTAGATTAACGATACGGCTTGGGAAGTAGGAAAAGGAAGACCTCATGTAATTATTAAAATAAAAACACTTGAGGGAGAAATGCTGGCGAGCGACGGTGATTATATTATTAAAGGATTACGTGGCGAATTCTATCCATGCAAGCCGGACGTGTTTCATAAAAAGTATGAATTAATAGAGTAAAAGGGGTGATACCGATGACTATTACTGAGTATGTCGAAAAAGTAGCCGGAATAGAACTTCGTCCATATCAAAAGAAAATACTAGAACTAATGGAGCAGCACAAAGACGATGAACTTACATGGGTACCTTCACTCGGCAGGTTCGTTTTTATGATCCTGATTTTAGTCGTAATTTATTGGAAGGAAAAGTTGTAACTTACGTTGGTGATTTTGCGCTGGTATATATGGCTACGTTATATAAATCAGAAAAAGGGCTGGGCAATTTAATGTTTACACCGGAATTGATGGATGCGCTTGGGATTGATACTCAGACATTACATAGAGATGCCATGATAAGTGATCTGAATTTTGAACCGGTATTGTTTACCGCTGAGGATCTTATCGAGGCACTTTTCTTTGATAAGCCATTATTCTCAATTAACTTATTCAATAGAAAAGCGCGTATGGAGAGCGGTCAGTTACCGATGCTGACACTCACTAAAGGTAATCAGATGAACGGAGCCAGTATGATATTGCATAAGGGCATTCGGAAGAAGATCGGAGATATCGTCGGTGGTAACTTTTACGTTCTCCCGTCGTCCATTCATGAAGTCATGATTATTCCGGAAGAGGGCTTCGAAGCGGGTGAATTATCTGAACTTGTATCCACATGTAATTCAGAATTATTCACAGAAGCGAATTCGGAAGATATTTTATCGGATAAGGTTCAGTGGTGTAGTATGGACGGAGAAATTCTCAGGAGAGCAGAAAATGAATAGAGCAGAAATGAGACGTATGAAGCGAGAGCAGGAGAAAGCTCATACCGTGACCTACAACCTGACTCAGGCGCAGCTGGATGCTATCGTTCAGGAAAAGATCGGGGCTAAGATTGCCGAGACTAAGAAAGATGTTTATGAAGAAACTGTTAATACTGTATTGGCGTTGGTTCTCACTCTGCCGTTAGAAGTGCTCATGGATCACTATTGGCCTAAATCATATCGTGAACGACTTCCGGGATTCGTGGATAAAGTTCTGGAATATTACGGACGTTGGGAAGACGGTGAATTGGATATGGATAAGCTCAAAGAAGATCTATGGGAATATGGTGGAATCCGGTTAGAGCCAGCGCAGATAGATATGGAGGATATTTCAAAGAATAATGAAAAGTGATTTAAAGCGGAATGGGTCTGGTTGTCTGGACCCTACCGCATATCAGGCTATTATGAACGCTGATGCTGTATCATCGGTGGACAAAGCAAATAGGTACAAACGTAGAGAAAACGATTCGGAGGAACGGCTCAATAAATTACTCGCCGCTATATTTGCCATTTGTGACGCTGCAGATTTTCATATCGAACAGAGGATCGTAGTCAAGGATAAGCGGACTGGGAAAGTTTGGAGGTAGTTGGATGATATTTGTTGTAAAGCCAGTCGTGAGGCGTTCGTCAGAAGATATTGCGAAATTGCAGAAGAAACTGTACGAAGATTTAAACGCGCCAAACGATAGGGTATTAGTATTACCACCCGATTGTACCTATGATATTGTCAACGATTACAATCGTAATAATATGGTTGTGATAAGAGGGTGCGGAGCGGAGGAAAATAAAATTGAGTAAAAAGAAAGGGAGACCGAAGAAAGAAATCTCTAAAGATTATCGTTTAAATGTACGTTTGTCCATCGGAGATGCCAGTACACTTAAATATATTAGCGAACAGACTGGAAAAAATGTGTCCGAAATCGTGAGAGATGGTATCAAATCGGAGTACCGAAAACTTATGAAATGGGATTAATTGTACGTACAAAAAATAGTAAAAACGAATTATTGTACGTACAAAAAATCAGAAGTGGTTGATGCAGACCATTGTGTCGAAACGAATTATTGTACGTACAAAAAATCAGCATATTGAATTATTGTACGTACAAAAAGTCGGAAATTAGCCCAAAATAGGCTAAAAATAGCCTAAAATGGCTATTTTCATCATGGTACTGTAGTACCGATCTAATTAGCTATCTTATTTATTCAAAAAATTGAATTTTTCGTATAGCTAATATACATTGTACTACAGTACCACCATTTATTGTACGTACAATAAAGAAAGGAGAATCTATGACTGAACAGGAGCTTATTGAATCGTTTGCAGGCAACTTGGATTACATTATGAGATCGGAACATATGAATCAAAGTGAGCTGGCACGAAGGAGTCATTTGAGTAGGGAGTCAATCTGTAAATATTTAAAAGGTCAGCGTATGCCTACGTTGAAGGCACTTATGAATTTAAGCTATGCCTTGAGATGCAACATTGAAGAATTAACTCCATTTATTCAACTTATTGATTGAGGTGACAGAAATGAGCGAATTAAGAAAACAGTGGATTGACGATGATTATCTGTGGCAGGATTTCTTGGACTACTTCAATCCGGACTTTGATGAGATTGCCGATATCAAACAGATGAGTCATTATGATATTCTGATCACCATGAAAAATGGGGCGCAGTATATTTATGACAATTACCGTCAGACACGAAGACGACTCCCAAATAGTTGGAATGATATGAGTCTTAAAGAATTTCATATGGATGCACATATAAGATTATATTCCATGATGCAGCGGAAAGGCTTCACATATGATGACTTGTCTGAAGAAACTGGCATATCGGTTGGGACTATAAGTAACTATGTGAACGGAGTGACTTCTCCAACTCTCGATAGATTATTTTTGATTGCCAAAGCATTAGGTTGCAGGATTGAAGATCTAATCTATATTGAGCATATGTACAGATAACCCATGAGGGCGCTTGGTTTACAGGCGCTCTTTTTTTGGTACAGAAAGGAGAGATTCTATGGGGGAATTTGACACCAAACGAAACGGCGTTCCGGTAAAGATACTAGAAACCGGTGAAGAATTCAATTCTATCAAAGCTTGTGCTGATGCGATTGGCGGCAATGCGTCCTGCGTCAGCAGAGTTGTGAATGGCAGTAAAGGATATTGTACTTGTCATGGGTTCCATATTTCAAAAGCCGGTGAAGAATCTGAAGTCCGCACGGATCAGCGAGGACGTCCAGGAATTGGAGTACAGATTATCGAAACCGGAAAAACGTATGAGTCCGTAGAAAAATGTGCTAAAGATATCGGGGGCAGTCCGACGGCCATTAAAGATATTTTGAAACAGCAAAACAATCGAGTGTCACACAAAGGTTATCATTTCAAACGCATAACTTAACCACTGTGTCGAAAAACTCACACGTGAAAATAACATCCCCTTTTATAGGGAGAAGATAATATATCGGCCAAAATCGGTCAATATATTATCTTTTTTATTTTTACGGACCTTTAGTTCAGTCGGTAGAACGCTGGTCTCATAAGCCGGTAGTCCTGGGTTCAAGTCCCAGAGGGTCCATCTCTATGAAAGGAGAAAGAGTTCATGAAAGAAAATAAGTTTCAGGCAGATTTGAAAAAAGAGCTTAGAGCTATATTTCCTGGTTGCATCGTAACCAAACTGGATTCGAGCGATATTCAGGGTATCCCCGATCTTCTTGTTTTATACAAAGACAAGTGGGCGACTCTGGAAGTTAAGAAAAGTGCTACGGCATCGCATCGTCCGAACCAGGATTACTATGTTGCAAAAATGAACGCCATGTCATTTTCACGATTTATCTACCCAGAAAATAAGGAGGATGTTTTAGATGAACTTCGTGAATCATTCAAAGCTTAGTGGACTTCACGCACCATTTAGCCCAAGTCAGCCAGTATGGTTGAGATATAGTGATGAGAAAGCAATCACAGTTCGACAGAACAAGAAAGCTGCGGAACTTGGCACACGCTTACACGCATGGGCAAAAGAAACTATTGATATGGGTATTAAGCAGCCTCGCTCGAAGAAAACCCTGTACGCATATGTAAACGATGCTATCGGTTTTCGTATGAGCACAGAGGTTGTTTTATATTATTCAGACAGATTCTTCGGAACTGCAGACGCAATTTGTTTCCGGAATAATAAGCTCAGAATCCATGATTTGAAGACTGGCGTCGGTCCAGTGCATATGGAACAGCTTGAGGTGTATGCGGCGTTATTCTGTCTTGAATATAAGATCAGACCAGGTGATATCGAGTTTGAACTCTGTATTTACCAGAACGACGAGGTAGTAGTATTCAACCCAACTGCAGAAGATATTCTGCCGATTATGGATAAGATTGTTCATCTCGACAAGATACTTGCAGAATGTGATGCAGAGGAGGCGTAACCGATGAATCCGATAGCAGAAGAAATCGAATCATATTTAGGATCGGCCTCCATAACAGATGAGGAATATCTGGCTCATTATGGTATGCCTCGTCGTTCCGGACGATACCCTTGGGGTTCAGGTGAAGATCCATATCAGAGCTCACGTGACTTCTTAGGTCGTGTGGAGCAGATGCGAAAATCTGGTTTTACATATACTGATGAAAACGGTAAGAAATGGACTGGTGATAATGCGATTGCTAAATCACTTGGTTACAATTCTACCGATTTCCGAACAGTGTATGCGATTGCAAAAGACGAGCGTAGATCAGATATGGTTGCCACAGCCAAACGTCTCAGAGACAAAGAAGGAATGAATAATTCTGAGATTGGTCGAAAAATGGGAATTAATGAATCATCTGTTCGATCACTCCTTGATCCAAATTCCGAGTCAAGAATGAAACAGGCCAGAGACACGGCCAAATTCTTGAAAGAACAGGTTGATAAAAAAGGCATGGTTGATGTCGGTGCCGGTGTAAACAATGATCTGAAAATCACAAAAGAAAAACTGGATCAGGCATTGTTTATATTACAGGCTGAAGGAGGCTATGAGGTTTATGGAGGTAGATTCTCACAGGTCACAAATAAAGGTCAGATGACGACTCAGAGAGTTCTTTGTAAACCAGGAACACCGCATAGTGCAATCTACGATTTTGATAATGTCAAGACAGTCACTGATTATATTTCCAGAGATGATGGGAAGACCTATGAAAAGAAATTCACATATCCTGAAAGCTTAGATTCCAAGCGTCTTATGATTCGTTATAAAGAAGATGGCGGCATTGATCGAGATGGAACTGTTGAACTTAGGCGAAATGTACCGGATCTGTCGCTTGGCGAATCCAAATATTCTCAGGTCCGCATCATGGTTGACGGAAAGAAATATATCAAAGGCATGGCAGTCTACAAAGATGATAAAGATTTTCCGCCAGGAGTCGATGTTATATTCAACACCAATAAATCTAAAAGTGTTCCAAAACTGGAGGTTCTCAAAGATGTGAAACCAGATCCGGACAACCCCTTCGGCTCTCTTATTAAAGATGCCGATCAAGGCGGGCAGTATTGGTATACCGACAAAAATGGTAAGAAGAAGCTCGGCCTTATTAATAAGCGATCTGATGAAGGTGATTGGACCGAATGGAAAGATGCTTTACCATCTCAGTTCTTATCCAAACAGTCAAAAGCTATGGCAGAAAAACAGCTTGGCATCGCTAAAGCAGACAAGCAGGCAGAATATGAAGCTATCATGGCTCTGACCAATCCGACTGTGAAGAAATATTATCTTGATAAATTCGCAAGCAGTTGTGACTCAGCAGCCGTACATCTTAAAGCAGCCGCATTACCGGGTCAGAAATACCATGTTATTCTACCTGTCACATCTCTGAGTGAGAAAGAAGTATATGCTCCAGGATATCCTGATGGAAGTAAGCTTGCCCTTGTTCGATACCCTCATGGTGGTACATTTGAGATTCCTATCTGTACAGTCAACAACAAAAACAAAGATGCTATCAAGATGATTGGCAAGGATTCCATCGACGCGATTGGTATCAACAGTAAAGTTGCCGAACGATTATCTGGAGCCGACTTCGATGGTGACACCGTAATGTGTATCCCTACTCATGATCGTGCCGGAAAAGTTAAGATTGCCAGTCGTCCGCCTCTTGAAGGACTCGAGGGATTCGATCCTAAGATGAATTATCAAGGCGAGAAGAAAACCGGATCTGATGGTAAAGAACATTGGTATCGAGACGGCAGAGAATACCAACTCATGAAGAAAACCGACACTGAGATGGGTAAAATCTCTAATCTGATTACCGATATGACTATCATCGGAGCTACTGATGATGAATTAGCTCGTGCTGTAAGACACAGTATGGTTGTCATTGATGCTGAAAAACATCATCTGGATTACAAACAGAGTGAAAAAGACAATAACATTCAGGCGTTAAAACAGAAGTATCAGATCAAGGTCGACGAGACCGGAAAGATCAAATACGGCGGTGCATCCACCCTTATTTCCAGAGCCAAAGGAGAAGTTACTGTTGATAAGCGACAGGGAACTCCTAAACCAAACCTCCCGGGTAAAGAATGGTATGATCCATCCAGACCTGACGGAGCTCTTATCTACAAGAAAGCTGACGATGCTACCTATACTGTCAAGAAAGTGGATAAGAAGACTGGCGAGGTAACGGAGGTAACTAAGAAGCGTACCGATAAGAGTAACCGTATGTCTGAAACCGATGACGCTATGACCTTGGTATCTAAGTATAGACATCCAATGGAACTTGTGTATGCTGATTACGCTAATAGCATGAAAGCTATGGCCAACAAAGCAAGGCTTGAGTCCAGTAAAGCCGGTAAGATAGCCTACAGTAAGGATGCTAAGAGGAAGTATCAGGAGGAGTACGATAGTCTTATAAGAAAATTGACAATCGCTGAATCAAATACGCCTCGTGAACGAGCTGCCCAGCGTATGGCTAATGCTACTGTACAGAGAAAACAGAAAGCCGCTGAAGAAGCAGGTGTTAAACTTAAACCTAAGGATGTCAAGAAAGCAAGTCAGCAGGCTCTTACTAAAGCAAGAGAAGAGGTTGGTTCTGTTTCAAGAAGAGACAGAAATATTGTCATCACAGATAGAGAATGGGAAGCTATACAGGCAGGCGCGGTAAGTGAGTCTGTATTAAAACGTATTCTTAATAATTGTGATCCGGATTCATTACGACAAAGAGCAATGCCAAAAGAAACAAAAGTTTTAAGTCAGGCTAAAATCAACAGAATCAAAGCAATGTCAGCTTCGTATACAATTCAGCAAATTGCTGATAAACTTGGAATTTCAACATCAACAGTTTCAAAGTATTTGAAAGGAGCGAATTAGTTAAATGGATGATTTCAGATTAACAACATTTGACAATCCTTACGATCCATTCGAACAGTTCACTCTTTGGTACTTGTTCGATACTGAAAAAGGTTACAACACTTGCGGAAAACTGGATCGTATTTCCAATTATTCAGATGATATGACTGAAAAAGAAGTCAATGATGAACATAATCGAGCAATTGATGAGTTAATATCATTTGATTTCTTGAATATTTACAAAAAAGTTCCGCGAAATTCGAAAG